>Ga0272442_10001937_pt1 | contig 30628 bp, 33 predicted proteins | sample SSMForm2O_FD_200262 | JGI IMG/M metagenome (GOLD analysis project Ga0272442, IMG submission 200262) | Marine sediment archaeal communities from Little Sippewissett salt marsh, Falmouth, MA, United States - SSM-Form-2O | ecosystem: Environmental > Aquatic > Marine > Wetlands > Sediment ...
GCGAGGAGGACGAACCGGGAAGCGGAGCGAACTGTGGATTGTGGATTGTGGACTCTGGATTGAGCGGTGTCGCGGGCCGCATCCGTCCGCCCCGGACGCGGCGATGCAGAATCCAGAATCTGTACTCCACAAGTCCGCCGCGCTTTCATCCCGCGTCCCCCTCGGCCTTCCCCTCCTGCTGCCTCAGCTTCTTCTCGAAGCTTCCTGCCTCAAAGGCATCGGTCACGTCCGCGAGCATCGAAAGCTGTTCCCGCGTGCCGCCGACGAGGTACTTCCGTCTGCCTACACGCAGCACATGCACCGTCTTCCTCGGCCCCAGGTGCACCGTCTCGACGACCGAGACGTTCTTCCCGCCCGGGAGGCCGAGCTTGGGGAACAGCCGCGGCAGGAACCGCTTGGCCACGAACACCGCCACACCCGCCAGCAGCAGCAGGGTCAGCGCATACGCCAGGATCAACCAGATCCCCCCGCCGCTGCGCTCCGTCCTAAGCGTCAGCGGACCGTCGTCTTTGCGCCCGGCCACGCGCTCGCTGTCCGGCGGCGTGGGGGCAGTCCGCGTGGCGGCCGGGCCCGTGGTCGCCTGCGTCGCCGGCTCTTCGGCCCGGGCCAAATGGGCGCAGAAACTCACAATCAGGCATGTTGCCAAGGCCGCCAACGGGCTGCGTGAGGGTGCGGTCTGCGCGCACGATACGTTCATGCCCTGGAACAATGCATAAGCCGTGCCAAGCGAAGAGTCCCCTAAGAACCCCCGAGAAACGGCCAAATCCGGCGCCCCGTAGGGCAGTCCCCGGCCGCGGTGTCCGAAAACTATACACCGGCCGCGCGCTGCTCCGGCCGGCAGAGGATCTCCTGAATCCGGATGCCCAACTGGTCGCCCACAACCACAAGGTACCCGGTCGCGAAGGGCACGCCGCGCAGGCACAGGTCGAGCGGCTCGCCGGCTTGCTTCTCGAACGCCACGACCGAGCCGGGCGCCAGTTGCAGCACGTCCCGGATCGGCAGGTCGCACCCGCCGAGGCGGACCTCCAGCGGCACTTCCGTGTCGAGCAGGATGTCGATCTGCCCGTCGGCTTTGGCGGCCGTGCCGGACGCCTCCGGCAATTCGGCCTCCTGAACCTCAACGCCCTCGGGGGCCTTCTCGTCCGCCTCCGCCTGCTCGTTTTCCGTCGCCGTGTCGGCCATGGTCCTCAAATCCTTTCGTCGGGTCTGCTCGGCGAGGCTGCCCTACCGCACCGGGCGGCTGCTGCTTCGACACAAAGGCCCAGAGAACAGCAAAGCGAAGAACGGCTCGGGGGGTCTGGGCCGCGCCACCAGGTTGTTGCCGGCGCTGCGCTCTGGGTCTCTGGTTCTCTATATCGCATCGTCTCTGGGTCCCTACCTCGCCCTGGCGACAAGCTGCAGGGCATACTGTCCTTGGCAAGCAACGGGCGTGCCGAGGAACCGCGGCCGGCCGCTAATCAGAAGCTCCGCGGGGGCTTCCACCCCAGCATCCGTCAGCAGCACATCGCCCGGCTCGAGGGACAGCAGGTGCCCCATCGTCACTCGCGTTCGGACGCCGGCACATAACTGGATCGGCACCCCCCCCAACCAGTGTTCGACATCGCGACGGACACCCTCGGCGTCCTTCGGCTTCGCAGAGACGGCCGAGACTGCCGCCGCAATCACATCCGTCAACAGCACGACTTCGACGCCCTTCGCGTCGCCGGGGTCCTGCTCGCCCTCGCTGATTCCGAACGCCAACCGACACAGCGGCTCGTGCGACGCCATCCGCAGCGCATCATCGGCCGGCGCCACGTCCGGGTCGCAGTGAAGCAACGGTCCGTTCGCCCGAGAGATCTCCGACGCCACAGCCTTGACGGCCGACCCGAGGACGTCCGCCAGCAGCGTCCTCTCCAAAGCCGAGAGCTGCCGGTCCTCGGAGGGCTCGGCCCCGCCCAGAAGCCGCGCGACCCATCGCCTGGCCAGCGGGGCGTCGACCGAGGCGAAGCCCACCGGCCGCTCGTCCGCCCGGATGACTACGACGTCCGAGGCCCCTTCGATCGCCGCCACCGCGTATTCCTGCGAGACCGCGCCGACCTTCACCGTAATCTCCGCGCCGAGCAGCGAGGACAGGTTGCATGACATGCCGGCGGCTGCGTCGGCGATGAGCGCCTCAACGCGCTTCCACTGACCGGTCGTCAGGAGGTGCGGGCGCGAGAAGTCGTAATCCTCAGCCTGGGGGGGCTCACCCGCGGGGGTCTCGTGTGCAGCGGACAGCAGCCGTTTTACGACGTCCATGTCACGTTCCGGCTTAGGGGGGGTCATTGAACAGCGAATTCCTTCATCAGCACGTGGTGGATCACGGGCCCCTGATCAGGCCAGAGCCTGTGGTTCAGCTCGTCCTGAATCTCCTGGCAGATCCGCGAGAGGTTCCGCGGGCCCCCGACGTCCTCCAGCGTCAGGCCGGACAGATACCCCGTCAGCCAGCTCTGGACCTCCGGCTTTGTGGCGTCCAGATCCCTCTGCGCCTGACCCAGTACGTCTGGGTGAAACGCCAGCGTGACATGGGCCTTGATGTACCGATTCCGCTGGGGCACATTCGCGTTGACGAGGACCTGGTCGAGATCGTAGTACTCGTACACCTCTGCAGGTGAATCCGGTATCGAGATTGCCGGCTTAGCGGGCCCGGCCGTCGCCTCCGCGGGCGGCTTCGCGAGGAACATGCTGGCCACGACGCCCAGGACGGCCGCCCCGACCACGATGACCGCCCCCAACAGCACGGGCTTGAGCTTCCCGCCCTGTCCTTCGTCCACGGCGACGCCTTCGTCGCCGGCCACTGCCTTGTCAATCGCGTCTTCGGCCATAGGTTCATCCATTTCCGACAACGGCCATGCCGACCGCGTTGAAGCCTCGCGGGCCATTTGCGGTCAGCCCCAGCTTCTCCCGGCACCAGGGATTGCCTTCGCCGGCGCCGAGCGAATGCACACTCCAGCCGCGGGTGTGTCCGCTCTCACGAAGCGATGCTCGCAGGGCGTCGGCGACGGCCTCGGCCCGACGGGCGGAGAGGAGCCAATTCCCCCTCGCGGAGGCCCCGTCGGTCGCCACGCCCACCACGTATATTCTTATCGACCGTTCGGGCAGCTCCTTCAATGTCCGCACGAACTGCTCGATTCGTCCGCGGGCCTCATCGGACAGCGCCGACGAGCCGGGCGCGAACCGCAGGTTTGGGGCCGCTACGGGGTATCGCTCCTGGTGCGCCTGGGCGGCCTTCGACTGCGCATCCCGCATCAACTCCGCGAAGATCTGGCGAATTCGGTCGTCATCGGGACTCATCACCCGCCGGCGCGAGGGGTCGTCAGGATCCGATTCGGTCGGGTGCTTCACCTGGATGTAGTCGCGCTCAGGCTTGTCCTCTTTGCCCAGGAGCCAGCCCGGAATCCCGAGCCCTGAGATCGCCCGGCGAAACGAGCCCTGCCCCACGTAGAACAGCTCCGGGTCCTGCACGTGGGCAAATGCCTGCAGCAGAACGAAGAACGCCAGCAGCAGCGTGACCATGTCGCTGAACGACACGACCCAGGCCGGAACGCTCGCCTTCTCTTCGGAAGCGGGAGTGCGGTCTCTGGCCATGTCAGTACGCCCTCCCCGAAAGCAAGGTGATCTCCACCACGGGCTCGGCCCCGAGATCCTCGGGCAGGCGGACGCGCGGCGTGGCGATATACCCGATGTCGGTCGGCATGCCGGCTTTCTCGATGAGGAACCGCAGGACGGCCCACGAGCGACCAAGGCCATGTGTGGCGCTGTTCTCGGCGACGAGCACGCGGCACGGCACTTTGTCCACGAACGCGGCGATCAGCGTCAGCCAGCGGCGTGCCTGGCGTGTCAGCACGCTGCCCTGGCCCCAGAAGAACTTCCGCGACGAGACGACGAAGACGCGACGGTCCTTGTAGGCGTCGATGGCGAGGATCTCGGGCAGGTTCTTGGGAATCTCGATCAGGTCGGCGATCTCCTGCGCCACGTTGGCGCCGACGGCGACCTGATCGACCTCTCGCGGGATGGGGGCAACCACCGAATCCCTGATCTCCCGCTTGTGCGGGAAGATGGAGTGCAGCGACATGTACTCGAACGCGCCCGCGAGCTTCTCGTAGTCCACTTCCTCGAACGAGGAGAACGTCAGCAGCAGCACGAAGAAGCATAACAGCAGCGTCATGCAGTCGCTGAACGTGACGATCCATTCCCCGATCTCGGGGCCGTCGTCGTCCTCGGTATTGTCCTGCCGTCTGCGGGCCATCTACACGCTCGGCTTGAGTTCTTCGCGGTTCTTGGCGGAGACGAACGCCTGCATCCGCTCGCGGACCTCGGTGGGGCTCTGCCCACGGACGATGCCCAACACACCTTCGAGGATCATCTCCCGCAGGAATGTCTCGCGCTTGGAGCGAATGCCCAGCTTGCCCGAAAGCGGGATGAAGAACAGGTTCGCCATGAACGCGCCGTAGAACGTCGTGATCAGCGCGGTCGCCATGCCGCCGCCGATCTTCGACGGATCGTCAAGGGTCTTGAGCATCAGCACCAAGCCGATCAGCGTACCGATCATGCCGAAGGCCGGGGCCGCCGCGCCCATGAACGCCAACACCTTCCGCCCCATCTGGTGCCGCTCCTGCAGATAGCGGATTTCGAGGCCAAGCTGGTCCTCGACGGCATCTTCGCTCTGCCCGTCGATGACCATTTGCAGCCCCCTGACCAGGAACGAGTCCCCCGCCTCGGGCAGTTGCCGCTCCAATGCCAGCGCGCCGTCCCGCCGGTTGATGGCCGCATAGTTGACCATCTTCTGGATCAGATCCTGCTCCGTCGGCAACCGGTAGAACAGGGTCTTCTTGACCACGCCGAAGATCCCCAGCACCTGGCCCATCGAGAAGTGGATCAGCGTCGCCGAGACCATCCCACCAATGGTAATCAGCATCGAGGGGATGTGGATGAACACCGCCCCGCCGCCGCCGCCAACGATGGCAACGCCCACGCACCCGAAACCGGCCAGAATGCCCAGGACCGTCCCGAGATCCACGCGCTATCCTTCTTCCTTCACCCGCTTGAGGCGGTCGGAAAGCTCGGCCGCCATGGCCGGGTCGCTGATCGCCGCCAGAAGCTTCGCCGCCGATCGCTCCTGCATGTAGCTCAGCAGCTTCACCGCGTCGTCCACCCGCTTGCTCTTGACCATCTCGGTGAAGATCCGGCTGCTGGCATCGGCGGTCATCTTGTCGTACACCGCCGCCACGCGCTTCAGATTCGCCCGCTCCGTCGCCGAAACGAGGATCAGGCTCTGCTGGATCTCCTTGAGCCGCTCGTTAAGCGGGGCGAAGGCGGCGACGGCCGACATGCGAAGGTCGTCCACTTCCTGCGTCACCTTGCGAAGCTCCGCCTCGGCCAGGCGAAGCCGCCGTTCGCGCTGGTCGAGCGTGCGGGCGCGGGCCTCGACCTCGTCGATCTTCGCCCGAAGGTCGCGGATGAGCGTCTGGAGGAGCTTCTCGCTGGGGCGCATCTCGACGGGAGGCCGGGCGGCCCCGGTGCCCTCGGCCTCCTCCTCGGCCGCCAGGGGCGCCGGCGGGGGGGCCGAACGACCCACGCCCAGCATTCCCGCGACGAAGTACGCCGCGACGAAGCTGACCACGCCCAGCCCCGCCAGAATCAGGATCATGAACTTCTTCTTGAACATGCGAGTCTCCTAACCGCTCGTCCCGAGGAGCGCCGAGGCGCTGCTGGTTCGACACGGAGACCCAGAGGAACAGAGACAAGAAGAGCCGCATGGACCTCGCCGCCTTCTTCTACTTCTCCGGTTCTCTGGGTCTCTGTATCGCATCTCCGGATCTCCGTCACGCGGATGCACGCATCGCCCGTGCGAAGGCGACGGCCGCGCTGTCGTCCAGTTGCTTCTGCTCTTCTCGCGCGAGGGCCCGGGCGTGCCGCCGCCGGGCCCGCTCGCGCAGCTTCCCGAGCGTCTCCCGCCGCGAGCGAGTCCGGCGGAACTGTTCCGTCTTCGCCGTCCGTTCGCCCCGCAGCGACTCCAGCCGTTCGCCAAGCGCCGCGATCCGCCGTTCCTCGACGACCGCCTGGCGAAAGAACAGAATCTGCCGCGCCAGCCGCTCGCCCAGTTCGGCGCCCGCGAGGTCCGCCAGCAGCCCGGCCAGCGCGCTGCGCCGGAACACGATCTCACGATGAACACCGGAAATGGACCGCGCCAGGGCGAACAGCTCCGCCCGAAGGCTCAACTCACGCTGGGCCGTCACGTCCAGCAGTCGCTGCAATGTCCAGACGAACCGCTTCATGTCGTCGCCCCGCTCTCGGCGGCCGGCTGCGTCTCATCCGGCAGCAGGAAATCCCACGATTCGGTGACTTCCCTGAGCCGTCGGCGCACCTCGTCAAACGGCGTCCGCTCGTCGAGCGGCTGGATGAGGAACTGATTCACGCGGTCGATGAGCGAAACCGCCCGGTCGATCCGGCGGTTGCTGCCCGGCGAGAACGCGCCGATATTGATCAGGTCCTCCGCCCCGCGGTACGTGGCGTAGATCGCCCGGAACCGCTGAGCGGCCAAGCGGTGTCTGTCGCTCACCACGGCGTCCATCAGCCGACTCACGCTCTGGAGGATATCAACGGCGGGGTAGTGCCCCTGCTCGGCCAGCGAACGCGACAGCACCGCGTGCCCGTCCAGAAGCGAGCGAACGGCGTCGGCGACGGGGTCGCCCATGTCGTCGGCCTCGACCAGGCACGTGAGGACGCCCGTGATCGAGCCGCGCGGCGCCGTGCCCAGCCGCTCCGTGAGCTTCGGCAGCAGGCTGAACACACTCGGGCAGTAGCCTTTCGTCGTCGGGGGCTCCCCGGCGGCCAGTCCGATCTCCCGCTGTGCCATCGCCAGCCGCGTCACCGAGTCCATCAGGAACAGCACGTCGCGGCCAAGGTCACGGAAGAACTCGGCGATCGTCACCGCCGTGAACGCCGCACGCACCCGCTGAATCGGCGACGTGTCGCCCGTGGCGACGACCACGACGCTTCGGGCGAGGCCGCGCGGGCCCAGCGATTTCTCGAGGAACTCGCGGACTTCGCGGCCGCGCTCGCCAACGAGGGCCAGCACGTTGACGTCGGCATCGCTGGTGCGGGCCATCTCGCCGAGCAGGACGCTCTTGCCCACTCCGCTTCCCGCAAAGATGCCCATGCGCTGCCCCTTGCCGAGCGTGAGCAACCCGTCGAAGACGCGGATTCCGAGTGGCAGCGGCTCGTTGATCCGACGTCGGCTGAGCGCGGGCGGCGCCATGCGCTCGACCGGGCGGCGTTCGCCCGCGACGGGGCCTCCGCCGTCCAACGGGCGCCCGAGCCCGTCCACGACGCGCCCCAGCAGCCCCTCGCCCAGAGCCACCGAGTGCGGATGTCGAGCGGGAAGGACCGGGTCGTTCGGCGAGATCCCCTCGAATGGTTCGAGGGGCATGAGCACGCGGGCCTCATCGTGGAAGCCGACGACCTCGGCCGGCACGCGCCGCCCGTCGGCCAGGCGAATCTCGCACAGCCGCCCGACGCCGACGCTCGGCCCCCTGGACTCGACGGTCAGCCCGGCGACGCGCACGACCCGCCCGCGGCAGGACAGCAAATTCACCTGCCCGAGCTTGCTGCGGAATTTGTCGAAGTCCACGGTGATCACAAAGGCCTACTCCTCGCCCTTTAGCACGTCGGCGATCTCGGCGAGGTGCGATTGCGGCGACGATTCGATGACGCCCTCGGGCGTCTCCAACACGCATTCGGCCCGCCCGACGGCCGGGTCGGCCACGAAGCGGACCCTTCCGGCGACGGCGTCCCCGCCCTCGGCCGACAGCTCACATCGCTTCAGGTCTTCCGGATTCAACCGGACGATCACCTCGGCTGCGCCGCCTTTCGGCAGGCCGGACAGCGCCTCGCGAACGATCGGGGCGATCCGCACGCGGTCGGCCTCCACCTCCTGCATCACGACCTTCCGGGCGATCTCCACCGCGAGATCCACCAGTTGCCCTTCCGCCTGGGCGAAGATGGCCGCTTGATACTCCGCGAGCTTGCCGGCGGCATCGACGAGCGCGTCGCGCGCGGCGGCGAGCTGCGCCCTGTCGCGCTCGACCTGCTGCCGGTTCTCTTCCGCCCGCCGCTGCAACTCCACCTGCACGTCGGCTTGGGCAGCCGGGGCGGGTGTACCGCCTTCCGCCTGCGGCGAGGGACCGGGCAGGACCCTCGCCGCCCGCAGGCGTTTGGGCAATCGAATGGTCAGCGTCTCAGTCATTCGGACGACGTTTCCTCAAATCGCAGCGCATCTTGTGCCGCCAGCGCCCGCAGCGCCCCAAGCAGCGCGTCTCGACCGTCCTGGATCTCTTCGGGCGTCGGCGACGACAGGAGCGACATCTCCTCGTCGAGCATGGCGGCCGCCCGCTCCGACATGTTCGTCCGGATCTTCTGCGCGACGGCCTCCTCGGCGCCGCTGATGGCCAGCGCGAGCTGTTTGGCTTCGATCTCCCGCAGGGCCTCCTGCATCGAGCGGTCTGCGATGGCCGTCAGGTCGCTCCAAACGACCATCTGGTCGCGGACGGCGCCGGCGGTCTCGGCGTCCTGCTCTTCGATGGCCTGAAGCAGACTGCCGCGAAGCTCCCCGCCCAGTGTTCGCAACAGGACGGCGACCTTCCGTTGTCTGTTTTCGCCCGGCGCCCGGCTCGAGGCGGCGAGGCGTTTGCGGATCTCGTCAAGGCGCCGACGCACCACGGAGGCGACGCGGACCTTGGTCTCCACCGATACGTCGCCCCCCGCGGCGAGGGCCCGCACGGCGTCGGCGCGAATGGTGTCGTCCAGCAAGGTCAGCAGCTTGGCGCTTCGCTTGGTCGGCAACTCGCTGAGCACGAGGGCGACGGTGGGTGCGGCCTCGCCGGCCAGGGCTTCGGCCACGTGTTCGACCTCCGCCGACCGCACCGCCAGGAACGGATCTCGCGATTCCAGCTTCGCGTCCACGCGCGAGAGCACCTCTCGCGAACGCTCCTCGCCCAGCGCTGTGTGCAACACCTGCCGGACGAAGCCCGACGCGCCAGCGCCGCCGCTCGCTGAGCCGCCCCTGCCCAGCAGCGAGGTGAACTCGCGAATGGGCGCGGCGGCCGTGGTGGAATCCAGCCCGGCGGCGCTCAGGTAGACCAGCTCCGCGGCGATTTCCGTGGCGGCCGGCGGCGGCGCGGCCTTCAGCAGCTCGGCCGCGGTCGGGGCATCCAACGTCATCAGCAGCGCAGCGGCTTTTCGCGGTCCGGGCAGATGCACCTACTGGCCTCCCTCGCCGCTCTCGGCCCAGTTGAGGAACAGGCGGCGGACCTCTTCGGGGTTATCCTGCAGCGCTCGGGTGATGCGGTCTCGAAGGCGCGCCTGCTCGGCCGACGAAACAGGCGCGGGCAGCAGGTTGCCGGACTGGGCGCCCTCCGGCAGCGCGCCGGCCGGGACGCCGGCCGTGATCGCGGCGGCTTCCTCGGCGCCCTTCGAGCGCTTCTTCCCGCCGAACAGCTTCAGCGCCAGCAGGGCGCCGACGACGAGCAGGCCCAACGACATGCGACGGGCAAGGTCGAGCAGGAATCCCGTGGTGAACATCCCGCCGTCTTCGGGCGGTCCCTCGCCGGTTTGCGCCGCCGCGAATTGCGTCGGCACCACCGACAGATCGTCGGTGCCGCCTTCCTCGCTCGTCAACTTGAGCCCCAGGGCGCTCCTGACCAGCGACTCCACGTCCTCCTTGGTCATCGCCTTGATCTCGTTGCCCTCGCCGTCCTTGCGCGGCGTCAGATCCACGAGCACCGCCACCGACTTCGACAGAATCTGCCCGGGCATCTCGTCCTTCCGCTCGACGATCTTGCCCACCTCGTACTTCGTGTCCGTTGTCTCCTCGGAGGTCTTGCCGTCGCTCGAGCCCTCGGCCGGCGTGACCGACTTGGTCTGGATCATCTCGCTGACGAGTACCTTCCCGACCGGGTCGAGTGTCTCCTTCGACGTACTCTCGGCCGTGGCCTTCATCTTCACGCTCACGCGGACGCTCGCCCGGCCGGGCCCGATGGCCGTAGCGAGCATCTCCTCGGCCTTGCGGGCAAGGTCGTGCTCGACGCGGCTGCGGTAGTCGTGGAACGTGCCGGCCTTGCCGGCGAGTTCGTTGCTGGCCTCGCCCGACAGCAGCCGCCCCTGCGTATCGACCACGACGACATTGTCGGGTTTGAGCCCCTCCACCGCCCCCGCGACCAGGTGGATGATCGACGCCACCTGCCCGCCGTTGAGAGAGAAGCTCCCTTTTAGGCGAAGGACGACCGTGGCGGACGCCTCCTTGCCCTCGGCCGTGAACAGGGCGTTCTCCGGCCGGACGACGTGCACCCGCGCCGACGAGACGTTCTCCAGCGTCTGGATGGTGCGGGCGAGTTCGCCCTCCACCGCGCGGGCGTAGTTGACGCGCTGGGCGAAGGGGCTGGTGCCGATGCGTTCCTCGTCGAGAATGCTGTACCCGGGGCTGGTCTCGCCGGGCAGCCCCTCCCCCGCCAGCGTCATCAGCAGGGCGTTCTTCCGGTCTTCCGGCACCAGGACCGTCCGCCCGCCGTCGGTCACCTTGAACGGCACATCCTGCGCGGTGATCTTATCGACGATCTTCGCCGATTCCTCGGGGGTCACGCCGCTGCACAACACGACCAGGTTCGGCCGCGTTGCCCACATGACGAGCACGACGGTCGCGCCGGCACAAGCCAGCAGCACACCCACGAGCAGGATCCGATTCGACAGCGACGTCCGCCGCCAGATGTCACCGATATTCTGTAGTACGTTCGGCACCGGAAGACCTCAGATGGATTGCGGATCATGAATTGTGAATTGTGGATTCCTCCCGCCGGCGCTTCGCGGGCGAAGCAAGACACAATCCACAATGCACGATTCACAATTCGGGTTCACGGCTACACCTGCATGTTGATGGTCTGTTTGTAGGCCTCGATCATCTTGTTGCGAACGCCGATGAGCAGCTTGAAGCTCATGTCGGCCTTGGCGACAACGGACACGGCCGGTAGCACGTCCTGCGTCTTGCCGGTGAGCAGATCCTCGACCGCCTTCGCCGACGCCTGCTGCTCCCCATCCACCTGGTCGACGAACTGGTTCAGGGCGTTGGCGAACCCGCCGCCGGCCCGCCGCGGAGGGGAGACCGGCGCGCCGACCGCCCATTGCGCTCCAGCCGCGCCCGATACGGGGTTGATTGCGGACATCTCAGTGCGTCTCCTTCCTCACGTCGCCGCTAGCGAAGCAGCTCCAACGTGACGTTGACCATTTCCTGGTACCGCTTCAGCACGGCCGCGTTCGCCTGATACGCCCGCGACGCCACGACCAGGCTCATCATCTCCTGCGGCAGCGAGACGTTGGGCATCAGCACGTATCCGCTCTCGTTGGCGTCGGGGTGCCCGGGCATATGCACGCGCTTGAAGTCCGTCGACAAATCCGGGCCGACATGCTGCACCGTCACGCCGCTGATCTCGTCGCCCTCGGTCGCCAGGACGACGTCCCGGCGGCGGTAGGGCCCGCCCTCGGCCGTCCGCGTGGTGCTCGCGTTGGCGATGTTGCTGGAGATCGCGTTCAGCCGCCGCGACTGCGCCCGCAGCCCCGACACCGCGATATCGACCGACCCGTTGATGCCTTCCACGCCCATCACTCACCGTCCTTCAGAGCGCCGAACGCCCAAAGAGGCGCGACACAGAGGCCCAGAGAACAGCCGAGCAGAACAGGAACGCCCGTGCCGAGGCATATCCTCTTGCTGTTGCCTCTCTCTGTCCCTCTGGGTCTCTGTGTCGCTGCGTCAGAGCCCGGAATCTTTCTCATGCTCCCGGCCATGCTCACCGTCCCGTATCCATCGCCAGCTCCATCTGACGATAGGCCTTGGCCATCAGGCGCACGTACGTCTTGTACGCCGCCCCGTTCCTGATCATCTCGCCGATCTCCACATCGAGATCCACGTCATTGCCGTTCGGGCCGACCGGCGTCGTCCGCGGCTGGAGTACGTCGATGCCGAGGTCCTCAAGGCCGCGCCCGCGGCCGGCTTCCAACGCCTCGGCGAGGGCCTTCTCGAACTCGACGGCGTACCGGCGGTACCCCGGCGTGTTCAGGTTCGCGATGTTGCTGGCGACCGCCTTGCCGCGAAGGGCCGTGCCACGAAGCCCCGCCTCCAGCAGGCCAATCACGCCTGAGTCGTCGCCCATGGGCGTTTCCTTTCGCTTTCGGGGACGTACCGCCCGCCCGCGAGGTCCTCCGGCAGGCGACCGTCGCGTCGGTAGCGGCGGAGCTTCTCGCGAAGCGTGCGGTCGGTGATGCCGAGCAGCTCGGCCGCCCTCGCCTGGTGCCGCCGCGTGCGGCGGAGGGCCTCGACGATGGCGCGGCGCTCCAGTTCGGCGAGCGCCAGCGTGGTATCCTCGGCCGTCTCGCCAGCGCGGATCTCGGCCATTACCCCGGGCGCCTCCGCCAGCGAGAGCACCGACCCCTCGCCGAGGATAAGCGCCGTGCGGACCACGTTGCGGAGCTGCCGCACGTTCCCGGGCCACGCATACGTGCGGAACAGGTCCATCATCTCCTCGTCGAGCCGCTCGATACCGCGGCCGACTTCGCCGGCGTACAGGTTCACGAAGTGCCATACCAGCACGGGGATGTCCTCACGCCGCTCGCGAAGCGGCGGCACCCTCACCCGCACGCCGCGGAGGCGGTAGTACAGGTCGCGTCGAAAGGCGCCGTTCTCGGCGTCGGCCGCCAGGTCGCGGTTGCTCGTGCTGACCACACGAACGTTGACGCGGACGCGTTCGCTTCCGCCAAGCCGCTCGAAGTCCTGCTGCTCCAGCACGCGGAGCAGTTCCGCCTGGAGGCGCGGGCCGGTCTCGGAGATCTCGTCCATCAGCAGCGTGCCGCCGTGGGCCAGTTCGAAGCGCCCCTTCCGTCGCGCGTGCGCCCCGGTGAAGGCGCCCCGCTCGTGCCCGAACAGCTCGCTCTCCAGCAGCGTCTCGCTGAGGGCGCCGCAGTTGACCGCGAGGAACGGCCCACCGGACCGCCGGCTGTGGTGGTGGATCAGGTGAGCGATCAGTTCCTTGCCGGTTCCGCTTTCGCCGGTAATCAGCACCGGCACGGTCGTTGGGGCGACCTTCCGCGCGACGGCCACCGTCTCGAGCAGCCGGGCGCTGCGCCCGGCGATGTAGTATGGATGCCGCGCGTCGCCCTCGTTCAAGGCGGCGGTGGCAACCTCGTGCGACGGAAGGAAAGCGTCGAGCAGAGCGGCGACGTTGTCTCTGGTCAGCGGCGCGGGCACGAAATCCCGCGCTCCCTCGCGCATGGCTCTTACGGCCGTTGCGACGCAACCCGACGGACCGGTGACCACCACCGGCAGCTCCGGGCAGTGATCGCGGGCCTCGCGTAGCAGGCCGAATGCCCGCCCGCGGTCGGTCCCGCCGTCGAGGCCGACCAGCACCAGATCCCAGCGCCGATCCGCAATTCGCCCCGCCGCGGCTGCCGGGTCGCGGATGACTTCGCCATGCACGCCGCGGGCCGCGAGCGCCTCGAGCACGAGCCGCGTCGCCTCGGCGTCGGCGAGGACCACCAGCACGTGTTGTCGCGTCTCGTTCGTCATCTACTTCCCTGCGGCCTGCCCGGATGCGGGCGTCGCCGGGCGCGTCGTCGGCCCGCCGCGGTCTTCCGACTCGCGAAGGCTCGCGAGGAACTCTTGCGGGCGGGTCAGTTGGCGCCACTCCAGCAGGCGCTTCTGCGCCTCGGCGACCTCGCACCAGAGCGAATCCGGCTGCTCGGCGATGGCCTGCGTATAGACGGCCGCGGCAGCCGCGGGGTCAGCGGCGCGAAGGCAGTTGCCCACCTGAAGCCGCGCCCACGCGCGACTCTCAGGCGTCAATTGCCGCGACAGCGCGACCCTGTAGAAGGTCGAGGCCGTCTCGTAGTGCCCCGCGGCGTACAGGGCGTCGCCCAGGCGGATCGGGTCGGCCACGCCCGCCAGCGGCATCCTTCGCAGCCGAGCGAGCCACACGGCCTCCTCGGTGGGCTGCGTGGTCGGCTCGGGCGTCATGTCCGGCGCGGTCGCGGGGACCTCGGGCAGTGGCTCGACCGGGCGCGCCACGGCGGGGCCCCGAAGCGGCGTTGATCGCAGCCGCTCGACCGCAGCCTTCAGCGACTCCGCCGGCCGGACGTCGCCGGGTGCATCGATGGATTCCCTCCAGAGCCGCCGCATGTTCTCATCCAGCCGCCCGGCCTCGGGCGCGACCGCCCGCACGGCGGGTCGCGTTGTGGCGGCGCTCGTCTCGGCGGGCTCGTCGGCCTCGGGAGCAGCCCGGGAGACCCCCGCCATCAGGAGCACGGTCAGGAGGATGGGGAGCGTTCGTGTCAAGGCATCTGCCTCCCCTCGTCCGCATCCGCCGCGGCCACACCGTCCTCACGACCCAGCGCGAATGCCTGGGCGGCTTTGTCGTACTCGCCCCGCAACACGTACGCGGACCCGAGAATGCCCGCCACGCGCGAGCGAAGCTCGCGCTCGCAGGACCCGTCGAGCACGCCCCCCGCCAGCGTGATGGCCTGTCCCGTGCGCCCGAGCTTCAGGCACAACTCCGCCAGCTCGCACGTCACCGATTGGCACTCCCGTCCGGGCGGGAGCTTACGGATGGCCTCGGCATAGACGCCCGTCGCCTTCTCGTAGTCCGCGCCGGCCACGTACGAACGCCCGATCTCCACCGCCACGCGCGCCCGCCCGGCCTCGTCCGATACGGCGGCGAGCCGGTCGCGCAGGACATACGCGCCCTTGTCCGGCAGCCCGATCGCCCGATACAGCCGCCCGATGAGGACGAGGTAGCGCGTCAGCGGCTCGGGGGCCAGCGCGTCCGCCTCGACGACACCGGCGGCCCGCAGCGCCTCGGCGTACCGCCCGGCCTTCATGCAGAGTTCGGCCAGGCCGAAGAGCGCCCGGTCGCGCTGCGCTCGCGACGGGTCGGCCGCCAGCGCTCGACGGAAATCCGCCTCTGCCTGGGTCGCGTCGTCGAGGGCGGCGTGGCTCTCGCCCAGCATCACGTGCGCCTCGGGCAACGTGCCGTCCACGTCGGCGGCGCCCGTCTCGGCCAGCCCCACGTAGCGAGTCAGCCATTTGGCGGCTTCGTCATACGCGCCGAATTCGAAGTAGCACCGCCCCAATCCGATAGCGGCCCCCGCCTGCGACGGCGACGAGATATTCAGGTAATACAGCCGTCGGAAGTCGGCGATGGCATCTTGATGACGGCCCGCCCGCAGGTTCGCCTCGCCCAGCGCCAAGTACGCCCGGTCGTGCCCCTGGAAGCTCGGATAGCGATACAGCAGGTCGTGCAGGTCGTCGCGGGCGCCTTCGTAGTTGCCAAGTTCCATCCGCAAGACGGCCGAGCGGAGCAGGCACTCGGGCGCGATGGTGTCCGTCCTGAACAGCCCCGCCGCCAGTTGATACTCATCCATCGCCGCCAGCGGATCGCCCCGGCCTTCCAGCACGCGGCCCAACGCAAAGTGCCCGACGGGAACACGGTCGTCGTCGCTGCCGCGGAGCCGCAGGAACAGCCGCCGCCAGCACGCCATCGCCTCGTTGTCGAGCAGGGCCTGCTTGGCGGACAGCGTGTCGGCCTGTACCGGATCGCTCACGAGGACCGCCCGCCCGGTGAAGCGCCCGATCAGTCCGGCGGCGCCGCACGCCAGTTCGATCAGGCGCGAGGTCGATACATCCGTGGCCGTGAACGTCACCGCCCGCTGCCGGACCTCGGCGGTTACGCCGGAGTAGTCGACCTCCAGGCCCGCCCGCCCGCCGAACGCGTCGAGCAATTCGCTGAGCGGGGTGCGTCGGCAGGCGACGGTCCAGTCAGCGCGGAGGTCGTCGTCCCTGCGCTTGGTGATCCGGGGCCTGAGAACAGCCCGCCCGGCCCGCTCGACGCCGTCATCGAGCAGCGCCCGCAGCGCATCCTCGGTGACGCCGCCGAAGGGGTCGTCCCAGCGCGCGTCGCGCCAAGCGATACGGCTTTCCTTCCCGTGCAGGAAGAGCGCCGCTTCGGTCAACGCCCGTCCGATGAGAAAGTCGCAGTCGGTCTCCAGCGGCAGCCGCCGCGACATGGCCCCCAGCGATGCCAGTGCCAGGTAGGCCTTCGTCCGGGCGTGCAGGTGCTGCCCGCCGCGGATGTCCCGCACGGCAAGCCGATACAACGCCGACGCCCGAAGCACCGGCCAAGGAACCTCCGTCAACTCCAGCAGCAGTGCCCGCGCCGGCTCCGCCCGCCCCAACTGCTCTAAGCACTGTGCCCGCCGGAAGTTGAGAAACGCGGAGACGGCCGCCTCCGAGGGGATCGCCGCCATCTCGGCGTGCAAGTGTGTGTACCCGCGGAGCGCCACCCCGAAGCGGCGCTGGGCGAAGGCGTTCTCGGCCTGAAGCCACGACATGCGTTGGGGCCGGACCGGCGCGGGCGCGGGGGCCGAGGCATTCGCCACCGTCGCAGGCGCGGCTCCGGCCCGCTGCGGCACAGGCGCCCCCCCGCGCCCCCGCCAGACCAACAGCGCCGCAACGGCCAAAACCACCACGGTATTAAGGGCGACAACCGCGTGGATCAGCCGGAAGCGCCGCCGCTTCGCCAACATCGGGTCGTCGGCAACCCAGGCGGCCTGCCGTATCGGCTCTGCCGCCTCGCGCGGCCTGTCTCCCGGGTCCTCGGCCTCGAAGAACTCCTCCGCGGCCGGGGCCGCTTCGGTTTCAGGTTGCGCGGCCTCCCCAGAAGCCTGAGGGTCCGCGGCAGACTCGGGCGTTTGCTTTTCGGGTTTTGCTTCGTCTTCGGCCATCCGTGGCACCTGAGCGGAGGCGGCGCGCGTCGCCGGGACCGACACGACGGGCGCAGGAACACTCCGTCCGATGCGGCGATGTTGCAACCTTCATGCCAGAAGCGCCCCCCCGTGAGAACTCGCGATTCGCACAGTGCTTCCGGTCACCGGGCGAAAGGGCCGACGGGCCCTCACGGGAAGTGTCAGGTTTCTTTGCGCGCCGCCCGCGAGCTTTCTGGACGTGACCGGGGTGGCACACTCACGGCCGGACTCAACCATTCGCCTGCCGATACGCATCCAGCGAGGACTTGCCGCGACGGGCCTGTCGGAGCTTCTGCTTCGCCTCATCGCGCTGCTGGGTAAGCGCCAGGGCGAGCTTCTCCTGAAGCGAGCGGATCCTCCACAGTCGCTTGTCTGCGGCCGCCGGCGCCGCCGATTCGCCCAGCAGCGACAAGACCCGTTCCATGGCAGCGTCGCTGACGACGCGCACCTCCTCGTACTTGCCCGCCTGAACCAGGGCCAGTTGGCGCTTCAGCCCCGCCTCCATGGCCTCCAGAAGGCTCTCGATGTCCCCGGGATGGATTCCCTCGACCATACCGGTTCACACTCCCGTCAGGCGAAGCTCGGTCGCCGGGCCGGCCGTCGGGGGGGTCGCAGCCAGTCGCCGCTCAACCTCGGCCAGCAGTTCAGCGGCCTCGGGTTTGTCCGGCTCCAGCGCCAAGGCCCGCTGCAGCGTTTCGCGAGCGTCCGACGCGCGACCCTCGCGCACATACAGCGAAGCCAGGCAGAACAGCACGCTCGCGTCGTCCGGGTGGCGGTCGAGGTACAACTCAAGGAAGTGAATGATTTTCCCGAACGAGCCCATCCGGCAAGAGGTCTGGAACAGCCCCAGAAGCGCCGCGAGGTTGTCCGTGTCGCGCTCCAGGCAGGCGAGGTACATCTCGAACGCGGACGACAGACGGCCCTGCCGCTGGTAAACCATCGCCAGCCCACCGTACGCCTCGGCGCAGTCGGCGTCGAGTTCGATCGCGGCGGCGAAGGATCGCATCGCGTCGGCCACGCGGTCGTCCTGAAGGGCCAGCGTACCCAGCCGGACGTGCGGCGTGGGATTGCCCGCCGCGGCCGCCAGCGACTGGCGGTAGCAGTCGGCCGCCCGCCCCGCGTTGCCAAGAGCGGCGTAGTTATCGCCCATGTCCGTCAGCAGACGGCAGCGACTGCCGGCGGTGGAGGAGGTATCGTGGGTCTTCGGCATATACGGGGTCTCCGCGGAGCGCGGCCGCACAGCGCACACGCGCTCTCACGGAACCGCTGCAAAGCCCGTGCCGGAGGCCGAAGACGACCGTTCAGCGGAATCCGGAGGCGTGCCGGGGCCCGGTTCGCGGGCACCTGTCAAGGAACTGAGCAGGAGCGGTGGTCACCCCCTGGTCGCCACGGGCTGCCGTCATCGCAGATAGTCCAGCAGCGACAGCGACATCAGCTTGGCCGAGCTCGCCAGCGTCATCTCGTAGAGATTCTGGGCTCGCGCCAACTCCGTCGCCACTTGCACCAGGTCCGCGTCGCCCAGCAGCGCCACCTCGACATCGGCGTCGGCCTGGATGGTCTCCAGTGTGCCGCGGAGCGTGTCCATGGCCTGGAGCCGCCCGCCGGCGATGGTGAGCGTTTCGGAAAGCCCGGCCGCCACCTCATCGGTTGAGCCGATCAACTCGTCGATCAGCTCCATCTGCGCGCCAACGTCCAGGTCGCGGCTGTTCCGCAGCAGATCCCGAGCATCCATCAGCGTGCCGAACAGATCGTAGGTGCCGGGCACGCGGACCGGCTCGACGCCAACACGCAGGATGCCGCCCGTATCCACCCGCAGCACCCGCCCGTCCGACGCGCGCGTCACGGCCAGATCCACGTTGAAGTCCGTAAGCGCCGTCCAGCTTTCACCATCGTCGATTGATGCCCGTCCCTGCCCGGTGACGGCAATCGTCTCGTCGCCACCCGACCATCCGGTCAGGTCGACGTGCACGACATCCCCAAACTGGTTGGTCAGAGCGAGGTCCGTCTCAGTGCCCGTGAAGCCCACGTCCGTGCCGTCGTCGAGCCGGATCGTCTGCGCCGCGGCGGAAACCGTCAGCGTGTGGCGCCCGAGAATGGCATCCTGCCCGCTGCCGGCCTGGAGCCCGTGCGTGCCGGCGGCGTACTCCGTCGAAGTGTTCTCCAGCGTCAACCACACGTCGCCGCGAACGGACGACGTGCCGTCGCCTGCGGCGGCGCCGGTGTTGCCGTAGCACACCGGCGGCTGCCGGTCGTCCGAGCGGAAGACGCGATCGCCGGCAAACAGGCCGGAGTAGGTCACGCCCTCGGCGACGGGAACGGGCAGATCGCCATGGCTTCCCCGGTAGTGGACGGCCGTGATCTCGCCGTCCTCGCGCTCCACCTCGTAGGGCGTCACGGAAATGCTCGCGCCGCTGAACAGGTGCCGCCCGAGGCTCTTGTGGTTGGCAAGGGAAACGACCTGCTCAAGCAGGGAGTTGATTTCCTCAGCGACGGCGCAGCGGTTGGTATCGTTGAGGGTGCCGGAGGCGGCCTGCGTCAGAAGCGTGCGGACGCGCGCCAGCGAACTCGACATCTCCTGCAGGGCGTTGCTGGCCTCCTGGAGGCCCAGCGAGACCGAGTCCAGGTTGTCGACGTACGTGCCGACGGACCGGCTGTGCGATTGCAGGTGCAGAATGCGGTCGGCATCGCCGGGGTCGTCCGAAGCGCGAAGCACCCGCGCCCCGGTGGCGGCCTGAAGCTGCAACTGCGCCAACTGGTCTGAGTGCGACCGCAGCGCGAACGTCGTGTTCCGATAGATTGCGCCCCAACTGCTCATGCTACTGCGTCCTTGCCGAGCGCCGGAGGGCCCGACGGCTCGCGGCGTTGGTGTTCGGATCTGCCTGCCGGCAGGCAGGCGCTCGCCTTCGTCCCGCTCCTCCTCTGCTTCTCTGGGTCTCTATGTCGCATCGCTTCTGCGCCTCGTCGATCACATCATGACTTCGCCCAGCATCTCGAGCGTGCTCTGCTGTGCCTGGATGTACCGGGCGACGGCCTGGAACATCCGCTCGAACAGCATCAGCCGCGCGGTTTCCTCGTTGATGTCCACCCCGCCGACCTCGTCGCGCCGCAGCTCGAGCTGCCGCAGGATGGTTTCCAGCCCGTCGAGTCGATTTCGCCGCAGATCGATCTCCTGACCGAGTCCCACCACCATGTCGCGGTACGCTTCGGGGAAGGTCTTCCCGCCCAGCGCTTCGACCGGCTGCCCCCCCACGTCTGCCAGGCGGCGGATGTTCGCGTTGTCCGTCATGTCCGCTTCGACCGAGACCGCCAAGCGCGACGGGTCGTCGAGCACCTCCGGGCGAACGCCGATACTCACGGCCGAGTCGCCTTTGAGGAACGTGTTGATCCCGGCCGCGGCGAGGATGTTCGTCTCATCCGTGGTCGCCAGCACCCGAACGCTGAACGTATCGCCGTCCGCGACCGTCCCTGATCCAAGCGCCACCTCGACGCCGTCGCCGATCAGCAGACGGTCGCCGGGAGCATACCCGTCGCCCAGCGAGACGGTCCGCAGCAGTGCGCCCGCCTCGTTGCGAACCTCAAGCCGGATGTCATCGACGCCCACCTGACCGCCGCCAACGGCCGTGAGGGCATACACGTCGTTCGCGGCGCCCTCGTAGATACCGCAGGCATTCGGAACGGCCGACCCGGTCCAGTCGGGGGGCGCGGCCTCGGCGAGCGGCGCGGGCAGGAAGTCGAACCGGAATCGCGCCGGGTCGGTCACCCCAATTCGCAAGGCGCCGCCGGCAGCGGACGCCCAGAGGGCGGCCGTTCCGTCAGCCGACTGAAGCCCGTCGAACGCGCCGGCCAGATCGGCGAGTGTGTCGTCAAGCGCGACGCTGACCTCGCGCCGAATGACCTGTCCGGTGTCGAGGTCAGTGATGCGGACGAAGATGGCGCCGGCCTGCAGCCCCGCGTCCCACTGCCCAAACGCGTCCGTCGGGGCGGGGGTCCCGGCGAGCTCCGTGAACGGCCCGCCCATGCCGACGCCCTGCACATGGACGCGGTTGATCTGCTGCACGATGGCGACCGCGAGCGAATCGAGTTCGCTCCGAAGTTCGGGAATCAGTTCGTTTCGCAGGGCGAACAGACCCCCGAGCTCCCCGCCCTCGACGTTCGTGTGGAAGAACTCCGCGCCCTCGGCCGAGATGCCGACACTGTTACCGCCCTGCACGCGCGCTTCGAGCCGCCCGGCCGTATTGCCCATCACCAGAGGCGTGCCCGCGGCCGACACGCTCACCGCTTGGCTTTGCGGGTCCGTCACCACCGTCACGCCGACAAGATCCGACAGTTCGCTCAGCGCCTGGTCCCGGCGGTCGAGCGCGATGTTGGCGTTGCCGCCACGGAGCATAACGGTGCCGATTTCGCTATTGAGCGAGGCGACCTCGGCCGCGAGGCCGTTGATGTGCTCGACCGTCTGGAGGGCCTCGGTCGTGACATGACCCTCGAGGTCACGCAGAAAAACGCCCAAGTTGGCGAAGTGTGTACCCATCGCGTCGGCGGCCCACACGGCCTGTTGCTGCAGCGGCAGGCTGTTGGGCTGCCCGGCGAGTTCGCGCAAGGCATTGAAGAACCGGTCGATCGCGACCGAGAGGCCTTCGGCGTCCAGGTCGCCGAACAGACTCTCGACCGTTTCGAGTGTGGACAGCTCGCGTTCCACCTGCCCCGACAGCGGACGCTGGCGGATGAGTTCGGACTCCAGCAGCGCATCCGTCGCGCGGCGGAACTCGGCCACCTCGACGCCCGCGTGCGTACCCTCGCCGGTGCCGTAGCTGGCGGCCGCCAGTTTCACGTCCTGCCGGTGGTAGCCGTCGGTTCCGGCGTTGGCGATGTTGGTCCCGATCAGGTCGATGACCTGCTGGGCCGCCTGTAGACCGCTCAGTCCGATGGAGAAGTTCATGAATTACGATTCCGTGCTGATCAGGCCCGCGCCGCCGCGCCGAGAGACGCGCCCGCCCGCGCCGTAGGTGGTCAGCGGGGCGGTCTTGGGGAGCAAACGCTCGAGCAATTCCCGATTGACGCGGGCGCACTCCGACAGCAGCACCGCCGACCGCAGGTGGGTCCTGCGCACGAGGGCGATCTGCTCGACGACGCGGCGGCGCTTCGGCTCGAGCCGATCGCGCTGGGCGTCGCCCAACCGGTCGATGAGATCCGAAAGCCGGCCCGGAGCCGCGTCGCACGCCAGCGCCCGCGCCAATCCCGCGGAGGCTGCCGACAGCCGCGTTTCGCCCTCGCGCTGACGCCGGCGCGTGCATTCCATCCGCCCCAGCAGCTCCTCAAGATCCCGGTCTCCCCGCCCGAGGATCGCCGACGACAACTCCTCGAGCTGCTCGCCCCACTGCCCGAGCAGCGACGCTTCCTCGTCCAGCGCATCAGACAGCGCCGTCACCCACTGCGATGTCGGCCCGGTGGTCGAGATCATAGCTGCTGCTCCAACGTCGGCGCGTCCGTTGCGGCCGCTGTGCCCTCGGCGGCCTGGCGGAACTGAGACGCAAGCTGTTTCCACAGGCCCAGCCCGCCCTGGCGGCCCAGTTCCTGCGCCAGATACATCCAGAAGATATCCTTCACCTGCTCGCCGATCCCGCCGCCCAGCAGGCCGGAGTCAGGGATCGCCCGCTTCATGCTCTCCAGCACGCGGCTCAGCAGGATCGATTCGAAGTCCCTGGCCGCCTGCTCGGCGGTCTGCGCGGCGCCGGCGCGCTTGGAGCGCAGGGCCGCCTCGGCGACCGCATCGCCCGCCAGCGTCGCCGGCGGCGGCAGGATGGGTCCGATGCCGTCCATGCTTGCTCCTACATGACCTTCAGTTCCGCCTGGAGGGCGCCCGCCTTCTTGAGAGCCTGGAAGATGGAGATGATGTCTCGCGGCGTCAGCCCCATCGCGTTGAGCGCCCTGGCCAGTTCCGACACGCTCGCCCCGCCGGGAACCATGTGCAGGTTGGCCTGCTCCTCGACCACCTGGATGCTCGTCTCCGTCGTTCGTTCCGTCGTGCCCACCCGCGCGAACGGCGGCGGCTGCGAGATGAAGTCCCGGTCCTCGGTGATGATCGACAGATTCCCGTGCGAGATCGCCACCGACGAGATCCGCACGTTCTCGCCGACGATGACCGTGCCGGTCCGCTCGCAGATGACCACGACGGCCGGGAAGTCCACCTTCACGTCCAACTCCGTGATCCGACGGATGAAACCCGCCACTTCCGTCCGCTTGAGGCCCGCGGGCAGGCGGACGCGGACACTGCCTGCGTCGGCGGCCATCGCGGCGCCTTTGGCGACGCCGTTGACCGCCTCGGCCACGCGCTCGGCCGTGGCGAAGTCGGCGTTTTTCAGCAGGAGCGTCAACTCGCCGTCCTCGATGAACGTCGCCCGCTCCTCGCACTCGACGGTTGCCCCGGCGGGGATGGTCGCCACAGTCACGTGCCCCTTGACTACGGAGCTTTTCTCGCCGGAGGCGCTGAACCCCCCCACCGTCACGGGCCGCTGGACGACGGCGTACACCCGGCCGTCCGCACCCTTGAGTTCCGTCATCAACAGCGTGCCGCCTTCGAGGCTGGTGGCGCTGCCGATCGCCGAGGCGGTCACGTCGAGCGACGAGCCCTTGCGCGAGAACGGCCCGAGTTCGGCGGTGACGATGACGCTGGCGATGTTCTTGCTGGCCATGTCCTCGGCCTTGAGCACCAGCCCCTCGCGGCGGAGGATGTTGGTCAGCGCCTGGCGGCTGGCGGGGGCGCTGTCGCCCGTACCGTTGAGGCCCACAACCACGCCGTAACCCCACAACGGGTTACCGCGGACGCCCTTGATGTCGGTGATGTCCTTGATCCGCTCGGCGGCCGCCAGGGACGCCGCCGCGAGCAGGGCCGCCGCAATGATGTGAAGCCGCTTGCTCAATTCAGACTCCTGTGCTTTCCCATGTCGTAAGTCGCTCCCATACGCTCGCGCTCGGCTCCCCTAGAAGGGCGTGACCGCGTTCCACAGGCGGATCATCCAGCCGGGGTTGACGTAGCTGTTCTCCTGTCCGTGAGTGGAGAACACGATCCGGAAGTCCGCCACGCGCTCGCTGTCCACGGTGTTGTCGAACGACACGTCGCTCGGTCGCACAACGCCGCTAACCTGGATGACCTGGGTATCGCCCGCGACGGTCCGCGTCCGCGAGCCGAGGACCACCAGGTTGCCGTTGGGCAGCACGTCCTGCACGACGACGGAGATCTTGTCGGTCACGCTGCGGTCGGCGTCGTAGTTGGCGCCGCCGTCGAATTCCTTGTCCAGCGAGCCCGACAGGCTCAACCTCGGGAAGTCAAAGATGTGCTCACCGACGGTGCTGAGCACGTTCGCCAGGTCGAGCGTGCCGCTACTGCTGCCCTTGACGGACATATCCTCTTCGAGCTTGCGGCTGGTCTCGTTGGCGATGGTCGTCTTCTCGTCGATGGTGATGGTCAGCACGTCGCCGACGCAGCGGGCCGTGTCGTCGGAGTAGATGGCGCGGGCCCGGGGATTCCCCTTCTCCCACAGGCTGCCCGCCTGCACCTGCCCGGCCGCCGCCAGCAGCGCCGCCACAACCGCCATTTTCCCGAAGGCTGAACTCATGCCGTCACCTCTTGCCGCCGGGGACGACCGTGCCGTCCGGGGCCACCTTCGCCACGATGATTCGCTTGGAGTCGATGTTGCGCACCTTGATGAACTCGCCCGGCCGGCCGTCCTCCAGAGCCTGTCCGATTGCCGAAATCACGAACCCGTCGCCGGCGATCCGCATGATGACGGGTTCGTTCCGCTTGACGACGACGGCCCGGCGCGGGGCCGCCGCAAGAGCGCCGTGCACGATCGCGCCGGCCGCGATCGGGCGGCTCGCGACGCGGCCGAACGGCACCTGCCAATCGTCCGACTCCGGCGTCGTGCACCGCGTCGTACGGATCTCTACGTTGTCCGGCGTCAGGCGGGCGCCCGGCGCGATGTCCTTCGTCGCGACAGCCTGACGAACGCGATGGCTCGCCGTGAACTCCACCATGCGCGACGACACCCGCCGCATGCCCGCCAAGGCGCTGACGGTAACGCGAAGCCGCCCGTTGGGCGATTCGGCATCCGGCGTCGGCACCAGGGCTACCCGATGCGACGCGGGGACGAACATCTCCCGTGGCATCCCCGCCAGCCGCCAGACCGGGCCGGGCTGGCCCTGCCCCCCCTCCGGCAGCACCTTCCGCGCGGCCAGGACGATCTCCTCGGGCGAGACCCGCTGCCCGAACCGCGTCACCGCGACCTGCTCGGAACCGACGAACTCGACGCCCTCGGGGCAGATGCCACTGGCGACCAGACGCGAGAGGACCGTCCTCCGGTCTATGCGAATCGTCTCGTTCGGCCAGGGCGCCCGGCCCAGCGCCACCCCGCAGGCCCGGCGATACACCCCGGCGTCGTCGCAGCGGACGATGGCCAGATCGCCCAGCGTGAGCGTGTCGCCATCGACAAGCGTCGCCGGGGCCAGGCGCACCGTGACGGCCGGCTCGTCGGCGCCGGCCGGCGCCGTTGCCGCGACCAACAGCAGCACGCGTATGCAGGTCCGCAGGTTCATGGGGCCTCTCATCAGTTGATCAGTCGGTTGGCCGTGGTGAGCATCTCGTCGCCGGCGCGAATGGCGCGAGAGTTGATCTCGTAGGCCCGTTGGGCGGTGATCAGGCTCACCAGCTCGGTGACCATCTGCACATTGGATTTCTCCAGGAAGCCCTGCCGGATGGAGCCGAATCCGCTCTGCCCGGCCGTGCCGCTCGTCGGGGATCCGCTGGCGGGGGTCTCAGCCAACAGGTTGCCGCCCTCGCTGCTGAGGCCCGAGGGATTGGCGAACCGCACCAGCGTGATGGTCCCGACGACGCTGGGCGTGCTGCTTCCGCCGGCGAAGACCGACACCGTGCCGTCGGTGCCGATGCTGATGGAGCGTGCGTCGGTGGGGATCGTGATCGCCGGCTCCAGCAGGAATCCGCTGGAGGTAACGAGGTTGCCGTTGGCGTCGACTCGCAGCGAGCCGTCGCGCGTGTAGCGGGTCGCGCCGCCGGGGACGGTCACCTGGAACAGCCCGTCACCCTCGATGGCGACGTCGAGGTCCCGCGCGGTATTGACCATCTCGCCCTGCGCATGGACCTTCAGCGTCGAAGCCGGCCCGACGCCGCTGCCGACCTCGAAGCCGCTGGGAGCGGTCACGCCGGAGGCGACCTCGCGCCCCGCCTCGGCGAGCTTCAGGTACATGAGGTCCTGGAAATCCACCTGCGACCGCTTGAAACCGGTCGTGTTGATGTTGGCCAGGTTGTTGGCGATGACATCGACTACTGTCTGCTGGGCCTGCATGCCCGTCGCCGCCGTGGAAAACGCTCGAAGCATTCCATGCTCCTTCCTTGCTACTCGGGGCTCGGCCTCGCCGGAAGGCCCGAGGCGGCAACACAGAGGCCCAGAGGACAGTACTGAGAAGGGCATCCGTGCTGTTTCAGCTCTCTTGTCGTTCTCTGGTCCTCTGTGCCGAATCTTCGCATCGTCTGTCCTCGTCGCTGCGCCTGCATCACGAGGACATTGCGACTTGGATCAGGTTCTTCATCCGCTCATCCTGCGCGCTGATTGTCTTCATCCCGGCCTCGTACAGCCGCGTCACCATGATCAGCGTCACCAGCTCTTCCACCGTCGCCACGTTCGAGGCTTCCTGAAAGCCCTGGTGCACCTTCGTGCCCTGTGGGGCCTCGGCGAGCACGCCCGCCGGCGCCTCGAACAGGCTCGCGCCGACGGCCTTCAGTTCGCGCGGATCCGCGAACGCCGCCAGCCGAAGCTTGCCCACGGCCTGACCGCCCGCCGACACCGTGCCGTCGGACGAAACCGAAACGCGGTCAAGCCCGACGCTGGTGGGCAACACAATCGGCCCGCCCTCGCCGGCGACCAACCGGCCGGCGGCGTCCACCAGTTGCCGCTGTCCGTTCGTCCGGAACGCGCCGTTGCGGGTGTACAAGACGCCGCCGGCGGCCTCCGGGCTCTCGACGACGAAGAAGCCGTCGCCCGCCAGCGCCAAGTCGAGCGTGCGCCCGGTGCGGACGAGGCCGCCCTGCGAGAAATCCACGGCCGTGCCGGCGTTGACCGTCCGCGCCGCGCCCTCGCCATCGGCCTGCGCCTCCAGCGCTTCCTGGAACACGGCGAGCCGCCGCTTGAACCCGGTGGTACTCGCGTTGGCGAGATTCTGGGTGGTCAGCAGGTACTGATGCGTGAGGCCCTCGATATTCGCGCCTTCGATGGGATTCATGTCGCGCTCTGTGCAGCTTGCTGTCCCTGCCCCTGCTTGTCCTCTTCACCGGAGCGCTTCTTCTGGGCGGCGGCGTTCGTCGCTCGGACAAGTTCGGCGACTTCGTTCGGGTTGAGGCCCACGAGTTCAACCGCCAGCCCCTGGGGTCGCCCCTTCTCCGTCAATACGCGACGGACCTTGCCGAGCCCTTCCAGCACCGCGTCTTCCCGAAGCGGAAGCACGACGAGCACGCCCTGCCCTACCGAGGATTCCAGCGTCGTGTCGATCAACAGGCCGGGGCCGGCCAGTTCCGTGATGGTGCCCGCGAGGAAGGTGACTGTCGGCTCGCCGGCGCCCGTCCGCAGGCCCCCAAAGGCGGCCAGACGCATCGGCCGCTTCGCCCGAACACGCGGGAAGCGCCGGCGATTGATGAATCGCAGCCGCTCCGGGCGATTCAGGACATACCTGCCGTCCACGGCGCGCACGACTTGCGTGTCGAACTCCCAGATCATCCCGCCGCCCGGGAACCGGACCAGCCACGTCTCCCCGGGCTTGACATCGTCGAGCGGAACCTGAGGCTCGACTACGACCTCGCGCCCCGTGACCTCGGCGACGGTGGCCGTGTAGCCGGCAGGCCGGCCGCGATGGACCAGGGAGATTTCGTCGCCCTCCCCCAGCTGCTGCTCATCTCTCATCTCAGCGAGGGCGGACGATGGAACCGTCTGCCGGGCGAAGCCGAGCTTCTCCCGCAGGACCTGGATCATTCCCTCAATGTGCTGCTTATCACCGGCGGACAGCTCCCGGAACCGCCCGGACGCTCGCAGCGCCGTCGCGCCCCGTTCGAACGCCGCTTGGTCCGTGAAGATGTTGCTGATGTCCCGCATCGCCGCCAGACGCGCCAAACGCGCGATGAAGCCGACCTCCTCGTCGCGGAGCCCGCATCGCTCCGAATGACGCCGGAACGCCGCCCGGCTCCGCTTCTGGGCCGCTTTGTTACGCAGAATCATCAGCGCCGTCGCCCCCACCGCCACCGCGATGACGGCCGCGCCGATTCCCACCCAGAGCCAGGTGTTCCCCGCATCCGATTCGAGCTTCCGCGCCGCGTTGAGCCGCTGGACAGCGTCCATGGCCGCCAGCGGGTTGCCAGGCCCACTCGATCCGTCCGCACGCGCCGATGTGAGAACACTCAGGCTCAGGGAACCGCAGAACACGCAGAATGCACGCCGCCCGCCTCCTGTTCTCGGGCTCTCTGTATCGGGTACCCGCATCGTGCGTCCTCGTCGCTTGGCCTGGTCGGGCGATCCCGCCCCCAGGCGGAAAGGATTACCGAATCAGATTCGTTAATTCGCTGAGCATCTCGTTGCTGACGCGGATGGTCCGGGCGTTGGCCTGGAAGGCGTTCTGGGCCTGAATGAGGTTGACGAACTCGGCCGCGACGTCCACGTTCGAGCCCTCAAGCATGCCGCCGTGGATGGCGCCGGCGCCGCCGGACAGCGCCTTGCTGGGCACCGGAGCCCCGGAGTTCGCCGATGCCTGCATGTAGTTGTTGCCGATGCTCTCCAGGCCGGCGGGGTTCTGAAACGTGGCCACCTTGATCGACGCCAGTTCGCGTCGGGCGCCGTTGGTGAACACGCCCACCAGCACGCCCTCGCGGCTGACCGACAGGCTCGACAGCCAGCCCGACGCGTAGCCGTCCTGGTTCGCCGGCGACACCGTGGACGAGCCGCCGAACTGGCTCAGTCCGTCATATTCGCCGATGGTGCCCAGCCCCACCTCGATCTGCACCTCATTCGTCGGGTCGTGGGCGAACTTCATCGTGAAGCTCTGCGACTCGGGCGGCGTCGCCGGCGCCAGCCCGCCGAAGGCACCGTTCGCCAGGAACGTTACGCCCTTGATCCGCCGGTCCGCCAGCTCGACTTCCCCGGATACGGACGTGATGACCATGTCCCAGCTATTCTCGTCGTCGGTGCGAACGAACGCGGCCGACAGGATGTGGCTGACGCCCTGGGAGTCGAAGATCTCGATGTTCGTATTCTTGACCGCTTCGCCACCGGCGGACACGAGTTGGAAGTGCTTCGGCATGGCCAGCGTGCCGGTACCGCCGGAGACGCTCATTTGGATATCGGTCTGGCTATACCCGGCCTCGGCGTCGGTGAGGCGGATCTCACCGTTGGTGATGCTGGCGGTGGAACCGGCATAGAGGGCGTCGATGGCGTCGAGCAGATCGCCGACCGTCGTGGCGGCGTCAATCTCAAGCGGCGAGCCGGAGTTGCTGACCGCGTTGCCGTCGCGGTCGGTACCTTCGACGGTGATCTCGGCCCCGATGATCGACCCGCCGCTGACCTGGTCAAGCTCGGTGATCAGCGTGCTGCGCGAGGCGCTGGCCCCGCCCCGGGTGTACTGCACGACACTGGTGAGTACGTTGATCGAGGGGTCGGTCTCGTCGGCGCTCAGGTTGCCGTTGTACGCGATCATCTCCGTGGCCTTCGCGGGCAGGGCCACGTCGTACGGAATCCGGATGGCGTCGCTGGCAGGATCCTGGAACCCCTCAGACACGCCCTCGGAGCCGATCCGCTGCACGCGATAGCCGCTGCTTGGATCGACCAGGTAATACTCCGAATCGACGGCAAACGTGCCGACGCGGGAGTACACCTCGCACTGCCCGTCGTTCAGCACAAAGTACCCGGCGCCCTCGATCGCCATGTCCAGGGCCTGGCCGGTGTTGATCAGACTGCCCTGCGACATGTTCCGGTCGATGCTGGCGACCCGCACGCCGCTGCCGATCTGCTGGGGGTTGCTGCCGCCGATGCTCTCCGTCGGCTGCGACGCCTCGCGCACCGTCTCGCTGAGGAGGTCGGCGAACGTAAGCCGGCTGCTCTTGAACGATGAGGTGTTCACATTCGCAAGGTTGTTGCCCGTCACGTCGATCATCTTCTGGTTCGCCCGAAGGCCCGAAACGCCTGCCAGTAGTGCGCTACTCATGGTTTGACCTCGTCAAGCTCTGTGTTCTGTTGCCCGGTTTCGTCTGCATCGCCTCAAGCCCGCCAGGGATCAGCCCTGGATGGATTCGATCTCGTCGAGCGCCACCACGTGCGGTCCGGCGAACAGCCGGATCGCGCCGCTCGACATATCCACGCCGTCCACGCGCTCGCAGACGGCTTGGTCGCCGCCCTCGGGGAAGAACGTCACCTCGCGGCCGATCAGCGACGCCGCCTCCGCCCGCCTCGTAGCCGACAGAACGCTCTGGAACGTCCCGTTCATCGTCTCAAGCTGCTCCAGCTCAGACAGTTGCGCCAGTTGCGAAGCCATATCGTTGCTGTCGAGCGGCTCGAGAGGATTCTGGTTCTGAAGCTGCGTGACGAGCAGGTTCAGGTAGTCCGCCTGGATCTGCCCGGAAGTCGCGGTCATTCCCGATAGCACGCTCATTGCGGCTCTCCTACATCCACACGTTGATCGAGTCGCTCGTGACGCTCACGGTTGCGGCCGGCGCCGCCGCCAGGGC
>Ga0272442_10001940_pt1 | contig 30594 bp, 21 predicted proteins | sample SSMForm2O_FD_200262 | JGI IMG/M metagenome (GOLD analysis project Ga0272442, IMG submission 200262) | Marine sediment archaeal communities from Little Sippewissett salt marsh, Falmouth, MA, United States - SSM-Form-2O | ecosystem: Environmental > Aquatic > Marine > Wetlands > Sediment ...
AAAAAATAATCACTGAAGATCAAATAACTATTGCACAAAATGAAAACAAAAACTATAAGTCTCTATATTGGGTGGCCGGTTTTGCGGCGCCCCCAACTGGCCGGTTTTCAAGCGCCCCGTGACACTCTCTTACCTGTTTACTCGTTTACCCATTTACTTGTCTACTCGTTTACTGCCTTCTTCGCCCCTTTGCGTGAAACATATTTTCTCGCCACTGACCACTCACAACTTATTAACTTTGTTTCCTTCGTGATCTTCTGTTTGGGAAATTAGATTTTTGTGATTTGAATTTGTTTAGGATTTAGAGTTTAGTGCTTAGGATTTCTTTAATCAGTGTTAATCAGCGTTCACTTGTCACGGCGAAGCTTCTGCGGAGACGGGTAGCTCTAGCGAAGACGGATCTGCGGTTTCTCTTATTTGCCTTCGCTACCTTCTGTTTAATAATTTTCTCGGTGTTCTCGGTGACCTCTGTGGCTAAATATTTTTCATGCGTCTTTGCGCCTTTGCGTGAGAAATATATTATCTTTGATATGTATTTTTGCTTTTTAATTTTTGATTTTTAATTTGCTCTATGCCATAGTGCCTTTGCCCCATTGTGACTTTCTAGATAGTGACTCCCCAGCGGCCCCCATTAAGAACATATAAAATATAACACACTTTTAATAAAAAGTCAAACAGTTTCGCTAAAAAAATAAGCACTTTTAATAACAATCTGAGCACTTTTAATAATGAATTCTAAGGAAATTCCCCTACCCCGAAAAAATTCTCTCTTTATCTCCTTCTTTTCTTACCTTCTTATCTCCTTACCTCCATATCTCCTGTCTCCTGACTCCAGTCTCCTAATACTCTGGCAGCATTTGCTTTATGATCTCTACCACCTTCGCCGTCGCCCCTGGAGCTACTATCGGCTCAACCAGTTCCTTTAGCCCCTCCCTCATACGTTGCAGCCTGTCTTTGTCTTCTAATAGCGCTATCGACTCTTGCCCAATCTGATTTATTCGCCCGGAAAACGGTACATACTCCGGCACTAACTCTTTATTTGCCAGTATGTTAACCAGACAGATATAAGGCGACTTAACGATCCATTTTCCTGCCAAATGCCATTGAATCCTGTTCACGTGATACATCACGATCATCGGACAATGCTGCGCCGCCACCTCCAGCGTCGCCGTCCCCGAAGCCACCACCGCCAAATCTGCGTATCTCGTTGCTGCTTCGATACTTACCTGGCGAATTTCAATCTGCAGCTTGAGATTTAACATTTCCCGTAACTCTTTAGCTGCACTATCATTACGTGCTGCTGTAATGAACCTTGCCGAGGGGAACTTCCCTTTGATTTGCTCTGCAATTTTCTGCATAGGCTGCCATAACCACTCTATCTCGTGCTTTCGCGAGCCCGGCAGTAAAGCAATGGTAGGAAACAAGTTATCATCATGTTCCTTATTAACAATACCGGTCATCGGTTGTATATCATCAAAGAGGGGATGACCCACATATTCAGCTTCAATTCCATGTTCTTTAAACCATTGTGGCTCAAAGGGTAATATACAAGCAATTCTGTCGGTCCGTCGCTTTAGCTTATTAACCCGCCACGCCCCCCAGGCCCACATTTGCGGTGCGATATAGTACAGCACCGGAATTCCCAGCTTTTTTGCTACCTTGGCCACCAGAAAATTCCAGGCCGGCGAATCAATTACAATCACCAAATCGGGCCTTTTCTCGAGAAAATAACGTTTTAAGCGTCTCAAAAGCCGGAAATAAAACCCCACCTGCCCGAGCGCGTGGGTGAGCATGGCGCTTCTATCTACGAGATTTTCCAGTAACTTACAACCAGCGGCCGCCATTTCCGGTCCGCCTAATCCGTCCCAGGCCAAATCCGGTAACTCGTTTCGAAGTTGTCGAATGATTCCCGCAGCGTGTTTATCTGCGCTGGCCTCGGCGGCACTTACAAAGATTGTCCGATCGTGAGCGTATTTCATCTGGGCATATAAAACAACTGAAAGTGCTTTTGTCAAGCAAATGAACAATTAAATACAGTTGATGTGGAGTGTAAATTCTGAAATATTAAATAGTTATGAAGGGTCGGAAATTGGAGGAAAGAATGGGCTATAAAGATAATTTTAAAGGCTGCTTGAACTTAACGCCAACACCATAGCGGGGGATAGGAGCATTATTTCCCAGTACTCCTTCTTCTATGGAATTGATGCGCACAACCTCGCCGACGGTGGTTATCTTGCCTTCCGGGGGAAACCTGTGATCCTGCGGATCCACCCCGATAGCCAGGGACAGCCTGTCACCAACATTGATATCATCAAGTGTGGTTTCAAAGTAAACCCCACCAGTGCTTACATTGGTAGTGACCGTCCGCCAAACATTTCCCCTGGTCACATCTTCTGGATGAAAATCCAGGGGCAAGCGTATATCCAGCCGGCGATGCGCTCTTTTTTCCGTCGCACTTTTCATAACGGTCCTCAATTATGGCGCATTAGCCTTTTTGCCTGCACTCTCCCAAGCTAGCCCAACAGTCTCCCCAAATACACTTAGCAAGTAAAAAAAGTGCAAAGCCGGTGCCAAATAATAACTTATGACTCAAGATTTTCACCGATCCCTGTAAAACACTAATACAACATTAACTATGCAAACATAAATCTAAGATTAAATAATCAATAAATAAGTCACTCGTTGCCATTTTACAACGTATTAGACCTATCTGTTTTTATAACACGTTATAAGCTAGCTAATTACAAATAAAATCAATTAGTAGTCAAAAATACACTTTTGTTGACAAAAAACCACAAAAAAATTGCCTATGTTAAATAATCGGTATATTCGATAAAATCGATAAGTCTGCAAATCATGGTATTTTCCTCAAAATCAAAAAATTTCAACGGTCCGATCTGAAAAAAATCATGTAAATATAATACAAAATTTCATATACATCCTGACGGGTAAATTTCGTTAATGTGTGTAAAATAATAGGTTATGCGCATTTGTCCGAGACGGGAGAATAATTTGACTATGGTCCTAAGCTGTGTTATCATCGCCGCGCAGTTGCTTAGGTAGATGTCAGCGTCAAAAGTACCTTGTCCTATGATTTTGGATGTTGGTTATGTATAGGCGTTTATGGGACTATTGACGACTGCCTACAGGTAGTATTAGCCCTGTTGTAAAAAGGGTAATATGTGAGAGTAATTGCAGTAATTCCTGCCCGCTATGCTTCAACACGATTCCCAGGGAAACTTCTCGCTAAAAAGACCGGAAAATATCTGCTTCAGCACGTCTATGAACAGGTATGTCAGGCGAAATTGCCGGATCAGGTCCTGATTGCCACCGACGATGAACGGATCGGAAGGGCCTGCGCGGAATTCGGGGCCGATTGGCGGATGACACGGGTAGATCATCAAAGCGGTACGGACAGGATTGCCGAGGCGGTAGGGGGGATGGAAGCTGATATTATCGTGAACGTTCAGGGTGATGAACCGGAGATTGAACCGGCTAACATTGATCAGCTTGTCGGTTTGATGCAGGATGATAAGAAAGCGGATATGGGGACGTTGGCAGCGGAGATCGGGATTGAAGAAGAGATAAACAATCCCAATGTGGTCAAGGTTGTTATTGATAAACAGGGTCATGCGTTGTATTTTTCGCGCTGGCCGATACCCTATCAGCGCGACAAAGAGGGGCCGAGTCCGGTTTATCAAAAGCATATTGGAATATATGCGTATAGGAAGGAGATATTGCTGCGGTTAAGTCAGTTGGAACCGACGCCGCTGGAGCTGGCGGAAAAGCTGGAACAGTTGCGGGCCCTGGAAAACGGTAAGGTCATAGCCGTCAGTGAAGTGAAACATGCCGCGGTGGGAATAGATACGCCGGAGCAATATGAGGAATTTGTGAAAAGAAATAGAAATAGGATATAAGAAGATAAAAGGTAAAAGTGAAGTATAGATTACTAATTGTGTTAGCGGTGCTGTTTATCCAGGGATTAGATGGGTATGGTACAGAGGCGGGGGTGGAGACGTTGCTGGTAATAGAGCCCAGTGCCCAGAGGCCGCGGAATTCGGAGGGGGATATTGTCGAACTTAAGGACGGCAGGCTATGTCTGGTCTATACCCGGTTTAGCGGGGGTGGGGCCGTCGATCATTCGCCAGCGGACCTGGTTATGCGCACATCTGGGGACAATGGTAAGAGCTGGAGCGAGGATAAAGTTTTAGTTGCGAACGAGGGGAAAAATAATGTGATGTCGGTAAGTATATTGCGGCTGAAAAATGATGAGCTGCTGTTATTCTATTTGAGGAAGGACGATCCACAAACCTCCTGTCAATGTTATGTACGGCGTTCGAGGGACGAATTTAAGACGCTAAGCGAGCCGATGCGGGTAAGTCAAATTGAGGGATTTCACGTAGTTAATAATGACCGGGTGGGACAATTGGCAAACGGGCGAATAATCGTGCCGGCCAATCTCCACAGCGGTTTTGATGAAACAGGGACCCAGGTAACCAAGTTTTCATTCAAAGGAATTCCTTTTGTGTATTATTCCGATGATGAGGGCAAGACCTGGAAAAAAGATAATACCATAATAGTTCCCACGGATAAGCGAAAACTAGTGCTGCAGGAAAATGGGGTGGTCGAACTTAAAGATGGCAGGCTGTGGATGTTTATGCGCACTGAGCATGATTACCAGTATGGGTGTTTCTCTACTGATGGGGGGGTAAACTGGTCCAAGCCGGAGCCGACGAATATGGCATCACCATGCAGTCCGGCCACGATCAAGCGAATACCATGGACGGGCGATCTGCTGTGTGTGTGGAATGATCATTCGGGAGTGCATCCGTTCCCGGCGAAGCGTCGGACGCCGCTATGTGTGGCCTATAGTAAAGACGAGGGTAAATCATGGAGTAAATCACGGGTGCTGGAGACTGACCCCGACGGGTGGTATTGTTACACATCGATGAGTTTTATTAAGGATAGGGTGATATTATCGTACTGCGCAGGTGATAAAAAGGTAGGCGGATTGAATCGCCTGAAGGTAGTGGCGTTAACAAAGGATTGGATTTGTGGAAATGAAAAATAGTTTAGTTAGTACAATAGCTTTAATGATGGTTTGCGTGTCCGGTGGGTATGGAGCGGATGAGAAAGAGTGTCAACGTTTGCACGGGGTGGGGTTTACCCAGGTGAAAATCAAAGATGAGTTCTGGGCGCCGCGGATCGAGACGAACCGAGTGAATACGGTTTGGCATGATATACGCAAATGTGAGGAGACGGGGCGGATCAGTAACTTCGCCAAGGCGGCCGGTCTGGAAGAGGGGAAATTCCAGGGGATATGTTACGATGATTCGGATGTTTATAAGGTGCTGGAGGGAGCGGCCTATACGCTGAGCGTACATCCGGATGCGGAACTGGAAAAAAAGGTGGATGAGATAATCGATAAGATCGCGGCGGCGCAGCAGGATGACGGCTACCTTTTCTGCTATTACATTCTTACGGGGCTCGATAAGCGCTGGACCAACCTGGCGGGGATGCACGAATTGTATTGTGCGGGGCATATGTTCGAGGCAGCGGTGGCGTATTATCAGGCGACGGGGAAGCGCAAGTTTCTGGAGGTGGCACTGAAGGTGGCGGATCATATCGGTTCGATTTTCGGGCCCGGTAAGCGCAGTGATGTGCCGGGCCACGAGGAAATCGAGATGGGGCTGGTGAAGTTGTACCGGGTAACGGGAGAAAAGAAATATCTGGATTTGGCCGGGTTTTTCCTGGAGGAGCGAGGACAGGAGTCACGCAGAAAGATTTATGGGCAATACTGTCAGGATCATAAGCCGGTGCGGGAGCAGGATGAGATCGTGGGTCACTCGGTGCGGGCGATGTATCTGTACGCGGGGGTAACCGACGTGGCGGCGCTGACGGGTGATGAGGGTTTTATACGGGCGCTGGGGAAGTTGTGGGATAGTATGGTGGGTGGGAAGATGTATATTACGGGAGGTGTCGGAGCAAGCAGAGAAGGGGAAGCGTTCGGAGGGGATTATGATCTACCAAACGCGGAGGCTTATGCGGAGACGTGCGCGGCGATAGGATTGGCATTTTGGAGTTATCGTCTGAATCTGTTGCATGGAGATGCGAGTTATTTCGATGTGTGTGAGCGGGCAATGTACAATGGACTATTATCAGGGGTGTCGCTGGATGGTAAGACGTTTTTTTATGTGAATCCCCTGGAAGCGGATGGGAAGACCAAGTTTAATAATGGCGCCAATCAGCGCAAGGGGTGGTTCGGAACTTCGTGCTGTCCGAGCAACATTGTGCGGTTTATACCGTCGATAGGGGGGTACATGTATGCGGTGGATGATAAAGGGGTATATGTGAATCTTTATGCGGCGGGGACGGGAAAGATAAAATGGGCAGATAAGTCTGTGATGATTAAACAGGAGACCCGGTATCCGTGGGAGGGGAAGGTTAAGCTTACAATAGAGCCGGAAAAAGAAGGGGAATTTGCGGTAAACCTGAGGATTCCAGGTTGGGTAAGGGGTGAGCCGGTACCAAGTGATCTGTACCGGTTTGCAGATGGTTTGAGTGTCGATGAGACCAAGGCCAAGATAAAAATAAACGGCAAAGAACAAGCGAAATGGGATTTGCAAAAAGGGTATGCGAAGCTGTCGCGAAAATGGCAGAAGGGGGATGTGATCGAATTGGATATGCCGATGCCGGTGCGGCGGGTGGCGGCGCATGAGAAAGTGGAAGCAGACAGGGGGAAAGTGGCGCTGCAGCGGGGGCCGATTGTGTATTGTCTGGAGGAAGTGGATAACGGACCGGAGTTATGGGAAATCAAACTGCCGAAAGAAAGTAAATTGACGACAGAATACCATCCGGAGTTGCTGGGGGGAGTTGTAGTAGTTAAAGGAAAAGGGATTGCACAAAAAGGTAAGGCAAGTGAGGTAGATTTTGCCGCGGTGCCGTATTACAGTTGGAATAACCGCGGGGCGGATCAGATGATAGTTTGGATACCATCAATATAGACATAGAAACTAAGTTTGTTTTGAGTGTTGAGAAAGTTTAAAATGAAATAAGAAAGGGAGTTCGAAATTGAGCGTTGAGGAGATGCTGAACAATGTGAGTGACGTTTCGGATGAGACGGAGTTTTATACACCGATGCCGGACGGTTATATCCGGGGGCGTTGCAAGTACGTTGCCATCATGGGTACGGTGATGAGCGGGCTGGGCAAAGGGATATTCTCTTCGAGCCTGGCCAAGCTGCTGCAGGATAAGGGGCTCAAGATCGCGCCGATCAAGCTGGAAGGGTATCTCAATATCGATTCGGGGACGTTGAATCCGTTTCGGCACGGAGAAGTTTTTGTGCTGGATGACGGGATGGAATGCGATATGGACCTGGGTACCTATGAGCGGATGCTGGATCAGGACCTGAGCCGGGAAAATTTTACGACGAGTGGACAGATATTTACGCGCGTGCTCGAAAAAGAAAGGCATGGGGATTACCTGGGCAGGGATGTGCAGATGATTCCGCATGTAACGGGGGAAGTGAAACTGCGACTGAGGGAATTGGCGGTACAAAGTCAGGCGGACGTGATATTTGTGGAGATCGGAGGTACGGTGGGGGATGTGGAAAATGCCTACTATATCGAAGCGATGCGGGAGTTGGCATATGAAGAAGGGCCGAACTCGGTGTGCTTTGTGGCGTTGACGCAGGTGCTGGAGCCGAAAACGCTGGGAGAACAAAAATCCAAGGCGGCGCAACTGGGAATTAAACGGCTGATGGAGATGGGGGTGCAGCCGCATATGATCGCCTGCCGGGCGGCCAAGCCGGTGACGGATAAGGTCAGACAAAAGATTGCGCAATATACCAATGTGCCGCTGGAACGGGTGTTCAGTATGCACGACTGTGAAAGCATATATGTGATACCGCGGATGCTGCGGGATTTGGGATATGACTTTGAAGTGATAAAACTGCTGAAACTGGAACAACGCATCGATTTGATGCGCGAGCGGCGGGAATGGCTGAAGTGGTGTGACTTCGTGGAGCGGTTGGAGAATTATAAAAGTGAAGTTACCATTGGAATAACCGGCAAGTACACCTCGGTAAGAGATAGTTACGCCAGTATCATTCACGCGCTGGAGCATAGTGGGGCCAGTCTGGGGGCGGCGGTGAAAATTGCGTGGATCGATACCACGGAGGTTAACGAAAATAACGTTGGGGAAAAAATGCAGGGATTAAACGGGGTCATTGTGCCGGGAGGGTTCGGCACCCGAGGGGCGGAAGGTAAAATTACCTGTATCAAGTATGCCCGGGAGAATAATTTGCCCTATCTGGGGATATGTTTCGGCTTTCAGATGGCGGTGATCGAGTTTGCTCGGAACGTCTGCGGGATAACGGGGGCGCACAGCTCGGAAATCGAGTCCAATTGTAAAGACGCAGTGATTGATATTCTGCCGGAACAGAAGGGAATCGAAGGACTGGGCGGGAGCATGCGACTGGGGGGCAGGGATGTGGAGGTTAAACGCGATACGAAGGCGTGGGAGATGTTTGGGAAAAAGGAAAAAGTTAGACTACGCTTCCGACATAGGCTGGAAGTGGATCCGAAGTATATTGATAAGCTGACGGAGCATGGATTGGTGTTTTCGGGCAAGGCGCCGGGCGAACCGATTATGCAGATTATGGAGCTGCCGGATCATCCGTATTTTGTCGGCACACAAGGACATCCGTGCATGACGAGCAGGCCGCTGCGGCCGCAGGAGATGTTTGTGGGATTGGTAGCCGCGGCGCTGCAACTGTGTGAGAAGATAAAATAAGATTTTCACGCAAAGGCGCAAAGAAGAAGTTAATTTTAAGAAATGCTTTTTGGGAGATAAAAATGAGTAAAGAAGAGGAACAACCGAAGATTGTCAGTGACGAGGGCTGGAAGGAAGAGGCTAAGCGGGAAAAGGAAAAGCTAAGCGAAAAGCCAGAAAAGGAATCTGGGCAGGAGCAAGTCCAGGGAGCAGATCAGAAGGCAGGGGGGACGGAGCAATTGCCGCCGGCGAATTTTATGGGGTTGGTGAATATGCTGGTGCTGCAGACGCTGTTGTATATGGGACGGCTGCATGATCCGGAAGACAAGAAGGCCCAAAGTATGGTTAATCTGGATTTGGCCAAGCATTATATTGATCTACTGGGGGTACTGGAAGAGAAGACTAAGGGGAATTTGACGGATGAGGAGAATCAGTCGTTGTCACTGACGATGCATGAGATTCGGATGCAGTATGTACAATTAGCAACATAAAGAGTTTATGGGTATAAGAGTATATGGGTGTATGAGTAGAAGAGGTGTATGAGATGACAAGAAAAATAATGTGTTTTGTAGTCGTACTTGTTCTGGTTGGAGTAGCAGGGTATGGTTGTGGGCCGTCGGCGTTTTTGATTCGGCCGGTGCCGGCGAAACAGGACCTTAAGGAAAGAACGATCCAAAAAGATGAGGGATTGTTTATTTTCGATAAGATCGCGGTTATCGATGTGGATGGAGTAATGATGAACCAGCGCCGGTCGGGATTGTTCGGCGGTGGGGAGAATCCGGTGAGCATATTTGTGGAGAAACTTGATAAGGCCTGCAATGATAAAAATGTCAAGGCGGTGGTGCTGCGGTTGAATACGCCGGGCGGGTCGGTGTCGGCCAGCGATCAGATGTATCATGCCTTGAAAAAATTCAAACAAAAAAGCCATAAGCCGGTGATATCCAGTATGCTGGGGGTGACGGCCAGCGGGGGGTATTACCTGGCCTGCGGCAGTGACGGGATCGTGGCGCAGCCGAGTAGTGTGACGGGCAGTATCGGCACGATTATGCAGACGATCAGCCTGAAAGGGACTATGGATAAACTGGGGATCAAGTCGGTGGCCATAAAAAGCGGGGCATTGAAAGATATGGCATCGCCGTTGAAAGATCTAAAGGCAGAGGAAGAGATAGTGCTGAAGGAGATTATTACGCAGCTTTATGAACAGTTTCTAAAGGTTGTGTTAGAAGGTAGAAAAGGCCTCAAAGAGCAAAAGTTACGCGAGTTGGCGGACGGCAGGGTTTATACGGCTAAACAGGCTCTGGAAAACAAACTGATTGACCGGATCGGTTATCCTGATGATGCCATCAAATGGGCGAAAAAGGTGGCGCACATCGAAAAGGCCAAGGTAGTGATCTATCATCGGCCGATCGATTATAAACCCAATGTGTATGGCACGGCGATGAGTCCGGTCGAGGCGGGGGCGCTGGTTAATGTGGAACTGCCGGGCTGGCTGAAGGCGCAAGGTCCACAGTTTCTGTACCTCTGGCAGCCGGAATTGGATTAGCCACAAAAATTACACAAAAATAAAACTGAATTAGAATCGCATAGGCATTGCACAGGTAAGCACAACTACTTGCAGGTAAAAGCACAAGAATCATTATGAGCTGAAAGGAAAACAACTTGCAATTCTGGTTATCTATGATGATAGGCAGTGTTGTTGATGAAGGGATTCCTCAATATGATTTCATCAAAGCGTCAGTACTTCTGGTGATTGGCTTTTTAATTTTTAGATATCGGGACGAAATAGGTGATTACACTGGTTTTTGGATACACGGGATGTATGTTGATAAACCTACGCCGGGATGTTTATTTATACCTGTGGGCCTTATATTGATGGGGGCTGGTATAGTAGGAATAATCATATCTATAAAGGAAATGATGGGCAGTTGACAGATTTTGAGATGGGATAATTAACAGGGTATCATCGATTTGTAGATTGAGAATGTTTTTTGGGCGAGGGAGGACCAGGTGAGGTCATGAACGGCGGTGGGGGCGTTTTGGGTTAGGGTTTGGCGAAGAGTGGCATTTTCAATCAGGCGGGTGATTTGTTTGGTCAAGTCCGAGCGGTCCGGAGAAAGTAAAATACCAGAGTGGTCAGGGGTGATGATATCGGGTATGCCACCAACGGGGGCGGCGATGACGGGTAAACCAGCGGCCAGGGCTTCAACGATGGTAAGGGGCATACCTTCGAGTAAGGAGGCGTTAAGGTAGATATCGGCGGCGGTGTAATATTTGGACATTTGGTCATAAGGGATTGGGCCGGTTGTGCACAGCCAAGGGGCAGGAGAGAAGCCGCTGCCGGGAATAGCCAAAAGTCGAAGGTGGGGATATTGAGAATAGAGCTGATTTAAAGAATCGGTAATGGTCTGGGTGCCTTTGAGGCGGTCTTCACCGCGGCCAACGAAAAGTAATACCAAATCGGCGGGTGATAATCCCAGTCGGCTACGGACATCAGCACGTGTTTGAGCAGAAAGTTGGACGGGAGTGTAACCATTGGGTATGACGGTAATTTTAGGGCTGGGGGCGAAGTGGCACTGGAGGGCGCGATTTTTTACGGATGGGCTGACGGCGATAATGTGATCGGCCAGGCGAGATAAAAGGCCCTCTATAAACGTACCCCAGTAACAGCGCCAATTGAGCCAGGTATGGCAGGCAAAGAGATATTCCAGGGAGACACCGTGGAGGGTGTGGACGTGACGAGGCAGGGAATTACGATTTAAGAAGAAGGACCACAGCCGGGAAGGAAAGGCGGCGGCGTGGGTGTGGAGGATGTGATATTTTTCGGGATGGAAATTGTTTAGGCTTTGGATGCCGTTAGAGCAATGGGTGGAAAAGATGTCAACCTGCAAACCGAGATCACGCAGGGCGTGGGATAGTTGGAGGATGTGAGCTTCCACCCCGCCGGGGGCGCTGAGGTCGAGGGTGACGCAGAAGGCTACCTTCATCGCGGTTGCTCCAGCCAGTGATTTTGACCGGGACCGCGATCGCGCAGGGCATTACGCCAGCCGGCAAAGTAGCCCCGGAACATGCTGAGGATATAACGGAAGTGTCCCTGGAGCCAACTATAGCGGCCGATGTCAAACAGGAAGCCGAGAGCCCGCAAGGGCCAAAGGGACAGATGACGCCGTATGAAAATAATATGATTGTGAGCAATCCAATATAATTTTTTACCCAGGTTGGGACCGTGGCCGCCGGAGCCGTCGATATGGTGATAAAAGGTGAGGTCAGGCAGGAACCATAGTTTATAACCCTTCTGGCGCAGACGCGCGTGCACGTCGGATTCCTCGCGGAAGGAATGGCCGCCGTTAAGGCCGTAGATACCGTCGTAACCGTCGATGTTACGCAGTAAGGAGGCGGGGGCGAGAAAGACCTGATTGCCCCAATCGATTTGTCCTTCGGGAAAAGTATGAGGTGCCAATTCACCGCTGTACCAGGTGGGGCGGGTCATGGGGAAATATCTTTCGGTGCAATTTGAATTATTATGGAACAGGGCGATCTGGCGGGCGAAGACCGCGGCGATGTTTTGCTTATGCTCTAAGACGGCCAAAGCGCTGCTGATAAAATTTGTCTGCACGAGTTCGATATCGTCGTCGAGCATGAGGATGACAGAACCGGAGGCCTTTTGGATTGCTTCGTTGCGGGATTTTTGGGCGCCCTGGGATTGTTCGTGGCGGATCAAGGTCAGATTGGAATCGTTAAAATGGTAGGGGGGGGTCGAGCCGTCGTCGATAAGTAATATCTCCAGTTTGTCGGCGGGGTGGTCCTGGCGGCGGAGATTGTCGATAAGAGAAGCTACCATTTGGGGGCGATTTTTACTGGGAATTATAGCGGTTACCAGGGGTAGTGAGGCCATGTTTTGGTGCTGCCTTGTTTAAAAAATGAGTTTTATAGCCGTACATTTAGCATAACAACTATTTATACGGATTTTTCATCGGAAAGGATAAGGTTTGGGCATGAGGAATAATCCAGGGAGAAATGTCGCTGGAGAGGAAGGAATTATTACGTCCTGGACGATAACATAATAACAAAAGATGGATAATGGGAGATGATTGTGTCCGATAATAAAATTGCATAAGTCGTTAATTGGTTTAAGGTATATATAATCAGGGTTTTGTCCTGAGATAAAGAGTGGAAGGAAAGAAAAAGCGTGAAAATATTGATTACAGGCGGGGCGGGTTTTATCGGTTCTCATCTGGCTGAGCAACTGCTGGAAAGGGGAGATGAAGTTGTTGTTATAGATGATCTGAGTACGGGAAGTCGGGGAAACATCGCCAAGTACAGCGATGATCCGAAGTTTCGGTTTGTCTATGACAATGTGCGCAATTCGGAGACGATGCATATTCTGGCCCAACAGTGTGAGGTGATAGTGCATCTGGCGGCGGCGGTGGGGGTGAAACTGATTGTGGATGAGCCGGTGCGCACCATCGAGACCAATATCCATGGGACCGAGGTAGTGCTGGAGGTAGCGAACAAGTTTCATAAAAAGGTTCTGCTGGCCTCGAGCAGTGAAGTATATGGCAAGAGTGAAGCGGTGCCCTTCCGGGAAGATGATGATACGGTGCTGGGCAGTACGAAATATTCCCGCTGGTCGTATGCGTGCAGTAAGGCGATCGATGAGTTTCTGGGATTGGCCTACCAGCAGCAATATTCTCTGCCGGTGGTTATAATGAGATTTTTCAATACGGTGGGGCCGCGTCAGACGGGTCAATACGGGATGGTTATCCCGCGGTTTGTGGAGTGGGCGCTGCGGACCGAACCGCTGACCATTTACGGCACGGGTAAACAGTCGAGGTGCTTCTGTGATGTAAAGGATGTGGTGGAAGCGATAATCGGTCTGATGAGTTGTGATGAGGCGCCGGGAAGGGTGTATAACATCGGCTCCACTGAGGAAATAACCATCGAGGGATTGGCAGATAAGATTATTGAATTGACCGGCAGTAAAAGTGAAAAACAGTTTGTCAGCTATGAAGAGGCTTATGGTCTGCCTTTTGATGATATGGAAAGGCGGATTCCCTGCCTGGATCGTATCAGAGAGTTAATCGGGTTCCAGGCGCGTACGAGTCTGGAACAAACTCTGAAAATGATTATAGCGGAAAAGAAAAGTAATTTATAATGGAGCCGTCCGAGGATTATATTACCTATAAAGAGTATCCGCTCAACGGCAGGGTGAAGCTGGCCTACAACTGGATTCCGAAGAACGCAGAGGTGTTATTAGACGGCGGGTGTTCCTGGGGATATTGCACCAGATTTTTTAAGCAGAAATGTGGGCGTACCTATGGAATCGATACCAACGAAGATTTCATAAAAATCGCGGCGAAGAGATATCCCCAGATACAGTTTCAAAAGAGCGGTCTGGAGAAAATACCCTTTAAAGACGAATATTTCGACGTCGTTGTCCTTAACGATGTTATCGAACATGTGGAAGATGAAAAAGAGTCTCTAAATGAGGTGTGCCGAGTACTGAAAGAGGGGGGCTGTCTTATTATGACCACGCCGCATAAGGGATTATTCGGGTTTTTGGATCCAGGTAATTATGGCATATTGTTTCGCAAACATCTGCCGAGGTTATTTAAAATAATTAATCGTACAATGCGGGGGAAAGAGGCATCTTCTGATAGCAGGCCCCCCCCAGAGCTACACCGTCATTATCTCCTGGAGGAACTCAGGGTTATTTTAGATAACACATCGTTTAAGGATAACTATGAAATTATCGAGGTTTTCAGGTCGGGATTGTTTCTAGGGTTTTTAGCCGCCAATCTGCATTTTATCTTTGGCAAAATTTTCGGCAGTAAATTGACAGACCTTTTGTTAACGCTTTTGTCATATCCGGCGCAGCTTGACTATTGGATACCCTATGGAAGATGTTCAAGCGATATTGCCTTGAAGATTATTAAGAAGAGTAAATGCTGAGAGCGGAATTAATATGTTCTTTGTTGCCTCAACATAAGAGCAGTACCCAGGGCTAATAGTACCAAGGCGGCCGGTTCGGGGATATAGGGGGGAGTTGGAGAGGCATTGGTGTAGTTCGAAGTGTCTCCGGCAGCGGGATCCAGATAAACCAAACCTCCAAGTTGTCCGGTGTTGTTGGTATTGTATGTTTCACCGATAGTACCGCCAAGGGTATTAAGGTCGGTTATTATGCCCTCATCTTGCGGGAAGGTTGGTAAATTGTAGTTTTCAGGCAGCGATGTGCCGGTGACCTGGTTCAGATCAGAGATGCCGCCGGACAAAGGGCTGATTGAGCTTAAGGTATCCAGGTTGGGAATATTTACCAGGGGCTGGCTGTTAGATCCTGTAAGAGAGTTAAAGTTATTCAAGACGCTGTCGTTAGCGAGAACACTGGTTGCGGTGGCCAAATCTGTAGCGGAATTAGTTGATGAGGCCCCCAGATTACTGAGCCCGGAGGGACTACTTCCATTGCCCACCAGGGAGCTCGAAGAACCACCCCCAGAGGATCCAGAATGAACGTCTGATGGGCCGGCATAGGCATGACCGACTTTGGGGGCCGAATTGGTTAGTTCAGAGGTTGCGACAGAATGTGCTGAGAGGGAATCCTGGCCGGCTAGTTCCGGATATTTAGGAGTAAGTTCAGGGGGGAATTTGTCCAGAAAAAAGACAGTGAACATCCATGCTATAGTAAATAAAGTGTGTGATATCAAATTCCTGAGTCCAAAAACAGGTAGCGAATTGGCTTAATGACAAGCCGCCTCGTACAAAATATAAAAGCCCCGGATATTAAAATATAAAATTCAGGGGTACCAAAGTCAAACCAGCTGCGATATTTACGTGTTTTGCGGCAGTTACGATTGAGGGCGGAGGATAGGAGGTTCTATTTGTAGGGGATATATGGATTATCTGGTTTGCAGAAATAAGCATTGTTAATGGAGAAAGAGTCTGATACGATCAGGCAGAGCATTTTTAAGGATACAGTTTTTTTCTTATCAAGATTGGAAATAGGGTGATATATGCAACAGCATTTTATGAAGAGAATTATGCGTCTGCTGACGCATGACGATTATACCCCGGTACAGCCAAAAGGCCTGGCACGGATTCTGCCGGTGCCGGAGGGGGAGTATGAAATATTCCGCCAGGAGCTGGAGCAGTTGGCACAAGAGGGTCGGATTGTTATCGGGAAAAAAGAACTGGTTTCTTTGCCGGAGATGGCCGGGGAGGTTACGGGTATCTTTCAGGCGGCCCGGGGGGGGTATGGATTTATCAGGCCTGATAATCCCACCGCCCAGGGTGATCTGTATATACCAATTGGAGAATCATTAAACGCCATAAGTGGAGATAAGGTGGTGGCCAAGGTCTCGCGGCAGCAAAGGCGGGATGAGACGGCACGTCTGACGGGGCGGGTGAGTAAGATTATAAGCCGGGGCAGGACACAGTTTGTCGGTACGTTGTTGCGCGAGGGAAGAGGCTGGTTTGTGCAGCCGGATGGCAAGGCACCGATGGAAATAATCACGGTTAGCGATCCGGGGGCCAAGGACGCCAGGGGGGGTGATAAGGTGCTAGTGGAAATTCTTAAATTTTCCTCGCGAGACTACCACGCTGAAGGCGTGATTCTGGAGCGGTTGGGCAAAAGTGGAACCGATGAGACAGAACTAAAAGGGATTTTACGCAGGTACAAACTGGAGAATAAATTTACTCGTAAGGTTTTGCAGGAGACTCGTCGGGTGGTCGGTGGTTTTAACGCTGAGAAGGAGCTAAGCCTCGGGGGCAGGGAGGATATTCGCAGTCAAACTATTATCACCATTGATCCGGCCGATGCGCGTGACTTCGATGATGCAATCAGTCTCAAGCGGTTAGCGCAGGGGCAGTGGCAGTTGGGGGTGCATATTGCAGACGTGAGTCATTTCGTCAAAAAGGGGAAATTACTGGATGAAGAGGCCCACAAACGGGCTACCAGTGTGTATTTGCCCAGGCATGTTATACCGATGCTGCCGGAACTGTTGAGCAACGGGATATGTTCGCTCCAGGAAGGGCAGGATCGTTTGGTAAAAAGCGTTTATATCAAGCTGGACAGTAAGGGTAAAGTATTGGGAACCCGCTTTGCCAACAGTGTGATGCGCTCCAAGCAGCGCTTGACATATGAACAGGTAGATGAAATTCTGGAAGGAAAAGGCAGCAGTCTTGAGAAACGGGTAGTGGGGCTCATTAAGAAGATGGCAGAGGTGGCTCGTAAATTACAAAAACGTCGCCAAAAACAGGGGATGCTAACCCTGGAACTGCCCAAGGCGGAATTGGTATTTAATGATAAAGGACAGGTTGTCGATGCCCGGCCGGAGAGTACGACTTTTTCACATACCATGATCGAGATGTTTATGCTGGAAGCGAACGAGGCGGTGGCGCGATTGCTGGATAGTGTGCAGGTGGAGTTTTTACGGCGGATACATCCGGAACCAAATGCATTGACCGCCGGGGCCATGACCCGAGTGATAAAACTATGCGGGTATGTGATTCCCAGAGATATCGACCGGATAGGTTTACAAAAACTGCTGGACTCGGCGCGGGGCAAACCGGAATCTTTCCTGATTAACCTGGCGGTCCTGAAGAGTTTGCAAAAGGCCGAGTATAGTCCCTCACCTATCGGCCATTATGCCCTGGCCAGTCAATTTTACTGTCACTTCACCAGTCCCATCCGTCGCTATCCGGATTTGACGGTGCATCGGCTTCTTGATGAGTGGATAGCAGGGGATTTGCGGAAAGAAACGGCGGGGAAGTATCCCGGATATGACGAATTGGAAACCCTGGGTGCCCACTGCAGCGAAAGGGAACGCAATGCAGAAGCGGCGGAAATGGATCTGCATGATCGTAAAATATTGCAGATGCTAAAGCAGAAAGTGGGAGAGGATACTTTAGCGGTGGTCACCTCGGTTACCAATTTCGGGGTCTTTGTGCAACTGGAGAAGTTTTTAATCGAGGGCAGGATTTCGGCCGAAGATGTGCTGCGTTTTTCTCCTTCCAAGTCGAAAAAGGGGCGCAGGGCCAAGAATGCCGCTAGAAACTCAAGAAAGGGTGGTCGAAAAAAATTCCAGGATAACTGCCCCTATAAATTGGGTCAGGAAATCAAGGTTAACATTGCCGGGGTGAATATGGCTGCCGGGACCCTCGATCTTGTGCCGGCAAATGAGAGATAATTCCTGAGATTGTAATTGGTATAAAATTAAATATAATTAAGCAAATTATATTTGATGATATATGTTGTTGGTTAGATCTGTTGTCTATGACAGACTTTTTAACGGATATATTAGAGAATTACTCATAGGGAGGAACCGGTCATGTGTAAGCATTGTAATCGTAGGGAGTTTCTGGGAACAAGTGTGATAGGCGGTATGGCGGTGGCAACGGGTCACTTGGCGGCTGCGAGCGGCGCGATGGGTTCCTCAGTATCGCCTGATGCCAAGGTACGTATTTGCGTGATAATTGCCGGTAAGCCGTCGGCAAAAAGTTGGGCCCTTTCCGAGTCGGACCTCAAGCCGATTATGAAGCGTTTGGCCCAGGCGGAGAAAAACCTGGGTAATGTGGAGTTTGTCATCGGCCGAGCGAGTAACACGGAAGAAACCGAAAAGTTACTATCCAAAGCAGGAGCGGATGCCCCGGTGCTGGCGGTCAGCGCCGATATCTTCGGCCTGAGTAACTCAAATCGGGATAACGCGGTAATGCCCACCATTTTTAAACAGAAAAGGGCGGTAGCTGTCTTTCATATGCCTATTATAGGCGGGCATGACTGGTGTCTGGTGAAGCCCTGGCGTGAGGAAGGACACCGAATCACCCTGTTCAACAGCACTGATTACAATGAGTTGGAGCGGGCCGCATCGTTGCTGAGGGTAATTCCTCTGTTGCGACGAAGCCGGGTACTGGTCTCGGAGCCCATGAAGGGGACGCCGGAATCACGTATGCCCGAAAAAGTAAAACAACAATTAGGCGTGGAAATGGTGTCTATTGCTGATGGGCGTTACGATGAGGTCATGGCCAAAGTTGACGAGCAGACCGCCAAGGCTGAGGCAAAGAGGTGGCTTGATGAGGCGGAAGCTATTGTCGAACCTAATCAGGAAGATGTACTCAAGGCGGCACGGGCCAGTCTGACTCTGGATCAGCTTATTGCAGAAAATCATATTAATGGTCTATGTGTGGGTACGTGCATGGGCTGGCTAGCTAGAGGTTTTCCCTGTCTGGGATTTTCGCGGCTGAATGACCGGGGGATCCCTGCTGCCTGTGACGGTGATATGGACTGCTTGTTGACTATGCTGATCTTCCAAAATGCACTGAACCGGGCGGGCTTTCTGGGTAATGCCGGAGGCGTTGACACATCCCGGAATGCCTTCCATCTGTCTCACTGTTCGGCCCCACTGAGGATGGAGGGACCCGAAAGCAAAAAAGCCTCCTATCTGCTCAGGCGTCATGCCGAAGTCAGGGGTGGAGCGGTTCCTGAGGTCCATTATCGCATAGGTCAAAAAGTTACCTTCACCAAATTGATTCATCTAGATACACTTCTGATGTTCACGGGTACGATTATCGATGTCCCCAAGGTCCCCAAAGGTGAAGAGCGCGGCTGCCGAACGGAATTGGTGGCCGAGGTAGATGACGCGAATGCACTGCTGGCCAATTGGGGCGGCGGTGTGCTAGGCACAAGTGCCAAGGACTACTATGCTTCTCTGCATCGAGTGGCCTACTACGGCGATCATACCCAGACTATCCGACACCTGGCTCACCTGATGGGACTGATGGTGGTAAAGGAAGGCTGAGGTTCAATCTTAAAGTAGGTACTTATATTGCAGTAAAGCGTGAGAAATGAGCACTCGTTCTCGGCTGTGCTTAAACTCTCCCCTGTCTACCAGTTTTTTCAGATGACGGCTGATTTGTAATTACGAATTTATCTTTGTCAGGTACTTTTCTAATACCTTGATCAAATCCTGTCGGTGAACGGGTTTGGATATATAGTCGTCACAGCCGCTTGCGAGGCATTTTTCACTATCCCCCACCATAGCATTGGCGGTAAAGGCGATGATTGGTGATTGCAATCCTGATTGCCGCAGAATCCCGGTTGCCTCGTGTCCGTTCATCCTAGGCATCTGCATGTCCATAAAGATAATATCAAAGTGCTCTGCCTGGGCCTTTGCCACGGCCTGTTCTCCGTCCTCTGTAATAATTACCTCAAGCCCCAATTTCTCCAGGAGAATTTGGATGAGTTTTTGGTTTGTGGGTGCGTCTTCTGCGACCAAGACCCTACCGCTAAAACCTTTACTCTTAGGATCGGGCTGGAAATCAGGTGTTGGTTCCACTGGCGGGGCTTCTTTCATATCACAGTTATTTTTATTTTTGTGACTGCCGGGAAGTAATATTGAAAATGATGTGCCTTTCCTTTCCTGACTTTTTACTAAAAGCGTACCACCCAATTTGGTGCTCAGGCGTTTGGTTATACTTAATCCCAGCCCCGTCCCCCCGTAGTTGCGTGTTGTGCTCTCGTCCGCCTGTCTAAACGGTTCAAATATAACGCTCAATTTATCCGGTGGTATGCCAATTCCTGTATCTTCCACATGAAATCCTATATACGACTCGTTTTCATATATTTCCGGGGAGACCCTGATTTTAACGGATCCTTCATGAGTAAACTTGATGGCGTTGCTGACCAGGTTAACCAGACACTGACGGAGGCGAACCGGATCAGTATGTATCTCATCCGGTATTTCCTGGGGACAGGATATTATAAAATCCAGTTTCTTTTTCTGTGCCTCTGCCCATATCAACGATTTGATGTCCTGTAAAATGTTTCGAATTGAGCAACTCATGATTTCGATTTCCATTTTACCTGATTCGATCTTCGAAAAATCAAGGATATCGTTGATCAGCTTCAGCAGCACTTCAGCCGAGTTTTTGATTGTCTCGGTGTACTCTTGCTGTGAGGCAAGTAAATCCTCACCCAGCAGCAGATCCGCAAAGCCCATAATTGCATTCATCGGTGTGCGAATCTCGTGACTCATGTTAGCCAGGAACTGACTCTTTGCCTCATTTGCCGAACTGGCTTGCTCTGCCAGCAGATTCGCCTTTTGGATCGCTTCTTGAAGTTGTTTATTTATTTTTTCTGTTTCTGATTGAGCTTTAATGAGGGACAATGCCGCTTCTTTTCGTTCTGTGATATCGCGAACTACCGCCAAAATTCTATCTATTCCCTTGATTTTTGCCCGTTTGAGATTGACTTCAGACCAAAACAACTGACCGTTTTTATTTTTCGATTGCCATTCAAAGACCTGGGGGCCCTCGGTTTTAGCTTTATGGATTTTTTGCAGGGCGTTTTCCTGCGTATAGGGAGGTTCGCCGGAACTGATCGATTCGATGGTAAGTGTCAGTACCTCTTCCTTGCTGTAACCGAATATCTCGCACATATTCTTATTGACGTCAAGAATTCTGCCGGTTTGTATATCGTGAACAAAAATGGCATCGTTGGCTTCATTGAAAATTGTCTGGTACGTTGCTTCCGATTCCCGCAGTTGCGCCTCGAGCCATTTCCGCTCATACAAATCCGGGACCCGGTAGTTAGTGACATTCTGGGATATTTCAGGCGTAAGTTTCAGGTAATCCTGAATAAATTCATCGATGCGGGAGGGGTGGGCCATTACAAAGCGGCATGCCTCATCTCCTTTGGCCTTACACATAATCTCCGCCGCCACCAGAGACAGTCCAAAACTCTCCTCACACCATCCTGAGGAATACCCTGCATTCATTATACATACCGGGATGTCAGTATGTTTGCCTGCACGAATCCAGGCATCAGATTCAAAAGAAAACGGATGGTCATAAATCAGACAGAAATTATCATCCGGTGCCGGCTTTGATTCCGGGAAAATATCCACGTATGCCCATCCGGTATAGGCAAAGTGAATAGGCCCAGCGGAAAGTTTTTCAATTGGGTCCTTTAGATTCATTTTCTTATGGAAGTTTCGGGCGTCCATCTTGCCCACCGTGTGGGCGATGTCAAACAAAATGCTCCGAGCGATATGAACCGCTTCTTCAGTTCCTCCGCCCTTAAAGAGATTCCGTATCGTCTCATAAAAATCGACCGACATAGATGCCGCCCGCACCAGGATATATCGCTCACCGAAAATTTCAATGGTGCCTTTGGTGGGATCCTGACTTTTCAGGCTGAAATATTTGCTTACATATTCTTGAGCTTTTTCGAAGATAGGTGCAAAAGCTTCGGGGACATTCACGGTGTTCAACATATGTTTGCTCCTCTAAGTATCTATGAAAAGAATCTTTTATGATGTATTTTCCTGCTTATATTATATCGGGTGCATAAAAACTAACCTTGGGGGCTTTATTTACCTATCCTGTGATGGGTTTTGTTATCACATGTTCCTGTATAAAATTGCGTTTCTACAAGGATTAAAAATGCATGTCACATAGTCATATGTCCTTGGGAGACAAATAATTATGGAAATGCCGAAAAATGTTTCCTGGAAATAAGCCCTAGGTCACAACATTTTGGGTATTCTGAAGTATCATAGCTCGTCCGATAATTTGTGCTTGATGTTTTTTATATAAGTGTTATTTTAGCAACAAGTTGCTGTTGGAAGCAGCCTGTGAGAAAAGGTTTGGAGGGAGATATGGTAATAAAATGAAAGGAAGCATTTTATCTATATGAAACAGGGGTGTTGGGATGTCTGCCAGGGGGGTATCGATATTAAAGCAGAGAGCCGTAACCGTCCGATAAATAAGAAGATGGAACCGCTAGTTCCCTGTAAATATATGGAAAATCTTCGGTGTTAGAGGCTGTTGGGTATATGAAGCGTAAAATTGCTGTAATTGTCTTAATTGCAATTAGTTATGGCTGTGAAGGCCGGAAGGATTCGTCCCCACTTACTTTGGGGCAGGGTGCCGGATTAGCGTATACCGAGGGGATGACCATAAGTCAGTTGTGTGAACTGGTGGGCTATGATAGTGTGCTCCTGCAGGGCCATTCACTGGTAGGGGGGCTGCCCGGGACCGGCTCGGGCGATTGTCCGCCTTTTGTCAGAGAATATCTGCAGCAACATTTGCAAAAGATCAAAGGCAAAGGGTATTTAAGTCACGAATATGAGATCATGCCGGTGGAGCAGATCATAAATAGCAATACAACTTCCGTAGTCCGCGTGAAGGGGGTTGTGCCGGCAGGGGCACCCAAGGGAGCCAGATTTGATGTTGAAGTTTTTATGCCCTGGTCCACGCAAACCCTCTCCCTGCAAGGCGGTGTCCTTTTTCCCACGGAATTACAACAGGTTGTGCCCGGTCTGACCGGTCGGCCTTTGACCGGACGGGTAAGTGCTCTGGCAGCGGGTGAGTTGTTTATCAATCCGTTTTCGCTTTCGTCAGAAAAGGATCAAAGAGTGGATCCCCGGCGAGCCGTGGTACTGGGAGGGGGGATGACCAGGATAGACCGGAATATCCAACTTGCCCTGAAAGAGCCAGATTCCCGTATGGCTCAGAATATACAGCGTCGGATAAACTCGCGATTTCAGACTAAGGACGGAGAAAAAATTGCAGACGCAGCAAATAGACGCGTTATCGAGATAAAAATTCCGGAAAACTACCGCGACCGCTATCCGGAATTTGTTCAAATTATGATGGGATTATATCTGCAGGATAGCGGGGCCTTTATAGAATTGAAGATCAAAGAATTAAACGAAAAGGCCAGTCGAGATGATGCTGATTATGAGGGTATTGCCCTGGAGTGGGAGGGTATCGGGCGATCTTGTTTGAAATATTTGGCCAACTATTATGATCAAATTAAAGGAAAAAGAGCCTTTTATGCAGCTCGAACCGCACTGGATCTGGGTGAACGCAGGGCGATCGATGCCCTTATACTAATGGCCAACGATGATCAACATCCATGCCGGTTAAAGGCAGTAAGGACACTGGGCCGGGCGGCAAATGATGTTAAGGCCGGAGCTTGTTTGACGGCATTGCTGGATAATAAAAATTCACTAGTCCGTCTGACGGCATATGAAAGTCTGCAGAGGGTAAAGTGTCACCGTATCGAGAGCAATAATATAGCAGGTAAATTTAAGCTTGATATAATTGATTCCCGTGGTGAGGGAATGATTTGTATTTGGACGATCAAAGAACCACGAGTGGTTATTTTCGGCCGGAACCTGATTTGCCGTAGAAACGTATTTTTCGAGACCGAGGAAAAATCCGTTACCATCAACTGTGGGCCTCAGGATGATCGTCTGACCATAAGCCGCCAAAAAGCCGGCGGGAGTGATTTTATTCAGGTGACAAGCCTGCGGATGTTGCCGGAATTTATAATTAACATGGCTTTGCCCACGGAAAAGGTAAAAAAGGATATGCCTACAGGAGCCGGTCTGACGTTTAGTCAGATAGTCGGTATATTATACAACCTATGTCAGCAGCGGGTGATACCCGCCCGTTTTATAATGCTACGAACTTTAGAGGAATTGAATTTATAACGTCAGGGAGGACAAACCAAGAGTATGCAATTCAGAAAAATAATCATGAAGGGTTTCAAAAGCTTCGCGGACAAAACGGAGTTTGATTTCCGCGACGGCGTAACGGTAGTGGTCGGCCCCAACGGTTGCGGCAAAAGCAACATTGTAGATGCAGTTCGTTGGGTACTGGGTGAGCAAAGCGCCAAGAGTCTGCGGGGTGGACAGATGCTCGACGTTATATTCAATGGTTCACAGACACGCAAGAGTATGGGGCTGTCTGAAGTGACTTTGGTATTTGCCAATACCATGGGGCTGCTCAATACGGATATGGAAGAAGTAGCGGTAACGAGGCGACTATACCGCAGTGGAGAAAGTGAATACCTTCTCAATAATAAATCCTGCCGCCTAAAGGATATTCGCGAGATGTTCATGGGCACGGGGGTTGGAGCAGATGCCTATTCAATTATCGAACAAGGAAAGGTGGAAGTTCTGCTGCAGTCTTCAAAAACGGATAGGCGGGCCATCTTTGAAGAAGCAGCCGGTATAAGTAGATACAAGGCCCGCAAAAAAGAAGCTCTGCGCAAACTGGAACGGACTGAGCAAAATGTGCTGCGCATTCAAGACATCATAGGAGAGCTGGAGAAACGCCTCCGTTCGATAAAATACCAGGCCGGCAAGGCGCGGAACTATCAGACTTACAGCGCCAGGTTAAAAGAGCTGCGTATGAATCAGTTTCTCTCCGAATATTACCAATTACAAAACAAAGATCAGGAATCCCGCCGGCAGCGCAGTAGTGTGCAGGAGGAACTGATGGGGGTGACAGCCGATTATGATAAGGCTCAAAGCCGGTTGAGTGTGTTGGATCACGATATAGATAAGTGTGAAAGCGAAATCAGGCAAATCGAGAATCAACTCCTGCAATATACCAGTCAGATCGGCACTGAAGAAGACCATATTGAGATGGGACATAGACGCTGCCGGGAACTGCGAGATTTTCTGGACCGAAATCAGCGACAGCTCCATACGTTCCGCGAACAGGTACAAACGTTACAACAGGAACTTGCCGCTGATCAGGAGCAGATGAAAGAGACCCAGTTGCAGATTGAGCAGCAGCAGGAACTGCTAAAGCAAAAACAGGAAGACCATCAGCAGCGGTCTCTAAAGCTAAATGAATACCGGGCGCAACTGGATGACGAAAAAAGTGGGCTGATCGATATTGTCCGTCGGACGGCGCAACTACATAATGAAATCAAATCACTCGACCTGCGCCGTGACAGTCTCTCTGGACAGAAAACCCGCCTGTACGACCGGTCCGGACGCATCAAGGCGGAAATGGAAGAGTTACTAACCCGCCGGGCCCAGTTGGAAGAAAAAATCAGAAAGATAAAAGAGCTGTTACAGGAATCGCAGGCTCAGCTCGAGGCTAAACGCGAACAGCTCAATGAAATGAATGAAGAGAAAGTGATCTGTGGAGATAACCTCTCCACCGCAAAGGAGTATCGCAGCGGTCTGCAATCGCGGCGGCAGCTGCTGGCGGATCTGGAAGCCCGGCTGGAAGGAGTGGACAAGGGAGTTCGTCACATCCTGCAGGATCGTCAGAAAGATCCACAAAAGTATTACTATGTCAAAGGGATGGTGGCCGAGTTGATCCGAGCAGAGGTTAAATACGCTTCGCTGGTAGAAGCGTCGCTGGCCGAACGAGCCCAGCATTTGGTGACCACCAGCAGCCAGGCGGTTATGGAAGACAGCCAGAATCTGGGAGAACTGCCCGGACGGGTTAAATTCATATGTCTTGATCGGCTGGGGCCGTTTAAGAACGGTTTCGATTTCTCTCCCTATCCTGAGGTGCAGGGTAGGATGATAGATATGGTGAGCTTCAGTCCGGATTGCGAGCAATTGGCGTGGCATCTATTGGGAAAAACGATTCTGGTAGATAACATAGATTCGGCTTTGCGGTTGGCGGAGATTGCGCCGAGCGGCTATCGCTGGGTCAGCTTGGAAGGGGAGGTGTTGGAAACGGATGGTACACTGCATTTGGGACCGCACAGCGGGGCGGTAGGGCTGATCTCGCGTAAAAGTGAACTCAGGGAACTGGACGGCAGAATAGCCGAGACACAAGAGCGAATTACAGAACTGCAGAATCAGTCTCAACAGTTGGCCGGGCAGATACAACATTTGGAAAAAACTCTGCAGGAATTAAGAACAGCAATCTATGAGACTAATACGGAAGAAATCGAAACCCGCAGCCAAAAACAACAGGCGGATGAAAATATCAATCGCTTAAAACAGGAACAGCCCCTGATTGCCTCAGAGGTTGAAACTCTTGAAGAGCAAATCCAGGAAGCTCTTAATTTGCAAGAGTCCAGCCAGCAAAACCTTACCGATCTGGAGTCCATCAATCAACAGCGTCAGGAGCAAATCGACCAACTGGTCGAAACGATTCAACGGTTGCAGCGTGAGGATCAAGACGTTCTAAATGAGATAACGGATCTAAAAGTCTTTCTGGGGCAAACGCAGCAGAAGAGTGTGGCGTTGCAAGAGCGGATCGGGCAGGTTCAATCTCAATTACAGCAGTCACGGCATAACGTTGGTAGTCTGCAGTCAGATCTGCAACAGGCTCAGGACAATTTTCAGACCAGTGAGCGAGCTATCCTGACAGCGGAGACAAAAATTTCCGATCTGTTCCAGAAGCGTCAGCAGCAACAGGAAGTCAGTAAAGGACAACAAGGTCGTCTGGACGAACTGCATGCGGAAAAGGCGGAGCTGACCGAACGGTCCCACTTGCAGCAGCAGCAGAGAGAACAGCTACAAGAGAAACTGCACGAAGTACAAATGCAAATGAATGAGAACCAGGTTCGTTGTGAGAATCTGGTTCAGCGGGCCCTGGATGAACTCCAGGTGGCATTGGAAGAACAATTCGGCAGCTACGAGCACCAGGAAATGGATTGGGAACAGGTGGCGACCGAGATCGATGATTTAAGAAATAAAATACATCGGCTGGGTAACATCAACCTGGACGCCATCACCGAACAGGAACAGCTCGAAGAACGTCTGGAGAATCTCAGTACTCAATATCAGGACCTATCTACAGCGAAGCGGCAGCTGGAAGAGCTTATAGAAAAGATCAACAAGGAAAGCACGCAGATTTTCCTGGCTAATTTTGAGGCTATCCGGCTGCACTTCTCGGATCTTTTCCGCAAACTCTTCGGCGGCGGTCGAGCCGAGATTGTCCTGGAAGATCCCGATGACGTCCTCGAATGCGGGATTGAAATCATCGCCCGCCCACCCGGCAAACAATTACAGCATTTGTCACTGCTGAGCGGCGGGGAAAAGACCATGACGGCGGTCGCCCTGCTGATGGCTATCTTCAAGAGTAATCCCAGTCCCTTCTGCCTTATGGACGAGGTTGACGCCGCTTTGGATGAGGCGAATATTGAACGCTTTACCCTGTTGGTTCAGGAATTTCTCAATGATTCCCAATTTATCATTATCACCCACTCCCGCCGTACCATGAGCATAGCGGATGTTATCTATGGTATAACCATGCAGGAGCAAGGGGTCAGCAAGAAGGTTTCCGTTCGCTTTTCCCAGGAGGAAGAAGCTCCTGAGGAACCAGCAGTCGCCTGATGGGCGTTATTTGATAATTAAAGTGTAAAGATACTTGAAAAAGATTAACCTATATTCATATAATACATATGATGCGTATAACAGATGGCGTTGCTTGCGCCGGAGGGAATCCATAGTAATTATTTATAGCTTCTTTTATTGGAGGACCAGGTATGAAAATTTCAGCTAAACGCAGATGGGCCGGCTCGGCGATCATGATCGTAGTGATGTTGTTTCTAGTGGGATCTATGTGTTCCTGTACGAGCTTAGGCAAAGAAAATCGCCGCCGTCTTATGCAACTCCAAATCGGCCAAACCCGAGAGCAGGTTATCAATATTATGGGTATGCCCCACATGAATGAGGGCTATAAATCGGAGAAAGGTGTTTCCCGGGAAGTACTCTATTATGGTACCGGTTCCCTTACTCCTGAATCTGAATTAATCCCACTGGTTTTTGAGAATGGAAAACTCATTGGCTGGGGTAAGGATTACTACCAAAAAGAGAAGCCATAAAAAAACGAGTCCCGCATATGCGGGACTCGTAATACTTCCATATTGAATACCAGAGTTCTCAGGTGCATGTTATCAAACAACACCCTGTGACAGCATAGCACTGGCAACCTTCAGGAATCCGGCGATATTGGCACCATTGATCAGGTTGCCGGGTGTGCCGTATTCTTCAGCAGCTTGCTTGGCGGAATTGTAGATATTAACCATAATTCGATGTAGGTACTGGTCGGTTTCTTCGAAGCTCCAGCTTAGCCTCTGCGAATTCTGGGACATCTCCAGGCCTGAAGTAGCTACGCCGCCGGCGTTGGCAGCTTTGCCGGGTCCGAATGACACATTGTTCTCTACAAATGCCTGGGCTGCATCCGGAGTGCAGGGCATATTTGCAGCTTCGGCAACGGCGATACAGCCGTTCTTGATCAAGGACTGAGCAGCTTTACCGTCTAATTCATTTTGGGTGGCACAGGGGAAGGCGACGTCACATTTGAGGTTCCAGATGTCGAAACAGCCTTCGGTATATTTAGCTGATTTATGAATGTTTGCGTATTCCTTGATACGTTTGCGTTCAACTTCCTTAAGCTGCTTGACAGTATCCAGATTAACGCCGTCTTTATCATAGATAAAACCGTTGGAGTCAGACATGGCTACGACTTTAGCGCCTAATTGGGTGGCTTTTTCGTGGGTGTAAATGGCGGCATTACCGGAGCCTGAAACCAAAACAGTTTTGCCTTCCATACTGGTGCCTCGATCCTTGAGCATTTCTTCGCAGAAATAGACACAGCCGTAACCAGTGGCTTCGGTACGGACCAGGGATCCGCCGTAATCAAGACCCTTGCCGGTCAATACTCCGGTAAACAGACGGGTCAATTTCTTGTATTGTCCGAACAAATAGCCGATTTCACGACCACCTACTCCGATATCGCCGGCTGGAACGTCGGTGTCAGCACCGATATGACGGAACAGTTCGCTCATAAAGCTTTGGCAGAATCGCATGACTTCATTGTCGGATTTGCCTTTGGGCTCGAAGTCGCTACCGCCTTTGCCGCCGCCCATCATAAGACCAGTCAAAGAATTTTTGAATACCTGCTCGAAGCCCAGAAATTTGATGATTCCTATGTTTACGGATGGATGAAAACGAAGTCCGCCCTTGTAGGGACCAATCGCAGAATTAAATTCGATGCGAAAGGCACGGTTGACATGCACATTGCCGTTGTCATCTACCCAGGGTACGCGAAAGACAATCTGTCTTTCCGGTTCAACAATTCGTTCCAGAAGGGCGGCGTCCCGATATTCAGAGTGCTTATTAAAAACGGGTCGAAGTGACTCCAGGACCTCAACGACGGCCTGTTGAAATTCGGTCTCGCCAGGATTACGCTTCTTTACTATTTCCAATACATTTTCTACATAATCACTCATTTTTTGATTCCTTATCTAAGAAAATAACACTTTGCTCCAGGTCCTACGACATAATATAAACGGCAATACATTTCCGTATATGGTAAAGATAAATAGGTGTATTGCAAGGATATTTTTGAGAAATTTGAAGATGCATTAAAGCGTGGCAGGTATAATTATGCAATAAAATGACGTAATATCTTGTAAATAAAGAAGTAAGGTGGTTGTGTGTATTTCTTGTTATAAAAGCCATGTTTTAATGGTTTTGACAAGAAAAACGGCACGGATTCCGTATAATATAATGTTGTTGCCAAAATTAGCTTATTTGTTAATATTGTTGCTTTGGAAGATATATTAGTTCGATTATAATCATAATTCCCTATGACACAGAGAGATATGAACAATCTGGATCACCAGAGAAAGCTGGTAGCTATATTGCGAGTCCTTGAAAAGGAAGCGCGGCCGTTGGGCAGTAGCGAACTGAGTAGAAAGCTTGCTGAACTGGGTATCGATTTAGGTGAGCGGATGATTCGTAACTATCTGTTGCAGTGTGATAAGGAAGGGTTAACGAAGAACCTGGGGCGCAGGGGCAGGATGATTACAGAAAGGGGTAGCAAGGAATTAGAGGTGGCGGTGATATTTGATAAGGTGGGTTTCGTAAACTCACGTATCGATGAGTTGGCCTATCGCATGGACTTTGACGATGTGGGCAGATCGGGTACGGTAATATTGAATATTTCCACGGTCAAGACCTTTCATGTCAAACAGACTCTGGACGAGTTTGTGCGGGTTATGAATTTGCGTCTGGGCATGGGGCGTTTTTTTCAATTGGGTTATCCCGGTCAAAC
>Ga0272442_10001941_pt1 | contig 30593 bp, 29 predicted proteins | sample SSMForm2O_FD_200262 | JGI IMG/M metagenome (GOLD analysis project Ga0272442, IMG submission 200262) | Marine sediment archaeal communities from Little Sippewissett salt marsh, Falmouth, MA, United States - SSM-Form-2O | ecosystem: Environmental > Aquatic > Marine > Wetlands > Sediment ...
GGTGCGGGCCGGCTCGGAAACCATCAGCGTATTGATCGATTTCAACGTCGGTCCCTTCGGGATCATCAACTTCTCGCTGACACAGTGAGATCGCCTGCCGGCTCCGTTCCGGCCGCCGCGGTCAGGATTTCTTTTCCCGCACCACCCGCCGCCACAACCGCTGGGAGGCTGTCTCGGCCTCGTGCATGACCTCTTCCAGGTCCAGGGAAATGAGCTCGCGGTCCTCCATGAGGATCTTGCCGTCGACGATGACGGTGCTGACATCATTGCCGGTGGCGTTGTAGACGAGAGTGGCGATCAGATCGAAACGCTCGTGATGGGGATAAAAATGGGGAGATGCCATATCGATGAGAATAATGTCGGCTTTCTTGCCCGGTTCCAGGGATCCGATTTCATTTCCCAAACCCAGCGCTTCGGCGGCGCTGCTGGTCGCCATCCGTAGAACCTGATAGGGGCTCAGGACGTCGACATCACCCGTGGTGATTCTGGCGCCGGCAATGGCCATGCGCATGTTGTCCCAGGGATCCATATTCATCCAACCGTTTCCCAGGGCTACCCTGACGCCCGCCCCATATATTTTCCCCACCGGCGCGAAACGCACCCGCCTGGCCATGACTCCCGGGCAGTGTGCCATGTAGCTGCCTGACTCTTTGAGAATTTCTATCTCACTGTCGGAGATGTAGACCAGATGGGCGGCCAGCACCTTGTCGTCGAGGAACCCCAGATCGGCCAGGAACTCCACCGACCCCTTGCCCGTCAGGTCATTGATGCGGGACACCTCCTCCGGGGACTGGGCCACATTGATATGGATACCCACCCCCAGATCATCGGCCGCTGCCCTGGCTTTTTTCAGCAGCTCCGGAGAACAGGTGTCCGCGGCGTGGGGCCCGATCCTGCAGGTAATACGTTCACCGGCACCCCGGTGCCACTTCTTTACCAGCTCCACATTGGCCGCCAGCCTCTCTTCCCCCTCCCGGGTGTCGAATTCGTACTGTCCCTTAAGGACTTGTCCCAGGTCGACCTCCTTGACCTTGTGGGCCAGGACGCCCCGCAGCCCTGCATCATCCACGGCCCGGGCCGTCTGTTCCATGTGGTGCCAAATCTCGGAGATACAGGTCGATCCCGCGGCAATCATCTCGGCACACCCCAGCTTGCTCACGGTATAGACGGTTTCCGGAGTAATCGCTTCCTTCATGGGCAGAGACACCCCGTAGAAGCTGTCCAGGTGATCCTCCGTCAGCCCCCGCAGCAGGATGGTGGGCACCACGTGGGTATGGGCATTGACAATCCCCGGCAGCACGGCATGATGGGAGGCATCGAGAATATGGGCCTGTGGATACCTGGCCAGCAGCTCCGTTGTAGGACCGATCTCACTGATTCTGTTCCCGGCGATGATGATGGACTTATTCCGCAATACCCTGGCGCCGTCGGCCACGGGAATGATAAGACCATCCTTGATAAGCAGCTCATTCATTGTTGATACCACCCCTATGGAAAATCAAAAGCGTAATAGTATCGTTTCGACCGCGCCAACGCTGCCCGACTAGATGAGAGTTATATTAGTGTATTACATATATATGTATTTGCAAACATTTTTTTACAGGTTCGGGGCGGCAGCTATCAGACTTCCCGCAGCACCAGCTCCTCTTCGTTCAGGGAGCGGATCTCCCATCTGCGGCGGGTGGTGGCGGTAAGAAAGCGCAGGTCATGGCTCACCAGCAGCAGGGCACAAGGACAGGTTGCCAGAGCCTGTTCCAGAAGCTCGATGGAAGGCAGGTCCAGGTGGTTGGTGGGCTCGTCCATGACGATCAGATGGGGGCGGCGCGTGACGCCCAGGGCCAGGAGCAGCTTCCGGGTCTCACCGGGACTGGGAACAGGAGTCTGCAGCAGCGCTTCGGGATCGGAGCCGAGGCCGCTGACAACCGTCATCAGGTGTCCCAGCTCGGCCCGTGGCAGGGCCCGGGCCGAGGCAAGAATCTGCTGCGAGCGCTCCAGGGCGATCTCCTGGGGAAGATAGACCAGTTTTTCCGTGTCCAGGCCCGATGAGGCAACCAGGAAACGCAAGAGGGTGCTCTTGCCCGCGCCGTTGGCACCGGTCAGGGCGACGCGGTCGGCGGGACGCAGGGTGAGATCCGGCCAGGTTAGGGTACGCCGGCCTCCCAGATCCAAATTTCCGGGGGCAAGAGCCAGCACCTGGTCGCGCCTGGAAATCGAGCCGGTCAGCCAGAACTTCAGCGCCGTCTCTTTCGGGACATGAAGCTGTTGCGCCTCGAGCTCCAGGTGGCGCAGCCTCCCGTTTAGTTGCCGCAGAAGCCTGCCGTCGGTTCCGTCCTTTCCCGTGATCCGGGCCCGGTCGAGTTTCTCCCGTCCGTCGGCGTCCTTCCGGGCCAGGCTTCTCTTGGAGCGCCTGCGGTCGGCTCCGGCAGCCCTGCTTCTGCGCCGCGCCGCCTCCCTCTTGAGGCGCGCCGCCTCCCGTCGGATCCTGAGGGCCTGCTCCCGGGTGCTGCGTCGCTCACCGGCAGCCTGCTCCGCCCCCCGGGTATAGCCGCCGGGACGCATAACGATCACGCCGGGCTCCAGAAAAAGACACTGCCGGCAGAGGCCGTCCAAAAGCTCCCGGTCATGGCTGACCAGGATACCCACTCCCCGCCACTCGCTTAGCGCCGAAGCCAGAAGCGAGCGGGAAAAAATGTCGAGATGATTGGTGGGCTCATCCACGGCCAGCAGTTCGGGTTCCCGCCAGAGCGCCAGGGCAATCTGGGCCCGCTTGCGCTCCCCGTGGCTGAGAGTCTCCCAGCGGGACGGCCAGTCCGAAACGATCCCCAATCGTCCTCGCAGCCTGCGCGCCTCTCCGTCTGCTGCCGCCAGGAAGCGAGGCAGGCCTTCCGGTATGCTGTCGGTCCTCTGGGAGCAATACACGGCCTTCCCGACACCCGAAACCCGGCCCTGCCAGGGCTCGATAATCCCCGCCGCCAGCCTCAGGAGGGTACTCTTCCCCGCGCCGTTGGCGCCCACCACCCCGGTCCACCCAATGGGAAAGTGAGCTTCCAGATCCGTGAACAGCGGGGGCGCCGCGGCATCGTAGCCGAAGGTCAGGTTTTGGAGCAGTAATGCCGCGTTCATGCCGGTCTCCGATCACACGGCATCGCCGCTTCCGACGGGTTACATTTAGAGGCAGTGCAGCAGGGAAAGCTCGGTGCGGCCGATAAGGATACTGTCCGTGGGCTTGAGACGTACATACTTGTCCGGGGGGATGCGCTTTTTGTTGACATAGGTACCATTGGTGCTGCCCAGGTCCTCGATGAAAAAATCGTTGCCGATCTTCTGGATCAGGGCGTGGCGGCGGGAAACCAGGGTATCATCCAGGCTGATGGCGTTTTGCCGGTCCCTGCCGATGGTGATGCGCCGGGTAATGGGAACGCGCTTTCCCTGGAAGACGATGAAGGTCTTGCCGCGCTTGCCCATCTTGGCCAGCCGCTTGCCGACATTGCTGCCATAGATAATGGTCTCTTTACTCGGATCGAACTTCTTCTTCTCCATGGGCCCCCTCCCATCCCCGGTTTCCCGGAAACGAACACAGCAGGCTGTTCTTCAAGAATTGTAGCGCCTGTTACCCTGAGAATCAAGCGTCAGGGTAATCCCCGACCTGTCCCACCTGAATGAAGCTCAAGATGCAAGGCACCATGAACAGGGTGAAGAGGGTCGAGATCAACAGGCCGCCGGACACCGCGATCCCCAACGGCTGGACGATGTTCGAGCCCTCGCCCATACCCACGGCCAGGGGCATCATGCCGAACACCGTGGTCAGCATGGTGATGATGATCGGCGGGTAGCGCAGCCCCGCGGTGGCCACAATGGCGTCGATCCTGGTTTCGTGCTCGCCCCGGGTCTTCAGGTAGAAGTCGATCATGAGTATCGCGTTGTTGACCACGATCCCGCTCAGGAGGATAGCCCCTAAAAGTGAGTTGAGGCTGAGGGCCGACTTGAAGAGATAGAGACTTAAGACCACCCCGATGAAGCCCATGGGGACGGTGACCAGGATCACCAGGGGAACGCGCAGCGAGTTGAACTGAAAGGCCAGCAGCAAATAGATGAGGGCCACCGAGGCGGCCAGGGCGATGAACAGCGAGCGGATCGCCTCATCCAACTCCTCCTGGGGGTTTTCGAACACCAGGGAGTACCCCGCCGGAAGCCGCAGCTTCTCTTCCAGGGCCGCCCGCGTTTGTGTTTCGTACTGCTTCCTGTTGGCCGCCGGCGTGCCCGGGGGCATCTTGGCGTAGAGCCTGAAGATAGGCTCCCCGTTCTCCGAGGCGATCTCCGAGATTCCCGTGGTTTCCCGGAAATCGAAAAAATGCTTTAAGGGCACCGTGCTCTGCTCGTAGGGGAGGAGGAAGTTCTGGAGCTGTTCCCGCCCCTCGACCAGGTCTTCAGGATACACGGCCTGTACCTCCACGGTGAACTGGTCTTGCTCGAACTCGATCCGGGAAGTGCCGTTCAGGATCCGCCGCAGCAGGCTTAAAAGCCCGGCCTCGCTGTAGCCGGGGAGGGCATTGATGGTTTCCGCCCGGGCACTGATCAACAGCTCGTCGGAAAAGCTGGTGGAAGGATCGGTGAAGGCCCAGCCGTAGAGCCCCAGGTCGTTGACGATGTCCCGCAACCGTTCCAAAAGGGACACCACCTCCGCCTCGTTTTCGCCCTTGATGCTGATCTGCAGGTCCATGGTGCGCGGCAGGGGCAGCTGGGCGGGATCCCACATCATGACGTGGTAGTACCAGCGGTTGTCGGATACCAGCAACTTCTGCAGCTCCGCCATCACCGTGTCGGTGTCACGGACATCCCGGACATTGACGAACAGACGGTTGAAGCGGCCCCGCACCTCCGCATAGGTCCCGTCAATGTACTCTCCCACCGCCTCGTGAACCTGCCGGTCCAGCTCGGGGAGAACGCTCTCGACGATTTCAAGGGTATCGATTTCCGTGACGCTGCGCAGGAAGACGACGATCTTGTCGCTAGAGGGGGGCGCGATGATCTCCTTGGGGATTCGGGGCAGCAGGGTCAGGACGGAAGCGGCCAGCAGTCCGAAAGAAAAGAGGATGAAAAGCAGCGCGGCCCAACGCCGGGATATCAGGCCCCTGAGCAGCCGTTGATACCCCCTGACGAAGGTGTTCATGGCCGGCACGGACAGCCGCTGCAGTCCCCGGAGGCGCATTTCCCGGTCCACCGGCCGCGCCCCCCCGCTGCTCCGGTACGCCAGGAAGGCCACCAGTGGGATCAGGGTGAGAGCCACCAGCAGGGAGAAGCTGAGGGCGAAGATCACCACCTTGGCCTGGTCGCCCAGAATGGCATTGGTCAGGGGCGCCGTGAAGGCAAGGGGCAAAAACACCAGGATGGAGGTCAGTATCGAGGCCACCACCGGGGCGCGTACCTGGCCGACCGCCTGCAATATCAGGTTCTTGAGCTGCCGGTTGTCATGCCCGGGGGGTGCGTTCATTCTGAAGCGATGGATGTTCTCCATCACCACCACCGACGAGTCGATTACCATGCCCACCGCCAGAGCCATGCCGCCCAGGGAGATCAGGTTCAGACTGACGCCGAAGGCGTACATGAGGATGAAGGAGAGGATCAATGTCACCGGTAAAGAGATTCCGATCATCAGGGTGTTGCGGATCACCCCCAGGGAGCCAAGGACCACCAGCATGGCCAGGACCGCGCCCAGCACGGCGGCCTGTCCGACGCTGCGGATGGAGCGGTCGATATACTCCGCCGGGTCGAGATAGGCGAACAGCTGGGTGTCCGGGGGCAGCAGGCCCGTCTTTCTGGCCTCTTCCAGCACTCCCCATACGTCGGTGGACATCTTGCGGATGTTGCCGCCGTCCACCGGAGAAGCGGTGATGCGGATTCCTTTCTGCCCGTCCATGAGAAAGGTTTGCCGGGGCAGGGTATAGCGGATATCGATATCCGCCACGTCCTGCAGGGTGATGATCATATCCCCCCGTTGGACCACCTGGATACGCCCCACATCGTATAGTGAGGACACGCCCCGGGTGTAGCGCACGCTGTAGCGGGCGTCTCCCTCTTCCAGCACGCCCAGGGACTCGGGGAGATAGCCCTGCCTGAGCGCCGCGTCCACTTCATTGATGGTCAGGCCGTAGGCCAGCATGTCCGCCTGGCGCAGGATCACCTCGGCCTCAATATCTTCGACATTGAAGATCTCCACCAGCTCGGCGTCCTGGACCTGGTTCAGCTTCGGCTGGACCGCTGTAACGAGCAGTCGGTAGAGGTCCTCCGGGCTCGTACCGACAGAGCTCACCCCCAGCATCAGGAAGCCGGCGTTTTCCCCGCTGAAGAAGCGCACCCGGTAGCTGTCCTGAAAATCCGCGGGTAATGCGCTCTTGATGGTATTCATGGCCGACTCGACGTCCCCCTTGGCTTCCTCGCTGTCCACCCGCCAGTCGAAGGTCAGGCTGAAGGTGCTCTGGTCGCCGCCGTACTGGACCTCCAGGATATCCACGCCCTCCACGGCCAAAAGCTGGGATTCGATCGTATCGGCGTACTCCGTGGAAAAATCGACGGCCGTGTACCCCGGATGCTCGATCCAGACCCGGACACGGGGCCGCTGGGTACGGGGGTAGAGCTGGACCGGCAACTGGCTGATGAGCAGCCCCCCGGTGACGCAGAGCAGGATGACCAGCAGCAGAAAACCGGTTCTCTTCCGGAAAATCAGCTCCAGCACTCTATTCCTCCCGGCCGTCGACGGGCGCGCCCTCTTTTTCCCGGCCGGTCAGGAAAGTCAGATAGCGCTCTCCGGCGGACAGGCCGCTCTCGATCAGCACCTCTTCACCGAAGGGCCGTCCCGGTACGATCTCCCGGGCTTCGAGCAGGTTGCCTGAGTCGACAACCCAGAGGTAGTAGCTGCCGTAGCGCCGCACCACCAGTTCCCGGGGCACGAAGATTCCCCGGGCCCTGTCCACCGGCAGGTCGACGATCAGGTATTCCCCCACATGGGTCCTCTGTCCGTCGGTGAACTCGAAGGTGAGCAAAAACAGGCCGCTCGAGTAATCCGGTTCCAGGGACCGGTTCACCAGCACCCCCTCCAGTTCCCTGCCGCCGGGAGTACGCCCCCAAACGGGCCGGCCCACTTCGACCTTGAAGGCATCCTTGTCGCTGACCGTGGCCTTCAGGGTATAGCCGCCTGTACCGATTACCGTCACCCCGGCCTGGCCGGCGCTGACTTCATCCTCGGGCTGCAGCGCCACCTTCGAAACCCGTCCCGCCACCCGGGCGGTGACCTGCACGGGCCGGTACTTGCCGGTCAGCTCATCCTTGCTGATGCTGAACAGCACCTGCCCCCTGGACACGGTCTCCCCCTCCGCCACCTCCACGGACAGCACGGTGCCCGCGGCCGCAGCCTGATGCTCCACCCGCACCAGTGGCTCCAGACGGCCGCCCACGGAGATAGCGTGACTGCGCTCGGCCAGCTCGGCCGTGGCGACGGGGGGCCCGGAAGGACCTCCGGGAGCGGATCCCAAACGTCCGCCCCGCCCATCCTGCGCGGGCAGCACAGCCGGGCTTATGATCAGGGCCGCCAGAAACAGGCAAACCAGTCGCATCTTCATCGCTTTCTCACCTTTCTTCCAGGTCACGGCTTGAACCGGGTATTCAGGGCATACTCAAGGTTGAGCAGGCCGACGCGCACATCATAGCTGGCGGTCAGCAGCTCCAGCTGCGCCGCCCGCAGACTGTCATCGGCTTCCTGGAGGGTCAGGAAATCGCTCACCCCGGCATTGTACTCCTGTTCGGTCAGGCTGTAGACCCGGCGGGCCAGCATTAGGTTCTGCCCGGCCACCTTTGCCGATCGGCGCGCGTTCTCCACTTCGAGCAGCAGAGAGCGTATTTCGATCTCCGCTTCCAGCCTGCGGGCGGCAAGGGCCAGGGCATTGGCCGTTAGGTCGTCCTCTTCCTCCCGGACCTTCAGCCGGCTCTTGGAGGAAGGCAGCCAAACGTCCAGCGGGATCGACACAGACAGCCCCAGGGAGCTGCGGGTCTCCCAGTCGCCCCCGGACCAGGGGGAGCTCCAGGGATCCGTTAGGCCGGGAGCGTAGCTGTAGGACAGGGAGAGGATGGGAGCAAACTCATCCAGGGCCGATTGTCTGCGGCTGTTCTCCAAAATTTCCCGCTCCTTGACCAGCGCCTGGATGTCGAGTCGGCCGGGAAGATAGGATGTGGCCAAGCCCCCTTGCGGAAGCTCACCCCCGGGCGCATCGATGCTCCCGGTCAGGACGACCTCCTCGGCCGGTTCCAGATTGAGGTCCTGCTTGAAGCCCAGCAGCGCCTTTTCGTAAGAGAGGCACTCTTTGTCCAGCTTCGGCTTCAGGTTCTCCAAAGCCACCAGGGCGTTGAGCATCTCCAACTCGGAAGTCCGTCCGCTTTCATAGCCGGCGCGCGCGAGCTCATAGCGCTGCGCCGAAGTTTCGATGTTGCGCTCCACCAGCTCGATCTTGCGGCGCGCCAGGAGAAGGCCGTAATAAGCGATCCGCACGTCCCGCTCCAGCTGACGGCCGGTCTTTTCCAGGTCGATGAGTCCGCGCTGGTAGTCCAGCAGGGCGCCGCGAATTTCGGAGGCGATGCTGCCGGCCAGGTTCACACCCGCCTGCAGCCCCAGAGAAAGTTCCCAGTCTCCGGCATTGGGACCCAGCAATCCCCGGCTCGTCGAAACCCTGGCATCGGCGGAGGGCAGCAAGGTGTTCCAGGCGGTGCGTCGCCGCCGCTCCAGGCCGGCAAGCTCAAGCCTTTGGACCTGCAGATCGAGATTGTTCTCCAATGCCGTGGTCACCGCGGTTTCGATGTCCAGCACCAGTTCCTCCGCAGGAGCCGTGATCGGTAAGAGACTCGACCACAGAAGACCCGCAAGAATGGCCGGACGGATCCATTTCATGCCTTTCTCCTTAACTTTTCCGAACCATGTACGTCAAGCGCCGGGGATCGCAAACACGGACTAGATATTCATTCTATCCGCGATAAAAATCAAGGTCCAGAAAGCTGTCATGATGATTGAATCCGTCTGGTTTCGCATTTTTTCTTGACCAGGTTGATCAGGTTCGTCTATAATTCGGCATACCCATCCACCCCACAGCAGAGGAGTCAGCATGTTTCTCAGGTCTAAAAATATTACCATCATCGGTTTGCTCTTTATCTGCGCCACCGCGGCTTTTTCCGTACCCCAGGTGGCGGTTTTGAACACCCTTATGGCCCCCGGCCTGGACCCCACCGTCTCCGTTCCCGTGACCGACAAGATAATCGAAGAGATGGTGAATTCCGGGAATTTCACTGTCCTCGACCGCGCCAATGTGGAGCAGATCTTGCAGGAGAAGGAATTCCAGCTCTCCTCCGGCATCGTACGCAACGAGGAAGTACGCCAGGCCGGTGAGTACCTGGGCGCCGATTTCGTGATTGTCGCCAATGCCTCCCGGGTGGGCAGCACCTACGTCATGTCCGCAAGGATGATCGACGTGGTCACCGGTGAGATCGCTTTGCAGTACTCATCGGAAAAACAGGGAAAGATCGACGTGCTCCTGGAGATCGCCCGCAATGTGGGCAAGCAGATCTGCGGCCAGGAAATCGCCCTGGCTGTAGTGCAGCCTGAAACCGCGCCCAAGAAGGCCGAACCGGCCCCAACCTACCAGGGCGACAATACCATGGCCATTGCCCAGCTCCAGGCATTGATCAACAATCGCACCCACATAAAAAAGAACGGGGTGCTGCAGATGCAGGGCTTGATCGCTTCCCTGAGCGACCTGGACCGGATGTTCCTCTACACCAGCAACACCAAGGACAACGCCGGCACGGCCCTGCTTTTAAACCTGCTGCTCCCCAGCCTGGGCAGCTGGATGCAGGGGGACTCGCTTGGAGCGCTCACCGAGCTCACTCTGGCCCTGTCGGGTATTATAGCCATGGCCAACGGCTACACGGAAGTCTACGACTTCGATACGATGCAGTGGGTCAATGAACCGAACGACTATTTCTATTCCGGCGTCGCCATTCTGGCCCTGGACGTGATCTACATGTGCGTCCGCCCCTTCCAGTTCCAGAAACAGTGGAACCAGAAGCTGGCGGAGATGCTGCGCGTGCCCTACGTCTCCGTACTGGATCCCAAGGACAACCGCCTGCGCATCGAGGCGAGCGACCGCGGGCTGGACTGGCGCTTTGACGTAAACCTGGTCAGTATCGGCTACTAACGCGTCCCCGGGCGAGGATCCCGGACATTGCGCATACCCTGTTTGTCACGTAAAATATCCCTTGACACGCCTCAAATTTATAAGGAGGGAGTGCTGTGGAGAAGCGGAACTATAAAAAAACAGAGCTGGTCTGCCGGGAAAACACAGCCGGCGAGGAAATGTATATTATCCTCTCCGGCAGCGTCAAGGTCTACAAGACCGTCAACCAGGATAAAATCGACCTGGCCGTGCTGGGCAAAGACGACTTCTTCGGCGAGCTATGCCTGCTGTTGGGCTGCCCCCGGACCGCCACGGTGGAGGCACTGGAGAACTGTCAGATGTTGATCATCAACAAGGAAACCCTCCTGAACAATATCCAGGAGGACCCCAAGCTGGCGCGGCGCATGCTCACCCGCATGGCCAAAAGAATCAAGGAATCCAACGGCATCATCACCCGGCTGGAAGGAGAGGTCTCGAGCCTCAAGATTATCTACAGTGCGGACTGACGCTCCTGTCTTTTCCCTGGAAACCCCGGGCGGCATAATTTCGGGTGTGCCGCCGGGCCGGCACACCCGAGTTCCTTTTCCGAATACTGTTTTTCTCTACAGATCCGCAGCCGGATCACCCTCCCCCGGTTCCTTCGGCTCCTCTTCCCGGAACTTCCTCCGGATGTGGTCTCGGAACCTCTGCTTCCACTCGGATTCAGAGCAGGGTGTATGGTCATGGTCCGGATTCCGGTGCCCGCCCATCTTGAAAAGAATGTGGGCCAGCAGCACCAGGCCCCAGGCCTGCCAGTAGGAAATGGTGCCCAGACCGAAGATCTCCGGCATCAGCCAGTTCCATAGCAGCATGACGAAAAAACCGAACAGAAAGGCCATCACCAGGGCCAGGACGATGCCCCCAACGATCAGGGGGATGAAGAACAAAGGCCTGAATCTTCTTGTACCTGCGGACATAATTCCTCCTCAACTTTCAGCGCTGATCTCAGCGACCATTTCTTCAACGGCGGCGAGCCGTTTTCTTAAGAATCGCAGAGCATAGCGCTTTCTGGCGATCAAAGTATTGATGGAAGTGCCGGTCAGTTCCGCGATTTCCTTGAAGGTCCAGCCCTCGATGGCCTGCATGATCACCACCTGACGCTGCTCCTCGGACAGGTCCTCGATACCCTCGATCAGGGCTTCCGTGGCCAGGGAGCGAAGAAAATCCTTCTCCAGGTGGACCTTGCCGTCCGCCAGCAGCTCTTCCAGAAGCTGCCCCCCCTCCTCCTGTTCCTGGAAATGCACGGGTTTCCGCCGGCGGTACCAGTCGATAATCCGGTTGCGGGCGGCCGTATAGAGCCAGCCCAGCAGGTTGTCGATGGCCTCGCCGGCATTCAGGTTGCGCACCGCCTGGGAGAAGACCTCCTGGAGAATATCCTCGGCATCGTCCGGGTCCGCGACCCTGGACCGGATCAGTCGCAGCAGCCGGGGCCGCTCGCGGCGATAGGTATGTTCCAAATCGCGTGTCAAAACCGCCTCCATCATATTTTTAATGACGCTGCGGACCGGAAAATAGTGCAGCCCCGCAAAAAAAATCAGGCAGGGGTATGCGTACCGGCTCAGGACGGGCGGGGTAAAGTGAATTTGAAGGTGCTGCCCCGTCCGGGCTCGCTTTCGACGCTGATCCTGCCATGGTGCTTTTCCACGAACTCCTTGCACAGGAGCAGGCCCAGGCCGCTGCCCTCCTCGTCCTCGGTCCCTTTGGTGGTGTAGTGCGCATCGATACGGAAAAGCTTCTCTAAATCGTTCTTCTCGATCCCGATTCCCGTGTCAGTGACCGCGATTTCCACGAAGCCGTTCCGCGGCCCCGCGTCCAGCACCACCCGGCCCCCCGGGGGAGTGAACTTGATCGAATTGGAGAGAAAATTCCGCACCACCGTGGAGATCATCTGCGGGTCCGCGTACACCTCGGTGTCCTCGTCGACCCGCGCCGACAGGTCGATACTCTTGTTGCCGGCCAGGTCCCTGAGCCGGGCGATCTCCTCCTCGACGACGCTTTTCAGCTTGAAGCGCCTCGGCTCCCAGTGAATCTTGCCGCTCTGGCTCTTGGCCCAGTCCAGGAGCTGGTCGAGAAGCTCCACCCCCTGGGAAGCTCCCGCGGAGATCATGCGGCAATAGCGCCGCCTGCTTTCGTCATCCAGGCCGTCATAGTGGTCGGCCACCAGGTCCGCCAGGGTCTTGAGCCCGGAGAAGGGATTGCGCAGGTCGTGGGCAAGTATGGCCAGAAACCTGTCCTTGGCGGCATTGGCCTCCTTCAGCTCCTGCCCTCTAACGGCCAGGGCGTTTCTCGCCTCGGTCAGGTCCCGGATGTGGCGCACCCGGTTCTTGATCTGATCGGCGATCAGGGCGCGGTACACGAAATAGAAGGCGAAAATCTTGAAGATATGCCCGATCAGGTTCGAGATCCCGTAGCTGCTGAAATAGAGGGTGAAGGCCAGCTCGCTGACCACGGTAAAGGCGATGGCCAGAACCAGGCAGCGGCGCACGCCGTCGCCGAGCTGCCTCCCGGCCCGCCGCACCAGAGCGGCGGCGGCGATCAGCAGCGCCGAAATGACATACTCGCTGATTATCTTGAAGGGAGTCAGGCCCACACCCTCGACGAAGCAGAGGGGAAAGATCTTCCCCGGGTAAATGGAGACCAGCAGCAGTCCGGTCGCCGCGATGTAGGCGGCGAAAACGAAGCCGTAGGGCGGATTTTTTTTCCGCCGGACGATGATCCCGAAGCACAGCAGGGAGAGGCTCTGCAGGCCGCGGGCCGCGATCCAGAGCTGGGTGGGGATGTTGCTGTCCGCCGGAAAGATGTTCATCCCCCGGTAGGTCAGGGTATGGGCCAGGTCGATGAGGGCCACGAAGAAGTAGGCGATGCCCAGGAAGGTAAGGTGGCCGGCGCCGGACCTGTCCCGGGCGTTCCAGGAGAGCATGAACACGCCACAGGCGATCACAATGCTGAAGGTCTCCACCAGAATGTGGAAGAGCAGGTAGCTGTAGAGACTGGCGAGATAGAGGGCGGCGCTCAGCAGCGCCGCCAGCAGCACCGGGATCAGCTTTTCCCACAGGGCCAAGGAGCGCGGCCTGTATGACATCACGGTACTCGTGCTCCTGCTGCTCGGTTTTCCGTCGGCTTCGCTATCACCATAAAGGATAGTCCGGCGCAATGCAAGCGAGGCGGATCTCCAGCCGGCTCAGTGCCCCTCGCCGCGGAGCATCTTTATGCCGTGCTCCATGACCGGCAGCAGCACCCGGGTGCAGAGGCTCACCGCTTTAACGGATCCCGGAAAATTGACGACGATGGTGCGCTCCCTTAAGCCCGCGTAGCCCCGGGAGAGCATGGCGAAGGGGGTTTCTGCGCAGGAACGGGCCCGCAGGGTTTCGCTGATACCGGGCAGGGGCCGCCTGCAGAACTCGGCGCTGACCTCGGGGGTGATGTCCCGCTTTGAAATCCCCGTGCCCCCGGTGGTGAGGATATAATCGCAGCCCAGGCGGCGCTGCAGCGCGGCCAGCAGCTGTTCCCGCTCGTCGGGAACGATCTCCCGCGCTACCTCGGCTTCGGGAAACCTCTCCTTCACCAGCCGCTCGATTTCCGGGCCGGAGAGATCCTCGTACTCCCCCCGGTGGGCTCGGTCAGAGATCGTAATAACAGCGACTTTCACAACTGATCTCTCCTCCGGCAAGCACCCGGGTGAAAATGCCCCGTTTCGGCATGACGCATTCTCCCACGGCCTGAAAGATGGCGCAACCCTGGTGGCACTCCTTGCCGATCTGCGTGACTTCCAAAACCGCCTCACCGACATGAAGGCGCGTGCCCACCGGGAGCGCTGCCAGGTCGACACCGGCGGTGGTGATATTCTCGGCGAACTCGCCGCCGGTCAGCTCGAGGCCCCGGGCACGCATGGTGTCAATGTCTTCGTCGGCCAGCAGAGAAACCTGGCGGTGCCAGTCTCCGGCGTGGGCGTCCCCCTCCAGGCCGTGGCTCGCCACCAGCAAAGCACGCTCCACCGGCTGCTTCTGCTCCCCGGTCTGCCGGGAGATGTTGACGGATAGTATCTTGAAATCGTGGCGCACCATTTCCTCCCTATTCGAGCTCTTGCTTCCGCTTTTCCAGCAGGCGGATCTCGCCGATCCGCATCGACTTATCATAAGCCTTGCACATGTCGTAGATGGTCAGGGCCGCCACCGCCACGGCGGTCAGGGCTTCCATCTCGATTCCGGTCTTGTCCGTGCAGACCGCCCGCCCGGTGATCTCCACCGCGTCTTTGTGGAGGGTAAAATTCACCTCCAGATGATCAACGGCGATATTGTGACAGAGGGGGATAAGCTCGGCGGTGCGCTTGGCGCCGCTGATGGCGGCGATCCTGGCCACGGCCAGCACATCGCCCTTTTTTACCAGATTCTCCCGGATCAGGTTCACCGTGGCGGATTCGAGAAAAATCTTACCCGCCGCCACGGCGGTGCGCTTCACCCTGGGCTTGGCGGACACGTCCACCATCGCCGCCCGGCCCTCCTTGTCCAGATGACTGAATGCCATACTCAGCCTCCTATCTCCATCATGCTTCTCTGGCTGCACACCGATCCCCGCTCCGGCTTGCTGAGAATGGCCCGGCGCAAGGATGCCTCCAGATCGCCAAAATCCAGGGGTATCTCATGGTCGGAATGCAGGCAGGGCTTCAAATGCCCGTCCGCCAGCAGGCGGATGCGGTTGCATTTGCTGCAGTCCGGCGGGCGGTCGAATTTGTAATGGTCCATCTTCTCTTCGGTCAGGGAATAGTGGTTGATCAGCTGCAGGGTGAGGCTCCGTTGGCTGCAGAACTCCCGCAAAGCCGAGATCTCCTCCGCCGGGGTGTCGTTGAGCACCACCGTGTTGATCTTAATGGGGAAGCCCTGGACCCGGGCCGCCTCGATCCCGGCTAAAACCCGGGTAATCTCTCCGCAGCGTGTCAGGGCCCGATAGCGCTCCGGGTTGAGGGTATCCAGGGATATATTGAGGCTGTCCAGCCCGGCCTGCCGCAAAGCGGCGGCCAGGGGCTCTAAAAGTACGCCGTTGGTGGTCATTCCCAGGTGCCGCAGGCCCGGCACTTCCCTGATCGTCTTCACCAGGCCGACAATGCCCCGCTTAACCAGCGGCTCGCCGCCGGTCAGCCTCACCTTGGTAATCCCCAGCCCGACTCCCGCCCGGACCACCGCCCTGATCTGTTCGAAACTCAGCATCTCCTCATGCCCGCGCAGGGGAACTCCCTCCGCGGGCATGCAGTATACGCAGCGGAGGTTGCACTTGTCGGTCACCGAGATGCGCAGGTAGCTGATATCGCGCTTAAATGGATCGAGCATCCAGCTCTTCTCCTTCCTGCAAAACTTTTACTCCCTGCTCGAAGCGCACCAGGGCGTTGGCCTCGGCCAGAACGTTGAGGTGGGCGGAACCGTGATAGGGAACCGGGAAGATCTCGCCGCCGGACAGGCGCACCGGACGATACTCCACCCGCTCGGTCCGGCGGCGCCGGAGAGTCCCGGTGAGCCGCGCCCTGACCAGAAGCGGATGGTAGGCGAGCCCCATGGCGCGGTAGAGGAAGGGCTTCACCAGCAGCTCGAAAATGATGAAGGAAGAAACCGGGTTGCCCGGCATTCCGAACACGAAGCGGTCGTCCCGGCGGGCAAACAGGGTGGGTTTGCCCGGCTTGATGGCCAGCTTGTGGAATATGATCTCCGCTCCCGCTTCGGTCAGCAGGCGGGGCACGAAATCGAAATCGCCCATGGATACGCCGCCGGACAACAGCAGCAAATCGCAGCTGTCCAGAGCCTCGGCCAGGGAGCGTCCCAAAGCAGCCGGATCATCGGCCGCGATCCCGAAATAACGGACCGGACAGCCCAAGTCGGCGGCCTGGACGCACATCTGGGCTCCATTGCTGTTGTAGATCTGGCCGGCTTTCAGGGAGCGGCCGGGTTCGCGGAGCTCCGAGCCGGTGGCCATGACGCCCACAGCGGGCGGCCGGACAACCCGTACGGAGGCCAGGCCCAGGGAAGCCAGTACGCCGATATCCTGCGCCCGGAGCCTTCTCCTGTCCAGCACCGGGTCTCCGATCCGCAGGTTCTCGCCCCGTTCGATCACGTTCCGGTCCGGTTCGGGCCGGGTGAGGCGCATGCAGCCGTCATGCTCCTCGGTGTACTCCACCCGCACAACCTTGTCCGCGCCCTCCGGCAGCATGGCCCCGGTCATGATCTTGGCGCACTCACCCCGGGCCAGCGCCCGGGCAGGGACCTGTCCCGCAGCCACTGTTTCCAGCACGCGGAAAGACTCCGAGTCGTCGTCGGCCGCCAGAGCATAGCCGTCCATGGCCGCCTTGGCAAAGGGCGGGGACTCCAGGGGGGAGCGGATCGCCTCGGCCAGCACCCGGTTCGGGGCGGCCTGAAGGTCCACTTCTTCGGTGCGGGGAGAGAACCCCAGCGCCTCAATGGCAGCCAGAGCGGCGTCGGGATGCAGCATGCTCCTCCTCTTTTCAGCGATCTCGAGGTCTCGGATGTCATTTGATTGGTCAGGCTGGCGAATGAAAAAAAAGCGCTGCCCTGGGAAAGCAAGCGCCGGCACCATCTCTATGACGCCGGTTCTCCTTTCCAAACACGGGGGGCGGACCCGTTTCCAGGCCAGCCTTCGGCCGTCCGCGGACGGCGACGCGACCGCGGGCCCTGGAAGCCTGTGCGCAGGCTTCTGTAGGCCCCACGGTTCGGAGAACCAATCGCTTTCCTATAACACGATTATGAGCTCCCGTCAAGCGGGCAGGCCCGGCCTCGCGAAGAGGCGCCAAATCAGCGCAAAGCCACCCGGGCGCGAAAGCGGCCGCCCCCGAGGTGGTCGAGCGCCTCCAGGCGGATGAAACCGGAGCTCCTGCCGGTGGACCGGATGCCCTCCAGCAGGGCGCGCCGGGCGGGCTGCACAGGCAGTCCGCCGCCGCTTGAGCGGGAATAGCGGAAACGCAGGGTCAGGACCTCCCCGGGCGGACCCGGATCGGCCTGGTAACCCGAAGCCTTGAGCTCATAGCCGGCCACAACCAATCCGCCCGCCGGCTCATGGGACACCTCCCGGCGGCTCAGGATGCGCAGGCCCCCCGCCTCCTGCAGGGTGACCTCATCTTCCCGAACGCTGAAACCGGCCCAGCCGTAGGCGGCCGCGGCCAGGGGCAAATGAAAGCGCTCCACGAACAGCGGGTCCGGCTCTTCCCCTTCAATAAAGATCAGGAATACCGGCAGGACGCCGAGGGGGCGCTCCCCGGCGTCCCCCTCGGCACGCCCCCGGGCCGAGAGCGGCGTCAGGACAGCGACAAGCAGCAGCAAAAAAAGGGATTTGATCTTCATATAAAAGCCTAATATCTCCCGTCGGCGGGAGATTTCCACTATTCGGCGATCTTGAAGCGCTTGATCTTTTTGGTGGTGGTCATCTCCATAGGCTCCTTCAGGACCTTGAAGCGGCTGATACGCTTGTAGATGGGCAGGTTGGCGTTGACCTCACCGATAAGCTCGCTGATGCGGTTCTCGATAGTACCCTCATCCAGGGCCAGGCCCTGCTTCTTGGCCAGGGCCTGGAAGGCCTCCTCGGCGGGATAGATGAAGGCCTCGATATCCTCGGTCTTCATCTTCTCGTCCTTGATAAAGCCCCGCACCAGTATCTGCTCGACTTCGTCGTATAGCTGGAAATGGTCCTCGATCTCCTCGGGAAACACGTTTTTGCCGCCCTCGGTCACAATCAAGGATTTCTGCCTTCCTGTCAGGTAGAGATAGTTCTCGGTGTCCAGGTGGCCGATGTCACCGGTTTTCAGCCAGCCGTCTTCGGTAAAGGCGGCCTCGGTTTCCGCTTCATTTTTATAGTAGCCCGGCATGACCACCGGGCCCTTGATCTGGATCTCCCCGTTGCCCTCCTCGTCGGGCTCGCTGATGCGCACCTCCACCCGGTCGATGACCCGGCCCACCGAAGTCTCCTTGTAGTGCTCCACGGGATTCAAAGTCACGATGGGAGAGGTTTCGGTGAGGCCGTAGCCCTGCACGAAGTTGATGCCCAGCTGGTTGAACTGTTTGAAGGTCGAAGCCGGCAGGGGGCCGCCGCCGGAGATGCAAATGCGAATATTCTCCAGAGAGATCTTGGCCAGAATGGAATGGAAGAGCTTCTTGCCGGGATTCACCTTGAATATTTTTTTGATGAGGCCGCTCAAGGCCATCAAGAAACGGATGATAGCGTAGGCCGCCAGGCCCTTTTCCCGGATACCCCGCTTCAGCCCCTTGATCAGGCGGTTGAAGAGCATGGGCACACCCAGAAACATGGTGACCTGCCCCGCTTTCAGGTCCTTGAGGATCTGGGCGGTCACCAGCTTCTTGCCGAACACGATCTCGGCGCCCACGGAGATGGCCTCGATGAAGACGGCCAGCATGGTGTAGGAGTGGTGGATGGGAAGCAGGGCGTAGAACACGTCGGTTTCCATGATATCCATCTGGCTCTGGGCCAGGTAGCAGTCGCTGACCAGGTTCTCGTGAGTCAGCATCACGCCCTTGGGATTGCCGGTGGTCCCGGAGGTGAACATGATCGCCGCCAGGTCTGCGCCGGCGGGCGCCTCCGCCTGCGGGCCGCGGGAAGCCGGCAGATTCAGGATATAGTTGTCCCTCTCCGGGGAAAGGGAGATCTTGCCAAGAAGCTTCAGCTTCTTGGCGTCGAAGCTGTCGTATTTCTCCTCGTCCACGAACAGAACCCTGACCCCGGCAAAGGCCATTAACCCCGCTATTTCCTCGTCGTGAAGCATGTAATCCAGGGGTACCACTACACCCCCGGAGTAGAGAACCGCCAGGTAGGCCAGGGCCCACTCGGGAGAGTTCTTGCCCGTCACCGCCACCCGGTCTCCCTTGCGGACGCCCAGGCGGTTCAAATGCCCGGCGACTGAAAGCACACTTTCCCGAACCTGGCCATAGGTAAGGGAAAAGGTCCGGGGATCGAAAACAGTGAAACATTTACGCTCCGGAAACCTCTCCGCGGTGATGCTGAACATCTCCGGCACGGTCGGCCATTCACCCTGAAACGCGGTCCCTCTGAATGCGGTCAAAAAATCCCACGGCTTTTTCATATCTCTCCTCTTTTATTAAGAACTTAGATATTAAGAACTTAGAGCTTCTCCTCGCCGGCGACCGGTCTGGGTGTGCAGCAATTGCGGCTTTTCCCGGCTGATTCATTATACCCGAAGCGCACAACCGATGGCAAATGTCAGCCCGCTTTCGCCTCCTCGACAACCGGATTGCCCAGAACGCCGATATTCTCGATCTCGATCTCCACCCGGTCGCCGTGTTTGACCGGCCCCACGCCGCTGGGCGTGCCGGTGGAGATGATGTCCCCCGCACAAAGGGTGAAATTCCGGGATACGAAGGCCAGGATCTCCGGGATGGTGAAGATCATGTGGCGGGTGCTGGAATCCTGAACCACCTTTCCGTTGAGCCGGCAGCGTATCGTCAGGTTCTGGGGATCGCCGATCTCCTCAGGAGTCACGATGCAGGGACCCACGGGGCCGAAGGTGTCCAGGGACTTGCCCCGGTACCAGCCGGACTTGTCCCCGGTCTGCAGGTTGCGCTGGCTGACGTCGTTCAGGCAGGTAAAGCCCAGGATGTGGTCGAAGGCCTTGTCGGGAGCCACGTTCTTGCAGCGATCCCTGACAATAAAGGCCAGCTCCGCCTCGTAGTCGACCCGCGGCTCCTCGAAGGCATAGTCCTCCAGGAAGCGGGGGATCACAATGGGCTCTTCGGGACCGATGAGCACATTCGGGGTCTTGGGAAACAGCACCGGTTCGGATGGAACTTCCGGGGTGAAGCCTTGAATCTTGAGTGAATGGCTCTCGGCGATGTGGTCCCGGTAGTTGAGGCCTAGGGCTACAATCTTTGAAGGATTAACCGTGTAGGTCCTTCCGCTGCCGGAGAAGGGTAGGGTAACCATGCAGAACACTCTCCTTGCGCCTGGAAAATTTTTTATCGTCGAATCAGCATAGCACGACCGCAGAAAAACTTCATCCCCGCCCGCGCTTGACCTTGGCTCAAACAATGCGTATCAATGAACAGTAGGAATCTGTACGCCCGTAAGTGTGTGCAAAAATAGGAGTAAAGAAGATGTCTGATAAATTTCAGCAAGCCCTGACAGGCAGGGCCGTCCGGGAGCGCAGCCTGCTCCGGAACGTCTACCTGTGGATGACCGCCGGCCTGGCGCTGACGGGGATCGTGGCCCTGGGCGTGGCCGGCAACGCCAATTTCGTCTATGCCCTGGTGACCAACCGGCTGCTCTTTTTCGGCCTGATTATCGGCGAGCTGATTCTGGTCATGTCGCTGTCGGCCCGGATCATGAGCTTAAGCCCGGCAGCTGCCACCGCCGGCTTCGCCGCCTACGCGGCCCTGAACGGGGTCACTTTGTCGGTGATCTTTCTCGCCTATACGGGCCAGAACATCGCCACCGCCCTCTTCATTACCGCCGGCACCTTCGCGGGCATGAGCTTATATGCCGTCACCACCCGGCGGGATCTGTCCAGCCTGGGCCACTATCTAATCATGGGGCTCTGGGGACTGATCATCGCCTCGCTGGTCAATATATTCTTGAGAAGCGAAGCCTTATACTACCTGATCTCCTACATCGGGGTGGGGGTGTTTCTGGGGCTCACGGCCTACGACACCCAGCGCATCAAGCAGATGAGCGACCAGCTGGGCGTCTCGGCGGGGGAAGCGGACTATATGCGCCTGTCCATTCTCGGCGCTCTCAGGCTCTACCTGGATTTCATCAACCTCTTCCTCTTTTTCCTGAGGATTTTCGGCCGCCGGCGCTGACCAGCACTACGGCCGCTTTTTACCGAAGCAGAAGCCCTCAGCCCCCGGCAAGCTGCTCCAGCTCCGGCCGGGTGACCAGCTCCAGGTGGTAATCGATGATGTCCTCGCCCCGGCTGCTCCGGGTGTGCATCTTGTAGACGCGGTAGACGATCATGCGGGCCGTGGGCAGGGGCGGGATCAGGGGCACGCCATTGAGGTCGACCAGCTGGTTGACCCGCAGGGCATGGGTGATTTCCTGGGCGTCCCCTTCGGGATAGACGATCCGGCGGGTGGTCAGGTGCATGGCCCAGGGTAACCCTTGACCCAGGTTGTTTTCAAGCGCTGAGCGCCCGCCGGGCTGCCGGAAGGAGAGAGTTTTGCGAAAACCCGATAAGCTGCTGATTCTGGAAAACGAGGTCGAAGCCCAGGTGCTGGGACATGCCCTGGAAAAACAGGAAATCCCCCACCTGATCAAGACCTACCACGACTCCGCCTATGATGGGCTGTTCCAGCTCCAGAAGGGCTGGGGCCACCTGGAAGCTCCGGCGGGCTTTCATGAACAAATCCTCGCCACCTACCGGGAGCTGTTCGGCAAGGAACCCGCCCGGGAATAGCGGCGCCGGCCGGCCGGCGGCCCCAAAAAAATCTTAGACAGTTCCCTTGCGCGCCCGCTGGGCCAGGAGTATCAGGTTGCGCAGCTCTTCGGCGTCTGAAGCTTTGAGCCAGTTCTTTGCGAACTCGTGATTCTGTACTATCTGGGCAATGGCCATCAGGGCCTGGAGGTGAAAATTACGCTCATCCTGGCTGCCCGCCAGGGCGAATACAACATGCACAGGCGGGATATCTGTTCCAAAGCTTATCCCCTTCCGGGAACGCACCACCACGATCTCGAAACGGGCGCTCCCCGGAACGATGATATGGGGGATGGCCAGGCCGGCATGGATGGCCGTGGTGGATTCCGCTTCCCGCCGTTCCAGCAGGGCGCGGAACTCTTCCCTGGACAACCGGCATTTGGTCGCGAAAACCCCGGCCAGCAGGTCGAAGAGGCCGTTCAGGTCCTGTACTTCCCTGTCGTCGATGATCTCCGCCTGCTTGATGATGCGGTCGAAGCGGTCCTCGACGATCTCATCCCGGGCGATCAGGATATCCCGCAATTCCTCACCCAGCCCGGAGGAACGCATCTCCCGGGCGGTGACCCTCTCGACCACATGGATCAGGGCGGACTGACGGCGGTTGCGGGAGCGTGAATAGATGAGGTACCAGAACAAGGAAAGGGCGAAAAATCCCAGGGTGATGAGCAGGGGCGTGATGCCCATCTCCACGATCAGGAGAATATAGATTAGGGTGCCGACGATCTGCAGGTAGGGATAGAGGGGAGCGTTGTAGGCGGGCTTATAGGAAACCAGCTTGCTCTCCCGCATGAAGATCACCGATATATTGACCGAGGCGAAGAGGATCAGCTTCATGGTGGAAGCCACCTTGACCAGCCCCTCCAGGTCCAGGAAGGTGATGGCGGCAATCATGAACACAGTGGTGATGGCTATGGATACCCCGGGGGTCTTGAAGCGGAGGTTGACCCGCGCCAGGACCGCAGGCAGCAGGCTGTCCCGGGACATGGCCAGGGGCGAGCGGGAGGCCGCCATCAGGCCGGCGTTGCCGGTAGTGATAAAAGCAAGCATGGCCGCCGCGGCCAGAAGTATGAAGCCGGTCCGGCCGGCGTAGCCGGCCGCAGCCAGGGACAGGGGCGTCAGGGTGGCGGCCAGGTCAGTTCCGTCCAGCAGCCCCACGGTAACAAAAACGGTCAGCACATAGACCACAGTCACCACGATAAAGGCGGAAAACATGCCCCGGGGGATGGTGCGGCCCGGGTTCCTGACCTCTTCGGCTACGGAGGCGATCTTGGTAAGGCCCCCGAAGCTGATGAAGATCATCCCCGCCACCGTGAACAGCGAGGGCCAGCCGTGGGGCCGGAAGGGCACGAAGCGGTGTACGTCGACCCACTCCAGGCCGCTGACGCCGTAGTACAGGAGAATCCCCAGCATGGCGAACACCAGGACAACCATGAAGCGGCCGCTCTCTTTGACGCTGACCAGGTTCAGGAAAGCGAAGAAAAGGGTGCAGGCGATGGCGATGAGCTTGAAGCTGTGGGGGGAGAGGGGAAAGAGGGGCGCCAGGAAGATGCCGATTCCCAGCAAAGCGAAGGCGCTCTTGAGGCTCAGGGAAAACCAGGAGGCGAAGCCGGCGAAGGTGCCGAACAGGGGTCCGAGGCTGCGGTGAATAAAAAAATAGACCCCACCGGCCTTGGGCATGGCGGTGGCCAGCTCCGCCTTGGAGAGCATGGCGGGCACCACCAGCACCGCCGCCAGCAGGTAGGCCAGGACGATCGCCGGGCCGCCTATCCGGTAAACAAGGGCGGGCAAAATGAACAGCCCCGAGCTGATCATGGCCCCGGAAGAAATGGCAAAGACCTCGAGCCCCCCGAGAGTTTTTTTCATCTCTTCCGCTTGTCCCGGCACCCGCTTCTCCCTCATGAAGATCTGTTTCCTATAATTTACAGCGGACTACCACCACCTGACAAGACGGCTTGACCCGCTCTGTTTAAGCTGTCTATGCTGGGCACGATGCTGTTCTGCAAAAGAATCGCCGTACCGGCCCTGCCCGTCCTGCTCCTGGTTTCCCTGTTCCTGACCTCCTGCGCCGGCCTGCAGCCTGGGCGGGAAGCCGCCGCGCTGCCGGAAGAGTGGGCGGGCCGGGAAGAGGCGGTGGCCCGCCGCCAGCAGGCGTTGGTGAAAGCGGCCAACGGACTGCTAGGCCGGGAGGAGCTGGTGGTGCGGGGGCGCCGCTTCAACATGGACTGCACAGGCGTGGTACTGGCGGTTTACTACTCCGCCGGCCTGGACCTGAGCCGCGAGTTCGACCGCTACAGCGGCAACGGGGTGACCCGGCTCTACAAGAGCCTGGAAGCCCGGGAGCTGCTCTACCGCACCCGGGATCCGGCGCCGGGGGATATCATCTTCTGGGACAACACCTATGACCGCAACGGCGACGGCCTCTGGAACGATACCCTGACCCACACCGGCATGGTGGTCAACACCCATACGGACGGCCGGGTGGAGTATATCCATATGAACTACCGCCGGGGGATCATCCTGGAGACCATGAACCTGCACAATCCCGACGCCCACCAGGACACCCGGTTGGGCCGGGTCACGATCGTCAACTCCCCCATGCGCATGAAGGAAGCGGGCAGCCCCCACCCTGACAAATGGCTGGCCAGCCAGCTCTACCGGATCTTCGGCAAGGGCTATTTGACCGGCTCTTGAAGGGAACCGTAAATCTCTAAATATTCACAGCAAGTTTAAATTTTACCTTGACATGTTACTATCTATACTATATTTTAATGCTTTATCAGGCTACACAGTATGTTCACCAAGAAGGCTTCGGCCACAACAACCTGCTGCTACAGCTCAACTTGCGCTTTCTTCAACAGTCCCGACCTGTCCGCCCCGGAGCTGCTGCTGAGAAAAATCTACTGCCTGCACGCGGGCAGCCAGAACTGCGCCATCTACCGGCGCCTGGCGGCGGGAAAACCGGTTCCCCCGGGATTCTGTCCGGACGGCGAAATCAAGATCAGCGACCGCGACAGCCTTTCCTAAACCGCGTCAGCGGCGTTATAATTCAATGTAATCAATCAGACCGCGGCGTTCGACACTAGTAGGGAAAGGAATACCATGGGAAAAATCATCGTCTACACCCAGACCCTGGACCCCGCCGTTCTGGAGCAGGCCCTGGAAGGGTATGAGCTGGTATTGACCGCCGGCCGCTCCGAGCTGGTGGAAGCCGTGGTTCGGGAAAGCGACCTCCAGGGCCTGATTTTCCAGAAACAGGAGCTGGAAGCGGCGGACCGGGCGTTTCTCGCCTCCCTGAAGAAGTGCTTCCCCATCCTCGCCCTGGCGGTCATCTCCGGAAAGCAGGCCGAAGCCCTGCCGCCCGGCGCCGCGTCCATCGACGGGGAAAGCGGGGGCCTAACAGAGGAGATCGACGGCTTCGCGGCCGCCATCAGCCTTTCCAACCGGCGGGAGCACCAGCGCTTCGACTGGCCCCTCCAGGGAGCTCTATCCACCGACGAAAAGCAGTGGCAAAGCTTCCCCATCCGCTCCCTCAGCGCAGGGGGCGCCTTTCTGGTCTGCCCGTCAGGCTGTCCCGAAGCGGGTACCGAGGCGGGACTCCGCATCCTGTTCCAGGATTTCCAGATCCGCACCCGCTGCCGCGTGCTGGACCCCCGCCAGGCCTCCAGCCACCTCCCCGCGGGCTTCGGCGTGCGCTTCACGGAGCTGAGCGACCGGGGGCGTGAGCTCGTGGACCGCATCATCCATGACGCCCTGGTGGAGGTGCTGCTGGCGCCGGAACAGGAACCGAACCTACCCACCCTGGACCAGAACGAGCTGGTGCCGGGGGATTTCGAGCTCTTCTAGTCCGACGGATTCGGCGACTACTTGATGGTCAGGTTAAAGACCCCGTCCCAGGACTGCGCCGGCGGCTTGCGCCGGTAGGTGCGGCAGCGCTTGGCGAACACCTGGGCCGGCCCGTCCTCGGGAAAGATCGCCAGCACCTCCTCGAAAAGCTTCTGGGATTTGGCCCACTGCTTGGCCTCGAAGAGCTCCAGGCCGTGGTGGAAAATCTCCACGGCTTCCGTCAGCTCCCCACCGGCCTGGCTTTGCTCGTCGATCAGCTCGTAGAGACGCACCGGCTCCTTGATGCCCACCACCCGCACCCGGTCCAGCCTGCGGGTCAGAAAATCCTCTCCCCCGGCCTGATAGGTCGGCTCGCTGATCAGGACCCAGGTGCCGTACTGCTTGTTCACTCCCTCCAGGCGGGAAGCCAGGTTCACCGAGTTGCCCATGATGGTGTAGTCCATCTTGGTGGTGGTGCCCATATTGCCCACCACCATCTCGCCGGTATTGATGCCCACCCGGGTCAGCAGGGGCACGGGGCTAAGCTTGGCTTTCAGGAAGTGCTCGTTGACACGGCGCTCCAGCTTTTTCATGCGCACCGCCGCCAGGCAGGCCCTGGCGGCATGGTCCTCCATGGCCAGGGGAGCGCCGAAGAAGGACATGATGGCGTCCCCCTCGTACTTGTCGATGGTGCCCTTGAGCTCGAGAATGACATTGCTCATCTCGGTGAGGTAGGCGTTGATCAGGTTGACCAGGGCGGTGGGATCCTTCAGCTCCTCGGAGACCGTGGAAAAGCCCTTGACGTCGGTAAACAAAGCGGTGAGAACCTTTTTCTCTCCGCCTAAGCGCAGCTTATCCGGGTCCTTGATCAGCTCGCTGACCACGTCGGTGGAAAGGTAGTGGGAGAAGGCAGTGCGGATGAAGGTTTTCTCCCGGGAGGTCTTGATGAAATTGACCCCCGTGACTGCTGAAAAGGCGAAAAACACGCTCAACAGGGGGGTGAGCAGCCCCGGATAGATGCCGGTGAGCAGGAAGAAGCCCGTGCCGGCCGCGGCGATCAGCAGCAGGTAGCCGATCCCTACCAGTATCGAAACCAGGGGGGAGAGCCGGCGGATGATCACCACCACCAGCAGAGCCAGCAGCAGGGACAGCAGAATGGGAACGTACAGCGGCAGGTCGTCGAGGAACAGCCCCTGGAGGATGGTGTTGGCCACCGCGGCATGTGTGCCCACGTTTTCATATTCCTTGTGAAAGGGATTGACCCCGATATCAGTGGTGGAGGTGCCGGTCCAGCCGATGATGCAAAAGGAGCCGGCGAGCTCATCCCGGAGAACGGAGCGGGACTGCATCAGGTTGGCGGCGATCTCCCCAGTCTCTGCGAACACCCCGGGCACATAGTCCCGGATTTCCCGGTAGAGGGCCTTTTCCGCCTCGTCGACCTCTTCGAGCTCCAGCAGGGCGTCGAGCTCGCCCACTATCTCCGCTTCCGCATCACCCGTCAGGAAGCCGTTGGCCTCGCTGAAGAAGAACTCCCTGGCCTGACGGTAATCGGCCATCAGCGCCGGATCGCCCCCCGCCAGAACCTCGGTTTTGATCTGCCCGGCATAGCGGTAGGGCGCCAGCAGCTCGGACTGGCCGCGGTAATAGGAAAGGTACCCCGCCTCCTCCATTATCTTCAGGTTGTCGAGCAGGTTTTTCTCCAGGCGGCGGTTGCGCTCGAGCTCCCAGTAGGTCAGGTGCCGGAAGCTGTCGGCGAATTTTTCCTTGGGCCAGTTGATGAGCATGGTCTTGTCCTCAGTGAGGGGGATGCGCAGGTCCCGCACCTCGCCGCCGGGGAAGCGGCAGCCGGACAGCAGCAGGCTGCCCGCCCGCACCTTGATCTCCGGGTTCCCCAGCCAGTCCAGCAGGGGAGAGAAGGCCAGCTGGGCGAAGAGAACGTCTTTATAGGCCACCAGCAGCTTGATGCGGCGCAGCACCCCGCCGGCGTCGATCTCCACATTGGGAAAGCCCGCGCCCGCGGCGTGAGAGAGAATGGGCAGTATGGCCGGGCGGATGTCCACGGCTTTGAGGGGGTAATCCGCCGCCTCACTCAGGGGCAGTTTGGCGATGTTGGCCCGGGCGTAGTCCTTGAGATCCTCAGGAACGGCGGCGTCCGGCTCGGCGAGCATGTTCACCGTGTAGTAGGCCCGGCCGAACAGGCGGGCCGCACGGCCGAAATAGTCGTCGTTGTCCCGGGCGATCTCCGCCACCTGCTCCAGCAAAGTGTCCCGGGACATGTCCGTCAGCACCGTGAGATCGCGGATGAAGTCTTCCGCTTCGGAGATCGAGATGGCCCCGGCGGCCAGGGCGGAAAACAGGTCGGAAATGTTTTGGTTGATCTGGGCGAACTCGGTGGTGAACAGCTCCGGGATCTCCTCTTCCAGGAGGCGGGCGTTCACCCCCTGGGGGCTCTGTTCGGTGTACTCGATATCGAAGAGCACCGAGCCGGCCTCGAACTCGCTCATCAAGATCAGGCCGTCCGCCATGATGTCCCGGCTCCAGGGGAAAACCCCCACCCGGGCGATGGCCAGGTCATCGATGTCCACCAGTAAAATCGCCTCGTCCTCGGGGACCGCCGGCTTGACATGCAGAAGCAGATCGTAGAGGCGGTTCTCCGCGGCCTGATAGAAAGGCACCAGACTGAGCAGGCTGAAGAGCCCGGCGCTCAGCAGGGGAATAAAATACATAAACGACGGCTTTTTTTTCATCACTTTCCCCCTGAAAGTCTTATATAATAGAATTGCAAATGTATATTCATAATCTTATACTAGTTGCGTGCTCGATACAAAGGAGAATAACATGAAATGGAATTGGGGCATCCTGGTGCTTTTCCTGCTGGCCGGCGGGCTGGCCGCGGGCGCCCAGTCCAGCGAAGTCCTTGACGGGATTCTGAGCCGGGAGGTGCTGCAGGCTGATGAATGCGCCTACCTGGTACTGGCCGCCGCGGGAAAGATCGACGATCAGGCCACCCCGGAAGAGGCCTTTCGTCTCCTCAGAGACACGGGCTGGATTCTGGCCGCTGAGGAAGCGGAGGCGGCCATCCGCCTGGGAGACTACGCCTACCTGCTGATGCAGGCCTTCGACCTCGAAGGAGGGATCATGTACCGCCTGGTTCCCGGTCCACGCTACGCCGCCCGGGAGCTTTTCTTCCGGCGGCTTACACCTGAAAACGGCAGCCCCTACCGTGTCTTAAACGGTGAGGAGGCAGTCTTTATGCTGGGGAAATTCCTGGAGCTTCCGGAGGTGCAGTCATGAAAAGCAAAATCCTTCTTTTATCCTGCGCGCTCTTGATCCTGGCCGCCCTGCCGGGCACAGCTTACGATTTCGGCGGCAAGCTCGATAATGCCACCAGCCCCGGCGTTTCGGCTGGCAATACGACGCTGCTCCAGGAGGACAAGCTGGCTGTCTGGTATGAGACCGGTCTTCTGAACGAAACCCTCGAGCTGACCGTCCAGACAAGCTTCACCCTGCCCTACAATTACTCCTTCTCAGCCGAAAGCGGCGACCTCACCCCGACGCCCTTCTGGAACCTGGATCTGCTCACTGTGCAGGCAGAGAAGCTTCTGGCCAACGGCCTGCGCCGCAGCGCCACACTGGGGCGCTTTCCGGCGGCGGATTTCAGCGGCTACCTGTTCGCCGACACCCTGGACGGCCTGGAGGTCGGCTGGCAGCAGGCCCGCTTCAACGCTTCGCTGGCCGTCGGCACTACGGCGCTGCAGTTCCAGCCCTACACCTCCGTGAAGATGTCCCTGGCCGACGAGGCGGACACCTTCTACACGGAGGATGACCCTTTGAGCGACAAGCTCGCGCCCCCGCGGTTGATCGCCCTGCTCGAGTTGGAGTACCCCGAGCTGATCGGCGGCCGGGATTTGCTTCTGGCTATGGCTTTTCAGCAGGACCTGCGCGACCCGGACAAGCTCCCCCCCACCGGGGGCCGGCTGACCACCCAGTACCTGGGGGCGGGCCTGCGGGGGACCGTGGCGCCCGCGCTCTACTGCAATTTCTTCACTTACCTGGGCACCGGCAGCATGCTCGCCTCTTCGGGCGTTCCGGAGTACGACGGTATCGCTTCCGCCCTGGCGGGAGCGTCGCTGCGCTGGTTCCGGGAGGACCTGCTCTTTTCCCGGGTGGAGGTCAAGCTGCTCTTCGCCTCGGGCGATAAGGACTTTGCGGCCTTCCTGGAAGGAAATACCGACGATATGGCCACCGCCTTCCAGCCCATCTCCCGGCCGGAGCTGGCCCTGGTTTTCTCCCCCACTTTGTCCAACCTGGGGGTGCTGGAGGCGAGCTACTCCGTCAAGCCGGCGGACAATCTACAGCTGCTGTTCAAGGGCCTCGTTTTCATGCGCCCCACCGAGGCGCCGGTCTCCGACGGCCGGGTGGACGCCGCCTCGGACGCCCTCTACCTGGGCAGCGAAGCCGACCTCGTCGTTCGCTGGCGGCCCTATTCCGACCTGGGCCTGGCCTGCTCCGCGGGGGTCTTCCTGCCCGGAAGCGAGGCTTTTTCGTCCACGTATCATGATCCGGAGTTCAAGGGCCGGATCGAGATTTCCTTCAGCTTCTGAGCTATATTATGAAGAGGGGAATATATATGAAAAGATTATTGATTATATGCATGCTGCTCCTGCTGACCGCGGCCCTGGCCTTTGCCCAGAACGAAGCGGTGGTCAAGGAGGCCAGCGGTAAGGTGGAAATCCTGGCGCCGCCGCGGGGCTGGACAGCCGCGCAGGTGGGCATGGCCGTGCCCCTGGGAGCCACCGTCTCCACGGGCTTCAACTCCCGGGCCGTTTTGGACCTGGGCAACGCCGTGCTTACCGTCAGCCCCCTGACGCGCATGAGAGTGGACGATCTGATCGAGCAGGAGGGTACGGTTAAAACCGACCTCTATTTACGGGTCGGCAAGGTGCGGGCGGAAGTCAAGACCGCCGCCGGCCTGCGCCAGGACTTCAAGCTCAGGAGCCCGGTGTCCACCGCCGCGGTGCGGGGCACCGACCTGGGCTACGACGGTTATGCCGTCGAAGTCTATGAGGGCAACGTGGTCTACT
>Ga0272442_10001942_pt1 | contig 30589 bp, 30 predicted proteins | sample SSMForm2O_FD_200262 | JGI IMG/M metagenome (GOLD analysis project Ga0272442, IMG submission 200262) | Marine sediment archaeal communities from Little Sippewissett salt marsh, Falmouth, MA, United States - SSM-Form-2O | ecosystem: Environmental > Aquatic > Marine > Wetlands > Sediment ...
TGGCCTGGCTATACTCAGAGCGGATTACATGAGCCAGGCCAGCTTCGAAAGGAGGTGACAAAATGAGACAGCTGGTGAGGCTGAACAAGCGGGTATCCGGCGACGGATCCCGATTTACCTATGTGCTCCGCTACAAAGACCGTAGCGGAAAGAGGCGCTGGGAGACCCTGGGTCACAGTGACCAACGCAGGGCCGAGAAACAGCGAACCCAAAAGGAACGGGAGTTGCGAGCAGGCTACGTCGACCTCGCCTCCATGCAGTTGAGTGGTTTTGTGCAAGACAGCCTGGCCAAGACCGGCGATCAGATCCGAGAGAGTACGCAAAATGGATACCGTGGCACCATGAACGAGTTCATTGCTGTCGTTGGCGACAAAGACTATCAAGCAGTCACGATCGGCGATGCCGAACGCTATCGGCAGGCGTGCTTCGACCGGGGCAACCAGCCGGCCACGGTGACCAAGAAGCTCAAGCAGGTCAAGGCCGTCTTCCAGACCGCCGTCAGACGGCGCCAGTTGGATGAGAATCCGCTCAGGTATGTTATGATGCCAAAGTGCCCCAAGAGCGAGATCCACACCTATAGCGGTGCGGAATGCGAGCGTATCGTCAAAGCGGCTCGGGATTTTGCTCTGGCATGTGACCAACGGCACTGTGTTCGCTGGGATCTGCTGGTCCTGGTGGCACTGGCTACCGGGATGCGCCGTAGTGAGTTGCTCAACTCGACCTGGGCGGACGTCGACTTCGAGGAACAGACCCTGCGCGTCTCGCCCAAGGATGAAAGGCCCGAGACATGGCGGTGGTTGATCAAGGACGTTGACCGGCGCACGCTGCCATTGAGTGACGACCTGAGCCAGAGACTGGCGGATCATCAAAACCGACAACCTGAGGGCCATCCCTACGTCTTCGTCCCGGCTGCCCGCTACGATCACATCCAGCAAGAACTGCGGGCCAAGGGCAACTGGACGTACTCGGACTCCACGCGAAAGGTCGTTCCTCTATTCAACCGGCACTTCAACAAGATTCTGGCCCGCGCCGGCATCGATGACGGCGAGTTCCATGACCTGCGGCGCACGGCCATCTGCAACTGGTTCGCCGAGGGCCTCAGTGAACTGGAGGTCATGCACCTGGCCGGCCATGCCAACTTCGCCACGACGCACCGCTACTATTTGAAGGTTCGGGACGATCTGATCCACCGCGCCCGGCAGGCAACGGCTCGAGGACTATGTCAAAAACTGGTGCAAATTGGTGCAGCGAGTGACATCGGCGACAGCGTGAAAGAAGAGACCGCTGTAAGCACTTGCAATAACAAGGCTTTAGAAGCAGGCTCCGCTGAGGGCGAGTGATTTGCAGTAGTACCCCAAGTACTGTGCCCCTCGCGGCATTAGGAATCCCCCTTCCTGTCACCAATTGCCCCTCTTCCTGGGCCGCGTCATCTGCCAGGCCTGCCGCCCCACCTGCTCTGCAGTTCCGCTTTCCGCCAGCCCTCCCTTACCCCCCAATAGTATGTCATCCTACCTGAACCCCGAGGCAAGATCTGGGCGTCCAGTCGGGAACGTGACGCAAGGAACGGCGACTGGAGCCGTGCTTGTTCGCATGTTCTGAAGGTGGACGATCCGCCTCGGCCATAGCCCCTCATCCCACGCGCCCTCCGTCCCCTTCCGCTAGCCATCTCGGTTCCCAACTCTATGTTCGCCTCTGGGAAGAACCCAACTCCGGTCCGAATCCGTAGGGCCGTGTCAGGATAACAGTCAGATACGGCATTGCCGTCGATGTGTCGTAACACATTACATAATAAAGGCTTACTAATCTCTGAGGGCCTTAGAATGCAAAAAAAGAACCGTGCGACACGTCGAAGAAAGAAAATTTTCTTCTAAATACGTGTTTTGTACTTAGCGCAAATACGCTTTACATAGTAGAATCGACGTGTAGGTTCCGTAAAGGGCACAAGGATGTGCTGCCTTGCGCCAGCTTGTTTTAGGAGATGAGGCAATGGTCAGACCGCAGCATCAGGATCCCACGCCAGCTGAATTGGAGGTGCTCGAGGCGTTCTGGAAGGACGAGCGTCCCAAGACCGTTCGAGACGTGAAGACCGCGTTGGACAGGAACAGGCCGCGGGCCTATACCACGGTCATGACCTTGATGAACGTGATGGTAGTCAAAGGTCTTCTCAACGCTGACACAGCTAAACGGCCCTTTGTTTATTCGGCCGCGGTTACAGAAACGAAGGCGAAATCGCGATTGCTAAGAGATTTCTGCGCCCGTGTCTTCAACGGGTCAACGGATGCCCTTGTCGAGGGCTTACTCAGAGAAGTCAAGCCAAACTCCAATGAACTGCGTCGAATCAATAAGGCCATTGAAAAGTACGCTCAAACCAAGGAAGGTATCCAATGCGAATCCTCGAATTCCTGTCAGGCCCCCTCCCCTGTCAAGTAGGCTGGGCACTTCTGCACTTCTTGTGGGAAGGGACGATAGTGGCTTTCGTGACGGCTTTGGCCGCTACCGCGTTCGAAGAAGCCCGTCACCGTTACGCTGCTTATTTGGTGGGCTTTGTTGTTATGGCGGCCTGCCCAATCGTTACTTTTGTCGCAGTCGACATCGCATCAAATCCTGCATCTATATCCCAACCTTTAACCGAGGCACGGGCACCATCCTCTTGGCTTGCCTCGCCTCCTGCTGGCGGTGCGCCGCTGTCTGATACTATCGGATGGCGCCTTCCGTTGCTCGGGAGAATCCGCCGGCAGGCTGAAAAATCACTGCCGTGGGTCGTTGCCGTATGGCTTGTTGGGGTCGCATGTAGAAGCACGTGGTTAACGCTTGGCTTCGCGACTCTCTCGAAACGGACGCGAGAGCGTCGGCCAGTGCCCAAAGACCTGCTACACCTTGCAGTCCAAGTCGGTGAGAAACTCGGCTTGTACGGCTTTCGGGAGTTATGCGTGGCACGCGGCATTAGCGAGCCAATGGTCGTTGGCCGTCTGCGTCAAATAGTCTTGATTCCGGTGTCAGTACTGACAAAGGCAACGCCTGAACTACTAGAAGCCATAATCGCCCACGAGTTGGCTCACATTCGCCGGTTGGATCCCTGGGCAAACCTCCTCCAACGAGTCGTCGAGACGGTCTTCTTCTACCATCCGGCGATCTGGTGGTTGTCCGGCTGCATACACAGAGAGCGTGAACGGTGCTGCGACGACCTGTCTGTCCGCGTGACGCACGATCGCTTCACCTACGCTCGTGCTCTGAAGCTAGCCTACGATGTGAAGATGATTGAAGGACGACGCGCGTTCGCTCTGAGAATGGGCCCGACCAAGGGGTCAATGCTCCAACGTGTCTATCGCGTACTCAATCGGCCGGTGCTACAACAAGGCATGCCCTTCTGGTTGGCGGGCGCGATTCCTTTCTCGCTCATCCTTGCGTTGACTATGTTGACCATGGCGACATTTTCCCCGGTCGGGGCAGAGGCAGAGACTGCTGCAACTCACCTGCTGGACACACCCGCGAATGCTGGCCAACCCAAGGAAGTCCCCGACGACGCTGTCGGATCAACCCCCCTATTCGCTGCGGAGGCGTACTTGATCTCCGCTGTTCACGCTGCACCCTGGTGGCATGAGCGACCGAGCGGTCCTCTGTCGGCGACTGGCGTGCAATCTGGAATCGTCGGTATCGGCGGGCCCACTGGGGCTCGCAAACGCGGCTCTGAACGAATACAGGGGCCCGAATCTGACCGCAGAGATATTAACAACGAAAGCGGGATCTCCGATTTGCAGTCGAGCGCGACAAATCATGAGCAGGCCGCTGTTCAAGAGGGGAATATGCACCATGATTCGGGCCAAAGCGACTACACGATTTTACCTCAAGGGAGTCAGACACTCAGGGCCAGTGTCGCCTTGGGCGAGCGGAACAGCCCTACGTCTTGTTCGACGTCTACTGCCGCCAATTTCCTGTGTGGCGAGCGCGAACTCAATACCTCGCAGAACCATGGCGTACCGGCTGTGCCGCTCTTATCATTGCCATCAGCCGCACGGTGGCAATCTATTGTGCGAGATACTCTCCAAACAATACGATCTGGAGTGGCCCAACAGTTCTGTCCTCCCGGTCACGACCCCACGGCCCAGAACAGAACCATCGACCATACGAACAACCCGATTCCTGGCTATCCTAAATCGCCCGACCAAAGCCCCGCTGGTATACCATTCACTGCTACGTCGATCTCAGAGAACCAGGGTATCACGGGGGCCGGAGCTTTCGTTTACGAAGCCCCCGTCAGTAACGGCGTCATCATGACTTCCGCGCCAGGAAAAGCCATACCGGACGGCTTCATGTCCAGGCAGACGCCGGGCTTCCTGGCATCAAGTACTTGTTCTGGATTGCCTTCGCGCGTTACCGCACCTTACCAACAGTCTGTCTTGAGCACGCCGGGAGGAACTTGCGCTATCGAGCTGCCCTATTCTCAGGCTGCGATTGCGAACCAGACACCTGTTCTCTGTCCGGGCGGCCCTGCGGTGCTCATCAACGGCTCTGTTCCTTCGATACAAAGCCAAACTTCTACTACTATCATGACGTCCGTACATGTGAACGTCGGAGGGGCTCCTTAGTTGGCCCCGATGTCGAGCAAGCGCGCAAAGACATATGCAAAGTTGCAGCATATTCATAGTGCGAACGCGGTGAGAACAACATTCTGGCGTCTCACAACCGCGACACGAGCAACCGCGTGCATGAGAAGGTACGCCAGCCTGCGGTCGCACCCGGACAGTAAGAACCCGAGTAGTAGGAATGGAGCAAAAACATGAGATGATTTCGGAACCAACCAGGATCGGTTAAATCGCCGTCCGCAACGGTCAACAAAGAAAAGGCCAGCACCCCTGCAAGAGTCGCCGGCCCAACCAACAGCCTGTTACAGCGGTCGGTTGCTATCTATTCTGGGGGAACCACTTCGCGAAGTCAAGCAGAAACTGTGGCTGGCAGAGGTCAGCTTCATTACCGCCCTCAGCCGAAGGTGCGCCGTGTTGACCAAGAGGCGTCGAGTAGTACGCCGGGGCAAGGTACACATGGTACACGACAAACGAAGGAGTCAAGAAGATGAAAGCTACTCTCAAAAAAAGTTGCCGAATTGAGGCTGTTGCCTGGGACAACGGAGGTGTTCTTGTACAAGAAGACTGGATCACCTGCTACGACGGCACTTACGAGAAACTAAGCCTTGCCGCGCCGCTCGCCGGTAGTCCATCACGGGGCAAGCAATACAAGAAGATGCTCAGCGTTCCCATTGCACCGAGGATCAACGTGGGCCTTCACACCTTCATCGAAGGCCATGACGAACACAACTACTTCCACAGCTACTGTTCCGGCCATATCAGCTCCCCTGAATTCTGGCCGGTCACGTGCCGGTATAGATTTGGACTGGGTCCGACAAGCAAGACAATCGATGCCCTTCGAGCAGGCCAATCCCATCTCTTAGAGCATCCGGGTGGCAGCGCCCGCATCTTTCCAAGGGTAGTGGATGTTTTGAAGGCCTTATCATCCGTTCTCCTCCAATCCATGCTGTCGAACATCTACCCCAGGCCTATGAGCAGATACGAGGTGCTGACTATATCGAGGCAATCCCTGCTGAGTGTCGCTTTTTCTCACCGTTCATTGGATGCCGAAAACCCTCGCTTGCCACATTCGGAGCCCTCGTGACGGGGTTGGGAGTCAAGCCAGAGCGCATCGTCTTCATTGATGACCAGGCGCACAACATAGAGGAAGCTCGCAGATACGGAATCAAAGGAATCAACTTCAGTGGCCAGCGGGATTCAGTAAACGCCCTCAAAGTCGATCTTGAACGCTTTGGAATTGTCGTTTCAGAGTAGGCATCCGGTAGCACATGCGAATCATTGAGGGAAACTGCAACGAAGAAAGGAGCACCAAGTGAGCACTAACGTCAAGATCCGGGGCCCAACAGACACAGCAGGCCGGTGCGCCCTGGAAAGCATCACCGGCCCAACCGGACAGCACGCAAATGCAGCCGGCTCATGCCATCATGTGGAGCCCGCCGCACAGAGTCAACCCCTAACTCTGCACCTGAAGGAGAATCACGATGACGAGACAGAAACCAATCAGTCCGAGACGAAGACAAACGACGATGTTCACAGAGTCAGTTCCAAACACGCCCTGCCCGCGCTCAGTTCAGCGCAGGATGAGGGCCAACCTACGGCGAGCGATGCGCTGCCCTGTAAATACATACCGGGCCATACGAGCCGCCGAGATTTTGATCGAGGCAAGTCGTGAGTCAGGATTGCATGTTCCACCGCAACCAGTCGTGGCGGAATCAGCCATGCCTTTCCGCCGGATGAAGCCTACTTTCAAAAAAGCGCCGTCTGTATCGCACGACGGAGGGGTGAAGCCGTCTCGCTGGAATCCGAGGAGCCTCGCCAAGATGGCAATGACTTTTGTGAAACGTGCTTTGCAGTTCAGGCCATCCCCTAACTGCCGAAGAACCTTCGGCAACAGAATACCGGCCTAACGCAAAAGGGATGGCAATCGCGTTCAGGATCAGGCCATCTGGATCCATAGCCCTATGGTCGATACGGGCAATCGTGAGGCGCCGGAGTAATGTGACTGTTAAGCACACCACCACGGTGCCAGCCTCGCCTGATTAGCCCGACGACCAATGATCTTACTAAGTGGAGAATGACATAATGGCAAGCAAAGACACCCAGCATCGGTCCTCAGCGGGGCCGGGCGATCCGGGTAACACCCGTTATCTCGTGCTGACCGGTCACAACAGGCGTATCGAGCAAATGGTCGTGAATCGGGAAGAAAAGGCGCGCTTGGCCAAGGATGGTTTCGACTTCTACCACGACCGCGCCCGTGGAGAGATGTTCATCACGTTGGCCAACGGGCAGACGAAAGAGTACCAAGGCAAGTGTCCTCTGGGCAGCGAACCCTATTCGCTTCTTGAGCAAATCTTAATGGCCGTGAGCGATTATTTTCCGCTTGTTTCAGAGGACTGGCAGTATGCCCAGGTGTCGCGCATGCGTGCGGTCTTTGAAGATCCTCCAGGTCGCGATCGTTTCTTCAAAGTCCTGAAGTCTCCGGAGTACTCCATTCGGGTCCAGCCTCGCGTACGGTGGCGGATCATCACCATCGTGCGGCCCGACGAGTCGGGAAGAGCGGTCCCACCCGGCAGAGAGTCGTCTGGCGGATAGACAAATGTAAGGCAATTCTCTGCCTGGTGCGAGTGAAGCGCAAGCACGCTTCTCTGGCAGAAATGCGACAATCGAGTTGGTTCGTTTACCTGTTGGTTATGTCGGCCATGCGGCCAGAGGCGTTGGTCCACGTTGCCGGAAAGAACGTCAAGCATCGACAACTGAAAGGATCCAGAACATGGAGCTTTACGAGCCATACCCGGCCAAGCGGTCGGCAGGACTCATGGTCCGGGCAAGACTAATCCTGCTAGTGGCGGCCATTGCAATCCTCATCGGGGCTGCCATCTGGTGGTTCGTTTGTCCATGGGCTTCCGCAGCTTGGCGAGCCTTAGTGGTGCCGCTCGTCCAGAGGTTTAGTCACGCCCTGGGCGCGTAGGAGATTGTGTCATGGCAAAGAAGAAACGCAATATCCACCTGCGTATGCATGTCGTCTCCGAAGAGCATACGATGCACGTCCTCTACGACCAGCAAGGAGAGCCTGTGCTGCGCCTTGGTGAAATCGTGCGAGAAGGCGAAAGCAATGGCCGCGAGATTACGGAAACGGTGACCGAGTACGTCAAGACCCCATCGGGCGACATTCTGAGCGGCTCCTCTCTCATGCCGCGTCGCGGGCAATCCGGATCGAGGGCATGCGCTGCATGCGAACGAAGGACCTGGCTGTCGCTGTTCCGCCGCGGCCAACCCAAGATAACTTTCGCACCGGCCACCGAGATGAAAAGGTGCTACCACTGCGGTGCCAATCTGTGCCCAAAGCATTACCGGAGTTCGCGTTCGGATGGCCAGGCACGGTGCCGCTGGCGGTGCCACATATGGCACCGCCTCTATACATGGACTCGTGACAAGATCGTGTACATCCAGAAAAGCGACTGATATGAGCGACGAACTGACCCAACTCTGCAATCTGATCACCCGGTACCGGCTCGATTGGCGTCATCCTCAGGAACTACGGCGGATCCTCAAGAAGATTGAGAGAAATCGTCTTGGACCAGCCCAGGCTCGCAGATGGCTGAAGAGAGTCCAGCCGTGGGTGGAAAGGCAGATTGTCGAGAGCAACTACCTGCCGAAAGCGCCCATGCCTGAGGAATTGGGTCTGGACGAGGACCCGGTCGATCTGCCGATCGGGCACGCTGTGGAACAGCCTAGTGTCCCCCTTGGAGTCCGTGTCCGCAGGAGCGTTCCCCACCTGCTGATCGTCGGGAAGTCAGGAGCGGGCAAGTCCGTGACCTTCCGACAGCATTTCAGGGAAATAGACGAGTACAACCGTCGCCGCCCTGACTCCAAGATCTTGTGCATCATCTTCGACGTCAAGCATGATATCTGCAATCCCGAAGTGCTCTTCGGCGACAACTTCATACATCTGACGGTCCGTGATCCTGACAAGGTGAGATGGGCTCTCAATGGTCCGCGCAATGTGCCCAGCACAGCCTGCGCAGCCTTGTTGTCAACCATATTGGCCGCGAGGCTCGGTCTGATTGTTTCTCGATCTTGTCTTAGCGCTGTGTACAACTGGGTGGTGCCTATCCTGAATCGTCCTTCCCCTCCGGCAGAGGTGGTCCGGACCCCGAGCCTCAAGTTGATCTTGGAAATACTGACTAACAGTCCTGGGGACTGTTGGGGGGAGAAAATCGATTACATCAGGACGCTGGTTCAACAGCTCTCCGCCCTCCTAATTGACAGCAATGGTTTGTTCGACGCCGACCGTGGCTTTGAGGTGAACGAAGACGTCCTGGCTCAAGACAAGCATTGCATCATTGATATCGCTGATTTCGGTCCTCCCTACCTGCGGTACTTGATCTATGAACTCGTCATGGCACAGCTAACGTCCTACCGTGTGAGCAACCACCTCAAGACCGACCGGACCCAGTACTGCGTCGGGTGTGAGGAAGGCGACTTTGTGGTCCCCCCCGAGGCCCAGAAGGCATACGGCGACTCGCTCTCACCGGATGCAGCGAGCGCCAGGCTCCTGCGGGAGTACGGGGTCGAATTGGTGATCGCGGCGAGTTCTCCGCATCGGATTGATCCATATCTGGTCGCCAGCATGGACTGCGTTATAGCTCACTGCAGTGTTGATCCAGAATCCATACGACACCTGCAGAAACTCCTGATGTTGCCACCAGGCTGTGAGGGCCTTCTGCCCACGTTGAAGCCCGGCCAGTGTATCTTTCGAGACACCCAGAGCCGCTTCCCCTATCCGATCCTCGGCCAGATTGACCTCCTCGAACCGGATCATGCGGCCAAAACCAGGCCCTATGACTCCATTCCCTTCACGAAGGCGACGGGATTGGACGATCATCCCGACGTGCAACAGGCGCTTGAGGAAAGAATCCGCGAGAAGAGCAAGACGAGGCTACGGAGGTCACACGCCGGGCGGCGCTCCGCTGAGCTGGGGCGCAATGAAGGTGCCTTACTTGCTCTTATGTGCCTGTACCAGCATGAACCGCTGCACCTTCTGTTCCGGCGCATGGGCAACATTCCGCCGGCGGTCCAGAAGAAGACCATCAGCAGGCTCACCAAGGCAGGACTGATTGAGACGGCCCAGATTCGGGCGGGCAAATTCCCCTTGCGTCTGGGACGCCCCACGAAGGACGGTTGGGAATACGGCAAGGCCAAACCGAGGTTCAAGCCTCTGCACGGTGATCTGGTTCATACCCATATCTGTCGCTGGAAGCAGGCTTTGGACCTTAAACAAGGCTGTGACGAATGTCATTGCGAATACCCGTATCCCGGCGACCATGGTTACTGCGATGTCTACACGAAGATCGGCACCCATCTCTGTTTCACTGAAGTGGTGGTTGGATGCTCGCGGAACATCCTTCAACATGCCCGGGATTGCTTTCTAAGCGCCGGCCCCGGCGATCGGACTCTGGTGATTGTGACACTCCTGAAATCTGGGGTAAGCAAAATCCAACAGGATCTGTTGTCGGACGCCGAAATTGCCGTGTTTATGAATCGAATTAAGTTCATCACTGTCGCCGAGATTCTGCAGGAGTTGTATCCATGAAGTCTGCGCAGACGCTTGCGGTGATTATTCTGGTGGCTTGTCTCATGAGTGGCCTCCATCTCGATGCGCCAATAACCTGCGTGATCCCCTTCATGGGTGGGATACCGCCCAGCATTCAGGATGTTGTCGGCGTTGCCATCATCGTAACTACTTTGTGGGGCCTTCAGCACTTGCGCAGGAACCACTCACAGTCTTCGATCCGAACACGCAGGTTCAACTGGGGCTTGCTGCTGGTGCCGGCGGTCTGGATCTTGGCGGTGTGGATACTCAATCATGTGCAGCCGGCGCTCACGTGGGAGGAAATCCTGGATCGGTTTCACATCCAAGGCCAGGAGCGAGTACGCATGTCGCGACTCATCGCCCTCAGCCTGGTCTGCATTGGGGCCGTCGTGATCAAACGTATTTGGGTAACCAACTGAGGTGCTAGCCTGCCGCCCGAGAGGCAGCGACACCATGTTTTTGGCAGAAGATGCGTTCAACCAAGAGTCAACCGTTCCTTTTAAGGAGGCAAAAATCATGAAGACGAGAAATACGTTTATTGCCATTGTACTTCTGGCCGTCGGGGCGTGTTCGCTGGGTCAGCCGCGATCCCCCGTGCCGAAACCAACTGTGCTGACAATCATCCTGGACACCTCGTGGTCCTGCGACCGCTACCGAGGTGACTTCCGCAGCCTGGCACTCAGCGCAGCGGCCGCTCTGGCACCGAACGATTACCTCGAGATCATTGTCGCGCGCCCGAGCCGCCCGGCCATCAAGTTGGCGCAGACCATCAGGTCGGGTGACACGGCAGAGTTAAAACACATCGAGGCGATTTTGGGCAACGTACGCGCGCAGTTCCTGTCCGATGCCTCCGCGGCCCTTGCTTTAGAAACAGCCTTCGGACGTCTTGTCGCGACGTGTACGACAAAACCCATCGCCGCCGCCACGACCATCGTCCTTACCGACGGCCATCTGGATGATCGACAAGTACAGCGGATCCTGGCCGTAGCGGATCGGTATCGCGCGCGAGGTTGGTCTCTTTTCGTCACGGGTGACCGAAAGACCGACAAAGACATCCTGGTGGCAGCCAACAAGGGTCGCCTAACTTGGAGTTTGATCAGCGAGGCGAATCCGAGCTTGTGGCTGGAGAGGAAGGAAGACACACCCCCTTCTATTGTTGAAGAGAACCAACAACCGGAGGAGCCGAACCGCCCGCCGAAAGAGCCGACGAAGATACCCAATAAGTCCCAAGGAGCGACGCCCAGTCCGCAACCAGTGCAGCGAACTCGCGGCGCAGAGCTGACGTTCAGCGGCAAGATCAGCGGCGTCCCCCTTCCCCTCCCGGCACCGGACGGCCCCGACGGCCCGGTAAAAGAACCGCCCAAAACACAGGACGGCTCCGGGCCGGAGCCCAATGAACCTTCGAAGTTGATCGAGGAAGAGGTTCCTCGCAACACCCCTGAGAATGCCAATCATCCTCGGGACACCGTCAAGTCCGGTGAAGACGGCATAGAGAAGGCGATCCATGAACCGAGACAGTCGTTGTGGGCACGAGTGAAACGCCTGTTTGGCCATATCTGGCTCTGGCTCGTCGGAGGAATCTGCGCTGTTCCACTGATCGTAGCCGGCTACGTGCTCGTCCGTGGCAAAAGCAAGGCAGAGCGGATCCGCAAAAGGCTACACGGCTACCTCAAGGCCAAGAAGTCGGCCAAGGACGGCATGCTCATCGCTACCCTCAATGGCCAGACTCGTCGGCTGGGCAAACTCAGTCGGCTGCGTCCAGTTTATGTTGGCAGTGGAGCCAAAAATACTCTCCGAGTCACTGAAAAAGGCGTCGGCGACCGCCACCTGTGCCTGTACCAGAAGGCCGGGAGACTGACGGTGCAGAACCTCAGCAAGAATTCTTTGACCGTCGATGGGGTGCCTCTGGAGCCCAAGGGCAAACGGGCACTGGCCCTGTCCTCTGTGGTCGAACTGACCCCGAACGTCAAACTGCGTCTGTCCCTGCAGCAGGCTAGCGATAGCCCCGCAGGCTCAAAGACCGAGGCGCACAAGCAGAACGGACCGCAGTACAAAAGGACTCGCGGGGTAACAACGGCGTCACAGCAACAAGGAGAAACAAGCCATGGCTAAACCAGATAGCACCAGCAGACGCTCAACCAAGTATCGAGTCGAGTGGATCGGCGGATCAACGTTCAAGGCGGTGGCTGCTCAGTACAACCTCCTGGCCGCTAAGCCACCGAATCGTCGCGTGTACGTCAGGCGGATCATCTTTGACTCTGGAGCTCAGTCACCGGCAGACCTGGTAGGCTCTGCAGATGGGAGTTGTTTAGCGCCTGGTGACATTCACATCCCTGCCGATAAGCCCCAAGACTCGGTCTCTGTGAATCGGGCCGTGGAGGAAGGCTTGATGAGGTCTGCCGATGAATCAAGCCGCCAATCCCAGGTTCCCGACAATGACGGCTCAGGCGGTATTCCCCGCGAAGGTCGCGAGCGTAACAGCATGCATGCCGCAGAGGCGCGCAACTACCTGTCCCAGCACATCCAGAGAGCAATCGAATACGAGACCCGGTTAGGGCTTGCCGCAAGCGGTGAAGGCACTGGGTATCATAATGCCCGCGTGCCTATTCACGCTCTCGGCTCGACCATTGGAGGCACGGGCAACGGCTCGGTTGTCTGGTTCGTCACTGAAGGCATCCTCCCTTGCGCTCAGGCCAGTGGTGTCGAGGCGAAGGTCGTCCCGGAACTGCTGTCCCTAGGAAATCTCCAGGTCCCCGACAGAGAACAGGCCCGACTGAACCAATTCCTTGCCTTCAAGTTCGTGCAAGCACTCGCCACCGGCGCTCAGGTAGACGCTGTGACCCAGCGGATTCTGCCGGTTCCTTTCGACCATGTGCGAGTCTTCTCCAACATGAACAACGGTGGCGCCATCGGGAGCCTCAAGGGCTTGGTACACCATCAGGCCCAGCTGCAGCGCTTCCTCTGGGACACTCCCGGCGGCGTCGATATGCAGGAACGTGAACCGGATATCGAACACTGGGGCTATGGAGAGTTCGAAGACCCCTTGTGCGTCTACACGGCCTCGGTGGCCTGTATCCACTGGAACAAGTCCCGGCTGCTGGATTCTCTGGCATACAGAGCGGCGAGGCTGCTTACGGAGAGGTTCCTGGCGGAGGGTAACCGCGACCAGATTATCACGGAGGCTGCGTCGCTGGCCGCCGCCGCGAATCTGATCGAGTCAGACGAACAGAGTCAGTTGACGATAGCGGTCAGCCATCCCGAGGAATTGGCCGGCGAATCCGTCTACGGCAGGGCCGAGCAGGATATCATGAACGCGATTGCCGGGACTAAAGGCCTTGAGAGAGGTAATGCGCTGTGCGAGAGAGTCCCTCTGGTCCGTGATGAGAGCACTTCGATCTATGGTCCCCAGATGCGCAGTAAGGCCCAGCATATGGTCGAGACGGCGGAAGATGCGCTCAATCGACGCCTTGATCAAACCCTGCGGCAACCTCAGGGACTATCACAGGCAATCACACTGCTCCAGTGCATGCAATCGACCACCGACCGGTCCCGCCAGGCGATCGCGACCAAGATCAGCGAGATCCAGGAATTCCTCACGTCACATGAGCATGCCCTGGCCGAGGCCGCCGAGCAGTTGCAGGAACTCGCCGAGCAGGGCCGGTTGCGGCGGTCGCTGAGTTTCCAGGCAATACGCGCCATCAACGCGGTCTTAGAAGAATCAGGCCGCGCCGCGACGAACTACCAGCTCCAGATTGAGGCTTGCACCGTCGCTACTGAGAATGTGTTAGTACCACTGGATGAGTTCATAGAGCGTAAACTCGCCGAACTTCTGGCCACGCGCCAGAGTCTGGCTGAGTTGACCCTGCATTGCGGCAATATGGCCCGTCACAAGGCCGAGGAGCGGACCGTTGAAGACCCGGCCGTCGGCCTGGAGCTTGTCACCCAAGAGTACGTCGAGAGCTACTTTGCCGACCATCTGGCCCGTAGGGGCGGGTTGGAGAGTTTTGTCGATCAGTTGCGGGGTTTGTTCCTTCAATGGCACGGTAGTTTCGATATCCTCGTAGGTGCCTCCTTGCCGCAGATGGAGGCATCCCTCCTGGAGGTGTGCCGGTCCGTATTCGAGCCCGGTCTGGAGAACACCAACGTCCTGGCCGAGTTCCGCAGGGTCTATCCGGATGAAGGCACGCAACGGGCTATCATCACCGAGCTTATCGGCCAGTGCGAGGGCCGGCTGGTGGTTGAGGGCGAGATCAACAAGCTCGTGGCGTGGATCAAGACCGCCAATGTTCCTGCACCCGATCAGGCCGAGTGGATGCGGCGAATGCTGGAGAGCACTGATCACAAGGCTGGCAAATGGCAGGTGGCGGTCCATCCGGCCGATCCGGAGACGTTCAGCATGGCCCAACTTCGGGGCGAGATTTCCCTGACGAATTTTATCAACCGTCTCGGCATCGAAGACACGTACGAGAACTGGAGTCGGCTCATCGACCGTGCCGCTGACCCGGTCAGTGCCATCGGAGTTGGACCGAATCCTACGCCCCGCCAGTTCAGGAGGGTGCTGGCCAAGGCCATCTCCGCGGGACTGCTGACGGTGGATACGAACGGCCATTTCGTCTTTCGCTCCTCTACGGATGAACAATGGGCGCTCGGCACCGATGCCGGAACGGTCTGGGAGGGATTGCAGCCGCACTTTCGACAGCTGTCCTTCGCTGAGTCCTACTGGGCCAGCACGTTGGTTGACTCGGAGCAGGCGGTCGTCGCCCAGCTCAAGGAAATGAAGACCCAGCTTCAAGGCTCGGCCTCCGACAAACTCTTCGGCCTTACCGATGCCACGGCTATAGAAGAATCCCTTCAGCAGGCGAAGCTGTTGGGCCGCTGGGCGAAACAGACCCGCAAGCGTAGGAAGAAGGTCGCGGTATGAGACGCGGATATGTCATGCTGCCCGATGGTAGGCTCGTCAAGTCGCAGGTCAGTAAGCTCGAACAGTACCTCAGGGCCCAGTCCCAGCCCCCCGTACGTGTAGTCGCTGCACCGCGGACGTCGCCGTCCCAGCGTGACGAGAGCCGAGGCGATCTCAACATGCAACGCTTGTCTGGACACGAGATCATCTTGTTCGGGGTCGGCTCGGTCGGCAGCTTCTTGGCCCATTTCCTCGCAGTCACCAGCCTGATTCTGCACGTGGTCGATTTCAAACGCGTCGAGGAGAAGCACCTTGCTAGTCGCCGAACTGCATACACGACCGAGGACCTGGGGCAATTCAAAGTAGAAGCCCTCAAGCGTCGCATTGAGACAGACTATCCCGGTATGCAGGTGCGTCCTTACTCCTGCAATGTCTCTCAGTTTACCGATGGCGACCTGACGGCGATGTTCCGCCGCTGCCTCATCGCCATTCTGGCCGTCGACGATCCTGAACAACTCATCAGGATTGGGGATTTGGCCTATCCGCTCGTGGTACTGTTGCAGGCCGCCATGCACGTACGAGGACATAGCAGCCATATCGTCATTTCCATGCCCGGAGTCACGCCCTGCCTTCAATGCACGCTTCGCGTTTCCGGCCCGCACGCTATCACGCGCCTGGACAGCGAACCTTCCGCCAGCGGCGACATTGTGACTCTGGCCAACACGGCCGCCAACTTTGCCCTGGATCTCGCCTGCAGCAGGCTGACCGGTCAACGCATCACCCGTTGGGACATCTCCAGGAACCGCATTTACTTGAGTCACCGCCGAGATGAAGCAGTGAGCCCGGACGGCCCGGGCCTGCATTTCGAGAGCGCCCAGAGACGGCCTGGGTGTCCTATCTGTAACCGTCACGTGCCGTCATAAGGAGGTATTTGCCATGAATGCCATTGTCGTTCGTTCACCTCGCAACTTGTCGCGGCCCCGGCGGGTCGCCATCACAGGGCGTTCGCCTGTCGCGGCCATTCTCAAATCGCTGACAGCGGCGGTGGTCCGGGATGTTCACGGGGCCACGACCCTGGCGGTCCGCGCACAGCAGAAACCTGTTGCACCCCGGCCTCAAGCCAGATGGCTCGCTTCGCGTCAGGTGGAGAGCCCTGAACCACCCGCAACCGTGGCGCCCGCAGCACCGGCCGAGTCAAACCGGATTCAGGTGCGCAAGTTCTGGGACATCTTCGATTGAGGCCGGCATGAGCATCCAATCGCATTCGCATAGCCGCAATCGGCCACTCCGCAAGAAATGGCCGGTGGCATTCGTGAAGAGGCCGCACCGGCTGCTGCGAAGGAAGACCCTGTTCACCCTTGCAGGAGTAATCCTGCTAGCGTGCGCGATCAGCAGCCCCTTGAGCTTCATCTTCGTCCTCTGTGGAGACAAACTCGTCGCTCTGGTCATTACCGCGTTCCTTGTAGTGGCGGTGGTCCGTGTCCTGGTGCCGGTCTTCTTCCGGACAAGAGGACGTGCTTGGCACACGCGATTGACGGCACCTCTCTTTCTATTCGTCTCGCTTGTCGGCGTCAACCTGGTCGTCCTTGCCGCGGACCGACTCGCGCACGAGGTGCTCGGAACGGGCCTCTTCTTGTCCTCTGCCGCCGCGGTCTATGTCTTGATTGGCCTGGAACTGATGTGGATCGCTGTATTGAGGTAGCCGTTGGCTTGGCAGGGAGAGGCGAGGAATCCTCTCCCTGCCATTGGGAACCAATAGTCCATTGTCTTGAAAGGAACACATCATGCCACGTCGAAAAAAGAAACGCGTACTCACAGTAGAAAACTGGGGGCCGTTGCGCAAGCATCAGCTCTATTGGGGCCGGATTCGCTCGGCTGCTTTCAGTAAGGGAGCACCCGGTCACCTCCAGGTCGAGATTGTCAACCTTGACCCCAAGGAACTCGACCGGCGGCACACGGTAAATCTGCCGCCCACAGCGAAACCAGGGAATCGGACGCATGCCCTCCTCGTCGCCTGCGGCATTGAGGCCAATCCGGGGGCACGCATCGAACTCGACCAGCTCGTCAACCATGTCGTTGGCTTTCGGCTGTGCGACCACGCTATGGGTGAGTCTGAACAGTTTGATTTTGAGCAGATTCCGAATCCGCCAGCCGCCGAGACAGCTCCAGCGACCAAACACGCGGCGATGGAGCGCCCCGCAGACAATGACGTCACCACTCGCTTGGAAGATGAAGAAATCTCTTTCTGAAGGCACGAATGACACATTCACGAAGAACGCCGAAACACCTGAATACTCGGCAAAGGAGTGATACCATGGCCCAGCAAAATAACAAGCCCAGACCGGTGATCTCGTGGCGCTCGGGGTGTATCGAAGCCAGTATCTGGCGCCATGAATTTCAACACAACGGCCAGACGAGAGTCCGCCACTCGACCCGCATTGCGAAGTTCTACAGAAAAAAGGACGGGAAATATGCACAAAGCAACCAGTACTTTCCGTACGAGCTTTCGCGGCTAATCGTTCTCGCCCAACACTGTCACGATTACATCGTCCTGTCACAAAACAAAGAGCCGGAGTAGGCCCTGCGGGCGCGACACCATGACCGTGCCGCTGACGGTGGCACCGGACTGCTCTCCAGGACGGGCACTGTTTGAGTGTAGTCATGTTGGCCTCGGGTCATGCCAAAATCAGCGGTTCGACAGGAGCTTGTTCGTCGGCGCAAACGGCGGCATGAGATAATTGGGGCAAGACCGTCACGACGCGCCGTACCCTGGTATTGAGAACAAAATGACAGTCACACAGTCACAGAATAAGGCATACAATTGGATCGAATTGGCCGCACTTCTGCCAAATGGAAAAATGGTGCGCGGCCACTATATCCGCCGGGATGATTCTGCCGGCATCGCGGCCTGGAGAAGGTGTTTTCTCAACACCAACGTCTTCTCGTCCATTGCTCGCCATGGTGAGCCGAACAACAATTCGCCGTCTATCCACCCCCTATACGCCGACATTGATTGCCCAAAGGATCTGGAAGCGGCGCGCAGAAGTACGATCACCTTGTGCGAAATGCTCATGGATAGAATACGTCTGCCGCAAGACAACCTCAATATCTCTTTTTCGGGCTGCAAAGGGTTTCATGTCGTCGTTGCCCCGCAAGTCCTTCAAGCCTTCTACTCGCCCCACACGCTGGGGCTCTATAGAAGAATGGCCCGCCGAGCGCGCGATGCCGGCGTACTCCACATTGACCAGAGCGTGTATACCCGTAAACGCCTCTGGAGGCTTGTGAACTCGAGGCATGGCAAAAGCGGCCTGTTCAAGATTCCGCTCATCTATGAGGAATTGAGGGACATTAGCGCAGAGGGAATCAAGCTACTGGCCGCGCATCCACGACCTGAGGATTCGCTCGCTCGTCATCAAGAGTGCGAGGAGGCAGTTCAGTGGTACAGGCGGGCGCTGGCTGCTTCTGCGAAGCTTGATGCAACCTCCAAAGGTCAACTAACCAACGTGAAGGGATTTCGTGACGGCTGGCGCACTCCTCCATGCATCCAAGCCATCCAAAAAACCACGCTTCCTGATGGGATACGGCATCAGGCATACTTATCCTTGGCCCGCTTCTACCGTTACGTTGGGATGCATCCGGCAGAAATCCGCGAGCGAATCGAAACCATCAACAACCGCCATCCTATCCGGGATCCCAACTACATTGAGCGAACCATCGCCTGGGCCAGCGACCATCCTGGTTTCCCCGGATGCAATGATGAATCGCTACGCCGGTACTGTCGACCCGAGAAATGCTTCTATGCCAAGCTCAAGAGAAGCCAGAACACGGATCGCTAAAGCTTCGAGAGGATGATTCTCACGAGCACATCAGTGCAATATATAACCAGGAGGAACACACCATGGAATGTGAAAGACCGAGCGGTTTCGCGCTAACCGGAAACGACGACCACTTCGAATGGATTGAACTGATCGCACGATCTCCGAGCGGAGGAATTGTCGCACGGGCTTTCGTCCAAATCGGAGATCACCAGGCGATAGACACGTGGCCCGAGCGGTCCAACAACACGGGGGTGTTGCTGTCGCACTCCATCTGTATCTATGCTGAACCGAATCGCGACGCAAGATACGTGGTCCCGTTCTATCTCCACGCTCGTTCAGAAAGCGATCTCGATGGAGCCCGGCGTTGCCTCGTCGAGGCAGGCGAGCAGATTCTCATTCAGATGGAGGCTCCGTCCGCTTGTGTCCATTGGTATTTCGACGGCCACAACGGCTTCCAACTATTCATCGCTTTCCGAGTCTTCGACCCCTTCTACTCGCCGTGGATTTTTGACCTTTATGCCGACATCGCCGCACAGCAGGATCGCTTCCAATCTGGCTTCCTCGATTTGAGCATCTACTCACAGGATTACATGTGGACGTTTCCGAATTCTCGTGGCTCCAGCGGCTTGTACAAGATCCCCCTGACCGAGGACGAAATCTCAGAACTTCCGGTCGATGAGATTCTGGCGCTGGCGGCATCGCCTCGTCCAGAGGACTCTTATCTTGACGCATACGTCGGCAAATACGCACCCTGGTGGTTCACTTCGGAACTCAAACGCATCGAGCAAAAGCGTACCAGATGTCTGAAGTGCAGCGAAAGCACGGCCCAGCCCACGCACGGTCGAGCGATCCTGCCGTGCGTTCAGGCGATTGAATCCGCCGTGCTCGTCGATGGGACCAGGCATGCGACCTACATCGCCTTGGCCCGTTACTGGGCCCATTTGAATCTGCATTACCCCGAAATCGTGGCCCGGCTCAGGATGATCGACAATCGCAACCCGATACGTGATGCAGGCGACATCGAGAAGGCGGCCGAACACGGTTGTCGGCACCCAGGGGTTTCATTATGCGATTCGCCGCTGCGACAGTACTGCCCACAGAATGGCTGCGAAATCGGTGAATTGAAGCGACACGTAACAGAATGAAGATTCGATCGGCCCGACAACGCGGGCCTGCGATATGAGAACGAACGACGAGCATCACTTCGACGCCGAAAATTGTGAAAGAATGACCGACGCCAGTAATAACTTGACTGCTCTGCTTTTGGATGCTAAAGAAGGCGCGCGCCTGCTGGGGATCGGCGAGCGGTTCTTCTGGGCCATGCATAGTACGGGCGAACTTGGACCGTTGCCTATCAGGCTCGGCAAGCGTACACTGTGGAGCAGGTTCGAGTTGACGGAGTGGGTCAAGGCTCGTTGCCCCAGACGCGAAGAATGGGTCAACAGGAAGGACGTCAATCATGCGACTTTTTAAGCCAACATATCGCGATAAGAAGACCGGTGAGACGCGCACTGTAGCGAAGTGGTGGATTGAACTCCGAGACCATCTTCAGATCGTACGGCGTTTTCCGGCCTTCAAGGATAAGGCCCAATCCGCCGCCTTGGGCCGTCGTATCGAGCGTCTTGCCACCTGCCGGGCGTCCGGAGATCCGCCGGACCGCGAGCTGACGGAGTGGCTGGAGCGCGTGCCGCCAAAGTTGCTTGCCCGCTTCGTGAAAATCGGGCTCCTGGATTCCACGCGGGCGGCTGCAGGTAAGCGACTCTCGCGATTGGTCAACGACTTCGTGCGTCACTTGGAAGCAAAGGAGCGAACCGCGAAGTACGTCGGCGAATGCAGGTTCATGCTCCAGCGCATCTTCCGCGAGTGCCGGTTCACGGCCTTCTCGGATATCAACCGAACCAAAGTGGAGGCGTACCTCAAGGACCTGCGTGATAACGGGCTCAGTGCGCGTCGGTCCAACGGGTATCTCACGGCCTTGAAAGGGTTTTGCCGATGGATGGTTGACACCGGGCAGGCCAGCGAAAGCCCTGTGCGCGGCCTGCGGAAGCTAAACGAGAAGACCGACGTTCGCCGCGAGCGGCGGGCTGGTACACCAGACGAAATGCGAAAGTTGATCGCCACGACCACCCAAGGCCCGGAACGGTTCGGAATGGCTGGGCCGGAGCGAGCTTTGCTGTATCGCTTCTGCGCCATGACGGGCCTACGCGCCAACGAGTGCCGCCGCCTGACGGTCGGGGACATCGACCTCGACGGCTTGGTCGTCCGCGTCCGTGCCGCCTATAGCAAACACCGGGACATCGACACCATTCCCTTGCGAAAAGACCTTGTCGAAGCTCTCAGCTGCCATCTGGCGGACAGACTACCCACGAGCAAGGTGTTCGGCGGCCGGTATCGTCGTTTGACGCTAAAGACAGCAGAGATGCTTCAAACGGACCTTCAGGCCGCCGGCATACCGTACCAGGACGAACAAGGCCGCTTCTTCGACTTCCACGCGACGCGGCATACCTTCATCACAAATCTGCGCCATGCACCAAGCCGGGTCGCCCAAAGCTTGGCCCGGCACAAGTCCAGCGCCATGACGGACCGATACACCCACGTGCGGCTACACGACGAGCGTGCCGCTCTGGACCTGCTGCCGGATTTGTCCGCGCCGGACCGCCAAGTACAAAAGGCGACAGGAACGGACGGGAAATGCGTAGACGCCCAATCTGACTTGGCGTCAAACTTGGCGTTTCCAGACGCTGGCACGTGCAGTACTATGCAGTCCCCTGCAGAGACCGACCCTACTGGCGCTATCAAAAACGCCAATTCCAACGCGCCCGGCAGGACTCGAACCTGCAACCTTCGGATTCGAAGTCCGCGACTCTGTCCAATTGAGCTACGGGCGCGAGAACTTCGAGCGTGGACACTATACCAAGCCGGCCGATTCCCCGTCAACTCTTTTGGGCTGGGCCCGCCTCTTGCGAGCGCGATTCACATTTGTGGGTAGTTTCTGCCGGGCGAGTCCTGTCGTTGTCATTTCGACTGGAGGCCGAAGGCCGGAATCGAGATGGTCTATGTCAAGGTGGTGGTCGAAAGAGAATTTAGGCTTGTCTGGAGGGTTGGCTTCCTTAAGAGGTATCGGCGTTGGCTGTGAAGAAAGATCTCTTCATCGTACGGCTGCCCAGAGCGTTTCATGGCCCAAAGGATTCTAAGCCGGCGGCTAACCATTTTTTCGCTAACACCTTGACATAGACCGTCTCCGCTCCGGTCGAAATGACACGAGTGATACGAATTCTGATAAATTCTTGCACGTTGACGCAGGCCATTTTGCGCACCGTTGCGTCGGTTGACCAAGAGGAGTTGGAAAGACGTCCCATTGCGCGGCAAGATGATGTTTGGAGTGGGTCCTGCCACGGCGAGCCCTGAAGGAAAGGGGCAGGTTTAGAGACAATGGCCGAGCGTTGCGGTAGCCAGATGTGCCAACTTGAGACGGTCTGCATTTTTGGGACTGGTTGACGTTCGGTCGCCTGATGCGGGCGGGCGCGGCCCTTGACACAGTTTGGCAAGATGCTCGAGTTGTTCCTGCGAGAGACGCGGTCGCAGCAGCACGACGTGCTCGGCCACTCTGCGCTCCAGGCTGTTGTGGGCCTCAATCAGATCGTCCAGACCCGCCAGCCGGTTCTCGTCGCTCGCGTCCGTGCGCTCGAGGCCGGCCAGAAGAGCAGTGTAGGCCTCGCGAAGCCGGCTCTTGAGACGGGCACAATCATCTTCGAAATCCGGGTCCTGCTGCCGTGCCCAGACGATTTGTGCTTCGGTCATCTGAAGCCGGCGCGCAAGCCCGTGGCCGCCGGTTTGTCCGCGGCGGTATTGCCTGCCGCGGCCGGCCCCCTGCCCTGCGATGCCCCATCCATACCGGCCCCGGTGGTCGTCGCTTTGAGCTTGCTCGTAAGCATCCGTCTGGGCCCCGCCCCGCCAGCGGTATCTTCTCTGCACGTGACCTTCGAGGGAATTCGCGCAAGAGGTCACGAACTCTCTCGCCTGGGCCCGTGGCAACCTGGCCTGGACCGTCGCGAGGCGCTCGCCGACGATCCTCAGCAACAATTCGTGCGATTCAATCAGACGGTCTACACAGGCCAGGAATTGCCTGTCCGTGGAACAGGGGTCCGCCAGCACCGACGCCAGGAGAGCTTGCTCATCGCGGACGGCATCCGCCAGTTGGCTGAGATGCACCTCAAACTGACCCTCGGCCCGAGGTGTCTGCATTGGTGCGCCGCGCATCCGCCCGTGGCGCACCTCGGATCCCTGGCGATGTTGGCGCATCGCGACAACGCGACCGATGCCAAAGGCAGCTATCGCCGTGCCGCAGATCACAACCATCAGAATGGCAGGGCCACGACGCTTCATACTCCGCCGTCCTTTCGGCCGGACGATTCCTCCTCGAACACCAGCGGCGAAAAGCTCTCACCAACCTCAAGGCCCAACACAGAGACATACGCTCGCAGGCTCGGCGGCTGCAAATCCGACGCGTCCCCCACACTATGACGTCCGCCCATGTAGCCGATCAATGCCGCGGCCACGATGGAGGCCGCCACACGAACGACAGACCCAAACCTGGGGAACCGTAATACACGCCAGAAGGCAGCGGTTCCGACACGAGGTGGCAGAGAAACTATGTGCGCCAACGGACCAGAGGCCGCCTCGGGAACGTCCCAGGCTCCGAGAACCGTCCAGGTCCGCTGTATGCCGGCCAGCTTGTCTCGACATCGCGGGCAGCCCTGCAAGTGCCCGAGAACCGCTTGCCTCTGATCTTCCGCCAGCCGTCCGGCGGCCAACTCGATCAATTCTATGTCTTTTGCATGTTCCATCGCTACTGCCTCATGTGTTAAACGACCGCAGCAGCCGCAAGCCTGCGATATCAGGCGGCAGAATCTTCGCATGCGGCCAGTTTTTTTCGCAGATTCTCATAGGCCCTCACCAGCAGCGACTCGACTGCAGATTTGCTCCAGCCCGTCACTTCGCTGATCTCAGCATGGCTGAGACCCTCATAGCGGTGCAGAATAATGACGTGCCGCTGCCTCTCGGAAAGCCCGTTGACGGCGGCGCGGACCAATTCGGCCAATTCATTCTTCTGTGCCCAACCGTCGGCCGGGCAGGCCTCTGCTTGCGCAGGCACCTGCCCATCCTCCAGAGACACCGGCTCACGCGCAAACTTCCTCTGGTGGTCGATGCTGAGATTGTAAACGATCCGATACAACCAGGTGGTGAATTTCGCTTCGGGCCGGTAGGTTCGGGCCGCCTGGCGCAGCCGCAGGAAGACCTCCTGCATGACATCTTCCGCCCGGTGCCAGTCGCCCAAAAGACGAAACGAGAGGGACAGAATATGACTCTGGTGGCGCTCGGCTAAGTGACCGAGCGCAGCCATGTCGCCCTCGCGCAGGCGAAACATCAATTCAGCATCATCCAAACTCTGATTTCCCATAGAACTGCCGGGCAACACACGGATACGGTCGCAACGTTGCTCGTTGATACGGACAGGATGGCCGGGGAGTTCAAGAGTGTGAGATTTCTGAAAAAGGAACCGCAGGTATCGGCGGGACGTTTCGTTTAAGAGATGAACGCAAGTTGTTCCGGAACTGCAGCAACGAAAGAAAGCAAGCAAGGACACTGAAAACGTTTCCTAAGGAGAAAGAAAATGAAGAGAAACTCACTGCTTCTGACACTGACGCTCACGGGAGTTCTGGCCGGGTACGCATTTGCCGCCGGCCCCGGACCCAATCAGGGCGAAGGCCCCGCCGCACAACCTGTTGTTGCTGAGCTGACCGACGCAGAGACCGCCGCCATCCTGTTCATGCGCGAAGAAGAGAAGGTGGCGCGTGACGTGTATCTCGAGTTTGCGCAACTCTACGACTGTCCCATCTTTGCCAACATCGCCGCCGCGGAACAGCGACACATGGACGCCGTGGGCATGCTCATCCTGAAATATGGCTTGGACGACCCCGTTACGGATGACACACCGGGCGCGTTCGCCACGCCTGAATTCACCGAACTCTTTAACGCCTATGTCGACACCGGCAAAGTGTCACTGCTGGACGCATTGAAGGTCGGCCTGGAGATCGAAGAGATGGACATTGAGGATCTGGAGCAGGCTCTTACGGAGGTGCAGGCCGGCGACGTGGAATGGGTGTTTGAGAACCTTCTGAGAGGCTCCTATAATCACCTCCGCGCCTTCTCACGAGCCGTCGCCACGGGCGGAGAAAGCTGTACCATCCAGGGTCGGTACGGCAGGTCCGGTCGAAAGAACAGCCAGGCGGGCGACTTTGCATGCCGGTCCTGCGGCCGCAGAGGCCCTGGCCAGGGCAAAGGGCGAGCCGGCGGCAACGGCGCCTGCGACGGCAGCGGCCAGGCCGACAGGCAGCAAAACAGAGACGGCAACGGCCAAGCTGACAAACAGCGGAACAGAAACGCGAACTGCCGGGCGACGCCGGAGTCAAGCGACAACTAAGGGGAAACCGCCGCTGGAACCAGCGTGCGGAAAAATCACTTGCAAGACAACGCCAGGGTTGTGCAACATTGCACAACCCTCTTTTGTTTCCAGACATCATTGCGCTCGTGCTGGAGACGCCCGGCGTCTGCTGTGTGGCAACGTTGAATCATCCCCAGTTTTTTTGAACGCGTCGTGTATGGAAGCTCCACACAAGATACAGGTGCGATTCGCGTCTGTAGGTAGGCATGTCGACAAGGTCCACCGGCGGTCGAAACGACAGCGAAAGCACTCGCCCGGCGGAAGGCACGTGCAAAGATGAATCGCATCCGGGAGATACTTGCAGGTGGGTAGCAATTGACAAAGCGGGTGGGAATAGCTGAAATGGGGACTGCGAACCCTGGACCGGCCCTTAAACAAGGCCGGACGACGACAAAGCTGTCACTTGGGGAGAAGTAGAAGATGCATGCGTGCCTCAACGGAGTCGCCTTCGCCGTAATCTCATCCGTCTGGCTGGCGGCCGGCCCTGCGTCCGCCGCAAACCGGAATCCCGCGCTGTCGAGTATCCAAGGACAGTTCGGAGCCATCGCGAATAAGTTCCGCCAATACCGGGTGATTCTTGAACCGGACAAGGACGAGGCGGAATGGTGGGCCGGAGCGCCCTCGGTCGTGCGAGACTCCGGTGGCACGTTCTGGCTGGCCTGCCGCATGCGCACGGCCGATTCGCCCCGGGGACTGCGGGGCTACGAGATACGGATACTACGCAGTCGCGACGGCATTCATTTCGAGAAGGTCCATGCAATCCGCCGGCAAGACGTCCCCATCCCGGGCTTCGAACGCCCTTCCCTGCTGATCGATCCCAAGAGCGGCCGCTTCAAGCTCTACGCCTGCGGGCCCTGGCAGAGCGGCCCATGGTCCATTATCAAATTCGACGACGTCGCCGACCCGACCCGCTTCGACCCTGCCTCGGCAAAGGTCGTCATCGCCCCGCGACCCAAGGCGTACGAGCGCGACGTCATTCCCAGCGGATACAAGGACCCCTTCATCCTTCACGCCGAGGGCAAGTTCCACTGCTACGTCATCGGTGTCATGCGCCGAACCGAGCGCATCTACCATTTTCGCAGCGCCGACGGCGAGGATTGGGAACCGGTGGGCAGCCCCTACCAGTCGATCATGGACCTGACCGGCTGGCACGATTTCTACGTGCGTCCGGCCAGTATCGTCCCGAGCGGGGCAGGGTACCTGTTCGTCTATGAAGGCTCCAACTGCGACTGGTACGACCCGGTGTACAACATCGCCACAGGCTTAGGGTTTACGTTTGACCTGCATCACGTCATCGACCTGACGCCGGAGGCGCCGCTGGTCGTGAGCACGACGCCCAGCGAGCATTTCCAGACGTGGCGCTACTCCCATTGGCTCTGGGTGGACGACGAGCTCTGGGCGTACGCGGAAGTCGCCAAGCCCAACGAGGCCAACGAAATCCGCCTGTTCCGCCTGGCGCGATAAACGCAGCAGCGTCCGGTGAGGTAGGCTTTTCGGTCTTGTCTGAGGATCAAAACGGTGAGTGAGCAAAGAACAATCGATGCGTGCCGACGAAAGCTCGGGCTCTGGCACGTCCTGCTCATAGTACTGTGCCTGGCGATCATCGCTTTCGGTGCGTTCCGCGTCGCGGTCCATGTGAGAGTCCGCAGCCGGATTAACGCCATCGGACGGGCCGGCTACCCCGTCACCCTCTCGCAGCTCGACGAGTCGTATGCGATGCCGCCGTTCGCGGAGAACGCCGCCGACCGCATCACAGAGGCCTTCGCCCAAATACAACTCCCGGAAGGCCAAGCCAAGGAGCGCATCCCTCTTTTGGGCCGCGCGCAACTGCCGCCGCGCGGACAGCGCCCTGATGAGAATACCACCCTGCTGACCGGCGAGCTGCTCCGGGACAACGAAGCGGCTCTCAGGCTGCTGCGCGAAGGCGCTGCGATGCCCCACTGCCGGTATCCGATTGACCTGACAGAGGGACTCGCGCTGGAACTGCCTCACCTCAAACACTTCAAGGATGCCGCCGGACTGCTTTGCCTGGAGGCCGTCTGGTGCGCCGAGCACGGTGACCCCGAACGTGCGACAGATGCCATTGCCACCAGTCTGAAGGTTGCAGATACTCTGGCCGAGGAACCGGTGATTATATCCCAGCTCGTACGTCAAAGCTGCAAATCACGAACCGTCTCGACTCTCGAAGCAGTTCTCAACCGCACGTCTCCTACTGGAGAGCGGCTCTCTGCGCTTCAGGAAGCCCTGGCCGCCAGTTACGATCCCAATGCGACTGCGCGTGCGTTGGCCGGCGAACGCTGCTTCTGCAACGCCGTGTTTCGCAATCCGACCGCGCCGGGCCTATCGACCGTCTCGCCGTCCCGGCCGGCCGCCATCCTCGTGGCCTGCGCGCGGGCCGTTGGGCTGCTCGACGTAAGTTGGGCCATTTATCTCGATCTTATGGACGAGTCCATTCGGGCAGCACAACTGGAGCCGTGGCGGCGCCAGGAGGCTGCAGAGGTTGTTCAGGCGCAAGCCGAAGAGGTCCACAAGATCCACGTCATGGTACACACGCTCATGCCGGCAGGTGCGCGCGTCGTCACGATCGGCGTTGCCAGCCTGGCCCGATTGCAGACAGCACGGACCGCCGTCGCCGTGGAACGGTACCGCCTGACAAACGGGAGGTTGCCCGAGCGACTTCCTGACCTCGTCCCGGAATACTTGCCCTGCATCCCGCCGGACCCCTTCGACGGTGCGCCGCTGCGGTACCAGAAACGTGAGAACGGTTTCGTCGTGTACAGCGTTGGCGAGGACCGGCAGGACGACGAGGGCAAAGAACGTCCCCCCAAGCGAAGGGGTTCCGACCCACAGCCCCGTTACGATATCACGTTCATCGTCGAGCGCTGATAGGCACCGCCCGCCCACAATAATGTTCAATAGGTGCCGCCTGCCTACGTTTTCGTAGACGCACACGCGTGTCCGGCCGAACCGGAATCGGCGTATCTCCATACAAAGGAAGGAGTTAGAAAAAACGACACCGACTCCTCTCTTCGGCATCGAGTTTGCTTCTTTTACCTCGCAAGACTCCGCCGCGCCCCGCCGACCCGGCAGGAAAACAGACGTTGGGGCGACTGTCGCGGCGAATTATGAACTTGATTGGGCCCGGAAAAGTAGACAATGAGATGTTCATCATGGTATGAAAAAGCCGGTGATTGAGCCAAAGACGTATTTCGGGACCATGGCGTTGTTGTAGTCAGGACGTGTAAATGGACGGCAACCAGTTGCTCTATGACATAAACGAACTGAACCATCTCTTTCGAGATAGCGCCAGCATTGAGACCCTGCTGAACGAGGCGGTCGAAATGGTGGCGGCGCGCACCCGGTCCGCCGTCTGCTCCATTTACCTCTACGACGCCGCCGGCCGGACCTTGACGTTGCGGGCCACGCGCGGTCTGAATCCCGCCTCCGTGGGAACCGTGCGCCTTAAGCTGGGCCAGGGCCTCACCGGGCTGGCGCTGCAGCAGATGCAGACGGTCTGCGAAAAGGACGCCAGCCGCAATCCCAACTACAAGCACTTCCCGGGCATCTTCGAGGAGCGATACGACGCCTTTCTGGCCGTGCCTATCGCTCGTGGCGTCTCCAAAATGGGCGTGCTCGTGCTCCAGCGCGATTCGGGCCAGTGCTTTAGCGACGGCGATATCACCGCCCTGGAGACGGTCGCTTCGCAACTGGCACACATTATCGAGAACGCCCAGTTTCTGCTCGGCATGCACGAACCGAAACAGGAGAAGGCCAAGGTCCTGCCCCGCGAGCTCGGCGTCGTCAGGGGGCGCGTCGGCGCCGAGGGCTTCGCCTACGCGCCGGCGGAAATCGTCGACAGGCAACAAAGCCTGTCGTTGCTGCTGAAGCGCGACTTCGACGATCGCTACACGCTGGAGGACTTCCAGAATGCCGTCGCCCGTACCGCCCAGCAGCTCGAAGAGCTTCAGGAGCAGGTGGAACACAAACTCTCGGACGCCGCCTCGCTGATCTTTGCGGCGCACCTGATGATCTTGAAGGACCAGGCGTTCGTCGGCCAGATCGCGCAACGCATCGACAACGGCACCAACGCCCCGGTGGCCATCGTCGAAACGGCGGACCGGTACATACAGGGATTTCTGCGCAGCGACAACACGTACATGCGCGAGAAGGTCAACGATATTGAAGACCTGGCGGTACGGCTGGTGAACAACCTCCTCAGCAACAGCCGGGAGATGGACGTCTACCAGGACCACGTCATCATCACCCGCGATCTGTTCCCTTCCGATCTGCTCAAGCTGTCTTCCCAGGGCGCCCGCGCGGTCGTCCTGGTCGGCGGCGGCGCGACCTCGCACATATCGATCCTGGCCCGGTCACTGGGCATGCCGATGGTCATCACGCATTCGTTCGAGTTGCTGGACCTGCCGGACGGCACGCCGATTCTCGTCGATGCCGAAATCGGCAACGTCTACGTCGATCCGGACGACGAGGTGCTGGTCAAGTTCTCTTCCCAGCAGAAAGTCAGACACTCGCTGGCCGCACAGAAGACGCTCATCAAGCCCGAGACACGCACGGCCGACGGAACCCGCGTGCGCCTCATGGCCAACATCAATCTGCTGACGGACCTGAAGCTCGCCCACGAGCTGCGCAGCGAGGGGGTGGGCCTGTATCGCACCGAGTTCCCCTTCATCATACGAACCACCTTCCCGTCGGAAGCCGAACAGTACGTCATCTACAAGAAGCTCGTCGCATCCATGCCCGGCAAGCCGTTGACCTTCCGCTCGCTCGACGCCGGCGGAGACAAGATCCTGTCGTACTATCACGATATCCAGGAGCAGAATCCGGCCCTGGGGATGCGTTCGATCCGGTTCTCGCTTCAGAACAAAGCCATCTTCACCGAGCAAATCCGAGCGATTTTGCGCGCCGGCGCGGGAGCGGACTTGCGTATCATGTTCCCAATGATCTCTTCGGTGGATGAGTTTTGCTCGGCCCGGGCGGTCGTGGTCGAATCGATCGAGGCGCTGGCCCAACAGGGCATCGAGCACCACGCCAAACCGAAGGTGGGAATGATGGTCGAGTTGCCGTCGGTGATCGATTTGATCGACGATTTCGCGCGCGAAGCCGACTTCTTCTCGATCGGGACCAATGACCTCATCCAATTCATGCTGGGCGTCGATCGCACCAACGAGAGCG
>Ga0272442_10001943_pt1 | contig 30576 bp, 23 predicted proteins | sample SSMForm2O_FD_200262 | JGI IMG/M metagenome (GOLD analysis project Ga0272442, IMG submission 200262) | Marine sediment archaeal communities from Little Sippewissett salt marsh, Falmouth, MA, United States - SSM-Form-2O | ecosystem: Environmental > Aquatic > Marine > Wetlands > Sediment ...
TCTTGCCATGCAGATCGATTGCTCCATAAAATTCCATTCGGGCCTCCTCGTCTGGGTTGTTGTTTTTCCCAACTGAATCTTACAACCCATTCGAGGGGCCTCATATAGCCTCCTGGATGGTTATCAGGCACCGTCAGGGAACATCCGAACGAATACGAATCCTCATTTCTGTCTTGCGTCTTTCTGCGACAACGATGAAGGAAGGCTCGACATCTGATTCAGATGATTCAATCGCCTTGAGCATCTCAATGACAAAGGAAGGGGAATGATGACCGGGTCTGATGTGGATAATGCCGGTGAAATCCCGGCCGGATCGAATTGCAAGGGAGCCGAAATCCCGGTCATGTGTAATGATACATAATCCTTTTTCGTGGGCGTATCTGATTATTTCTGAATCTTCACGTCCAGCCAGACCCGCTTCATGAACAGAAGTGATGTTCTTTCCCATCTGTGATAATTCTTGAACAACTTCGGGGTGGATATTCTCGTCAGCTAGAAGCGCGTAGTCCAGTGGGTTCATGCCGGGATTTTCAACTCCCAGACGACTTCGTTTTTCATTGATTTGGCCGCATATTCGAGTGCCGCCTGCAGTCCCTCTTCCTTAACCTGAGGATAGGATTTCAGTATGTCCTCATGCTTTGCGCCGCTGGCAAGAAGTTCGAGGATGAACTCCACGCTTATGCGTGTGCCCCTTATACACGGTTTGCCTCCAAGTATGTCAGGACTGGAAACGATTAAATCTTCCATGGAGCATCCTCCTGTTGATAAAGAATAGCATAAAATATGCAATCAATCACAACAACTTTCGAGTATGCCCCCACTTTCTATCACAGTTTCAAATTAGTTAAGATTGTAAAATTTCTAACTTGGAAATGTCATAGTTTCAGGAGAGCAGGTCACCTGGATTCCTTCAGAACCATGTCTATGCAGACCACGGCCCCCAGGATCATCATGCCTTACACCCGCAGAAAGGCAGGTTTTCCTGGCGAATATCATCGTCGCTGTCAGCGCTTGGGATATGTACGATTTTCACTGCTTCGATAGCGTCGTCAATATCCGCCTGATAGACTACTTTGAACCCCCCAGATCCTATTTCCTTCAGGTTGGTTGCTTCCTGAACTAGGTATGTCGTGATTAAAAAAAAACGTGAAATCTGATTTCTTAATCCTGCCCTGCATCCTGACCTGAAAGACGGCAATCGTCGTTCACTTCTACGCCCCTTTTTCTCAGCTCTTCGATGTATACAGCCTGTTCCTTACAATCAAAATTTGGATTACCGTAAATGTCCAGTTCATCGCTTTCTCCAAGTCCTGAATTGTCCAGCAATGGAGAAATATCACGTATATCGCAGTCGTAAAGGCGCAACCATTCAATATTCGTCATATTATTTAAATGTGACAAATTAAAATTCACTCTGTTATTTGACAAATCAAGGTAATTAACGGATTCAAGATGCATTAATGGTTCCAAGTCTGTGACCTTGGTATAACGGAGGACGATATATTCAAGATTCTTCAGGTTCTCAAGCGGCTTCAGATCGCTTAAGAAAGAACTCGGACCCAGTATGATTGTTTTCAGCTTGTCCAGGCTCTTCAGTGGGGATATATCACCAACGCCATTACCTCCCAGATTGATATATGTCAGGTTTTTCAGCTTCGAGACCGGCGTTATGTCAGCGGCATAATTCGACCATAAACCCAGGCTCTCAAGCTTGACAAGGTATGATAGCGGCGAAATGTCTCCTACCGCTTCGCAGCTTAAGTCAAGATCTTCAAGCTCGGTAAGGCACTCGATTCCCTCTATGCTCTCTATTGGCGGAAACTGCAGGTCATCGCAGTTTCTTATATTATGAAGTACCCTGAGGTTCATGATGTCCCTGCGATAAATATCCTCGTCAGGAGACTTGCCGATTTCCATCCTTATCAGTTGATCCAGCATTGGATCAGGAAACTCCAGAACACCTTCGCAGCCGGGTGGTATCACGTCTGCATCAGAACCACTGTCGTGTTCTGTGCCTGCATCTTCCCCGTTTCCCGAGTCTTCAATGCCACCCGCGTCGTAAAAAGGAACACCGGAATCACCATCTGCCTCCCCGCCTCCGCTCCCGCAGTTTGAAAGGATAATACTTGCAATAATGAACAGGCCAGCTGTTGAATATGCTTCCGTTTTATTCATGGCGTGGACTACCTCATTATGGCGAAGTAAGCGCCCTCATCGTAATCTGCGTCAGGTGTACCTGTATTATGCTCATGAGGATCCCAGAGTCTTAAATCGCAAGACAAATTCTCCAGAATTCCATCTCCGTTTGTATCAATCCTGCATTGTGGATCAACAGGATCGCCTTGCGGGTTATGAGGTCACTTAATAGCTCCAACGATTTTTGTATTTTACATATTGTATGTGAGGCAATCTATGGAAATCTTCAATATTTTTTATCTGGCGTAGAGGAAAAACAAAGCACCTTTTTCAATTTCATCTGGATTCTCCGTACAGGAGTCCATTATCTGATTTTCGACCTCGCAAGACTCCCGGAAATTTCATATCCTGCAAGAACCCGTTTATTTGTATTTATTTGGAATTATACAGAACTACCTGGATTCCTTCAGAACCATGTCTATGCAGACCACGGCCCCGAGGATCATCATGCGCAGGGGATGGTTTTCAGGAACAGAATCATCGATTATGAGCATGTAGTTGTCCGCCGTGGTGAACATCTCTTTGCCTATGCCCGCCCACTCCTTTGTGACTCGTCCGATTTCGTTTCCATCAGAGCCCTGGAAGGTAAAATCCCAGCTTGTCCAGTCACCCTGCAGCATGCCCATCTCGTTATCGTTCATGTCCAGAAGCCTGAACGCCCCGCCGATGGAAAGAAGCTTCTGAAGAAACTGGCCCACTGGCCTGTCCGTATCATCGAAAACCGTTACCCTTGAACGGAAGAACGAGAATCCCCTGCTAACCCTTATGACCTGCTTTCCGCCGGGATCACTTATTATCACGTTGAAGGGCGAAATTGTCTTGTAATCCGAAAACCTGAGCAGTTTTGTGAACCAGCCGATTTCCTCGGTGCTCTGAAACACCATCTGCTCTGATTCGGGATCCAGAAAGTCATACTCATTTACAGCCTTGAATGCGCCTATTTTCTCGCGCACAAAGTACATGTTCCTGTTTAAAGCGTCATGCATGTATTCCTCCCTGTCGAATGATGACCCTTAAGCGGCCTTATTCCAGATCAGTTGTGCACTCGTAGGTAAAGTTAATCGGACCCACTCTCGGGGTCACGCCGTCCTGCTCCGTGTACATGCGGATTTCTATGGCGATGTAATGCCCCTCGGGAAGATCCGCGGGCAGGTCTTTCGGGGAGGTGTCCGGCGGGATCTCGGCGACCATATGCCATACAGCGGACGGCAGGTCGCCGGTATAATCCGCTGTCCTTGCACGCAGGATCACGGAAGTATCAGCGGGCGTCTCAATATCCCACGATATTTCTTCCCACCTCGTGCTCTGTCCCGGACAGACTTCGAAACGCTGCCTGTACCAGCCCTCTTTTGTCGTGAAGTTCCTCAGGTGATAGCCGATCATGTCCGAGTAGGAGTAGGGCTCCTTACCGACCGGTACGATGTCCTTTGCAACCACGGCGGGCAGGGAACCCGACCTGTCGACTTCAAGCCTGGTTGCATAGCCGTTGTCATCACCACCATTACGCGACACGCCCCACACATTTCCGTCAAAGTCTATGGCAACGCCAACCCCGTTGTGCGCGTGCACCACGCCGCCGTCGACATCGTCGTCTCCAAGGTAAAAACTGTCTACAATCGCAGTATCTTCAGGAAATTCCGCGGGATTGATCAGATAAATGACTGAATCGCCGGTCGTATCGATGGCCCATACGAATCCATCCTTGTCCACTGCTATTCCCCTGAAGTTGTCCGTAACCTTCAAGAACTCCCATGTGCCGTTATCCAGGTTCTGGTTCGATCCCGGTGTGTACCTGACTATATATCCATCGTACTTGGTAATCCAGACGTGTCCGTCTGAGTCCAGGGCTATTCCGTAAGGATTCGGGCCGTCATCAAGACCGGGTTCGTCAGGCATGAAGGTGTCGCTGCCATTGTCCGTGTCCATCCAGGCAACTCCTTCATCGGCGCTCCATCCCCATCCATCGCGGCACGAAATCCAGAGCCTGTCGTCCTTGTCCAGCAGGAATCCATAGGGATGACAGCCGGAAAACTGGTACTGTTCCATTACATCGCCGGTATTGCCGTTGAGCTTGTAAACCGCTCTGCCTCCCAGAACGTCTACACCGTCATTCCAGCCGTAGCATCCAATCCACACATGACCGTTGTACTCGAAGTTCGTGCCCGTCTCGGCTGTTGCGGCTACCCCGCGCATACCGTAACAGCCGTAGTTTGCATCAAGCGGATCAGGATCAAGGCTGTCGAATCCCCTTGTCCACAGAACGCACTCGTCCGTGCTCCGGCCTTCCGGTACGCTTGTGCCCGTTGAACGCGCAAGAACATCCGTGCCTGAAGATGTTTCGATCGAGCTGTTGCCGTTCCTGTCCACGCACCTCTCGTTTTCCGCAGCTATTTTCGTGATGCTCGACGGACCGAGAGTGCCGTAGTCAGTGTTCCTGTTGGCAATAAACACGTCGCCGATCAGATCCACGCTCGTTCTGGATGGATCGGACCTGTCCTCGGCCAGGCCTACGGCGTAACGGCCCACCTCAAGAACCTCTTCCGTGTCTATTTTGGAAACAGTGCCGTCCGCGGAATTCGCTATCCACAGGTACTTCAATACCAGGGCCTCTTCATCCAACACGAGCCATCCGTCGTCGTCGGTATCAACTCCATCTGAATTGGAAGGATCAGGATCATATTCATTATCCGTTCCAGGGCCCATGGATCCTCCCGGCCCTGCGTCCGAATCCGAGTCGCTGTCGCTGTCGTTATCAGAATCAGAATCCGAGTCAGTATCGGCATCGCTGTCCATGCCCCCTTCGAAGCCCGCTTCAGCCGCATCCAGTCCTGCATCGGACGGGCTCTGCTTTCCGTCTGCTCCACAGCCAGCCGTGAAAAACAGAACCCAGGCAGATACAAAAAAAATCCCTGACAACCGCATAATCACTCCTTTCGGTGATAACTGTTTAATAATAAATTTAAATATGAAATACAATAATTACAATTTTTTACAATTTTGCTGTATTCCATTACACAGGCAACATAAAACACGCGTTCACGAAACGTGTATCTTTGTGTAATGTTATGGAATAATTTCAAAATATTATAATGAATCTGGATTTTTTCACTATGAACAGTGATTTTTGTGTATAATGTCCTATAAAGAGCGTGAAATTCATGTCGGGCATTAAACATTTCTTTAAGAATTTTCGGATTTAATCAGTCTTCTTTTTGCTTATCGATTATACAGGACAGGAAACCGTAAGAACACGGGCGATAAGGAGGAGTAAACATGCACTGGAAAAAAAATCTGGTTATCCGGATCATTGTCGCGGCATTCGTCATTTCCTGTTTTCATGGATGCGAAGAAGGCAATTCCGCATCGAATTACGAAAGCGACGATGAGGATTTATGGGGAGAAAATAACAACCCTTCGGGTGATTCGGACACGGACTCGGATTCTGATGCAGATACTGACTCGGATACTGACAGTGACGGTGACTCAGACACGGACGCGGGAGAAGCCGTATGCGACGAACAGGATTTCAAGATTGAGTTCGTACCGATACGCCTGATGGTACTGCTGGATATGTCCGGGTCGATGGCTGACAACTCGCCTTCGAAGTGGAACCAGGCGGTGCAGGCGATCACTATCATGCTCAATACCTGGGGACAGGAACAGATTGACTTCGGGCTGGATGTTTTCCCCAACAACGGAATGTGCGGCGTTCTTCAGCCTGTCATAAGCGATACGGCTCCGGACAATGCGTCCAACATCATAACGCGCCTTAATGCTCTCGGCCCGGACGGTGCAACTCCCCTCTACCTGGCCCTGCAGAACTTCACATCCACATCGTACGCTCAAAATTTTACAAGCCCGGAAGCAGCCAGTTACCTGCTGCTGGTTTCGGACGGCGGCGACACCTGCGGTATAAATGGAAATCCCTACGGCGGCGGGGCTACTCCGGCACAGCTTGGCTCTGTAGCGGATCAGCTGTGCGCAAACGGCATCTCGACCTATGTCATCGGGTTCGGAGAGGGCGTGGAGCCTGATCAACTGAACGCAATAGTGAATTCGGGATGCACAGGAGCGCCCACCTACTTTGACGCACAGAACCAGCAGCAGCTGCAGGAGGCACTCGAGGAAATCGCTGAATCCGTGGTGAGCTGCACGTACGACATCGAAGAGCCCGATGCCACCGCAGATCCGGATGAGGTGAATTTTTATTTTGATGACGAAGTAGTTCCATACGATGAAGACTGCCAGGACGGTACCGGCTGGACATGGACTAACGACGAGCACACGCAGATGGAATTCTGCGACGAGGCCTGCGAAAGACTCAAAACCGGCCAGGTAGAAGAAATCTCGGCAAAATTCGGCTGCCCCACGATAGATATCGATTGATTTTCATCACTGGATGATATTTCCTTTTACATTGTGAATACATGCTTAACACAGCGCGTTCTGCTTTCGCTTGCTCTGGCGGCGGCAATCGGCGCTTTCCCCCCGCAGATCACAGCAGAGCAGGATGAAAAAACCTACACCCTGTTCGCGAGCGGCGACACCATGCTGGCGCGCTGGGTTCCCCAGTCATTCACGACAAAGGGACTCGAGTGGACCATCGGCGATTTCCTGCCCCTTATCCGGAACGCGGACATCGCCATGACCAATCTTGAATGCGTAATCGCCACGAAAGGATGGTACGCGGACAAAGGTGAATCAAGACCGTTTCTGTACAGGACGCTTCCCTACATGATGGACCTGCTCGTGGGCATGGGCATCGATTTCGTGACAACGGCAAACAACCACGGAATGGATTACGGTCCGGAGGCCGTTATCGAACAGGACGAACTGCTCAAGGCCGCGGGAATAGCTCAGGCTGGAACCGGTGCGAACAAACAGGAAGCCTGCAGTCCGGCATATGTGCAGACGGGCGATGTCATAGTTGCATTTATAAGTATCGAAACCATGAAGCCCCTTTTCTCAGCCGGGAAAAACCACCCTGGAATCTGCCATGCCAGATCATCAAAAAGAATTCTAAAAACCCTGAAAGACCCGGTTCAGGAAGCAAGGAAAAAGGCGGATCTCGTCGTTGTCTCGCCGCACTGGGGAGCCAACTGGACCGAAAACCCTACGGAGAGCAGGATAACACTCGCTCACTCCATAATTGACATGGGTGTGGACGCCATCATCGGGCACTCATCGCATCACCTGCACGGCATCGAAGTGTACAGGGGAAAACCCGTTCTCTACGATACGGGCGCGCTGCTGTTTGATCGCGTCGCCCAGGGCCGGATGCAGCTCTCGGCAGGATTTATCCTGGAATTCAACAGGCACGGCTTCAGCAGGGTCGCGATTCATCCAGTACACGTAAGGAACAACCGGACAATAGCCCCTTCCTCTTCCAAAACGGCTACCATCAACAGGCTGATACAGGAGCTTTCCAGACAGATTGATCCTGACATCGTTTTTGAAAAGGACGGGGACATTTACGTTGTAAACCTGAAGCCCGATCCTCCACCACCCGCCCCCAGGAAAAAACCGGTTGAAGTGTACAAATCGGGAAGCACCCGCCCCTTGAACGCCGCGGTCAGAAACAGGCCCGATGATGTCAGGGTGAAATCAGTACCAGCATGGGCCGAAGGATTCAGGCCGGTAAAGATGGATATCGGCATCACCGTGCTCGGCGCGCGTAACCCCATTGCCGTCTATCCCGGAAGGGGATTCGTATCAGAAGTGGTAATAAGGGTCGACGGACCGCTGAAAGGAGAATGGAACCCGAGAACGGAAGTGAGAAAACCGGGCACCAACAAGGGATTTTCGCACGCCCACTGCTTCGGGGAAGGAACATGGCTGCCGAAATTCTGGAAAAAGGGCGACTTCCTGATTGACCGGACATTCGTCCGTCCCCCGGGCAAATACCGTGAAACAGGCCTGTTCGAAATTTACTGGGGAATCCGGGAGATGCGCTCCAGGCGTTTCGGCATTATCACTTCACCTGCACAGTTCAAGGGTAACAAGAGACTGAAAACGGGCGAGATCCTGCTGACAAAAAAGGGAGTACCTAAAGGTCCGGCCGGCGTGGCCTGGGACGGAGGGGTTTTTATGAAGGAATTCGGAAAAAGGACCCGTGCGTACGCGTCCTCCGGCCGGATTCAGCGCATGCTGCCGGTGCTGGGAATTCTCGTATCACTAGGGCTTCTTTTCATGGCGGTCGTGCTCATACGCAGAACGCGCCTGAGGAAGAATTATTGATTCTTCATATTTTTTAAAATATTTTCACATTCAAATGGACATTGATTCACCGAGATGGTTGTGGAGAATCGTTCTGGCTTCAATAGCCGGGGGATTGCTGATAAGCGTCTTTGACGGCGCTGGCCGTTCTGCTTCAGGGGAAATTTTCCAGCCTGGATTTCTGGATGTCCTGTACGCGCTGAGTTCAGGCCTTTTGCTCGGAGCTTCCGCAGGAGCATTCGGAGGCCTTCTTATTATTGCCGCCCGGGTCAGAGGACCGGCCAGATCCCTGACATCAGGAATTCTTGAAGGACTGCGTGACACAACTCTGCCTGGCCTGCTCCTGTGTGTAATACCCGCTCTGGGCATAACAGCAGTGGCAGTATTTATCCGATCATTGCTTCTTGAAAGGCCCTGGATAGCGGGACTCGTGGATCTTCTTCTGCTTTGTGCAGCCTGGGCAATTTTAGTTTTTCTTTTTCCACGCCTCGGCCGAAAGGGCAGGTTCAGAATCTCTCAAAGGAAAGCCGGGTTCATTCTTACCGCACTGAGCGTTCTGGCGGGTGTAATAATGTGCTCATACCGGGAAAACCTGGAACCCTCAGGAATCTGGGATCTGTGTCTGATAGCTGTAGGCGCTGTTTTCAGTACCGGAGTTCTGCTGTCTCTTCCACCTCTTGCCCGGATTGTACCCATTGCAGCCGCTTTTTTCGTAATTTCAATTGCCTCCGGTCTCACAGCGCTGCACGCTTTCCACGTCCATGAGGATTACCGTGAAACGGTGGCATCAGGCTGGCGTCCTGCAAACTGGATAGTGTCTGGCATTATTTCGATCGTTGACATGGATGGTGACGGGTATTCCCCGCTCCTGGGAGGTGGTGACTGCGATGACGGACGCGATGACGTCAATCCGGAAGGCATCGAAATAGCCGGAAACGGCATTGACGAAAACTGCAGAGGCGGAGACCGAGATCCCGAACCCCCGTGGCCACCAAGACCAACCTTCGTACCACTACCTCCTGGAATAGAGGAACCCCGGTCATGCCTCCTGATTACGATTGACGCTCTCAGGCCGGATCACATGAGCGTTTACGGCTACAGTCGTAAAACCACGCCCGCAATGGATGCATTTGCATCCACAGGAGTCCGGTTCACCAGCGCCTACAGCGCGGCGCCGACAACGCGTATAGCCATTCCTGTTCTTCATGCAGGACGGTTTCTGGGAGAGATTGCATGGGATCGTCACGTTTTCCCATATAAAATGAGAGACAGCACAACAACCATGGCGGAAGTACTTAGAGACAAAGGCTTTAAGACAGCCGCCTTTGTAACCCATCGATATCTCGGGAAGCAGTGGAATTTCACACAGGGATTTGATCTTGTTGATGAATCCCTGGTTCTGAAGGAATCCATTTACAGATCAAAGGCAACGGGCATTGATCTGGCACTGAAAACAGCATCCTGGATTGAAGAGAACGCGAGAGAACGCTTTTTTATCTGGGTGCATATTATGGATCCCCATAAAAGGTATCTTAAACACGAGGATGGAACCAACTGGGGAAACAAACCTGTAGATCTATATGACGGAGAAATCGAATACTCTGACAAAGCAGCGGGAATAATGCTGGATCAGCTTAGAATGTCCGGCATCGAAAATACTACTGCAGTGTTTATAATGGCTGATCATGGAGAGTTTTTCGGAGAACACGGACGTACTACACATGGCGGCTGCGTATGGGAAGAAGGTAATAAAATACCCCTCCTTATAAGATCACCGGGCATCAAGCCATCCGTAACAGACTGCCTTACGGTTCACACCGATATTGCGCCTACCATTCTTAACCTCTTTGGAATTGATGGAGGCAGGCACGGAATGTCAGGTGCTTCACTTGTTCCTGAAATAACAGGCTCCGGTTGTGAACCCGACAGGGAAGTTGTTGTGGAAATGCGCTATGGTCCCCGGTCGGCCCCAAACATGCGCTCGCTGACGGGAAAAAGGTGGAAGCTCATAATGAATGTCAAACTGGGTACTTTCAGCCTTTATGATCTAGCGCTGGATCCCGGCGAATCATACAATGTCTCCCAAGAGCACAGAGACATCTACACGGCAATGAAGGAACGACTTCTTACATGGAGCGAGATATATGCAAACAGGGAACTTGCCGAAATAAGGAAACTGTCCGTTCTGGACAATCCACCTGATGAAGCCCGGAATGTCGGCATCGCGTTTGAAAACGGTTTTGAAATTGCTGCTGTTGATCTGGGGTCACGTACCTCAAGCAGAAACAAGCCCCTGGATGTAGTTTTTTATCTTCGCACAGAAGAACGTCTTCGTGTAAACTGCAGCATCTATCACTATCTTATTGATAAAGATGGCAAAACAGCCCTGAAGGAAGCACATGCTCCACTCAACGGAACATTCCAGCTCCGGCACTGGCCGATTGATCGAATTGTAGTGGATGGATTCTCCATGGAAACCCGCAGCAGAAAACTCAGGGGCGTTTATGATGTCAGGATAGGACTCAACTGCAACGGCAGAAGGGTTCCTGCGATCAGTGGAAAAATCGACAAAAAAGGACTCGCGTCCATAGGACAGCTTACGGTTGCAAAATGAAGAACTATCGAACAAAAATAACGCTGATCATTACATTCCTGACCCTCGCTATCCTGCTGTATGCATCATTCATAAAACTGGACGAATGGACCCGAATCAGTTTTGCACAGCCCGTAATGGGCTCAGCTCTTGTGGGCGTAATCCAGTTATTTCTTTTTTTTATCGCCCTGTGCCTTGCCCCGGGGCTTTCCAGGTTAATTGGATTAATATTCGAAGAAACAAAAAACGAGGACCAGCGGTGATCCGTGAGGATCGATCATCGCATCAGGCAAAACTCTTACCGTTATCCGCACGCATCACTGCAAGCAGTACCAGGCATACCAGATAAGCCGAACCGCCCAGAAGAAGCGTCAAGCTGAACCCGTACATCATGGAAAGAATTACGGACAGCGGAGTGGCCACTGCGGCAAGCGCACCGTTGATTCCAAAAAACAACCCTGCGTGTCTTTCGGACAACTGACGTTTTGCCATACTCATTGCGAACGGGAACGGCATGCCCATGAAAAACGCTATCACTCCAACAAGGACTATGGCTGCGATTACACGCACAGCCAGAGAGAGAAACATAAGGCTGTCCAGTATGAATCCGAGTGAATAGAAATACAAAACAGTTAATGCAACGACAATAAACAAGGCTCCAACAGCATGCTTTTTCATGATCCTGGATGACAGATAACCCCCGGCCCCTGAAGCAATAAGCATGGTGCCCAGGACCACTATCAGAGAATAAACAGGAGAGGACAGAAAAATCCCCAGCTTCTGCATAAGTACGATTTCGATCAGGAGGTAACCGATTCCTAGAACAGCAAAATAAAATATCATTAAGAGATTTGTGGTCACTGTGCCCTTGCTCTTTTCCGGCGAACCCGATTTTCTACGGGCAACGAAAGTGACTATCGAAGGTAAAAGAACCACGAGCAATGATAATAATGCCGTGGTCCGCAGCATTTCCTTAGGCTTTTCTCTGGCAAGAAACACATCGTAGGGAAACGGTCTGTCATCCGTAATCAGGCTCATGTTGTGAATCGCAGGATCTACTCCCTTAGTATCGTAGACATCATCTGCAGTTATCGTTTCCGTCCAGTAGTTTTTCCCTTTCTTCTGCGGTATGTACCTTAAGCTAACACCTCTTAATTTACGCTTTCCGTATCTACTTTTTTTGCCCCAGTTTTTCAGGGTATTATTCCATTCCACAAGATGCTTGTATTCGTCTTTTCTTACAGGCGTTTTCTTGATCATGACCATGGTGTAACGATTGCGGGGAGGACGTTTACCCTTTACGCGCGGGAATTCGTAAACGACGATATGATTCTCAGGTTGATATGCTCCAACATCCCGAAGTGCCTTCATGGCAGTTCTCAGAAAACGCCGTATTCCCAGGTCGGCCCTTTTATTAATATTGCGCTCTTCAAGCAGGATATATCCTTCATTTGTAAGATGATTCAGATATCCGGTTATCGCCTCGTATGTATGACAGTATTCAGGAGGACCCTGATGTCCTATCGTCCTTATGCGATGGGTATTAAGCAGGGTAATGAAATCATACTTTTTATCTGTGGTCTTAAGGAAAGTCCTTACATCTCCGATTGTAAGATTAAGACCCTTGTAAGCCTTTGCGGAAAATTCATAAAGTTCGTTCAGCATAAGTCCGGCTAACGCCGAATTAATCTCTACTGCATCAATCTTCCCGTTTCCAAGAGACTTGACTGTTTTGGTCAATCCTTCAGCAGCCGGACCTACCAGAAGCGTATCCGGATCTGTTCCAAGCTTCAGCCTTGTAGGCATTCTGCGATCCAGTATGCCTTTTTTCTTTTTCGGATTTTTTGAAACATGGTCATTCGCCCGACCATTAAACCATGTCCGGTAGTAGTGTCTTCTGTATCCTTTTTCATGCTTTTTGAATACTCCCTCGATGTCTATCCTTTCCATCAGGCTTCCACGGGAGTATTTAAGCCTCTCAAAAGGATACTTTCCTCCTTCTCTCAAGGCCCGGCAATGAAAGATCTTCCCAGGGAACTCCTTTTTATCGCATGTTCCTGTTTTTGCCATGTTGAACGAGTCGAAAGCTATATGTATCGTGAGCAGGCCTCCGCATACCAGAAACAGGGCAATGCCTGCTGCAGCAAACGCTCTCCTGCGATGCATGAATGAAAAGATAATTATGGAAATACATCCAATCGCGGCAATAAGGAAAAAACTCCCCTCCTCGCGAAGAAAAGGGATCGCTGCTACAGCGAGAAAAGCCCCGAGTCCCGCTCCCACAAGGTCAAAAAGGTAGACAATGCCCGGTTTCATTGTGTTGAACATGAGTGATATGATCATGCTTGCAATTACATAAGGCACGGTCATAAGTATCATCATCAGGACAGGATGAGGATTAAGCCTTATGATGACGGGAAATGTCATGAGCAAGGCCAGTGGATAAAGTGTCAGCAGTATTCCAGGCATGGTCCTTTCTGCTGATTTACTTATGAAATATGAAAGAAGTCCTCCCAGAGCGATTCCCATCAGTGCAACTGATATCACCTGTGTAGCTACAAGATACTCATTAACGTAAACGAGCGTCTGAAAAGAAACTGTCTCAAGAGCTATCAGCGTACAGGCCGTAATGGATACAACAGCCAAGTTCAACCTTCTTGCGTGATCGTCGGATAAGAGTGGTCTGTCCATATCAGTCGGTAATCCTCCGTAAAATGTTAAAACAGCATCCTAACCACACACCATGCATAAATCCAGAGAATTGATGACTGGCAATCAGACAGCATCATTATAAACAGGCAGAATGCGCTCCGTATTGTCGACACAGGCGTCATCATCGCATATTCTTCGGACGACTGCTGGTATATCCTGGAATCAGCCGTGCCCGTGAAAAGCTGCATCCGACAGGATCAGGGATTCTAATCCCTCTGTGCGTAGTCCTGTTCTTCCTTTTCGCTGTACCTGTGATACCAGTCCAGCACTCTTCTGATGTAGGCAATCGTGGATGAATACGGAGGAATGCCGTTGTACTTCTGCACGGCTCCCTCTCCCGCGTGATAACCCGCAATCGTCAGCATTATGTCGCCGTCAAACATGTTTGCCAGCATCCTGAGGTAACGCGTGCCCCCCATTATGTTCTGGTAGGGATCAAAGGGGTCGTCCACGCCCATTCGTCTCGCAGTTCCAGGCATTAGCTGCATGAGCCCCTGCGCACCGGCCCAGGATATGACCCTGGGATCGTAACTCGATTCAACGTGTATCACGGCCCTTATGAAAGCTTCGGGAATCTGGTAAAGGCGCGATGCCTCATGGATGTATGAATCGTACCTGCTGAACCGCTCCGGAGACCTGTCCCTGGCCGGAACCGGTACCACACCGGGCCTTGCCTTTCTCTGTTCAGGAGATCGAAGGTAGACCTTGTAGCCCCTGCCCTTTCGCGGCTGGATATTCGTGAAGTGCACCACGCCGTTCTTGTCGGTGTAAGTGTAAATGTCCGCATAAACCGCGGTGACGACTCCAAGAAAGAAAAGACCGCAGATTCCAAGGGTATGGATGTTCTTATACCACTTCATTATTCAGTATTGTAACGTATTTACCCCCATGTGTCCACTTTGGATACTTTTGAATACCCCATGATGTAAGCTTTTAATATTTAACAATAATATGGAATACTTAATAAACCTATTCCTGAACAGGGGGACTTTGTGGATCCCTGTCGGCCTTTGCCCCGGCGCCTTTTGTCTTTACGGTCTCTTCCTGTTCCGGCTGCTTCTTATGTTTTCTGACCTTCTTCACCGGCTTTGCCTTCTTGCCCTTCTTTTTCTTACCGTCTTTCTGAGCCGTGGTATCGGAACCGGATTTCGAGTAAGTGTGTACGACACAGCCTGCACAAAAAACGGCTGCCAGAATAACGGTCAGAATGATTAATAAGTAATTTCGGATTTTCATTTCATCCTCCTCGTGTTTCTGTATTATAAAACCGTTCGGGGAAAAAGAAAACATGGAGTTCATGAACAATCAGGACGCTTTCCTCAACCTGCTCGAAAACAGGCGCGTTATCGTATGCATGGGTCCCGGAGGAGTCGGCAAGACTACGATCTCCGCCTCCCTGGCGCTTCAGGCGGCATCCATGGGCAGAAGAGTCCACTGCCTCACGATCGATCCGTCAGGTCGCCTTGCCCAGGCAACGGGAATAGAAGCATGGCCGGAAGACGGCACCGTCGATCTTACAGAACGGGCCGCTTCCGAAGTCGGGATCACGTCCGGAGGACGGCTCGAGCTTTCCATGGTAAAGCCTGCAAAAATATTCGACGACATAATATCGAGATTTTCCGAAAGCGAGAGGGACTCGGGGGCGGTTCTGTCAAACCCGCTCTACAGGCATCTGTTTCTGAACCTTCCCGGAATGACGGACTACATGGCAATGGAAAAGATAGGCGAGCTCAAGGCAGACGATTCCTTCGACCTCATAGTGATTGATACCTCTCCCGCGGCCCAGACCCTGGAGTTCTTCGGCGCTCCCAGAAAAATGGATGGCTACTTCAACGGTTCCGCAGCCAGGCTCGTTGCCAGGTGGAACGACTACCTGGAAGTAAAAAAGAAAACGCGTCATTATCTGGGTATGGCAATCAAGGGTCTGAGCCTTCTTGCAGGCCGCGAGACCTTCGAAATGATAATGAACCTGATTGACGACTGCTCCGAGCTCTTTTCCTTTCTGCACGAAAACGCCCGCATGCTGGAAAAGCAGCTGAGAAAAGAAGATGTATCATGTCTGCTTCTGACATCGCCCGTTCCGCAGAGGATCACGGAAGCGATAAGCGTGCTCGAAAAGACTGCGCAGCTCGAACTGAATCTGGATGGATTTATTTTCAACAGGGTTCATCCGCCTCCTCCGGCAGAAGAACCGGATCTCGAAAGCCTTGCTGGCTGCATAGCCGAATGCGGCGTAAACATGGATCGGGCCACGGAACTGGCGCACAAGCTCTCAAGCCTGAGAGATGACAGGAAAGACAGGGTGGAAAAGGAACAGCTGGCAATCGGTGCCATGGTGAACGCCAGGGAGGCATCTCACATGCCTTCGGTGCAGATACCAATGCTGGAACTGGACGTGGGAGACTTCAGGAGCCTGAGGACCATAGCCGGTCATATCACTGGAAAGTGATTTCCCTGTTCATCATTGATCCCTGCGCCTGCGCAGCCCGGCAAAAAAATCCGACATGATCCGGCCGCATTCTTCCGCGAGCACGCCCTCAATGACACTTACCCTGTGATTCAGCCTTCCGTCCTCCACCAGCCCGTAAAGGCTTCTTACCGCACCCGCCTTGGGATCCCTGCAACCGAACACGAGTCCCGAAATCCTCGCATTCACGAGAGCGCCCGCACACATGGGACAGGGTTCGACGGTTACATAGATGTCCGCGTTTTCAAGCCGCCAGGATCCGGTATATGAACAGGCTTCCCTGAGGGCGATTATCTCGGCATGAGCCGTAGGGTCACGGGTCGTCTCGCGAAGATTGTGTCCCCTGCCTATGATGGCGTTGTCAAGCACTACCACTGCGCCAACCGGAACCTCACCCAGCCCTGATGCCTTTTGCGCCTCGTCGATGGCCGCCGCCATCCACTTCATATGCAGTTCTTCAGCCGGCATAACAATAGAAGGGTGTTTTCATGTTGAGAATTCAATGCGGAATCAGGCCTGTTCTTAATCATCCCCGAAATCGTCGGTGTCTTCTTCCTGTTCATCATCTTCTTCAGAATCAGCCTCCGACTGTTTCTCGAACCTCTTGAGCTCGCGTATTGCAAAATCCGCATCTGCTGTGTCCGGGTAGTACTTCGCCAGAATCCGGTAGACCGTACGGGCGGCGTCTGCATCTTCCAGCTTCTGGCTGTGAATGTTTGCAAGGTATGAAAGAACCTTGGGGGCAAGCTCTTCCTTCGGCCATTTCCTCACGAGCATGTTGCCCGTCATCACTGCCTCTGCATACATCTCGGCCCTGACAAGCACTTTGACGAGAAGGAAGGCATCGTTGATGTCGTCAGGCAGGCTTTTTGCCGGCTCGATCTCCCTGTACAGGATTATTGCCCGCTCTTCGGAACCGTAATCACCCATCCTTCTTACCATTATGGACATCAGAACAACCCTGACTCTGTCGGCATCTTCCTTCCTGTCCGTTTTTTCAAATATCTCAATCTTAATGTCATGAAGATCTTCGTCGTTCGGAGCATCGGAAAGCTCCTTCCCTATAATTTCGAGAGCTTCATCAAACGATTCATTTTCAACCAGATCCTTTATTTCAGTCTTCTTCTTTTCATCTGCCTGCTTCTGGTTCATCCTCTGTTCGTCCAGCCTGCTGAGCTGCTCCCTGTCGATGTCCTCCACAACGGGGCCTTTCCTGGATTTCTTTTTCTTCTTGTCAGGACGACCCGCTTTAACCGGAGCCTCCGGAAGCATGGGCTTTACGGCAAAGCCGGCACCGATGCCGATTACGGTTGCAGCAGCTCCTGCAACGAAACCACCCGTGATTTCGAGAGATCCGCCGAACATACCGAATATGATACTCAGAAGCGCCCACAGCAGAACGAGCACAAAGCTGGGTATCTCGAAATTGACTCTTATGGGAAGCCACGGTTTTACAATCAGCATGCTGCCCCCCATTAACCAGACGGAGCCGTATATTCCGGCAATCTCCGTCTGTGAAGAAGGCGCACAGAACCCGGCAATAACATTGCTCAGTATGCCTCCGACGACAACCAGCACAAGTGTTATGTAATGTCCCGCTACGGATTCCAGTGCCGAACCTATCATCCAGAACAGGATTATGGCTAACAGAAACGTTATAGGGTCATTATGAAAAAGAAAGCTGGTAAGAGTGCCGAGCTGCAGAGGTCCATCGCCGGCCCTGTATTTGAGTTTTGCCAGCATACCGGCATTCTGGCTGGTCTCCTCCTCCTGGAATCGCTCTATGTATTTTCTCACATCATCGGCTGATGACTTGTATTGGCCGTTTCTCAGGTCTTCAAGGAATTCCTCGTTGCCGCCACCTTGGGTTTCCCTCTTCCATGATTCGTAATACTGCGCCCTCAGAGCTATTTCCATTCTGTATACATCGAGCTTGTCCATCTCGGACAGGGCTTTGGCGTTTTCCGCAGACCCGCGGGTCAGAGCGAACGTTGTTACCAGAAGGATTACGATGATTCTTACCGTCCAGCCGGCGAATCCCTTCTCAACCTTCTTTTTGCCGGTTTCTTTACCAGACATAACCACTCTCAATGAATATAAACATTCACTAGGATATTACTATAAATCGGGCAGGAAAGATAATTAATTGATTAACCCGCCGCCGTGTAAATTTTCCAGTGAGTCCGGGATGTTGTGCTTTACCGGGTGGCCATCATCCGGTTTGTTCGCGCAGGAGCTTGCGGCTGGATGCGGTTCCGCAGGCAATGTCCAGGATTTCCGCAATATCGACCTGTCCTTTTACATCGAACAGGTCCTTTGTCTTGAGACCGTCGGAAATCATGGTCATACAGAAAGGACAGGCCGTGACTATTGTAGCTGCCCCGGTGTCCAGCAGCTGCTGTGTTCTCTTGACGCTGATCCTCTCTTCGTTGGATTCCTCGCAGAAATACTGCGCTCCACCGGCGCCGCAGCACAGGGCAAGGTGATCGCGCCTTTCGGGTTCCAGCAGTTTCAGCCCCGGGATGGAAGCAAGGATGCTCCTCGGCGCTGAATACTCCGAATTGTACCTGCCAAGATAGCAGGGATCATGGTATGTGACGGCCTGATTTATGCTCGTGTCAGGTTTCAGACGGCCTTCGCTTATGAGAGACACCAGCAATTGCGAATGGTGCACGACTTCCCAGTTTCCGCCGAACTCAGGATACTCGTTTTTGAAAATGTTGTACCCGTGCGGGCACAGGGTCACTATCTTCTTTACGCCGAGATCATTGAATGCCTCTATTACGACATCGGCCGTCATCCTGAACAGGAACTCGTTACCCGCCCGTCGTGCGAGATCTCCGCAGCAGGGCTCATCCTCTCCAAGAATCCCGAATTTGACCCCTGCCTTCTGAAGCAGCCTTACCATGGACTGCGAGATCTTCCTGGCGCGATCGTCGAATGAGGCCGCGCAACCGGCGAAAAACAGGTATTCATGCTCATCGGAATCAAAAACGTCGACATCGAGGTCTTCGGTCCACTTTCCGCGATCCATGCGCGATATGTTCCATGGATTCTGGTTCGTTTCCACGCCCCTGAGCGCAGTCGCAAGCTCGGACGGGACCTCGCCGCGATCCAGCACCAGGTTCCTGCGCATGTAGATAATCTTGTCGGCATGCGTTATGAGAAGCGGACACTGATCATCGCAGGCGCGGCAGGTGGTGCAGTCCCAGATTGCTGTGGGATCAACCACGCCCGGAACGAGCACGGCACCGTCCGATTCCTCTTCTAATGATTCAGTCTTCGTTTCCGAAATAAATTCCTTTTCCCTGGCATAGAGATTATTTCTTACGTCGCACAGGACCTTCTTGGGGGACAGTGTCTTGTTCGTCTGTGCGGCTGGGCAGTTGTCCGTACAGCGCCCGCACTCGGTGCATGAATAGAAATCAAGCATTGCCTTCCACGTGAACTGCTCGACCCTCCCCACGCCGAACTCCGGCTCCTCGTCCCCGTCACCTTCCGATTCGCCTTCTTCTTCATTCATCTCAGCCTCTATCGCCGGATCGGGAAGAAGCGGTGCACCCGGTTTCAGGTTGGAAAGAAACACATTGGGTATGGATGTAATCACGTGAAAGTGCTTTCCATAGGGCAGAAGGTTCAGGAATACAAGAACGAGAACCGCGTGAGACCAGTAACCCGCATATCCAAGAAACTTCATCACTCCCATGTCCAGGCCGGCCAGGATCACGGCCGTCGCAGAACCGGCCGGAAGAGAAACATCGAAAGCCACTTTCCCGCCTGCGGCCTCGTGCCGGATTTCCCATGCTCCCCAGAAGAGCTCGCCCACCATCATGACAATGATGATGAGGAGTATCAGATTGGCCTCGGACGACTGCGTAAGTCTCGACGGTCTTACGAAAACCCGGTTTATCAGCGCGACCAGAGCTGCAAGCAGCACGAGCACCACGAAAATGTCTTTGAGGAAGAAATAAATATCTCCGATCCATGTTCCTCTGTTAAGGATAAAAAGTGAAAAATCATCATCGAACGCCTTGCCCCACAGTATGACTGAATTGAAAAGAAGAATAATAAATCCCCAGAAAATGAGGACATGGGCAATTCCGGAAAGCGGGTACCATGGAAGTTTCTTCTGGAAAAAGGCGAACTTCAACGTCCTTTTGATCCTTTCCTCGATTTGGTCAAAACGATCTTCGCTTTTCCCGCTTTTCAGTAGAAGCCATCGCCTGCGGGCACTGTAGAAAAAAACACCAAATCCTGTTACCAGAAATGCACCCATGAATGCTGCGGACATTTTCATTATCTCCTTTCAGCCTTATCAAGCCGCTGGCGCTTAACAGGCCCCTTTCTCATACCGCCGCAAGCGAAAATACATGTCCTGCCGGGTCTTGTCCATATGTTCCGGAATTAATTGTTTAAGGAATTAACTGGAACTGGCGAATAAAAAAAGATAGTATTCCGGCATGATTCGTCGTTAATGATGATTGAAAAAGAATGGAGCAGATCAGAAATGGAAAAAAGGCAGGAGCCCCGGGCACCTATCGAATTGAAGGTTGAATACAGGCGTCTCAACACATTTTTCGCGGATTACACCAAGAATATCAGCAAGGGCGGTACATACATAAGGACCGAAAAACCCCTCGGCGTGGGCACGGAATTTATTTTCAAGCTTTTCATTCCATCCCTGGACGAACCTCTCAATCTTACGGGCAGGGTAAAATGGACCGTCATGCCCGGCGAAGAAAAGGAAGGCGAGTCTCCCGGCATGGGAATAAGGTTCACCTATGCGACCGATGACGAAAGAGAAACCATAGAGCGCACAGTGGAGCGCCTCATGGTGGACAGTCTGGGACGTCACCTTTACGACAGGCTCCTCCAGCAGCACGAAACGGGAGACGTCGAGCCGATAGATCCCGTAAGTTCTTCGGAAGACTAGGCGCATTATTCACGAATGGTGGATGTTCCTTAAAAAAGGCAGGAGTGGTATTGCCGCTGATGACATGGACGCTTATCACACTGTGAAGTAAATGTTTTACGGATTTCCCATCACGCAGCAGCGGAAACCGGAATCCCGATTCATATGTTTTCCGGGAATATCGCCGTATTCAGCAACTATGTTCAATCCGTTGAATATACATCCCGCGCCGAGTTCGGATTCCTCATCTTCCGACGTTTCTGTTAAATAGCTACCACCGAGACGCATATATTTCCCATCCTCGGTTACTTCCACCCATTCCTCAATATTACCCGCCATGTCGAAAATGCCTGAATAACCTCCTTCGCAATCTGGAAAAGTACCGATCTGTGAAGAGCAGCAATGCCCTCCTGTATTACAAATGTCCTGGATATAATCATCTTCGAAACCACCTTCGCTATCAACGCCTCCAGTGGTTCCACCATATGGATAATGGTATTTCCCACCATGGCTGCATGCTGCATACCAGACATTCCGGGGGCAAAGTCTCTTACCTTCCCATCTGCATGCTCTATCTGCCCCATACCAGGTTACAGCTCCCACTGGAAAATCTTTCAAATCTTCAGCAGCCTGGAAAATTCCACCATCGATGTTCTTGATTGGCTCTTCTTCCACAAACTGGGGAGTTTCTCCGTTATGCGCGACATCATACATATTTATTATATACGTTTCTTCTTGCCCCATCATTCTGCAGTAAAAGTCATCACAGTCGTTATGCCCTCTGTCATTAAGGAATACGACGAAATTCTCTATGGTGTACTCGTAAGCATCAATGCACGCGCACATGCCAGGCACATCTACCATATCCGGCGGGCAGTCGTCACCACAAGTGTAGTCTATTTCGTAATCAGCGTCCGCGTCGCTGTCACTGTTGCCTGCGTCCTGTGATATCCCGGCATCGTCATCGCTGTCTGAATTATCGTTTCTGTCAGAATCACATCCGGTGGTCAGGATCATCAGTAAAAACAGAATATGTGTTTTATTGCACACAATTCCTCGTATAATGAGATTTTATCACACTGTGAATATAAAATATCCTATGGATTTCCCATTACGCAGCAACGGAAACCAACGACAGGACCACCCACTTCACCTGGACCTGTGCCGCTTCCGCCAATTTCTATCTTTCCATTGAAAAGACATCCAGCCCCGTTGTCTGGTTCTCCATCTTCTGCAGTATTCGTTCCATGGTTACCACCCAGGAGAAAATACTTATCCTCATTGGTCCTTTCTGACCATTCTTCCAGATTGCCCACCATGTCAAAAATGTTGCTGTATCCACCTTCGCAGTCCGGGAAAGTGCCAACTCGCGAAGTATAACCATACCCCCCAGTGTTACAATTATCTCGTACATAATCATGTAGAAATCCAGGATAGCTGTCTACTCCGCCTGTATTCCCACCATATGGGTAATGCCACTCTCCATCATGACTGCAAGCTGCATACCATATTTCCACCGGACACAGACGCTTGCCTTTCCACCTGCATGCCGCCTCTGCACCATAATAAGTAATATAGCCTGCTGGAAACTGTCCGACCCCTTCGAGCATTTCAAATTTTTCATCCGATACTTGAACTATGTCTTCTCCAGTAATGTACTCAGGTTCTTTATCCTCGGTGACAGCTTCATACATATTGTAAATATGATCACTTTCCAGACCCATGTGCCTGCACATATATCCATCGCATTCATTGCTTTTTCTGGAGTTAAGGAAATTCAGATATTCCTCATTCGTGAACTCGTATGAATCGATGCATGCGCACATGCCAGGCACTTCCACCATGTGTTCGGGGCATTCCCCTTCACATTCGTATTCAATAGAAGCATCAGTATCGCCGGACGCATCAGCGTCCGCGTCGGCATCGCTGCTTCCGGCGTCCTGTGGTTTCCCAGAATCATCGCTGTCGGAACTAACTTCTCCACCTGAATCACAACCACTGACGATAATCAGAACCATCGACATCAGAAGTATCCAATTGCTTTTATAGTTCTTCACTCCAACCTCCGAATGCGACTAATGTATAAGACCGAAAAATCCTCCCTCCATTACCTGATTTCCTTCATGAGTATCCCATAATCGCAAATTGCATTCCACACCTGCTGGTAGATTCTGGGGATCCACCGGCACTAATCCGCCTCCCGTAGGTATATAATCAGGATCCTTGCATACAGTCACTACATCCAGTCCGACAATAGCCACCGGAGAGCCTCTGCGCCAGTAATTACCGGACACCTGCAGCATATAGTTCCATCGCCTGTTCGGATTGAAATATGCAGGACCTATATGTGTCCAGGCTCCGAGTTGATCAACCCATCCGATAAAAATCATACTGTGCCCCCTCGCCCAATCCGTATTGGCGGCGTTTCTCTGCTGCCACGCTGCATAATCACCCGGCTCAAGCTCTGTGCCGAGCTGGCTCCATTGAGTATCATCGGCACCGTTATCGATCCCATCGTCATCTCCAAAATAACGCAAGTCTGGTGTGCTTGGGTCATTTAACCACTGGAAGAATCCCCTGAAGCCAATATTCGAAGTCGTAGGAGTTGGAGATGGGATTGGATAGGAAAGAGTCGCAAGCGTTGGATCTTCATCAAGTAGAACAGAAGATGCGAACTCAGAGCACCATGCATGGGGCTTGCGCATTGGATCGACGTAAGGAGCAGGAGGGGGATAGAATAATACTGTAGGAAATACTGGATACTGTTTATGCGCGCACTGGGCGTAATCATTTACAGCAGATTTTACCGCTTCCGGAACCGGTTTATATCCACTCCATTTCCAATCGGAATCTGCATGGATCAAGGATTGCTTGAATTCCGTTAACTCTGGTGTCAGATCCCTACCATAATTGCCGTCACCCAGAACGTTGGGAGGTGATAATTGTTGATTGGGCGTAATGGTTTCACCGTTGTGAACCACAATCGCCTGGTCCATCCGTATGGTTGCGGTTTCTCCCTCTTCGTACAAGAAATTCAGAATTATATTATCCCAGGCATCTTCCCCTAGAGTAAGCCATTTATATGCCGATGCCACAAGCCATATCTTATGGCTGACTCCGCCTATTTTATATTTCATGGTCAGACCAAGAATTGTAGTCGCAGGTTTAGTTCCTGAACCGCAATCAAGCGTGGGAACTTCCAAATCAAAATCTTCGGACTGGTGTTGAACCCCCTTTTGCCCTCCATTTGAAAATGTCACGTAAGAGTCATAAGGATCCGACCATTGACCATTCTGGCATCCAATTATCTTGATGTAGCTCGGTTTGCCGAATTGTAATCCCGAACCCTGTGCCACAGGCGTAACATCCTCAATAGTATCTGACCAAGTTGAACATAAAGGATCATACTTGTCTCCGCAATGCACCGGAACCGTTTCAAGAAATTCCACTGAATCGACAAAATCGGGATATTTCTGTACATACATTTTAGGATGCAAAGGCGTTGAACCTTCAGCGAGATCTCCAGGCTTGACTCCTAACTCATCCATCTGTTCCTGTGTAAGGTAAATTTCTTCAATTAACGGAAAATCGCCCGAATAGTGAAGCGGCTCATCAAGACCTACAAGCATCATTTTCATTCCACCGTACACATGTACCGGCGCACCCCACATGCTGTCCATAAGAAACTGCAGCCACTCCTGCTCCGTGAAACCGTCCGGCGGGAAAACTTCCTCGTCACTTGCCGGATAGACCATATTCAACAAGAGGTCGAAAAGCGCCCAGGCGTCATCAGTGTATCGTGTCGTATCATATATGCCGGTAGCTGCGATTTTACGGTCATTATCAAAATAAACAGCTACTTCATTGAACCCCGCTGAACTATAAACCAGTGGCATTACACCATCCTCGATACTGTACCAGGGAGCGCCGTAAACTGTATACGAGCTGGAATATATTTCGATTTCCTCACCAAATGTAAAAGCTATGGGATTCTGATCTTCAACCACCTCAACGGTATCCGTCCCGTAATATCCCGCCCAGTCATCGTCAACCAGACCGAGTTTATACGAGTACCACAAATCCCAGTATTCGACGATTAGAACCGGTTTTCCGGAATTCTCGATATTTTGAAGCCCGTAGTATCCGATGCCCGGCGCGAACTCTGTGATGATGATCATGTCATACGGACTCAGATCCGTTGAGCCGTATATCTGGTAATCCTTTTTAGTCGTAACCTCGTAGCACCCGAGGTCGTTGAGATGATCCAGGATGTCATCCTCCTGCTGGTAGTAGCCGTTCTTAACGAACAGCACCTGCACAGGGTCAGCATCTGCCCGGGCAGGCAGTGATGCAAACAGGACAGATCCAGTGATCATGATCCATACAAGGACGGGATTTAATGAAAATCGGTTGTTTTCAGATGGCATGCGCATGTTTCTCCCCTTTCTGCAGTACGGTGGTACCGCAGCGTGCAATGGTTCTGATTTCTGTGATTATTAAAGCGGGAATACTGAGCTGAAAGCTGAGAAGCGTGCATCCGTGTTACCCCCGTGTCAATTGTCAGCGGATGAAAAACATGAAAATAATAGACTTGATTACGTACCCGATCAAGCAGATTCCTCCTGAAGCATCATCCTGTACAACCGGTGAACTTTCCGGCTCAGGTCCTGCCCTTCCCTACTGCACGTCGCTGTCGTTGACTATGATCCCGTCGGGATCCAGGTAAAATCTTACGATGCCGTGATTTGACTCATCCACCACCAGAATCATTGCATTGGGTGCGAGCACCATGGATGCAATCATGTCGCCCGAACTGGCGCCAAGGGGCGCGAAACCGTTGGTTGTGCTGAATTCAAAAACATAGCTAAGGTGGGACGCAAGCCGCGCCTGTCCTTCCTGGGGTTTGAGAATCTTGAAGCTCATGAAATAATTGTTGAATCTTTCGCCGTATTCGGCGCGCCCCGTGCGGCCTGAGGCCTCTTCTTCACCGGGATAACATGCGCCAGCATCTGGCCCGGCAAGAGTGTCATGAAGAAAACCGGAACTCGATCCTTCAACCACCCACTGCCCGTTCGCCCTTATCTGGTACTCGAAAGCCATTGGATAACAGGCATCGTCCGGCAGTGGGGGGCCGTCCTTGATCCGCTTCAGCACGAGATGATCGTCGTACGCTTCCCTGATTAGGTATGGCCTCATTCTTCCGTAAAAGGCGCTGCAGTCGGCCTCTGGATCGATCGGGGTGGGTTCGGAAAGCACCAGTAGTATGTCGCCCGCGTAGTCATCCGTTTTTCCCAGCACTCCCCTGCTGCAGAAGGAAACAGCCGTGTCTTCGAAAAGTCCCCCTTCATAGGTATTTCCGCCAAAGCCTTCTGCTCTGGGTATTATGCCGTTAAGGGACATGGTCCAGGTCTGGTTCAGCGCGCGCATGGGATCATCGTTGAGAGAAATCCCCCACCTGGGCACAAGACCACCGTCCGGAATTATTACGGTTTCATCATTGTCCTGTCCGGGCTCCCAGCCCTCCAGTGTCGGGTATTCAACAGAAGGGACTTCGAGCTGACCCGCATCGGACAAGAGCACGGGCTGTCCTTCCAGAGCGGGCAGCTCGCTCTCCTCCACTTCGAGAATGTTCTTTGCTGATCTCAGAACGTGCCGCGGACAGAATTCGGGATTGTATTCTTCGCCCCTTTTTCGCATCTTGAAGCAGCCGAGGGGGCGCTCGTCTCTTACGTTAATGACGTACAAACCGCCGTTTGAGCTTGCGGCAACGGCAAAAAGCCCGTGAAGGGTGGCGGGCTCTCCGACGACGTAGTCCTCGGAATCAGGATCCTGCATGCGTTTTTCCACGAACACGATATCTCTTACGACTCCGGGTACTACAATGGCCGGTTCATCCTCCAGCGGGTTGTCATGATTCACATCCAGGAGAATGCCCGTGGACAGGTCGATGACCCTTATGTTTCCATTCGTCACGTCCGCGGCATACAGCCAGGGTTCCTGCACGACCCTGGGAGACACTGCGATGCGTCTGGTCGGAGCGCCCATAGCAAAAATTCTGTTTATGACATCGCTGCTGTTTATCGAACCACCATCGTTATTCACCGAACCCCCGACGAGGTGTTTTATGTCCAGCTCGAGGATGTAGGGCTCTTTCGTGTCGCTTACGTAAAGATGTTCTCCAGTCGGCGAAACAAGCAGGTGCCAGGGATGTGCATTCGCAAGCATGAAGACGGGTACGTCCGGACCGCCGTCCTCCTCATAGCCGCCTGAATCGACCGAAGCATCCATACCGCCGTCAGCTGCGCCCTGCCTCAGGGATCTGCCGCCCCTGTCCGGTCCGCCGTCGGTCGAGGCGTCAGAACCCGCATCGCTTCCCGCATCTTTGTCCACACCGGCATCGGCTGCCGGGAAATCCGGAATATGCGTCTCGCTGCGTATGTCCATCAAACCAAGGGAGCATACCGACGTGCCTTTCACCGGGGTGCATCCCTCTGCGTCCAGGGCGAGTATTTCAATCATGCCCTCGTCGGGCAGGCTGACGAACATGAATCTTCCGTCCGGCGAGATCGCAATGGACTCGGGGTGCCCGTTCAGTGCAATTGAAGGGAAAATGTCGGGAATGGATTTGAAAATGTCCTTTGTGGGGATCACGGTCAAATCCATGCTCTCATAATTCACCACATACACGGTCCTGCCGTCCGGGTTTACGGCCACGTCCCTGGGCAGAAGGCCCACCGGGATGAACGAATAAAGAGGCACCCTTACATCGAGGTCGAACAGAATGTCCTCATCCACGTTCATAACAGCCAGCTCGCCAGAATCCGTCTGCGTGATGTAAGCCACAAGCGTACCCTGCATCTGAGCCTCTTCTTCGTCCTCCATGTACGGCGTGCACGATTCCACGGGAAGTCCGACAGCGTCTTTTCCTTCCTCGAATTGTACACATCCAAGGGCGATCGCGCGTGGGTTCTGCATGACGCGAACGGTCATGGGCGGTGGTTCCTCTTCGCAGCCGGCAGCGACGATGAACAGGATCACAAAAAGAGGGCGCATAAGATGCCGGGCTTTATCAGTCATGTGTTTCCGGCCTTTCAGTATTTCCAATGAGCTGAATCATCCTGCCCGTACGCGTGTCGATCACGCCGATGGTGTTTTCGACGAAATGAGTTACATAGGCCCTCGGCCGCACCGGGTCGAACACGAGCGCGTGCGGTCCTTCGCCCGTTATTATTATGGATTCCTTTTCCCTGCGTTCGGGATCAACAAGGTAGATGCGGTTCGCCTCGTAGCATACAACGTAGACAAGCAGTCGCTTGCTCCCGTCCGGTTCTGTCTGCATGTGGGGAACGACGAGGGACGGCTCTGAACCCATCTCCACCACGGAAACGACCTGGTTCTTCGGCTCAGTGTCCGACGTGTTGATTATCACCAGCGAGTCGGGAGACCTGTTTGCCACGAACGCGAGATCCCCGTCCGGGCTGAACGCAATGTCTCTCGAATCGATGCCCGAAGAAAGAGCGGACACGGGTACCGTGCCGAGCTTGTAGAAATACGGACGGTTGCAGGGAAATTCCGCGTCTCCGTAAACGACCCTCAGCCTGCTTACCTTTGGCTCGCGCCGCGATGTGACAAACACGATATTCGTACCGGGCTGCACTGCCACGCCGCTTACGGCCTCGGGCAGATCGTCGAGCACGTCGATCAGTGAAGGAGGCGTTCTGCTGTCCAGGCAGACAAGGCTTACTTCGCCTCCCGCGAGATGCGTTATGAAGCCCATTGTTACGGTCTGAGTGGTATTTTCCGGCAGATACGTGAACTCGGCGGCCGTTACAATGTAAGGTTCGATCGGGAGGTCAAACTCTTCGGTGGACTTGATCCTGTGCTCACCGTCGCACCTCAGATCTTCCTCCTCGCCGCAGTGAATCTCACCGTTTTCGCTGATATCGACAACGAGCACGGCCGATTCACCCCGAACCGGGATAAGGGCGCGGCTCATGTCGGGCGTAAGTTTGAGATCAGATGCATATGCACCGAGTTCAAGCACGCGGTCCTCCATGATCACGTCGGCTTCATCGTCGATATTTCCGTCAGTGGCCGCAACCTTCTCAAGATCCACCATGAGCACGGTGCCGGCGTTGTACCTTAGATCGAAATTTGAATTGACTACCATTAAATAGTCGCCGTTATTGGTAACTGCAATACCCACGGGGTAGATGAAGCGGTCATGGGGCGGATCAATGCCTTCGCTCTCAAAGCATCCGGCCGCAAGAACCGCCAGCATGATTATACAGACCGTTTTGATAATCCGTCCCATGGCGTGGAAATACTAGTGTAACATCAATCAAGGTGCAAGTAGGGGCGAAACCGTGCCTGCCCGCCGTAGCGTCTGCGCGAAGGAGGGTTTTCGCCCATTATGTCATATTCACGGCTGTGTGTGAATTCGCATATAGTATGTCGTATCGTTATTATTGCCGGTCCATTCAACTGTGCCGGGCATGACAGTCAGTGTATTTGCAGCGCATCCATCGAACTGCGCACCGAATGCCGTGATCTCATCCTGCCAGTTGGCATTGTAATACGTGAGAGTATCAGTGAAAAAGATGGCCAGTATATAATAGTTGCCTGAAACAAGGGCCGCATTCATCGGACCTGAGTTGTAGAATCCTGGAATCCCCGAGCCCGTCGGCGTGGATGTAACATGGGCCTTGTAGTCGTAAGTTCCCTCCTGCGTGCTGGACTCATACACTACCCAGTGTATCGAAACTGATCCCGTGAAATTCAGATAAAAATCCATCGCCACCAGGGTTCTCGATGTCGTACAGGTAAAGAAGTTGCCCCTTATCATTTCGGAATTTGTATAATTACCCTCGCTGGTGCCCCCCACTGTGTCAATCTGAAGGTCGGCATCGGCATCGGCGTCGGCGTCCGCGTCGGCATCTGCATCTGCGTCTGCGTCAGCGTCAACGTCAGCGTCCGCATCTGTGTCTATATCGGCATCGGCATCTACATCCGCATCTGCATCTGCATCTGCGTCAATGTCTGTATCGGTATCTGTATCAATGTCGGTATCAGTATCAGTGTCAGTATCAGTGTCCGAATCCGTATCGGTGTCTGTATCGATGTCGGTATCACCGTCCGCAGCTCCTGCATCGCCTGCGCCTGCTTCGGAAGGAAAAGCGTCTTCACCTGAATAGCACCTGCCGTCCACGGAATTGCACACATACCCCGACGGGCAGTCCTCGCTGCTTTCGCATGAAAACACGCCTTCGGGAATGCTCAGGCTGCATCCGAAGCACAGAATCACCGGCACAACGATCAGGAACCTGTAAAACATGCACTAATGTTCGCATTAAACGTGGTAGGGGCGCAAGGCCTTGCGCCCCTGCATCGAATTCGAATTTCTATCCGGGCCCCCGTGCTATCAATTCATCAAAATATCGTGGATATTATCTGCCACGTCAGGGCACTGTGCTTTTTCCC
>Ga0272442_10001944_pt1 | contig 30568 bp, 35 predicted proteins | sample SSMForm2O_FD_200262 | JGI IMG/M metagenome (GOLD analysis project Ga0272442, IMG submission 200262) | Marine sediment archaeal communities from Little Sippewissett salt marsh, Falmouth, MA, United States - SSM-Form-2O | ecosystem: Environmental > Aquatic > Marine > Wetlands > Sediment ...
AGCCGCATATTCTATTGAAATAACCCAATGGATCGCTATCCCGCTTTATACGTGGTGGAAGACTCAAGCAAGTTTTCATTGATGTAACAGATGACGATTCTGTATCAGGTATAAATTCCTCTTATGATCAGACTTAATTAATTCTTTACGCTTGGGGTTATCCTTGCCTACTTCCCCAACCCCGTCTCCACCAGCACATCTACCATCCACCTTGTTGCATGGTCATCGCCGTAGGGATTCTTCCAGCCCGGTTTTTTATCGAGCATGGTGCAAGGATGGTCGATTCCCGCCTACCAGAATTCTCAAACAAAAAAATGGAGGAAATCATCCCACACAAACACACAAATAGATGATGTAAGATACATCTTACTGATTTATTATGGATATCGGTATCACTCGGATCAGCTCGAAGGGGCAGATTGTTATTCCAGCATCAATGAGGAGCGATCTTGAAGAGGGCGAACAGTTCCTCGTCATTCGGGAAGGAGATCGGTTCATATTAAAACCGCTTGAGGATCTGGAACCGGCTGTAAGAGAGGACATTCTCTTTGCAGAGAAGACTGAACGGGCGTTTCTTGAATACGAAAAAGGGGGATTTTCAAGGAAGAGGGACACTGATTTCATCGAAGATCTCAAATCATGGTAACCGTTTTATACAGTCCAACGTTCGAAAAAACCATCAGGAAGATGAAGGATGGACGGACAAAGGAACGGTTGAAGGCACAGATTATAAAGATAGTCAGGAATCCCGAGATCGGAAAACCGATGCGATACTCCCGGAAACACACAAGGGAAGTCTATATTCCTCCATTCCGTCTCTCGTATTGCTATGATGGGCAACAAGACATCCTGATATTCCTGGCGCTCTACCACAAAGATGACCAATGAAGACATCCTGATACCCCCGTATTGCCTGGCAGAGTGAATCGTCAGACTTATTTTTATTGTCCAATTTTGTATTAAGCCTCCACCAGGACGTCCATCATCCGTTTCCCTGCATGCCCATCACCGTAGGGATTCTTCCAGCCCGGTTTTTTGTCGAGCATGATCCTGCTTTTTTCAAGTACAGTTTGTGCATCAGCATCGTCGAGGACGCCTCGATCCCACGTCCAGCGTTTCCGGCCGTTCGGTATTCTCTCTTAGTGTGACGCATGGGACGCGTGAGGTGATGATCCCGTCATCCCTTCAGGAATATACTTATGAATAAGGGAATTATACTATTCTTCATCCTATGGAAAAATATTCACTCAGTGCAACGATATGGGAGGAAGACGGAGTATATGTCTCTGTGTGCCCCGAGATTGATGTGACAAGTTGTGGAGATACTCCCCGGGAAGCTCTCGCGAATCTGAAGGAGGCGGTCTCATTGTATCTTGCGAACGCACGGGAGCTTGGAATGCTTGAGGATATTCGTCCGGCACTGACTGCATCACAACGGTTTCAGGCAACGATTGAGATCGATGCATGATGGCATCAACTATACTGTTCAATGATCTTACCTTCTTGATATGAGTAAAGGAGTATTATTTTTACATTGAGGGATTTTTTTCTTCTGCCCTCCGTATCCAAAACCTAATTGTAGTCGGAGGATAGAGAGATTATTTGGAGATCATGTATACCTTTACTGCAGTCCTCCACAAGGAGGATGAGATGTATGTTGCCGAGTGTCCTGAAGTTGGTACAGTGAGTCAGGGTATAACTATTGATGAAGCTGTTCATAATCTCAAAGAAGCAACAGAGTTATATCTGGAGGAATTCCCTCTCACAGAAGACCGGAGATCGATTATCACTACCTTTGAGGTGGTGCCAGCTGCCAAAACATAGAAGTATATCAGGCGAAAAAGTCGTAAAAATACTCTGCAATAAATTCAATTTTAAAATAACGGGTCGTTCAGGAAGTCATGTCCGTCTTTCAAAAGAAGAAAATGGCATGAAAGTTGGTACAGTAGTACCAATGCACAAAGAATTGAAAACAGGAACCCTGCATGGAATACTCAGGCTCGCAAAGATCGATCCTGGGGAATTTGACCGCTATGTGTGAATTATTTGGATGTTTTCATTCGGGATAAACACGCAATATTCCACGATAAAAAGTATTAAATTAACCTGAAAAACGGATCTTTGAAGCCTTTGTCTCATCTTTCATCCCCAACCCCGCCTCCACCAGCACATCTACCATCCGCCGTCCTGCATGTCCATCTCCGTAAGGATTCTTCCAGCCCGGTTTTTTGTCGAGCATGATCCTGCTCTTCTCGAGGATAGTTCGTGCATCGGTCCCGCCCAGGACGTTCGATCCAACGTCCAGCGTTTCCGGCCGCTCGGTATTCTCTCTTAATGTGACGCAGGGGACGCCGAGGATGCACGCTTCCTCCTGCAGGCCGCCGGAATCTGTGATGATCAGGCGGGCGTTTGATTCTAAGTAAAGGAACTCCAGGTAGCCGAGAGGCTTGGTGAGGGTGATCGAGGGTGCAGTGAGGTTGAAGTGGGTCATCATCTTCTCAGTCCGGGGGTGGATGGGGAAGATTATCGGAAGGCCGGTCTCCCGGTGCACGCCGTCGAGGCCTTCGAGGATGCTTGTCTTTTCATTTTTGTATGGGGTGATCGTTCATGTCCCCTCTTCCGATTCCTTTGTATACCCAGCCCTCTGCAATGAATTTATCCGGATCGACGACATTCCGTCCGTCAACGATCACAGGGTGGATTTTTTTAACAGTACTCATTAGTTCCCTGGGATTAAGTAAATAATACTGGCTATGAGCCGTAAAAATTGCTACTGCATCTGCTCCATCAAGGACTGTATCCATATCGTGAAGGATCTCTACACCGGGATATTCATCCACGTACGGATCATGCACTGACACACCAGCTCCCTCCGCCAGCACGAGATCCCGGTAGACTTCCGATGGGGTGTTCCGTGCATCGTCGCTGTTTGCAAGGAATGCCCAGCCCAGGATGGCAAGCTTCGCTCCTTCGAACTCTTTTTCTGCCCTTCCAAGGGCCGATCTGGTGAGGTTGGCCATGTGTAACGGCATGAAATCATTGATCCCTCTCGCAAGAGTGTAGAGCGATTCCCTTCCTTCAGGATAATCGAGTCCGTTTCCTCCAAGGGTCTTTACTCCTCTCTCCAGGTGGTACGTGTCTTTTGTGAGGCAATGCCCTCCAACTCCCGCTCCCGGCCGGAGGATTGCTCTCGTCACTCCTTCTTCCTTCAGGCTGGCGATTCCTTCACGTACGTCGTAGACGTTGACACCCATTGCCTCGCAGTACAGGGCCAGTTCGTTCACTGCGGCGATCTGAAGGTCCCGGAAGGTATTTTCGGCCGTCTTTGTCACTTCAGCGGCGGTGGCAGTCATGGGAATAATCTTTCCGCTGGTGAGGATGGGGGAATAGAGCTCGATTGCTCTTTTTGTGCACTCTTCGTCGATTCCTCCGATAATGCGGTCATGTTCCCGGATGTTTCGGATGAGCCTTCCCACCATCACCCGCTCTGGGGCATGGGCGAGGGCAAAGTCCTCTCCTGCCGTCATTCCTGATTCGCTCTCCAGGATATCTTTCGCCCATCCCTTGGTGGTCCCGGGGGTGATCGTGGATTCAAGAACGACCAGCGTTCCCCTGTCCATGTACTTACCGGTCTTTTTTAGGCCGTCTTCCATCGGGCCGAAATCCGGGATCAGGTCTTTTGGGTCGCGAAAAGAGGTCTGTATCGCTATGGTGACCGCATCCAGGCCGCCGATCTTTGAAAAATCAGAGGTGCAGGAAAATTTGTCCATCGCCACAACTTTCGAGAGGAGATCTTCAAGTCCCGGTTCTTCCCCTTTCAGCGGGCTTTCGCCCCTGTTCAGCATCTCGATTTTATAACCGGAAGTTGGAGAATCGCGCTGGAACCCATATACCTTCTCGTATTGAGGGACATCCGCAAACAAGGCGGCGGAGGGGATTCCCACGTATCCCATGCCTATAACGCCAATCCGACAGATATTCCCTTTATTATCCAGGATTTCCCGGAGTTTCTTCCCCATGTGGACACCTTATGAGAGGCCCGCCTTTATCTCTTCGCACACCTGCAGATCATGGATCGCCTGATCGGGAGTCACGGGGAAGGGTTTTCTCTTTTTTATGCATTCCAAAAACACCCCCAGCTCTACCTTGAGCGGCTCCACCTTGTTTACCATGACCTTCTCGATGATGTTCTCCTGTACATAGCGTTCGTTTTCAACCTGGTATTTCTCGGGCTTCCAGTACGAGAAGATCTCCTGCGTCATGAAATCGCCCTCGATAGTCAGCTCCTCCTCCTCGATATAGATACGCCGCACTTTCTTTGATGATTTCCTGCTGGCAGAGAGGTATGCTGGTGTGGACTCGAAACGGAAGAGAGCAGTAGCAATATCCTCGGTACCTGCTGCACTCAATTCATAGCCGTCACCGAAGAGGACATGGCAGAGGATATCCACGTCATGGATCATGAGGTCCTCGACCACCGAGGCTACCGAAACCCTGGAGGAAGAGGGATTATGGCGATTGATCTCAACGTAGAGAGGAGTTTTGCAGATGCGCTTGATCTCGTGCACGATAGGGTTAAAACGTTCGATATGTCCGACCCCAACGACCAGATCGGGTGGGATCATCTCTTTTAATTCCTCAGCTTCCGCAACCGTTTTGCAGATGGGTTTCTCGATGAGGGCATGGACTCCCGATTTGAATACTTCCCGTGCTATCGAGAGATGGTGCTCCGTCGGAACACAGATGCTGACCGCGTCGACGTTATCCAGGAGTCCTGCGAGGGTGTCGCACGGTATTGCATCGTTCTGCATCGCGACACCAGTTGTGGCATCATAATTCACATCGTATACGTACAGGTCGCTCACCTGTTTTTGCTCCGAGTAGACCCTGACATGGTTCCCGCCCATCATCCCGGTCCCTATAACGCCGACATCCATCTTATTCCACCTCGTTTATGCAGTTGCATATATATTCTCTTTCATTGTCCGTCACCAGCGGGTGGACAGGGAGGCTGAGTACCTCGCCGGCCAGCTTCTCCGCCTCCGGGCAGCGGCTGAAGCCTGCACATTCCTCGAACACAGGCTGTTTGTGGAGGGGGAGCGGGTAGTGAACCGCCGTCCCTATCCCCTTTTCCCGGAGGATTACGGCCAGCTGGTCCCGTGACAGCCGACATTCATCTGTCACCCGGATGACGTAATTGTTATAGACATGTTCGACTCCGGGTGAAACAACAGGGAGAATGATCCCGGGCGCCTTGATATGCTCATCATAATAGGTCGCATTCTCCCTTCTCCTGGCATTGAATCCGTCGAGTTTTGCCAACTGCACAAGGCCGATGGCCGCCGAGAGGTCACTCATCCGGAAGTTGTAGCCGATGGATACATGCAGGTATTTTTCTGCCTGGCCGTGGTTGATTATCTCACGTGTCTTTTGTGCCAGTCCGGGATCGTTCGTGGTCACCATACCTCCTTCCCCGGTGGTCATGTTCTTGGTGGGATAGAACGAGAAGCAGCCTGCAGTGCCCCATCCTCCCACTCTTTTCCCATGATACAGTGCGCCATGGGCCTGGGCCGCGTCCTCTACGAACGGGATTCCCCGCTCTCCGCAGATCTCCTGGAGTGGCCGGATGGCACACGGCTGTCCGAAGAGGTGCACCCCGATCACAGCCCTGGTCCGCTGTGAGATGCATTCCTGGACAGAATCGATGGATATGTTGAACGTGTCTTTCTCCACGTCGGCAAATACGGGCTTTGCCCCGCACATGCGGATCACCGAGGCGGTGGCAAAGAATGTGAATGCAGGGACGATCACCTCCTCGCCGGTACCTATTCCCAGTGCAAGGAGCGTTGCGTGGAGGGCTGCGGTCCCGCTGTTCACCGCAACGGCATGGGCCGTCCGGCAGGAATTCGAAAAGGCGGTCTCGAATTCTTCCACCCTCGGACCTGATGCCAGCATGCCGGACCGGATGACTTCGGCTGCGGCCTCGGCCTCCAGTTCATCCAGGTCAGGTCTTGCTATGGGGATCATCGACAAAGACTCCTGCATCTTTTTAGAATATCTGCATGGTTAAGTGCTCCATTTGCTCTCATTTCCCGTCACACCTCCATTCCCGTGGTTTTCCGGCATACCTGAGGATCGCATATTTTCCTCTGGATCATCTCATCCCCTCGGGAAGATCCCGGATAATAGCCGGAAACCCGATGGCCATCTTCCCGTCCGGCACATCCCTGGTGACCACTGCTCCGGCAGCAACAAAGGCGCCCTTCCCGATCCGGATTCCCGGTAAAATAGTGGAATTCGCCCCGATGACCGCATTCTCTTCAATGACCGGGCCTTTCAGCTCGGGTCTCCCGGTAGGGGGATACCGGTCGTTCGTGAGCACCGCACACGGCCCGATGAAGACGCCGTTTCCGATATCTGTATGAGTGGGGATATACACCATGCTCTGGATATTCACATCGTCCCCGATCCTGCAGTCGCCCTCGATGACCGTGGCCGTCCCCACCGCCACATTGTTCCCGATGGTAGTCTTTTCCCTTATCAGGACATTGTGTCCGCATTGAAAATCATCCCCGATCTTCACATCGCAGTAGATGATCCCGCCGGACCGGAGCACTGCCCCGTCCCCGATCACGGCCCCGGGAAATTGCCTCTGCGACATCCTCTCCCTCGACGGGAACCCGACGGTGAAGGGATCATAGACCCGGCAGTCTTTTCCAATCGTATTCTTCCCGTACTCGAACGTGCAATAACCCCCGTAACATTCCTGCCTAGTTTACAGTGCGATGAAATGGGAAATAAACGCATCGGCGAAGAGTGCATGGGAATGGACGACAAACGAATCGATGGGGATGGTGTTTTGAGATTACCGGCATCTCGAATGAGATGAGTTCCAGTTCTTTTTTCCTCTGGAATATAGATGATACCGTTCGTTCACATACTCCTTGATAACTCATTCTCTTTCATGAACCGCTATGAGCAGAAGCGGTTGATGCATTTTGGGATATAATCCTGTGGCTCTAGCATTTTCATGTTGTGTGTGTTTCGCCAGTGAATCATGTAGTGAAAGATTCACTAAACGTGAGAGAATGAAAAGAGGTCTTATCCGTATTCATCCGGACAGTGAAAGATTATATTTTCAATGGGAATATACTTGTATCAGGAACAGGGAGATCACCGCCATGCAGATTCAATACATCTACGATACAACGGGGAGAAAAACAGGAGTGATAATCCCGATCGATGAATGGGAGGAAGGAAAAGAGATGACCATTGAAGCAGGCCGGCTATCGGGATTCGATCCTGCATCCTACCGGGGACTTCTCCGGGGGATGAAGGACCGGATCGAGAGAGAACTTACACGAATGCGTGCTGAGTGGGAGCACCGTTGACAGGCTGCCTTTTTGACACCAATATACTCATCTACTGGTGGGCGGATGAAATTCCTCCGGACCAGGTCCCCCGGATTGAACACCTTCTTAAAACATCATTCAACATCTCCATCATCACCAGGATCGAATTTCTCGGGTTTCCGGGTTTTTCAGGAGATTTAAAACAAAAAGCCCGGGATTTTCTCAGTTATGCCGTCGTGTTGCCTTTGACCCCGGAAGTCGCGGAACGCACGATTTTATTGCGTGAAAAGCATTCCATAAAAGTACCTGATGCGATTATCGCCGCAACAGCTCTCACCTACGATCTCACCCTGATAACCCGGAATGCCTCGGATTTCAAGGATATTCCGGAACTGACCATCGAGAACCCGTTTGCATGATGTCAATATACACCTGTTCATACTCAAGCCCATGAAGATCGTCTCCATCGTCGGTGCAAGACCGCAGTTCATCAAGTGTGCCCCGCTTTCGAGGGAGCTTCGGAAGAACCACAAGGAAGTGCTGGTTCATACAGGTCAGCATTACGACCCGGAGATGTCGGAGATCTTTTTCAGGGAGTTGCAGATCCCGGAGCCGGATTATCACCTGGAGGTAGGCTCCGGACCCCACGGGAAGCAGACCGGGCTCATTCTTGTCCGTGTCGAGGAAGTACTCGAACGCGAAGAGCCCGACATGGTGCTCGTGTACGGCGATACCAACTCCACCCTTGCCGGGGCGCTTGCCGCCGCAAAGATGCATATCCCTGTAAGCCATGTCGAGGCCGGTCTTAGATCCTTCGACCGCACGATGCCCGAGGAGATCAACCGGGTTCTCACCGATCATATCTCGGACCTTCTGTTCTGCCCAACAGAGACGGCGGTTAAAAACCTGGCGAACGAAGGGATCACCAATGGTGTACACCTTGTCGGCGACGTGATGGTTGACGCCCTCCACTTCAACCGGGGAATCGCCTTAGAAAAATCCCATATCCTAGAGAGATTGGGTATGGAAGAGAAAGGATACCTTGTCGTGACTGTCCACAGGCCGGCCAATACCGACAACCGGGAAAATATGCAAAGCATCATTGAAGCCCTCGGAGAGGCCGGAAAGCCGGTTATATTTCCCATGCATCCGCGAACCAGGAAATATCTCCAGTCATACGGCATGCTGGACCGACTTCCTGCCAATCTTATTATCACTGAGCCTTTGGGTTACCTGGACATGCTCCGGCTGATGGACGGTGCAGAGAAGATACTCACCGATTCGGGAGGTATACAGAAGGAGGCTTACCTGCTAGGGGTGCCCTGTATCACTCTCCGGGAGAACACCGAATGGGTAGAGACCGTGCAGGGCGGGTGGAACGTGCTTGTCGGTGCGGATAAGGGGAGGATTTTGGAGGCGATCAGGGAGTTTGAGCCTGGTGGTCCTCAAATGGAGGTGTTTGGGACGGTGGGGGCGAGCGAGAGGATTGGGGGGGTGATTGAAAAGTTTTATACCAATGATTAGTACAAGGCCATTGCTTTTAAAAGGATATCCATCCTCCGTCCTGCATGGCCGCCGGATTCGGTAATGATTAAGCGGGCGTTTGATTCGAGGCTGAGGAAGACGGGGTGGGTGAGGGGTTGAGATAAGAGGATTTTGGAGATAAAAAAACAGAAACAAACATTAACAAGTTTATTGGCGAGAGCGTATCATAATTAACATTGGAATCCATGAACAGTGGCATCTCAAAGGAACAACTTCCTCGTAATCTTGCTGCAAACATAGCATATTTCCTTGTTAATCTCATCATTGGGTTGCTTCTTGTTCCATATTTCATCTCCACACTCGGTGTCGCCGCATATGGAATCATCCCGCTTGCAACCTCATTAAATGGCTATGTTGGTCTCCTTACACAATCGCTCAACACTGCTGTATCCCGCTATCTCACCGTGGATCTCCAGCGAGAAGATTATACAATCGCGAATAAAACATTTAATACTGCGTTCTTCGGCATATCGGGAATCATTCTCCTAATGGTGCCGGTTGTTGTCCTCATATCCTTCTATGCTCCTGTCATTTTCAATGTGCCCGCTGGACAGGAGACCGGAGCAATCTACCTCTTTCTTGGCGTCACCATCGCATTCCTAATCCGTTCGTGGTCGGGAAATTTTACAGTATCGCTTTTCGCATACAACCGCCTTGACCTCTTAAACCTCGTCAATATTGTAAATGTCACGGTCCAGGTCCTTTTGATTGTCACATTTTTTTCTGTCATTGGACCTTCCCTGGCCCTTGTCGGGCTGGCATTCTTACTTGGGGGAGTAACTGCATCGATCCTTGCAATTCTACTTTCCCGGCGGATCAATCCGCATTTAACAATTAACATCCATGATTTCGACCGGTCACGACTTTGGGACCTCACCGGGATGGGTTGGTGGGTGATAGTCAATCAGGTTGGTGCAATCCTTTTCCTCAATATCGACCTTATTGTGGTCAATCTAATCTTCGGTGCAACAACGGGTGGTGAATATGCAATTGCGTTGCAATGGGTTGTTTTACTTCGGGCAATTGCTGGTACCTTGTCTGGTGTATTGACGCCAATCGTGTTGACCTTCTACGCGAAAGATCAGACCGAGACCCTCATCAGGGTATCTCGCAGTGCCGTGAAACTTATGGGCCTTTCCATGGCACTCCCAATCGGTCTTGTCTGTGGGTTTGCCCCCGCCTTACTCACCGTATGGGTTGGCAGCGAATTTTCCTTTCTTGCCCTCCTGATGGTCGTGCTGACCGGGCACCTCGCGATCAACCTTGCGGTCCTTCCCCTATTCTCAATCAATGTCGCGTATAACCGGGTGAAAATCCCTGGAATCCTGACGTTCCTCATGGGTCTCGGCAACCTGGCTCTCGCGATCATCCTCTCCCTCTATACTGGATTGGGCTACTACGGTGTGGCTGTCGCAGGAGCAATAGTACTTACTCTCAAGAATGCCTTTTTCACACCGTGGTATGCAACGAGAATTCTTGGGGTCTCGACGCACACCTATACCCGTGCAATGTTTCCAGGTGTCATTGCAATGATAATTATAGCAGGTTGTGCGGCGGCAATTTCAATGCTCTTTCCGGTGGCAAGTTTGTTATCATTGATTCTCGTTGGAGGAACGTTTGCTATTTTCTATCTAGTGGGCATCTGGCGATTGGGTCTGGACGGATTTGAACGGAATCTGTTCTCTTCGTATTTGCCTATAGGTAAAGGGCGGTTTGTAAAATGAGGCCTGCCATTCTCTTAGCGGTTGTTGAAAATGACCTCTGCATTGGGTGTGGTCTTTGTGCAGCCATGTGTCCCGAAAATAATCTTCAGATGCAGTTTAACAGGTTCGGCGAATATAATCCTGTCAGCATAAAAGAATGCACAACGGAATGTGGTCTCTGCCTGAAGGTCTGCCCCTTTGCCGATTCGGGTGAGAACGAGGATACGATAGGGAAACGGCTCTATGGTGAGATCCCCGGAATCCAGCACCGGACAGAAACCGGATACTATCTTGATACCTATGTCGGTTTTTCGGAGAGACACCGGCCGGCAAGTGCTTCTGGCGGGATTGCGACATGGCTCCTAGAAACACTGCTCACCGAGGGCGTGGTCGATCACGTCATCTGTGTTGCTCCGACTGGAGATCCTGATAGGCACTTTGCTTTTCAAATCTTTAATACCCCTGAAGACGTTTTTTCCGGGTCCGGTTCAGCCTACTATCCGGTGGAGATGTCCGGGGTCATCCGGCATGTCATCGAACATCCCGGCCGGTACGCCATAACAGGTCTCCCCTGCTTCATCAAGGCGGTCAGGCTCGCCCAGCAGAGGAATAAAAAACTGAGGGAGCGAATTGTAATAACGATAGGGCTTGTTTGTGGGCAGATGAAGAGCAGGCACTTTACAGACTATATCGCCACCCTCGCTGGTGTTCAGGGAGAGGTGACGGCGGTTCGTTATCGGGGGAAGAGCCCTGATCAGCCGGCGAGTAATTATCACTACCTGTTTACAATCCAGGAGGGAGATGAAAGAAAGATTTTCTGGAACGAAGGTATCTCAGAAGCCTGGACGAACCGGTGGTTTACACCAAATGCCTGTAACTACTGTGACGATGTGTTTGCAGAGTGTGCAGATGTGACCTGCATGGATGCATGGTTGCCTGAATATTCGGGGTATAGCCGGGGGACGAGCCTCGTGCTGGTGAGATCACCCGTGGTTCAGAAAATATTTGAGAATAGTGCAGGTGTCACACTCAATTCAATACCGGTTGAGAAGATAATCCAGAGCCAGATGGGGGTCCTGGCGGTCAAGCGACGGCAATTGGCGTACCGCTTGTATCTTGCTCACCAAAAAGGATTAAAGGTCCCAGGGAAAAGGGTTGGATCAACGGGAAAGATGAATTTCTTCCTGCGGCAGGAGGTTCTCCTGAAAGAGCGGATGCGATTGGCCAGCAGAGAGAACTGGATTATATATCCCCTGGACAGGGAATCCTTCAGGCAGATGATGCAGCCGGATCTCAGGCGACTTCAGAGAATAAGCCGTGTCTCAAGAGTTATTACCCTTCCCATCCGATTAATCAGAAAGGCAATGCAAGGATTATCGCCATGAGTGAAGACAGGCCACTGTTCATTCTTGCCGGGAATGGGCCGTATGAGAACCGGGGTTGTGAAGCAATCGTGCGGGGGACCGTAAAAATCCTTCGAGAGTATTTTCACGATCCCCGTTTCGTCTGTTTGAGTCATTTCCAGTCGGAAGAACAATTCAGAGAGCAGTGTATAAAGGAAAGCGATAGAGCGATCGTCCATCTTGCATCCCATCGCATTAATAAAAAAAATATTATCCATACTGCCTGGAAACCGAAAACATGGAGAGCGGTATACCGATACTTTTTCAAGCGGGATGCATATTATGCTGGGGTTTATAGAGATATGCTTCCCTACCTTAACAGTGCTTGCGCAGTTCTCTCTGTTGGTGGAGATAACTATTCCATTGATTATGGAATGCCGACTCTCTTTACTGCTCTGGATGACCTTGTCCTTTCACATGGAAAGCCCATTATCCTTTGGGGAGTTTCAGTAGGTCCTTTCAGTGCAAAGCCGGATTATGAACGGTATATGAGTGACCATCTTCAGGAGGTTACAGGTATCTTTGCGAGGGAATCTGCAACAATCGACTATCTCAAGGGCATCGGTGTAACAGAAAATGTTTATTCTGTTGCGGACCCGGCCTTTATCATGGATTCTATCAAACCAAAGAAGGAGGTATCAATTGAAGATGGTGCAATAGGCATCAACCTCAGCCCCCTGTTGGCGAGGTATGTCACCGGGGGAGATGTTGAACTATGGAGAGTGATGGCAGCGGCGATTATTAAAAAGGTCGCAAAGAGGATAGAGAAGCCGATCTACCTGATACCCCATGTAACCACCCCGACCTCAAATGACTATGAGTTCATGCAGAGGGCGCTCTCTCTCATTAAGGGCCAAAACGACAACATAACCCTGATTCCACCGATTTACAACGCTGCAGAGACTAAGTGGATTATCAGTCGGATGACTCTCTTTGCTGGTGCCCGGACACACTCAACGATTGCTGCCCTCTCATCTGGTGTGCCGACTCTGAGCTTCGCCTACAGTATTAAAGCTCAGGGGATCAATCGGGATATCTTCGGCCACATGGGTTACTATATTAAACCCACGAGCTTGAATGCTGAGGCGGTTTCTGGTAAAATTGTCTCCATGCTGAATGAGGCCCCCATGATCAGGAGTGATCTTGCCGCACGGATTCCAGCGGTCCAGAGGGCGGCGCTGAACGCCGGGATGAGACTGAAGCATCCAATTGGAGAGAACTGATATGTCAGATGTGCCTGTTGTCTCGGTTGTCAATCCTCTATTCAAAAAAGATCCTTACATTGCTCAAGCCCTGAACTCGGTCCTAGTCCAGACCTTCCAGGATTTTGAGGTGATCGTGGGCTTTACGAACGACGGGGTTACGGTTGTCAGGGGGTTTGACGATTCCCTGATCCGGCGTGTTCAACAGGCAAATAGGAGAGTGTCGGCGTTGAGAGCAGAGTTAGCTGTGCTTCTGAAAAGGCGAATTAAAATATTGCTGGACTAAATTTATGAAAATTTGTATTCTAACACCTGCCTATCTTCCACATAGGGGTGGCGTAGAAATAGTTACATTCCACATAGCAAAAGAGTTATCTATACTTGGTCATGAAGTTCATATTGTTACGATCCACGAAATAACCAAGAATGATAAAACTTTTTTTTCAGACAGTACACCTACAAAAATCACATTCTATGTCCATAGGATTCGTCTTCCTTTTAATGCTACGATTAATTATAATCAGACAATAAAAAGCGTGTTATTTATTGTATCTACCTTTTTCCTTGTGAGAAAAATCCGACCAAATATCATACACGCACAAAACATTATGCCTTCGATACCGGCATACCTCTCAAAGGTTTTTTTTAAAATCCCGTATGCAATCTGTGTGCATGCAGAGAAAATCAGTTTGACTGGTTGGGGCATGATATTGCCCCTTTTTTTAAAAAAATACTGGCCTTCTTTTCCCTATATTAAACAGTCAGATGTGATCTTCACCTTGACGGATGATTCTAGGCTGGAAATTCAAAAATGTCTGAATAAGCAGTCCATAACGATACCAAACGGCGTGGATCTCAATTTATTTAAGCCTACTCAATTAAAAGCCATATCAAATTCCAATAATCTAAACATCGTCTGTATTTCAAGGTTGGAAAAAGGTAAGGGAATTGAATGTGCTTTACATGCTATGAGATCGATAGTAAAACAGTATCCTTATTCTAAATTAACTATTATTGGCGATGGAAGGATTCGAAAAGAACTCGAAAATTTAACAAAAATTTTGGAGATTGAAAAAAATGTTGAATTCGTTGGTGATGTGCCGAATTCCGATGTACTAATATATTTATCGTCTGCAACAATCTATCTCCTCACAAGTTTTCGTGAGGGATTCTCAATAAGTCTATTAGAGGCGATGGCAGTTGGCCTACCCATAATCTCTACGCCTGTTGGAATTGCACCCAATGTTTGTAAAGAATGGAATAACGGGTATTTAGTACCTATCAGAGATCCTCAGGCAATATACGAAGCTGTGATGAGAATAACTGAAAATTCTAAAATTAAGCTTGTGTTCTCGAAAAATAGTGTAGACAAAGTGCAGGAATACTCATGGAGTAAAATTATAAAACAATATGAAAGAGAATATTACAAAATATTAGGTTGTGATTTAAAAAATAATGGTTCAGATTTTCGGTACCGTACCTAAAATGGAAGAGCCACTTTTATTGATTATATACTCAAATAACTCTTTGCGGTGCCAACATCAATAATGCACCCATAATTAGTATCCAGATATTTCAAAAAAACTTCATCTAATAGCATATTTGCAAATATTCTCCCTCCAGAAACAGTAAATGTAACTGGTCTATAAAAATAATTATCTCTCCAGATAATCAAGTTATTCGAGAGGAACCCGGTATCTATTCTCCCATTGGCTAGTAAATTATATGCCTTGGCATTTGAATTCTTCAAGAATATTTTAAATGGTCTTGCCCTTGTATGTTCATCTGTAATGATTTTCCCACTATAAATAGTATTAACCCAACAAAACATATCCATTTCTGATTCTGTCCAGACTAACTTAGGGTAAACCTCTCCATCATAAAGGGGGGAGTCATTGTTAGTAAGTCCATTTGTAACCATAGAGAGTGAACCCATAAAAAAGAATATTATAATTACACAGAGAATAGATTTCTTCGTTTTCAGCAAGTTCAACGTACAAAAGACACCGAATCCAATAAACAATGCAAAACAAATCGATGCGAATACAGGCCAACGAGCTGGAACAATATTGTTTATCGCGAAAATTGGAAATGTATAGCGAACAATGAATAACACAAGAACAAGAACTATTAGCGAGAAATATTTCTTTGCTTGTTTTTTATGAGATAAACAGTATAAAGATCCGATAATTCCAAAAAAGCCATACAGACAGAAACCTACAGGTTGTAATAATTCTTCCCATCTACCATGTACATTTGCTATAGTTGTAGCTCCTAAAAATTCTACCTCCATTGAGAGTGAATTAAGCAACCCTTCGAAGGTCTTATTAAAAAAAGGATACGAAGGATCCATCCAGTGATATGTAATAATTACAGCTAGAAATATAAGAGGAACCGTCAAAACCTTAGCATCTCGTACTTTGAATGAAAGATAAACATTATCATATATGCTTAAATAAAAAATATATCCGATAAATAAAACGAACAAAGATACCAGAGTGATAAAGGCACTGATTGTGTGAATCCATACAATAACACCAAGGAATACTAGTATTAGGGCTACAAATTTATTTTTGTTCTTCGGTTTCGAATATAAAACCAATGCGAAGAAAATTATAAATGCGTATATGGCTATTCCAAAGCTCATTGCAATAACCTGAATACCCCACTGAATATGAACATCAGTGAAATTCAGCAACAACATTGATATTAACGCCAATTGAACATTTCCTGTCAGCATCTTGACGATCAAGAATATAGTGATAGTGCTGAGAGTAAGGATCACACCCAACAGAAACATCGCATCATGAGGGGAGATAGATGCCAGTAGGCTAGTGCATACCGCTTGGAGATGTGCTATTGGATAACTAATGTAGTAAACCGAAAAGTCCGGTGGGACGGTAATTCTTGCATAATCAAGGAAATATGAGATGTATTTTTGATGTTCCCAGGGATCTGATCCGATAGGGTATGGCGAGACAAAATATGCACTAGCTCGAAGGATAACTGAAAGTATTAATATTTTTATAATATAAATACCGGTTTTTGTTTTATTTGAGTTACGGAGAGTAATAATTTGAACGCCTAGAACTGCCACTGCCCCTGATATAAAGAAAAAAAACAAAGGATGGCGTGTGTATATCTCAGAGGCGTGGTACGTAATCAGTGCTGCACTAATTAGGGACCACCAGATTGTACTGAGTATTATATTATTGCGATGACTGATTTCTAACAAAGAGTTGTGAGAACTTTCCTTGAACTTGGTGTGATATCGTAAATACAGAAGGCAACTTATTGTGATAACTGGGCTCAACAAGAACAGATCTTTACTGGAGTAGATCAAATTCATCAACGTCATGCAAAGTCCAAACAGAAACCCCAATCCCGCAAAGATGCAATCAAAGCCCCTAAAGCTATCTTGATTTATATTTCGCCCAATTACAAGTGATAATACCAGGGTTAGTAGGATTACTATTGGGACAAGATCACTGTATGTTGAGAACATGGTATTTTACCAAGCAGTGGCATATGGGGAGTGCATCCAACTGACAAACAACATTTTATCAGCAGAGTTGCATATTACCATTTTCAAAGCATAAACTTATGAACCTATTGGGATTTATGCAGTTATACTAGGGGGTTGATGAAGGTTTTCAAGGTAATTTTAGATATTCTTTTAATCTTTTATTCCAGTAATAATCCCGAATCTCAGGATCATTTATCTTGGGTGATCCCTTGAACCATTCCAGAAGGTATCCGTGCAAATACGCAAGACCGATATAGTAGGGTTTCTGGACCGAATAGGAAAGTGAGCCAAATAAAATAAGCAATGGATGCTTATCTACATAATACCCTATTGAGCCCCTTATCTTATATCCTTTCCAAAAACCCTGAACACTACTGGTTTTTCTCATTTGTATCGCTCTAATATGTCCAAATTGTCGAATCTGCCACCCTCTTAAATTGGCTTTGATGTTCGAGATCGAATCCGGCGCTGGCTCGATGGTATAGCCACCCGTTTCAAAGAAACATTCCTTCCTCCAAAGCCTTCCACTGCCACGAGGGAGCGGTCTTTCGGGTTCATTATATTTGATGTCAGCCCAATTGATTTCTTTATCAAGCATATCTTTTATGTGGCCACTGGCAATACCAAGTCGACCATTTTTGTTGAACTCTATACCCAACTTTTCGAAATATGTTTTTTCTAGAACGGTATCTGCATCAAGTAATCCAATGTAATTGTATCTTGTGGCGTTCGTTTTACATGTCTGAATGGCAAAATCAAATCCCTTTTTGCAAACGTAAGAGTAGTGGAAAGTAATATCCCTTGGATGTTGGGGTAATTGTAAAGAAATTACCCAGTTAAATCGACTTTCTATATTTTTAATTATATCAGGGGTACCATCTGTACTACCATCATCTACGATGACCCATAGAACCGGATGCACCGTTTGGCAAATCACTCCCTCTGCAACCTTTGAAAGATATTTCTGCTCATTTTTCGCGGGTGTAATCAATATGTACCTCAACATTTCACCATTTATTTTTCAGTTGCCATCCAGATTCATCTCTGGGTGACTGATCAGAATCTTTTGTGGTTTAAGCAAAACACCCTCAACTTTGTCGTTAAGGAGAGGACAAGGATCAATAAACTGCACGTTGGCCTCGAGATTTGCATGCTCCACGATGTTTTTAATGGCAGGAGATTTCTGGAGTTTGTTTATATTCTTCTTGCATGCGAAGCCTCTAACGGTGCTTTTCGCTCCAAAAAGGCGCTTACCGACCTGTTGGAGGCCATGTTCGGCGAGATTGATGACGTGCATCTTCACGAACTCATTAATCTCGCCGGAAGTTTCGATGAAGCAGGGGGGTCTTGTGGCAGCAGGGCCAGAGATGTGGCCGACTGGAGATCTTATATTTACAGTAGCACTCATGATGCATCACCAGGAGCTTGTGGGCAGGAGTACTGCACTTCAGGGTGCTCTTTCATATCTCTCGAACTCCAGGGATAATTCTCAACAAACCAAACCATGAACGCAGTCACGTCGATCTTATCCGTCAGCAACCGCTCCCGCTTGGCCCTCCATTTTTCTTTGCTTGCAGGATCCTGCAGGATCTCAATCGCCCTGTCAAGCGCAGCATTGCCGTTGGTGTAACTGTAGAGGAGTTCATAGGTCTCCTCAAGTTCGATGAAGTTTCCCATCGTTCCCACAAGGGAAGAGACATAGATCGATGGAGTCCCGAGCACCGCCGCCTCCGACGCCATCGTCCCTCCTTCCCCCACATATAGCGTTGCATAGTACAGCAGATCATGCATCTTTTCCGGCGAGATCTGGATCTGGTAGGGCTGTAGTTCCGGAGGCAGCGTCTTCTCAGAGGTGATCAGCACGCGGCCATACTGCTCCAGTGTCTTCATGAGCCCAACTTTATCGCGGATACCGTGCTGCCCCACATCGTGGCTCGCCTGCCAGGAAACGAAGCGGACTATGATGAAAGAGTCGTCTTCAGTAAGGCCAATTTCGTCGAGGACGGCAGGGTTTGGGGTGAAGTAGTGTGGGTGGAGGTAGGCGAGCTCGTGATAGCCTTTGTAGCGGATCTGTTTCGGGCCGATTTTCTTTCTAAAGCAGGATGGCGTTAATATTGTTTTAGTAAAGGGCAATGCTCCATAAGTTGTCAAATTTGCATGTTCTGTATCGGCTAAACAGATATATGATATACCCATTAATCGGGAAATAATCGCAAGTGAGGGATCCATTGTTGATATAGATAAATCAGGTTCAAATCTACCTAAAATCTCTCTAAATCTTATAATTCTCTGAATTTGCTCTCGTATAAGGTATATTCGGGAGGGTTTTATCTCGCTTACAATAGTGTAATTAATATCGTATTTTTCTAATAAGTCGACAGTAACCTCTTTTCTCCTCGCGCAGACCAGGATATCATGATTGTGATCCTGTAATGTCCATATCGTGTTCTTGAATAAGTGTACGTGAGCAGGATGATTAACACTTAAAAGGATTTTCATCTGGACATCCTCTTCCATGAGAAGTTATAAGGTTACTTTTACAGGAACAGATATAATTGCATTTTGTATAGTAATATACCTGTTAAGACTGCTTCAACCCTATCATGAAATTTTTAGCTGTACTTGGCAAAATAATCACTACCTCAGTAATCGACGATTAATGGTTCTCAACAGCGAATCTTTGCTGGAAAATACAATTATCGATCCCACTACCTAGTGTATTGCTCCTGATTACTGGTCAGAGATTCGCTAAATTCTAATTTTCGAATTACTTTTGCCGGATTTCCTTGAGCAACTGAGTTGGGGGGGATATCCCAGAGCACGACCGATCCAGTTCCAATTACTGATCGTTCCCCTATTGACACTCCATTGTTAATTATACTTCCCGGGAAAATATTGGCCCCTCGACCGATATGAACCGGGTTGACGCTTCGGGGGTACTCGTCATGAAGGAGTTCTGGAACGTGCTGATGTGCAGTAATGATACATCTGTCACCAATTCCTGCATAGTCATCTATTGTAATATACTCAGGATTAATTCTATCAAATAAAACGTCACAGCCTATATACACATTTTTACCAATTTTAATACCTTGCATACGATACAGTTTCACCCTCACCGAGGGGATGGGAAAGTTGGAGGCAATTCTTCCTAATAACCAGTTCTTTAGATAGCGAAATAGATACACAAAAAAATTGACTTGTTCTGCACCACTGATCTCTTTGATCGAACTGATTTCACGTTCAAATGCCATATTTTATCAGATCATTTTACATTATCTGGCAACCATCAACACCAATAATCTGCCCACTTACATAATCTCCCAATGGAGAAGCAAGGAATAAGGCGACCTTTGCAATATCTTCAGGCGTTCCGATCCTACCTAGTGCTACGTTTTCAATCATCGAATTTTTTATTTCTGGTTTCAAATCTTTTGTTAAATCAGTTTCAATTACTCCAGGTGCTATGGCATTTACAGTGATGTTGTATCTTCCCAATTCTTTCGCCGCAGATGAAGTAAAACCAATTATAAATGATTTACTGGCAGAATAGGCGGTTTGACCATTGTTTCCATGAGTCCCGACAATAGAGGAGATGTTGATTATTCTCCCGAAGTTCTGCTTCATCATCATTTTAGAAGCGCGTTGCGAGCAAAAGTAAGTCCCTTTACAGTTAATGTCAATCATCCTGTCTAGTTCGGCAATAGGAGTCATCATAAGGAGATTATTGTACATCACTCCTGCATTGTTCACAAGAATGTCAAGTCGACCAAATGATGATTTAATTTCTTTGAACATTCTCTTTACTTCTTCTTCTTTTGAGACATCAGCCTTAATTTTAACTGCACTGAAGCCGTTCTTTGCAATCAAATCGGTTAATTCATTGGCTGCATCCTCACTGGCATTGTAGTTTACAATAACCTGTGCGTGGTTCTCCGCGGCGAGAAGCGCCGTTGCTCTGCCGATACCCCTGCTCGCTCCGGTAACGAGCATGATTTTACCCTCCAACATATTATCATAACCTCATGATTCAGTCTTGAGAATTACCCATCTCACGAGACGGTTCAATGGAAGAATCCCATCCCACGGTTGATCATACTCATGTATTGTGCCAGGAATGACAACTCGATCAACACCTCTATATGTTGCCTCTCGTGCAAAGATTCTCCGCTTATCCTCGTCATGAATACATACCATAATCGCCTGGATTTTCCTGGTGATTAAATCAAAGACATCGTTAATCGACTCAATCTCTTTAATAAAAATACATTTACCATGGATAGGATCTTCCAGTTGTATGCTTCTGTCCATAAAAATTGTCCAGCCTAAGTCATTGGGGATTATTATATCTTTATTATCTGATAGCAAATATTTGGCTCGTTCATTGATAACGTTGGCAAGAATGGCAGGATCGGTATTCTGATGCCGAAGAACGGGGGGGAGTTGCTCAAAATAACCCTTCATCAGTATTCCTATCTTTTCCAGTGTGTATTTGCTCTTTTCGAAGAACAGAACGTGAGGTGAAGAGCAGGCCATCTGATTAAAAATAGCAATATCATTGGCAGAATTTTCCAATGCTTTCTCAAATTGGTCGCTCTCGATATATCCCCTGTCGAAGACCCCGAAAGAATATTTCGGGCCGAACACAACTGTTTCACAGTGTTCTTTCTGGGGAAGAGCGAGGATAGAATGAATTGCTACCGATCCGCCGTAGATGACTTTACAGTCTGCAGCGAGAGAGAACTGTTTGCTTATCTCATGATTTTTCCCTTCAAATGAGACAAGTGAGATTGCTTTTACGATATCCTTGCCAAAATAGGTAGTGCCGTCATGAGATAGAGTAATATCAGAAAGGTCTTTCAATAGCGCAGCGATAAAGGCACTACTCTCTTCAGGAACCTTCGCGATGCTTCCATTCTTTGAGAGAATTGCCTGAGCGAGCGAGAAGAAGGCAAGCGTCGGAATATTTGCTGCGATCCACTGGCAGACAACACCCCGAGGTTGGGCCGACATCGCGAAGTTATTATTGACTGGAATGAATGTATCAAGGTATCTGCAATCCGCGTAGTTTGTTTTACATACCTGTTCGAGGTTTTTTCGGCGTAGCCAGACAGAAATATAAGTGGCCCCCTGCAGCCTGTTGATTTCAGGATTGTGAATGAGCTTTTTCCCGAGTTTTGCAAGAAGCCCAATGATGACCGCCAGCGGCATTTCCTGAACCACGCGCCTGTTAATGGTAATGGATTCGATAATAGGGGTAAAATCTTCGAACTCCTGATTCGTGAATTCCCCGTTGAATAGATGACACCGGATCATAGATCTACTCCCTGAATGTATCCCCACAGCCCCGGATCTCAACCTTCTCGATTCTCGACTGAAACCTGAAATACCGCCCCTTCCTGCCACATGGACAATCGTCAACTCCCACCATAAACCCCATATCTTCGGTAAGAATAGCCTGACTGTAGTAACTGTCTGAAAGAGAATTCAATATCTCTATCATGCCCACTTCATTGTGATCGCAGGGCTTGAGAGTATAAGGGTCTCGTATGATTACCTGAGCGAAGTTTGGCACGTGTTTATGTCCGTATTCACAGTCGACAAATATGATGCCGGTCTGCTCGGCCATGCCATAAAAATCGAGAACATTCTCTTGACCCGTGCCGAATATTCGAGCAATTTCATTCGAGAAATGGTCCTTCGAGACCTGCTCCCCTTTCAACTTTTTCCAGCCTCCACTGTGGAAGATCTTTACATCCTTAAAATTGAGGCGTAAGTTATTCTCCTGTACCTGCTTATAGAAAGTTGACCAGATGATATATGTGAATCCAAAGACGTAAACATCCTCATCTTGATGTTGCGAGAGTAACTCTTTGATAACAGGCAGGTTGAGGACCAATTTTCCGTTCTCTTCTCGCATCAGATAGAAGGTCTTTTTTGCGTAAATACTCAGACCCCTAACCCCGGCTGTTCTTGCCGAGAATTCCCGCTTTGGGTCGTTGATGCCTTCGTGGTCGATGACAAGGAAGATCCTTCGTTTATCACCAAGATAATCCTTTAAGATGCTCTTGAGAGCTTTGATCTGGTTAATGGTCGTGTATTTACTAAGTGGGACCCTACTGGTAGTACCTGTTGTAGTCCCGCTCGATCGCAGTACTTTTACGACTTGGTCTTCAGGACACGTCTTCAGATCAAAATATTTGAACATCTGAACCGGTAGAGGCGGGACATCTTCCAGGCACCCAATCTTTTCCGGGGATATGCGAAGTTTTGAGAATAAATTGGCAATGTAATGATTATTTTTTATGGCTGCGGGCAGCTGTTTTTTAATGATCTGTAAAAGATTTTTATTTCTCTCATCATCCGCAAGGGAATATGGAGGCAGTTGCAGAAGATCGTTCAGATCATGTTCCGGGTTAGACATGATTACACTTGCCTCAAGTTCTGGATCATCGCTTTCAGTTGTTGTCTATCAATTTTATTCGAGGAGTTGAGGGGGTATTCATTCACAAACAGAATTTCCTTTGGAACCTTATACGACGGTAGGGTGGCATTGCATAGTAAAAAAATTTTTTTTGATATGGTTTCTCTATTTGTATCTGCAGGTTGTACAACTGCAATTACTGCTTCACCCATAATATCGTCAGGTATTCCAATTACAACACACTCGGAAATCCCTTCGAGTGAAATGATAAGATCCTCAATTTCGTTTGGTGAAATTCGGTGCCCTCCAGACTTGATAATATTTTTTGAGCGGCCGACAATGTAGATGTAGCCGTCTTCGTCAACAGTAGCAAGATCCCCGGTAAAGTACCTGCCATCTCGTTTCACCACCGCTGTTCCTTCTGGGTCATTGTAATATCCTTTCATAATATTGTCGCCAATCGCAGTAATCTCTCCAACTTCCCCAGGTTTGACGGGGACGCCGTCAGAATTCAGGACATTGAGTGTTACTCCAGGTATGCCTTTACCGATCGATCCCATCTTCTCCCTGGCGAGGTGAGGGGGTAAGTACGAGAGTCTTGCCGTTGCCTCTGTTGCCCCATACATTACGTAAAAATCCTTTTCTGGAAATGCATCGACTATCATTTGAATATATTTATTTGCCAATTGACCTCCTGCTTGTGTAAAGTATCGTAAACTTGGAAATTTTTCTTTCAGAAAATTTGTCTTATTGATGAGAATCTGAAAAGTACTGGGAACGCCTGAAAGACCAGTGCAATGGTAACGGTTAATTTCTTTGATGATAGAACCGAGAAATATTTTATTCGAAAGTACAATACTGCCACACTTTCGAATATGTGTGTGTAATAATGATGCCCCATAGCAGTAGAAAAATGGAAGAACAACACATATCCGATCTGATTCAGCCAGATTAAGATATCCAAGGATTGATTCAGTATTAGCAATAAGATTTTTATGGGTAAGCATAACGCCTTTTTTTGTGCCGGTGCTTCCAGAAGTAAAGACAATAACTGCAACATCATCTGAAAGATTCAGGCCATAAAATTCGATTTTTTCTTTAGATAGTCTCTTAAGATCATTTTCGGTATAAAGTTCTATGGATGTATTTTTTAAAAGATCGAGAAATTTTTTTTGAACAAAACATACAGAAAAGGAGCATTGTTTAAATATTTGTGCAAAATCCTTCTCTCCAATACGCGTCTCGACAAGAACAGCAGTATTTCCACTTTTAATAATCGAAAGATAAGCAAGTATGAAAAAATAGCTATTTTCTGATAACAATAGCATTTGATTACCCGGTCCATATCTTTCAAACAGGCTTGAAGAGATGCGGTTCACATCATCATAAAAAGCATCATATGTAATCATTACATCCGATTCAAGAAAAAACGGATTAGTAGAAAATTTTGAATGCTCAAATAAGTAATCGATGAAATTCATTGCAATACTATTTTTCCTGAATGTATCTGGTCACAATCTCTTTTATAAGGCCGAAATTTTCCATCGCGATGATATCATCCATCTCGAACTCAATATCGAATTCATCCTCATACATCGATACAAGTTGAAGATGTTTCAATGAATCCCAGGGCTTGAATGAATTATACGAGGTAGAATCGTTGACCACGGATTCATCAACTCCTAGGACTTCGCAAAAAATCCTCTTGATAGTAGTGCTTTGCTCAGTTGTCATATCAATCATCTCCAAAAACTATCACAAATGCAAGAGCTTTGTCTTCACAATGAGCAAGACTTATTTTTAATTTTAGATCTTTGAATGTTTCCTTTTTTAATGTCACATTTGGAACTCCGTTTTGCTCATTGACTATTTCTATGTCCGTATACCAAATATTTTCTATACCTTGTGAATAGAGAGCTTTTATCGTCGCTTCTTTCCCTGCAAATCTTACGGCAAGATGAGGTTCAGCAGTTTCTTTCGCAAAGCAGTAATTTAATTCACTTTGTGTGAATATCTTCTTAAGACTCGGATGATTGATATCATGAGAAAATTCATTAAATCGATCAATACTAACGATATCAGCTCCTATTGTAATGGTCATAATTTCGACTCCGAAAAATCACTGATCGGCTTCATTTTTACTTGGTAGGAGTAGTTACTATTTCCAAACATTAAATAAAAAAATTGGGATACTAAAAAAGATATCATTTACTCCTCACTTGAAAGGGCTTTTTCCCGACATTTACTGATAAATCAATTAGGAATCCAAGGATCCAAGATCCACTACTCCCAGCCCACCGCTCGGGATGAACGCTAAGGTACAGCCCCTCTTCCCCAGCAGACGCGATCCATCGGGTAAGGTCGTCCGTGGTTACAATCGAAGCTGGAACAGCCCTGGCGCCCGGAATCGCGTCCCGGATCGAGTGCTTTCCACCCCAATTCCGACCAGTATCAGTGAAATATTGGATGTCCTTTCCTTTCATCGAAAGATAAGCCTCCCCCACGATTCCAAAATCCTTGAAATCATAGTGTTTCCAGAGATCCCGGTTGTCAAATCGTGATAACGGGCTCCCATGCATACATATCGTGGAAATCTCGTATAACTCCCGCATGGCCTGGAGCTCCTGCTCAAACAGGTGCATGGCTTTCTTATAATCTCCCTTTGTCTTTGCAAGGACTTCGTAATGGTAGCCTATCTCGTGGCCGAAGTCCCGGATCTGGTTGATAATTTCCGGTTTGAAGGTATAGGGGTATCGGAAATAGTAGGTTGACCGGATCTCCATGGCATGTTCCAGCTTCGCCATTCGAAGGGCATTATTTATCTTCCGGTCGACGTCGTGCCTCATAATCGCGCATTTGGGGATTGGATACTGCCTGTCCTGACATTTGGTCAGGTAATCATGGACTGTCAGAATAGAATAGCCATTATTGAGAAGAGCCTCGCACAGCTCACTATACTTCTCTAAAGTAAAATCATGCACGGGTTCAATACCACCCGTTCGTATTCTTCTCCTGCTGCATGTCAAATAACATCGCGAAGAGCCAGAACTGTGCCCCAAGGCCAAAGACGAGGATAGACATCACGAGTGGGACGAATATCGCATTTCCAAGCACGAATTTGTAGTACAGCGAGTAAAGTCCCCCAAGAATTCCCAGGCAGGTTATCACAAAACCCAGTGCATAATAAAACACAAGCGGATGGAAGCTTAATACCACATACTTCATCTTTAGCCGCCACAGGAAATCCTTCAAAAGGAGCCATGAGACTTTGAAAATATATGTACTATATCTTATCCCTGACTTTTCACGACCGTAACGTGCAGGATGAGGTACATTTATCACCCGGAATCCCCACACGTTCAATTTTACAAGCAGGTCGTTGCAATAACCATATTGCGGGTATATATCGCCCAGACTGATTCTCTCCAGTGCTCGTGCGGAAATGGCGGTGAATCCATTCTGTGGGTCCATCATCTGCCAGTAGCCTGAGGCCATCTTGGTGAGGAAGGTGAGGACTGAGTTTCCGAAGAACCTCCACTTGCTCATGCCCTTCCGGTAAACCGGGCTGATCAGGCGGTTGCCCATGGTGTAGTCGCACTTGCCGTCGATTATCGGGTCGAGTAGCTTCGGGAGGAATGCAGGGTCCATCTGGTTATCCCCGGCCATCACTGTGGCGATATCCATGTCGTCGGCGATGGCGGTCTTGTAGCCTGTAATGATCGATGCTCCCACACCCCTGTTCTCTTCATGATGGATGGGGACGATTCGGTTGTCTTTCTTCGCGTATTCCTGTATAATTGGAAGCGTCCGGTCGTCTGAACAGTCGTCGACCACGTATATCTTTTCTACAAAGTCGGGAATGGTATAGAGTGTCTCTCCGATGAGAAGTTCCTCGTTGTATGCCGGGACCACCACGGCGATTCGACGGCCACGGTATCGTGGAGCTGATACGGCAGGGGTTTCGTCACCAAGAACAGATTCAATATAAATCTCCCTGGGGATCTCCTCCAGCCGGGGAGGATGAACCTTTGGACGTGTAATAACCGGACTGTCTTCCTTTACCTTCTGTCCTTCCACCCCTCCCCTCGCCGAATTTGCCTGTATCGTTGCATGGAATGCAGAATAGTGATTGATAAGAGAGCTTGCCGTATCGTTATGCTTCCTTATTTCGGGCAGATTATCGGATATTTCAGGATGCTCCTCGAATGTCGTGGGTCTTCCTCCGGACGGGTGTTTGTTCGTGGTCACTGGTGAGCACGGCTTTATTCAACCTTTTTGAAGACAAAAACCCCCTTTTGCCTTCGATATATTCCAATAGGTGAATATGCGATAGTCAATATAAAAAGGTTTGCACAGTTTTTGATAAAAAATTGCAATCTTTGTCTTCAGAATGATGATAGGGACGCAGAAGTGGGCGATATGGACTTTGGCGATGGAGTGGAAGGGGTTTGGTTGCCACTGGGTGCCGGTATACCTGAGATCGTCGAACGTATCAGCCAGTTGAGGGCTTATTCTCCTTGGATAGAAGCATCCCCTGTCAGTTTCAGGAGCTGATCCTTAAGAAGTGGCAGTTCCTCATGGATGCTCGTCCATACCAGGTACCAGTCGACATGAAAGTAACGATGAGTAACGATGAGTAACGATGAGTAACGATATTTCTCATACCTGCGTATGCCCCTCCAGTCAATATCAGGATGTTTTTTTGACGATTTCAGCGGTCAGGGTCTTCGAAGCACCGTCACCTTTCCGGAGTATCATCAACCTTTTTCCATGAGTTGAGAGGAAAGTAGTATTCGTATGTCTCAACAACTCTTCGTTGGGCGGGAAGTGGAACTCCGGTTCCTCATGCGGTCTGGGCCCCGGGTGCCTCTACGGGGGGACAATGCGTCGGCATTACCCGTTCCAGAGATGGATCTGATTTCGTGGAAAAGACGAAGAGGAAAACATCATCCAAACCGCTTCATCTGAATTCGGAATTCTTCCTAGCTATTCCGATACGAATATCTCTTATGTGCCTTTTCAATCGTCATGTTCTTCTCGATCTTCACGAGCTGCTCTTCCTCCTCGATTAGGTAAAAGACGGTGAAGGATCTGCTGACATGGAGGCGATAGACAGCAGGAGGATGGGGATAATCGAGTTTTTCTTTATTTCCCCCTGGAAACGGATCTTGTATCAGTCCATGTATTTTATCAACGATGATTCGTCGGGTTTTTATAGGGATCTTTTTGAGAAATTCCCGGGCTCTCTTCTCGATGACGATGGTAAACCACGATCGCTCCCCGGCGTCAATCATCCTGCATGATATCTTCGGGGTCAAAGGCCACAAACTCGCCGTTTGTGTCGATCCCTGTGATCATCTTCCAGTCACGATAATCCAGTTCGCGCTGTATCATCACGGCGATCAGTTCATCAAAACTCTGTCCTGCCTCTTTCAGGTCATGAAGACTCCTCCAGGTGGGTTCTTTCACAGGAATGCGTTTAATTCGGGATTCATGTGTGCAGGAAGACATGCAGATATCTGGATCAGCATGGTATTTAGTGGTGTGCATATGTTCCACAATGTGCATAAGTGCCAGTTTTTCCAGCACTGAAAAGAATTGGTGATCCATCACAGCCCTGTGTGTTTCGGTTGATCTGTGGCCGCCCCTGTTTACTATGAAATGGAGATCACGCAGGTTTTCAGCCTATACGTCAATATTCAAAAATCCCCTTGTTTCCGACTGCCACGACGCAGATGACCAGCCGGTCCTGGATTATACGGAACGTCGCCCGAAATTCACCTGTCCTGATTCGGTAACGCGGCTTTTCGGGTGGACATAATTGACAGACCCGTGATGAACCCGGGAGGTCTGGAGAGAAACCTGCCCTCATTTTAACCGTGCTCCTCCATTAGATATGCATGGTTCTTGAAGAACGGGTCATATTCGAGTCGGCAGAAGACGCCGCTGAATTTGTTGCCTTTTTGAAAAAGAGAGACTGCCCATGCCGGAAGGAAGTCCAGATGATCAGATGTGACGAGACATGGCTCTCCGGAACCCTTGACCAGGTGATCTCATGGCTCGGTGCTGAGGCCGCCCGGTGTCAGGAGAATGGGGAGGATGCAGATTCATTCTGGTTTGGGAAAGCCGGTGAATACCACCAGAATGTCCGGGACATTTCACAGAACATACTGGAAGAGAATGCCGTAGGCGATCTCGTGTCCACGCGTGCCGATCTGGTGCACGACATCGTGGATCTCATCAACAAAACCGATGATGGGCCGGGAGATGATATTCCGGGCAGTAATTCCCGCGACTCTGCCGCACATTCACTGGTACTTCTCACCCTTGCCCAGAATGGGGTGGTGCAAGAAGGGCCGGACGGATTCAGGCTGGAACAGGTCGCTCCCGCAGGATCACTCCGCATCTCTCTCAATCTCTCGATCTTTCCCCCGATCGAGCTGGACGGGGAAATGGGTTTGACAAGGATACATGACCGCGATTTTCGGCTTATCCACGTGGTTATCGCCGACCCCCTGATCCATATCGCATGCAATCCAGGGGAGATACTTGAATTTCTGGACGAACTCTCGGTGCCGGATGATGTGCTGGATGCCCTTGAGGAGAGCCTTGCCAGTACAGCCCTCCTGATATCCCTCATCGTCCAGGAAGTCGGGCAGGCGGGCGTCACAGATGTTGCCACGCTGGCAGCATCTCTCAACGGTGTGGAGGTTACAGAACTGGAAGACGAAACTCCGGTCAGAATCGGATTGGATGAAGAGACCGTATCATCTGTCGTGTCAGTTCTCCGGAAACGCGATATCCTTGCCGGCACAGACCAAAAGATCCGGATGGCAGGAGGAAAAAAGCGCAGGAGGTGAACAACCCGCAAAAAATGTATCCCGGTTCGCTGGATTTTTTCGCGGGAATTTCATCGTTTTCATATTATATCCAAATTATTTTATACAATTATTGTAAACAATTTATTATGCCAACATTGGTATACAGCATCCGGATCGACGATACCATAAAAAAGATGATGGAAGAGATGGACGACGAACCCTGGCAGGAAGAGATCCGGCGCCTGGTAGAAGATACGGTGAGGGAAAAGCACAAGCGCAAACTCCTGGAACGGGCCCGGAAGAGGGCAAAAACCGGAAAAAAAGGTGTGCCTGCAGCCGGGCTGATACGGGATGACCGGGATGCGTAAGAAGGCGGTGCTTGATTCGAGCGTTATTGCGGCCCTTTTCCTCCCTGAAGAGATCACGGAGAAGGCGATCGATACCACGCTGGACTATAGCTGCAGCACTATCGATCTTGCCTATGCTGAGGTTGGAAATGTGGCGTGGAAGAGGGTGCTTCATGGAGGGTTTGATCCCGATGAAGTACGGGAGCAATACACCGACAGTATCCGGTTTATCACCGAGACCTGCA
>Ga0272442_10001945_pt1 | contig 30560 bp, 20 predicted proteins | sample SSMForm2O_FD_200262 | JGI IMG/M metagenome (GOLD analysis project Ga0272442, IMG submission 200262) | Marine sediment archaeal communities from Little Sippewissett salt marsh, Falmouth, MA, United States - SSM-Form-2O | ecosystem: Environmental > Aquatic > Marine > Wetlands > Sediment ...
ATCAGAATAAATAAGAGGAGGTTTGAGGAAGGATCTATTATTGAGAGGATGATCAGGGCAATTGATGAGCTTACTCCTCCTAGAATGGTGTATTGTTTTTTGTTTAATTTTCGGTAAGAATCTACAATCCATCCAAAAATGAATTTCAATGCCCAAGGAATCATGACCATACTTGCGGCCATGGTTGTTATTGCGGGGGAGATATTGTTTTCCAATAAAAATAAGGGCACGAGTAGGGTAGTAATGGAGAGTTGTATTCCTTCTGCAAAGTAAAGACTTGTAAAGAGGGAATATTTTATGAGTGGATGTTGATGTATATCTACCATAGGCTCAGAGTCCAACGAAATGTGGAATTTTATTGTGACCAATTAATATTATAAACTTTAATATATAAAAAACTATTACTTGAATTTACAAATTGAAAAATGGGTTTACCAGTTAGTTATTTATCTATTTTTCTAGCAATAAAAATACATTTATTTGACATATTTTTCAATGTGTATATCTGGGTATGGTATCCAATTTTTTCAAAAAATGATTTCACTTGTAAGATATTCCATTGAAAAAATTTTTTAGATTCAAAAAAGATCAGTTGACCCGAGGGTTTTACTACACGATCAACTTCAGATAATACTTGATGAAGATGTTTTGAAGGTATGCAATAGAGGAACTGACTTGAGAGAACAAGGTCAAATGAATGGTGGGAAAATGGGAACTGTTTTTGCAGATCTGATTTGACAAATAATATATGATTTAATTGATGTTCAAGAGAGGCATTTCGTTTGGCTCGGTTGAGTTTGTTCTTAAAAAAATTAATTTTTAATCCTTCAAAAAAATTGGTTCCAAAAACACGTGTTCGTTGGTCATATTTATCAACACCAACAACTCGGCCATATTCTAAAACTTTTGAAAAACCTATTGCTATATATCCTGCTCCGGTTCCAAGATCAAGAATATTTTCATTTCCTATTAATTGTGCGTATCGAATCATTTGATTTAAAATATCTTTTCTTAATTGGAGGAATCTTTTTTTGAATTGATAAATAACAACATACCAAAAAAAGATAATTATAAGGATTATGGAAATAGTAGCAAGAAATATACCTGATGCTATGGATAGTATCGCTAGTAAAATAAGAAAGATCATTCCGCAAATTTGAAAGAAAATGCTTGAGATTGGATATCCATATTGTGTGTTTAGTTTCATATCGTTCTAATCCAGAGATTTCGTTGTGATTTTATGATTGTATGTTTTTATTGCCTAATCAGTTTTTTGCAATTTTGTTTCAGGTTTATTTTAGGATAAGATATCCAAATTTTTTCCTTTTAAATATTGGATTGGATGGGTTGAAATGAACTCAGTAAATAGTGAATCCTTTTTTAAGATCTTAACTGCATAGATATCGGAAAAAAATGGTGATGATGTTTTCTTTTTCATGTTCCATTTGTTTTTATATTTATATAGCCCATCATGAAGAAACGGAGAAGCTGTTCCGAAATCAATACTGTCACAGTGGTTCTTTTTTGCTATTTCAATTAAAAAATAGTAGGATAGGGCCATTATTCCATTGTGTAAATGATTGAATTTTCCAGTCATTAACCCTGCATAATGTGTTTTCAACTCAGCTCCTTGTTTGATAAACATCCCACCAAAAATATTGTTTTTCTTATGTTTGATGATAAGAAGTTGTGCCCCTTGAGCTGCAAGATGTCGGATAGTTGCATACGAAGCAATTTTTTTTGACTGTTGATGTTTCCATTTTGTATATGGTAAATACATTTGATAATAAAATAATTCAAACATTTGAGAATCATTTCTTAGTTCGTAGGTGTAACCTGTCTTTTTTGCTTTGTCAATATCTTCTTTAATCTCATCAGATGTATTCATCATAATCTTGTTAAGATCCTCTGAGGTATCTAGGTGAAAAGAAATGTATTCTGGAATGATGATGCAACCTTTTTTCTGATAATAATCCTGATAGAATCTATCTGATTTTACGATGAATGCATCAAAATTTATTTCTGATACATTGTTATGTTCAGAACAGATTTTTTTTCCTATTTGATTATTTATTCGTTCAGTATGGTTAATGGTATCACAGATTGTATCTGTAAACGGTGAAAATGATTCAGGATATCCTTTAACTAGAAAACAAATATTTTTATTTGTATCCTTTTGATTTCCATGAATAAGATAATACGGAAGGTTAATAGGAAAAATAATGTTATAAATTCGAAATAAAAGCAGTCCGATGCCATCAATAAAAGTAATAATGTTTTTCTTGAAAAGGGGTGGAAGATGATCACAGAAATCTATTATTATGGTAAGAAATGTTTCGATAAGGCTATTCTCGTTATTATGAAACCACCATTTCCCTCCTAAATGGTTTTTCATATCCTTTTTCAATTGGGTCATATTGCAATTCCTTTAACAATAGGTGCTGATGTTCTTTTTGTTTGCAGTTGGAAAACGTTGGGTAAAATAAAATAGTTATTAAAATTTTTAATGGAAATTGATCTCATGGTTGATACGGGGTTTGTGCGGGATTATAATCGTATACTATAGAAGGATATCCAATATTTATGATAAGAATACATTTGAACAATTTGAAAACTAGTCCTCTTGAGAAATCAAAGGTGAAAATTGTAATTGGTCCGGTTAATGAGTCTATTTTATATGGTTCTTGTCTTGGTTCATCCCAATAATTATTATCGATCACATTAAGTTTGGTGTTTATTAATCGGAGATGATCATTCTGCGGATTAAATCGTTCACCTGTCGTATTCCTCTGCAATCCATTGTTTAAAAAGGTATTTTTACTAATATAATTATGAATACTTCCTTGAATGAGAATTCCGCATATGTTTTGTTGTTCAATCCTATTATAACAGATGACGTTGTCACAGGTTATCACTACTCTAGATGGAAATAGCCCTTCTAATTCAGTGATGAGTCCGATACCATAATCACATTTTGAAATCGAATTGTATTCAATGGTATTTCTTATAGAATTTGAGAGTAATATCCCAGTTTCTCCAGGTCCTTGAATAAGGTTATTTTTTATCGTGTTCCCATTGCAATCTGAATTCAGTAAAATCAATGCATTGGGTTTGAATGAGGATTCCTCACTCCAAATAATGGTTAAATTAGATAGGATAGTAGAGTGACAATGAAGATCTACAAGTGGTTGAGAACTATATGGTGTGTTTGATAGGAAAACTTTAGATTTGCCTATTCCTCTTATTGTAAGTGTTTTATTAATGGTGAGATGTTCTGTATAGATTCCATCATTGACGATGATGGTTCCATAGTCTGGTAAAGAGTCAATGGCTGATTGAATTGAATTAAATTTGGTTTCATCCCAACCAGGATCTTCTGGTGTGAAATCATCATCAACGATAACGGTATGAGCTGAATTGTTTTGTTTTTCTCTGATTTCAAAAATGGGTGTTTCAGGGTCTCCGAGCAAATTGATTTCATAAAAACACCAACGATATTTCCGATCCGTAGGTGCAATACATGAAAATTGTTCCTTTGCTGATTGCATTATTTCTCCTAAATGTTGATTTGAACCATGAAAAATATTTTTAAAAATTTCTTCGAAAAATTCTGCTGAATATGCACCTGCATCATCACGTGATATAACGCCAACTTCAGAGTTAGCTATACATGCTGAGGGCCCGCCATTTCGAGTTAAAAGGAGTTCTTCTGCTAAACACTCGTTTTCACTGAAATCTCCGGTTAAACAAGAAATGGAGATGTGAATTGGATAAAAAGAATTTGATAATCCTCCTGCATTCAATACGTTAAATTTTATTCGTTCTTGCCCATTCCAGGATAATTGATACCAGGAGTATAATCCATCGTTATAGCCATTACCGACATGAAATAAGATAAGTTTTTCTGGTGTTGAAAATGCATTCGTCCACTGTTCGACTGTGACAAGTCCATCCCTTTCGAATAACTCATAAATTTGATAATTGTTGGGAATCCATTGTTGACATATTTCAGTTACTTTAATCGTATCTGGGATATGTTGTGGATTTGTATAGGATTGATGTAATTGTACATTATTTGGTTTTTCACTTGTTTCATATGATATTACCTTGTTAACAAAAACATTAACTTCGTGTTCGTCATTTATCGGAGCTCTGCCTACCAAGACTTCAGCGGAAAAATCAGCTTCATCTTCGATTGAAAACGTTGGCTCTTCTCCAAAACGTTCATCACAATCGGCATTCCAAGTTCCATTCAATGCACAGTAATAGAGGTCTGATACTATTGAAGCTTCGATTGATTTAACAACTTTCCCAGCAGACCAATCAGGGATATATCCATAAAAACATCTGTAGGGAATGAATTCAGCATCTCCACCTAATAACACATATTTTGTTTTTAATGAAGAATGTGCGTATCTAATAAAATTCCGTATTTTTGCAGCGGTATCATTGAATACTTCAAAATGTGTTTCAACTTGATTATCACTTTTTATCCAGGGATTGCCATTTGAGATATTGGTTGCATCTCCGTATGTTCCATTTACCCAGAAACTTCTATTTTCAAGGATATCCTCCAAACAAATGATTGATGCATTAAGATAGTCTGATTTATGATTAATAAGTTGTTGAAAACTTGATTTGAATTCTTGGGGAGTAATGATGATGTAATCAATGATATGAACGTTTGAACTGAAATTAGTATCAATAGTTAACTCCGTATATGAGGGAGTAATTTCAGGGTCATAAAGAAAATATTTTTCATTGGAACGCTCGTGGTTTGTATCAATTTCTAAAGCGGTTATTAATATAGGAAAACATGATGTCAATATGAGTGAAAATAATAAGATAAAAATGAATATTGATAGTGAAGTTTTTTCTCGCGTCTTGTTTTTTCTCATTTTCCCCTATATTATATGAATGTTATAATATAAAAACATATATTTCACTTTAATTATAAAATTATAAAAAACAAAAAAAATTTGAGGTTTAATCTTCTGGTAAATAAACCATTTTATGTTTGATTGGATCGTGAACAAAATTATAACTATTTAAAAACCCTGGGAATTGATCTGATAAATCATCCATTATTGTACGAAGATGGTTTAAATCTTTTAATAAGAAATCAAGTTCAAGATCATAATATCCAATGGATTTATCGATCATGATAAGATGAGGATTGTATCTGATATATTTGATAATTTTTCCTCTTTCTGAATAATTATTTAATGTGATGTTCACTTTGAATAAATGGTAACCAAGTTTTGAATAATCGATATTAACTCGAAATGCTTGAATAACATCAAGTTTTTCAAGTCGTTTCATTCGTTGAATGACTGTATCAACGCTAATCCCTAATTTTTCTGCAATTTGAACTGTGGGGTATCTTGCATCTTTTGCAATACGTGATAATATTTTAAAATCGATTTCATCAGTTTGGACTTTTCTTCCCCCTCCTGTTATTTCAAATTTTTCCCGATCGGTTTTTTTATAATCCTCCTTCATCAAAAATGTATGTCGAAATAAGCGGAGTTGACAATACAAGCAAAACACTTGTTTTTTGAAATATTTTTGATATATTTTCAACGTTTTTTCCCAAAACATGAAAAATTCATGGAGGTCCTTGATCCATACAACAACAGCTAGGTCATATTCTCCTTCAAATGATCCAACCCACCAAGTTAACTTATTGTTTACAAAATGGTTTATAATTTCATTTCTAACCGCGGGTGTAATATTCTGATACACAATATAGAAGCGTAAACTGTTATATCCAAGTTTAAATGTATCTATAACGGTGTAAAAATTGGTTATTATCCCTTTATCCTGCATTCTTTTGATTCGATAATTAACAACATTTTTGTGTAGTCCTACCCTTTTTCCAATTTGGGTAAATGATTCACGGGAGTTTTTATCTAGCTCATAAAGGATCCTTCTGTCTTTTAAATCAACATTTTCCATTATTTTGTCATAAACAGTTTTTTCTTATTATATTTTACTAATATGACCATATTTTTTTTCAAACGTTTTAATAGTAATTTTATTTATTTATTAAATAATGAAGAAAGGGAATATTCATATTACTCGATTTTCAAAGTTAGAAAATCTTCCTATTAAAAATATATAATAGACCACACAATAGGTTCTGGTTTCAACCCCCTTTAGATTAAAAGTAATATTTCCTCCCTTATATTGCCCTTTTTTCATTTGGGAACCAGAACCTATAACTCCTCTTTAAAAAAAACTTCAGAATTCATAGATTCATGGAAAAATATTAATATATGAACTAATAAGGTAATATATGGGGTTTAAGAGGTGATAGGTAATGAAAAAATTGTTTTGTATATTGGTGCTGTTTTCACTACTTCTAGTAAATGGTAGTGCAATTAGTAATAACTTAGAAGCTGATGAATACACTAACTTTTTTTCGAAAGATGATACTCTTACTCCAATTATTAAAGATAATGCCCATTCAATTGGAACTCAGGTTGAATATCCTTGGATGATTCAGCAAAGTGATTTTTTAGAATGGTATATTAGAATCGTGTATAATGGCGAGTCTTTTCTTAAAGAGGTTCCAATAGATACCACAGATTTCAAAGATAAATTTTTAAAACATCCGGAATATGGTGAGATTATACGCTTTGATGTTGATGAAGATCCAGAAGATGATGTTGAAGTTACCGTGGGATGTTACTGGTCAATTATCCGGGATGAAAACGGTAATGATGTGAAATCATTAGAAAAAAGAACCCAGGTAAGATTGTTGCAAAGCGGTAATTATATTTCAGATGGTGATGGGTCTTTTGAATTATGGTCCGAATTACATGTTAATTACGGTTTAATAAAAAATACTGCGTTATTTCAAACCTCTAGCCTAAATACTGTTCTTGATTTAATAGTATCAAAATTCAGTCGGTTTACTGTGTTATCTACTATTTTATCTACTATTTTTTCTCGGTTTGAAGTCGTTGATAAAGAACATCTAGTAGAACCAGTAGTCGCTGATGATTCTGATTCTATTTCACTTGGTTCTGGTTTCCGTTCCCCTTTAGGTGAATCAATCCCCCGTTATGTAGAAAAACGATTTGCTTTTGCACGAGAATCATTGTTTTCTCCAACGATATATCAACAGATTATAGATCCAGGATCATCTAAAGGTGTTTCTTCTCTGGATATATTGTATGGATATCAAGCCTATCAAGCACAATCTCAAGAACCATCATATGATATTGGTTTTGCTATTGGATATAATCCTGCAGTATATGTTAAGACAAAATTTGTGCCAAGAAATGGATACATCTATTACTTTTTTAAAGATGATAGCAGCAGATCAGATGAAACTGTAGTATCATTTATTGCTGATCTTAATGAGGGGAGTGGGGAGAGTTCGTCATTATCCTTGTTGTTTGAACGAATTGATTCTAGTCTTGCATATGATGGAAGATGGATGTGTTTTGATGTAAATATAACTGGTGATAATGAACCACTTGGAGGATCATTATTGTATTTGGGAAGCCATCAATTCACCATTGATTTGCTCATAGATACTCCGTTATTTGCTGAAAAAATAAAATTTGAAGAATTACCAACACTACTTGATATTTCATGGGATTTTGATTTTAATTTAGCACTCACCCCATATGTGTATCTAAATGCACGGGGAGAATTTGATATTGATATGGATAAACAAATCGGTAGTATCAGTGTTTTTTATCCCGTCATCGATCAAATAAGTGAAGAATGCATTTTTTTGCGTATCCCTCAAGGACTTCCTCGATCAACTCATGTTGAAGCTGAAGCAGCACTTCAAATAGATATCAATAATATGCAATCAAGCTCCAACTATATTCGAGGGCATCTCTCTCATGAATGTAGTGAAACGGTCAAAGAGATTGAGGCATTTCTCCCAGAAATTGATTTGGGCATTCCTATTGACTCAGGTGATGAACCAATCATTAGGATAACGGATGTGCCTGCTCGTTCAGGATTTGATGGTACATTATATTGGAATAAACTACAAGGATCTATTTTGTTAACTCGTAATAGTGATGGTCCACCAGACCCTATTGAATTACAGCTTTCATTTGGTAATTATTCCATACAAGATACCCTTCAATTACGTAATGGATATGCACAAACCGGTTTCCGTCTTGCTGAATCTGGATATTTTTCATTAGATACTTCTCAAGAAATATTGAGCAATAATTTGATTCTTGAAAATTCTGTAACCGGAAATGGAATAGAATTAGCTGTCGAAGCGGTCTCAGCCGATGATTTCAGAGTTGATTGGAATTTAGGCGGTGGTTTAGAAGAGTTATCCTTTGATGATATCAAATTTTCAGGATTAATCGATCGAATTAAAAACCTTGTTTTAAACCTCCATTACCAAGGTAAATCAACGGAGTTTACGCTTGATTGGGATCTTGGTGAGGAAGGAACGTTTCTTATCGCAGTTGAACAAGAAGAAGATTTGGTGATTGATTTCAGTGATTTTGGTTTGAACTCATCCACGATTCATCTTGATGGCGGTTTGACTATTTCGGAGTTAATACAACTCGATATGAGTTGGAAATGGAAACAAGGAGATGGTAGTGATAGTGGAGCAGTTGATCCGGGACATTTTTCTATTAATAAATTTAATGATGAATCAATTTTGAAAAATGTTGATTTCGAATTTGTGTATATGGATTCTTATGGAATAAGATTAACGTTGAGTGATCTTCAGTTTTATCTTGATTTTGAATGGTGGAAAGGTGATCGATTATTACCTTACGTCTGGCTTGATTATGAAGTAAGTGCTTCAGAATTTGATGTAGATTTACTCTGGAAAAATGCGAATGGAGAAACACAATGGTATGAACATGTGGAGGAATGGTAAAAATATGAAAAAATATGAAAATAGATCGATTAAACACATTTTATCTCTTATGCTGGTTTCTGCCCTTGTAACTGTATCAATTTCATCTGTTGTTACCTCTTTTTCATCGACGTCAACCCTGCGAAATAATACTGTTCCCTCCATGAACACCTTTGATGATGATTTTATGTTTGTCTGGGAGGACACCTTTAATACCACTGAGAAAATCGATGATGAGTTCTCTGAGAACTATGTAGTCGAAGATGGGAAGGTGAGTATGTTTGGCACCTATGAGACTTGGACAAATCCAGATTGGACCCGAATGAAACCGATCACGCTTCAAAGTGAAGATAATATTGAAAATTGTATTATTTCCCTTCAAGTCGAATATGATAGCGATATGCAAGCAGATTATGATGATCTTCGCTTTAAATACAAGAATGAAACCGCGTATACTCCTTATTGGATCGAACAACGAAATCCTGAACCAAATAATCCTTATGCGTCACTTTGGATTAGACTCTCGAATGTACCTGATGGAAGCAGTACCTTATACATGTTTTATGGGAATACTATGGCGGATGAATATAGCCAATATGATACAGTGTTTGATGAGACAAGTTGGCAGAAACAATTTGCTCATGATGAACAAGTCACCTATCACATGGCCCAAGAAGGTGCATGGGATCCAGAAGTAACCTGGGGCGATGGTCTATTTCTTGTGACCTGGGAGGAAGGACAACCATATAGTATCATTCCTCCGATGTTGTTTCAGCAACAAATAAGAGGATGTTTTTATGATGAAGATGGAGCTAGTTATGGTACTCGTTTTGATATCACAGAAGTTGAAAGTCCTCCATATCGAAATGAAAATCCATCAGCTGCATCAAATGATGATATTTTCTTTGTCGCCTTTGAAAAATATACCAATCCATTAACTAGCCAGTATAATGATAAAGATATTTATGGGAGTATTGTTACTACTTCTGGGGATAGTACTGTATTTGAGATTTGTACCGCAAGTGGTATCCAAGCTGATCCCTTCGTTGTATACGACCATATATCAGATAGATTCTTAGTAATCTGGGAGGATGGTCGTGAGGGTACCTCAAATTATAATATCTATGGAAGATTTTTTTCAGATACTGGTGTTGCTGTCTCTTCTGAAGTCGTGCTAGCATCCCGTCCTCATACACAATGTGAACCATGGGTTGATCTTGATCAAAATCATCATCATTTTTATGTGGTCTGGGAAGAAGGAGTCACGCCTGATCAAGGCCCCTTTGATATTTGGGGGCAAATGTTTGATTCTACTTTAAATACTCTTGGTTCGACTATACGATTATCTCAAGTTGCCTCATCTTCAGAAGATTATAATTTTCCTTGCGTGTGCTACTCACCAGTAGCGGATTGCTTTCTGATTACCTGGCAAAAAGATGATATTAGCGCAGCTGATTGGACCGGCCCGGTCTATGGACAGTTACTTGATAATAATGGAAATGCAATCAATGATATCTTTTTAATAGAATCCGGAGAATTTGAACGATCCACGGTTGTAACCTATCTATCATCATCCTTTTTTGTTGCTTTTGACGGTGGAGGAGATGTTTGGGGTCGCCCCGTGTCAGCAACAGGGGAAATATATGATTACATTCTTCAACTTTCGGATAGTGAATCTGATCCTGCTGATTGGGCAAGTATGGCTTCAAACGATGATAAATTGTTTTTAGTATGGGAAGATCTCCGAATTCAATACTCTCCCCCTTATGAAAATCTGAATATGCCTGATGTGTTTGCCAATATTTGGTCGTTTAATACTCCTCAATCTGCTGAAGTGAGCTCTGCTTTTGGAACTGAGAGAAGTATTATTTTGGATGCAACTATCGTTTCTCATCCAATTGAACCTGAAAATTTGTTAGAATGGGATACATTTCATGCAGTAAAAACAGGCTCAGTATATTTTGATATCTTACAAGGAAATACGTTAGAACCCATACGAATGGATGTTTCTTCAGGAGAATCCTTGAGCAGTATTCAAGATTATACGATTAGACTTCGCGCTCGATTCACCAGATCATCTCCAGCAACATCCCCTGATCTTGATAAATGGAGTGTGAGTTTTCAAGGAGCAGATTACCGTGATCCAGAGACCACCATAGATCATATCGATGGGGTAGAAGGATTAAATGAATGGTACACTAGTGAAAGTGTCACGGTTTGGTTACATGCCAAAGATTTACCAGAGGAGACGGGTAGCGGGGTTGAAAATGTTTATTATCAGATCGATAACGGAGCTCATCATGAATATGATGAGTCAAGTGGAATTCATTTAATGGTTACCCAGGAAATGCAATGGACTAAGGCATGGCAACTAACCTTTTGGTCGGTGGATCGATCTGGAAATGTTGAGGATAAAACCCGTCCAGAGAATAAAGCAGTAATCAAAATCGATGCTGATCGGCCGTTTATTACCATTACTTCACCTGTTGATGAGGAACAAGTTGAAGTCCCGTTTCTAGTTGAAGTGAATGCGACGGATAATGTGGGAGTAACCAAGGTTGCCTTTGATATCGAACCATTTGGAGAACGAGATGGTTTACCCTATATTGATACTGAACCTCCATTTGAATGGTATTGTGATGTCGAACAGGGTTCAGGAAGTGTTATAGTATCTGGAGATGTGTTTCCTATTGGGGTGAACGTGATGATTAGAGCACGTGCTTATGATGATGCAGGTCAGACCTGGACGCATGAGATGTGGATTTATATCAAGAATTGGGATGATTCTCATGGATTCCATAATGGTATAGGATTTATTGCTGGTTTTGGGCATTCAGATAATATTCAAATTTCTAACTCTTTTGAAATTTCTTCAAGATGTTTTGTTATTGGAGATCTTTCTTGGCAATTCGAGGAAGGATTTACCTTTTCCATTGGTGATCAAGGTGCATATACCATGACCGGATCACAAAATGGTTTTGCTGAAACATTTATTGGAATTGCCAATAGACAACGAACAGTGTTTTTAGGATTTGCAACAGAGATATCTGTGAATTAATTTCCCTCTTTTCTTTCTTATTTTTTCTCTTCAACATATTTAAATAAATAAACTTGCATATATATGGTTGATGAGATTAACAAAGGAGGATTTGTTTTATAAAAATGTAGTGTTTTTTCAAAGTATCTCCTTCTTTTTTGCTTTTATCCTGGTTTTCACTTCTTTTGCAGTGTCCATTGAATCCTATCAAAGTAATCTCTCTGAGAGAAATGAAGCGCGAACAGAATTGGAATTTAACTTAATTTCTGATGGTTATTTTTCTGGATGGTGGAATTCTAGAGATCAATCATTAGATGGTGTATTGAGCGGATCGATTGAATTTGGTCGATCAGATACTATTGCTCGATTAACTGGTGTGTTATCAGTTAATTCGTCAAATTCATATTTTGGATTAGATGCATGGGTGATGAACAATATAGTGGTGGGAATGCTCTTTTCTACTGTAGATGGATCACAGATGTTTATTGGAAGGATTCAAGTACAAATGCCAGAGTTTTCTTTCACGGTTTATGCAAATTCAAATAAGATCATCTCCGGTGGTGGAACTTTTGATGGATCCTTTTTACCTGCCCCTACTGGACCATATCAAGTTGGTGTTCACTCATTTCATCTCATTGATGATTCACGGGAGGAATGGTTCACCGAAGATAATGTTTCAGATGTTCGTGAGCTGATGGTAAAGGTGTGGTATCCAACGGAAGATAATGATTTTTCTGATAGAGCAGATTATATGGATCCAATTACCTTTTCATGGCTGCGAAATCAAGGACCGGTTCCGTTAGTTACTATTCCAAAGGATGCATATCGCTTCGTCCACCCCTATATTTATGAAGAAGTTGAACCGGTTTCTCAAACCTGTTTTCCTGTCCTTTTGTTTTCACCAGGGTATGATGGTGTGGATACGATTTATACTTCGTTTATTGATGAACTCGTCAGCCAAGGATATGTTGTGGTTTCTATGAATCACCCTTTCGTTTCTGGTGTGACCGTGTTTCCTGGTGGACGAGTCGTCTATATTGCGGATCTACCAGGAAATTATTCTGAATCTGCTGATTTTTTAAAACAATCCCAACAAACCGTGATTAATGATGCCTTATTTACCCTTGATTTCATTGAACAACTGAATCAAACCGATGACATACTATCTGGGATCTTTGATTGCTCTCGTGTGGGTATGTTTGGGCATTCTTTTGGAGGAGCAGCAACGATGAATTGTTGTTTTTTAGATGATCGAATTAAAGCTGGTTTCACTCTCGATGGCGTGGTCTATAATGAGTTCATCACTGGTGCAATTGATACTCCTTTTCTCTTGATGTGTGCTGAACAACGATTCAATCATAGTAGCTATGAGTATGTGTGGAATCAGTTTACTTCAGATGCTTTTCAAGTTGGAGTGGTTGGTTCGTCTCACTATGGATACACTGATGTCGGCGTGTTATTATCTCATATGCTTCCGTTAATCCCATCTTCGACACTTGGTTTTGGAACGGTGGATGCTCGTTCTTTAATCATAATTACTCGATGTTTTGAACGCGCATTCTTTGATGTTTATCTAAAAGGTGCTGAAAAAGAAGAATTAATTGATTTATTTGATAATTTTGAGGATTTACTCATTCTAATAAAATAAGAAATTAGATTTATTTTTCAATTTTTTTAAACGGTGGCCAAAGGATCTCGATCCATAAATTTTCTATTTAACCATTTTTCTTCAGATAATGTGTTATAGATGTTTGTGGGATTTTGTTTCTTTTCAGGAGTTGTTTCTTTCAATGGATGGTATCTTCCTTGCATTGAATATCGTAGTATTGTCGAGGTGTTGAGTGACCAGTAATGGATCATCCACGCCCGTCCATCATATAATCGAGTTTGTTCTCTACTAGTGGTTAGAATATTTTCTCCTTCAAGCATGTAAAAAATCTGTCGTTTATCAGTGCTTAAAATATTGTCAATGATTCGAGTTTCGTATCCAAATATTTCCATGATATACTGTGCGATATGTTTTGCTTGAATTGGATGCAATCCAATTTTATTTTTAATAGCTTGTTTCAATATATCTACAGTAATTAAATCCATAAATTAAGTGCCCCCTCTGCACAGACCCCATCAATTTTATAACAAACATCATATATAAATTTTGTTTTTCATGATATTTAAACTTTTCTCTGATTGAATGGGTTTGTGTTATCTGTTATACTATTTTATTAAAAAAATAAAAATGAGGGGAGGGAGAGATCATTAATTAAGAACATCTTGTCGTTTTCTATATTGATAAAAAATAATAGATGTCACTCCTATAATAACACTTACTAATTCAAATCCAGGAGTGTTCTGTTCATCATTATGGTTATTATTAGATGTTGAAGAATTAGTTGAAGAGGAAGGATCGGATGGATCATTATTTGTCTGTTCTGCAATAGTAACTGTAGTCATATCCTCTGAAATGCCTTCATTGGTATCAACAACAGTGAGAACAATAGTATAATTCCCCATTGATGTATACGTATGAGAAATCAGTTTTCCAGTTCCGGATCCCCCATCGCCAAAAATCCATGAATATGATTCGATTGTATCATCTGTATCGTAACTTTCTGACGCATCAAATAATATTGATTTATTCACTATTCCATTATATGGCCCCCCAGCTTGTGCAACAGGAGCAATATTATCCGTGGTTGTATTCTTTCTTACTTTCACCGTGGTAGTTTTTGCTGAAGACCAGGTACCATCATTATCTTTTACTTTGAATGAGATCGTATGAGTACCACTTGATAATGTTGACATGGTAAATGTCGATTCCGAACTTAACACACCATCTTTATTTGATGACCATTGATACGCAGTGATCATTCCATCAGAATCTGATCCAAATCCATGGAAATATATTTCTTCATCTTCTTCTCCTTCAGTTGGATCAACTGTTACTATGGTTGCAGTAGGGGCTTGATTTTCTTCACTTTCTGATTCAATGATCAGAGTTTCTTCATCATATGACGACCATTGGTCATCTTCATCTTTTACTCTGAACTTAATCGTATGCGTTCCAACAGAGAGAGAACTCGTGGAGAAATCAGCTGATGAAGAATGAATTATTCCATCAATGGATGAAATCCATTGCCAGTCAACAATGTATCCGTCTTCATCAGTTCCATGACCTTCAAAAGAAATTGTTTCACTTTCAGTTGCAGAAGAAGGTTGAATAGAATCAATGTATGCTTGAGGCTTTTGAGTAGAGATTAAAAAAAGTCCTAATGGATAAGTATCAACACTATCGCCTCCGGAAATCGAGTAAGGATTATCCCCAATACCATCACCATTACTGTCATAATCTTGATAATCATCCCAATAATTTCCTTTTTGGTTATAACTCCAACTATTTGAACTGGCTGCTGTCGAATCCTCAGCATTCTCTGCAAAATTCGAGGAAAACTCATTTTCATAAAAAACATTATCCACTGAAGCAGAAACTAATATACCATAACCGTTACTTTTTATTTTATTCTTATAAATCATATTTCCATCGGAACCATAAAGATAAATTCCATCTCCATTATTCCGAATTTGATTATCATGAATCAGGCAATCATCAGCAAAATAAAATTTTAACCCCTTCTGATTATTATTTTGAATAATACAATTCTTAATCTCAGCGTTAACCGTGTATTGTAAAAGAATACCACGTTCCCCATCAGAAAGTATACATGAATCTAAAATGAATGCCGTGGCACTATCAACAAAGACACAAGGAAAATCTTGACTTTCTCGTAGTTCATTTGAGATACTGAGATCTTTGATCGTCACATCATTAGCCGTTATTTTCATAGTATGATTACTTGCACTGAAAACTCCTCGAATAAACGTAGAATCTTGATCATCACCTCGTAATTCAATTGATTTATCAATGATAATGTTCCCATCATATGTTCCACTATACACATAAATGATATCAGAGTCATTTGCTTGATCAATCGCTTGTTGAATATTGGTATAATCTCCCGATCCAGAATCATCAACATAGATCGTTTCCGCAGTAACTAGTAAGGATCCTAGTAATACCATAAAGAAAAATATACTTGTTCCAACTAAGGTAATATATGTATTCAAATGAATACTTCTCATCTTCACCATCTACCTATATATAATCGTATATGAAATAGTATAAAAACATATGGTGAAAAAATAACATCCAGAAAAAAAGAAGAATTAATGTGGTCTATGAATGGATAACCACATGATTTAAAGTTTTTTAACATCAACTGCTTTTGATCCTTTTTCTCCTTCTTCAACTTCAAATTCAACTTCGTCGCCTTCGTGAAGATATACCCCTTTTGGAAGGGCAGTATAATGTACAAAGACATCTTTACCATCATCAGTAGTTATAAAACCAAATCCTTTTTTTGGATGGTACCATTTTACTTTTCCATTCATAATGTTCCTTTCTCCATTTATTTACTGTCTGAAACCGGGAATAAAAAATTTGAATAACTGGTAAAAAACCATTTTTCAAACTCCTTATTCATTGTTTCTTTTTTTTTTAATTAATCGGGAGTCATATAAGCTCTTTCTTAAATAGTTTACCACAAAAATCAAGTTAAAAAAGTTAAAAAAGAGCGCCCCGGCCGGAATTTGAATCCGAGTCCCTAGCTCGACAGGCTAGGATGATAGGCCACTACACTACCAGGGCATTTACATGTGTTTTGCAGGAGGTAAATAACAACTCTTTCTTTAACTTTTTCCTCAAAATACACTAAATCGAAAAAAATTAAATAAAAAATGAGAAAGAAAAGATGATTAATTTGGTTCTCTAATTGTCGTAAAACCTTTGATATCGTATTCATCTATCTCTTCTTGTATATCTTCGTACTCTTCTACTAAAGCTCCATACATATCCATGGTGCTATTGAAGAGAGCCAATAAATCACTCATATTCGTTCCAAAGGAACTGGATCCATTGATATAAGTGATGTTTTCTACGATTCTTTTCAAGTATATGCTTGCGTTATATCGAAGCAATGTGACTTTTGCACCGGTTTCCGTTAGATTAACGTACATAGAGAGAAGTTTCAGATAGTTTTCATATGTTGTGAAATCCTTAGTATTTTCAAAGAAATTGGCTGAAATTAAAAAGTTTTCATGAGAATTTAGATAATTTGGCATCGCTCTTGTACAATTATCGATACTGCTGTTTTTGTAATGATTCATCCTCGACTCATTGTTTTCATTAAGCGTACTTGTGTAAAACAATTGAGCTAAGTCAAAGTGGTAGTTACCAAATGCTCTATCCTCTCGTGCAGAATCAAGAAGTACGGATGACTCGAGAAAACTACTTGTGAAATTGATATTGTTTTCTTCGATGGTTTTAATTTCTGAGCTGTGTTCGGTATTGATTTCATCGATTTGTGTTTGATAGACAATATCAGCAATAAAATAGGTTACTACAACTATCCCGATTAGTATAGCAGACATCATGATAAACATGTTTTTATCAAAGACTCGTACCATGTTTTTCCTCCTAGTTTATTCTGGTTGTGAAAGACTGACTTCATGATCATCCCAGAAAATCATTGGGCATACCACAGGATTATAGTTGCTCTCCCATTTTATCTTTGCTAAATTTGCAGCAAATGAACCCACGGGACGTGATTCCATAAATGAAGTCATACTTTGTTCTTCACGAGTATCAACAAGAGTTTCATCTCGATATAACGAATATCTAAGATGTTCATTATCTACCTTAGTTAATTTCAAGGTGTACCAGTCATTATATAAGTATCCGCCTGGAGAATCACTATACAGTTGTACCCATTCCCCTACTGATGGATTCCAATAAGATAGCTTTGCAACCCAATCTAAAGGAGGTGATGATCCCTGGTGTACATAGACGATTTTGATCTTAGCGAAAGCATTATCATAGCTGTTCAGAAACGTTAATATGGTATCTGCTCGCTCAGTGGCATTACCACAGGCAAAATCGATTTTCCATTCATTAAAGAAACTCTCAAGAGTAGATATGTTATAATACCAGTATTGTGGACTTCCGCTTAGACGCATTTTTGTTTTAAAGGATTGTGGGGTTAGATAAGAGTAACTTTGTGCTACTTCAAAATTACTTTCTCCTTTCTCTAGTGTTGTTGAAAACCATTGTTTTCCAATATATTGTTGAGTTGCAGATTCTTTTGCTGCATCATCGCTGAATCCTTCGGTAACTGAATCTGGCGGGGTAAAGGATATGATATAAAGGATAGTCGGATCGTCATCATCAGTATCTCCATCCCCATCATAATCAATTCCATCATCGATGTGAGGATCATCAGTATATTCAGTGGCATCGTTGTCTCCATTTTCATCACTATCCCAATAAAGAATTCCTTGATTCCAGATTTCAGATCCGTTTACTAGACCCTCATCAACCAAAACATTGTAGGTAAGAGAAACACTACTTTCGCCAGCAATTTCTCCATTCCACTCTATCCTGTTTTCAACTTCATCATAAACGATTGATCCATCGGTTGCACTAAGTGAACTTTCAACATATGAACTGTTATCAGGAATATAATCAATAAATTCATCTCCAAGATTGTCATGTTGAGAAGCAGTTCCAGTATTACTCAATGTTATGGTATACTTTAATTCATCTCCAGGTTCAATATCTCCTTCATTAAGATCGGAAACCGTTTTTCTTGCGACAAGTTCAGTTCGAGCGTATCCAGAAAACTTGACATTGTCAATATACGCAGCACTATCAACTTGATTATCTCCATAATCATGCAATTCAATGGTGATAGTGATTTGTTCATACGGTGAAACTGGATGGGATACACCACCAATATTGATTAAATCAGATGCACCTGCATCCGCACCAGGATCACGACTGGTTCTATCAACCCAATCAAGAGCACCGGGATAACCACTTCGAGCATAAATGTCAAATCCCGTATTTCTTATTCCATCAGAATCTAAGGTGAAATATCCACTATTAATATCAAATGAATAATATGAATCTCCTTCAGTAGGAGAAGATACCGTTACGGTTAATTTATCATTGTAAGCACCTCCGACGTATTCAGGAAATTCTGCACTGAAAAACTGTACATCATAATAGACATAATGCATAAAGGCAGGAACGGTAAGAGTCATCGAAAATTCAACTTGGTCCAACGGTGACCCATATTGACCTCCTTTAAACCAACTTCCTCGCTCGTCTCCAGGATTATTTGCATTTGATGTTACTGGGACATCTCCAGCAACTCCTGTACTAAATAATGCAAAGGTACTTCCTTGAGTTGGAAGCATGGTACCAAGCGAGGATAACACGATACTTTGTCTACTTCCATACTCATCAGTGTCATAATATGAACAGTCTACAAGGCAGGATGTATTATGTAAGATTGCTAAAGCAAGATCTTCCCCATCATAAGGTTCTGCAATAGCTGTTTCTCTTAACAACATCATACTTCCAAATAATAGAAGCATTGTGCAGATAACTGCTTGAATTTTTCTTCCACTATTTTTTATTGTTTTCATATACCTCCACCTTCATAAATTTTGATAAATAATTCATTTGAAGTAAGTGTGTAAGCATCAAGAAATTGATTCGTTGGAGTTACTTCACACTTCCATGTTTGTCCAACGATGGTTTCTTCGGAGACAATCACACTAATAGAACTATTTCCATTGTAATTTGATAAATAATTTTGATAGATTTGTTCTTCAGAGAGCACTCGGTCATAGATTTTTACTTCATCGATCAAACCGGTATAATTCACATTATTAACCTGGGATAATCCAGTTAATGAAAAGGCATCTACACCCGCTTCAACTACTGAACCATACCCAAGGTCAGAAGCTTCAAAACGGATTTTTACCGTATCAGTTAATGTAATGTAATCCTCTAAAACAATGATATAAGAATACCATTGTTCAGGCATTGGAGTATCTGGACCAATCGTTAATGCTGTTGTCCAAGAACCTCCATCATCGTCAGATACATCTACATAAAAATAATCATTATTAGCACTAGATCCATAGTTATTTGTATACCAAACATCAAATGAGCAATTCACGGTTTGATAATCACTAAGATCAAATGTCGGAGAAATTAACCAAGTTGTTCCTCCATCAATATCTTTTTCACGTTCATTCTCAGTAACATAACAATTTCCGGAACCATCACTATCATCAGATGGATCTCCTCGATCATCATCTACAGGTATTCCTCTTTCCCAAGATCCATCATAAAGACCATAACTATCATCAACTGTCCATCCTTTATCTGTTTCAAAGTCATCAGTAAAGATAGAAAAATAATCGGTTGGTGGTGGTGATCGACTTCTTCCAATATATCCAAAGGGTTGAGAGCCTAATCCTAAGCTCTCACCAGGAGTCGTTCCTGTAATTGTGGAATCAACAATTCCATCGACATAAATGATCGATTCACCTGATGACCGTTCATAGGTGGCAGTCACTAAATGCCAATTATTATCAGTTACTTCAGTTAGGCTGGCAGTTTTCATATTTTGAGTTGATGTTTTCCCATCCCATTGCACATTTCCATTTGCGAGTGACAATTCAAAATAAAGAGAACGGTTATAACTTATAATTGCTCCATTAGGATTTGGAGTTTTAATCCATACTTCGACAGTAACCTCATCAATGGTAGGATTACTAAAACAATACGGAATTTCAATTGAACTATTGCCGTCTAAATCATATCCTCCACCAATTCTTCCTGAAGAATTCCATTCAGCATCATTATTATCCGCATGATTATCCATGCCAGAATAATCTTTGATTTCCGTACTTAAAGAAACATCAAATGGCAGATTTAAAACAGTTAATGGATTATCGTTAACTAACCAATTATACACATAACTAGAGGCTTCAAAAGAAGAGTTAAGATCTTCACCAAGTTCTGTTTTATTAAAACAAATTAAATCCTCATCTGTTGTGTCAGTAAGTAAACTACTGATTAACCAAGGATTTTGAGGATTCTCAGATTCATCATCCGAAGCTTCTTTTATTGTACCTTTTAAAATTCCTTCGAACACAGAAATCTTATTTCCCTCTCTATCAAACGTATACACATCAACTTGCACACTATCATTTTCAGTTGGTAAGATAACAGAAGTGGGAATGATTTTTTCTCCGATACCCCAAGGCGATTCTGTATATATTTTTGAATCAAGTAACGTGCCATTTTTTGCTTTTACATCCACTTGAAATGAACTTAGGGTTTCTCCACCAACGTGTTCAATAATAGCAGTTCCTTCTTGAGTCACATATCCAATAAGTTTAACATGAGGTTCTGCTGTTGAACCAGGTAATGGAAAAACAAATGAATAAATTGCAGTAAATGACAGTACGGCGATTAAGACTAAAAATAAACCTCCTAAAACTTCAGACACCGCACTACAGTGGTATATACTGGATTTGTATCTCATCTCCCATTCACACAGTACTAAATCCTGTTGCTCATGCTATTTAAACCGTCTCTGACATTTTTACAAAACGAAAAAAATAAAAATCGATTTAATTAAAACATGAACTTAAACACAAAAAAGGAGATCAAAACAAGGATAAATCCGAAACGAACTCCTGAAGATAACCGACCATCCATCATGAATCCACCGAGTAATCCCCCACCAATACTTTGCACCATGACAAACGAGAAAAAAGTATATTTTAACAACTCATGATCAATATGTGCGATTTGCATATTACCAATAGATTGACCGGCCATTTGATCCTGTAAATCAAAAATTGCGGTGAAAATAGTTTTATCAATAATAAGAATCACAGCAAGAAATACAAAAAAACTAATGAAAATAACAATACTGTACATTGACATTTCTGCTTTTCGCTGCATTTCCACTCGTTTTGTCTGATCGATTTCCTTTGCTGCAGCTTCAAACACAGCAGCAGTGTTTCCTCCGATTTCAAGGGCTTTATTGATAGTGATGACCATTCGTTGAACTGCATCGGTATTGATTCTTTTGGCAAAGTTGTTCAATGCATCATGAACACTTATCCCCCAAGAAAGCTGAGCGGACATCCGTTTTATCTCTGCAGTTAATTTCCCATGATCGGCACCTGCTGCTGAAGTAATCGCATCAAACACGGTCATTCCTGAAGCGGTGGAACTACTGATTTCTCGTAAAAAATCCGGCAGTTGGTCCTGAACATCTTTTTTCCGTTTCGTCTTAATATAACTATAAAATCCAATAGGGCCAATTCCGGATAACACTGCAAAAACAAGTAAATCAAATCCTGCTAATCCAATAAATGAAATATCAATTGCTCCAATAAAAGCAAAGAAACCAGTTATAAACAAAAGCAAAGTAACTGAAGATGACACCGCAAGAATAATCTGCATGGGGAGATCGGACCCATACACTTTTTTCATATTGTATAATTTGGAGTCAAACAATTCTTTCATATGGACTCCCCCATTCCTGATTTCATCATCACGTAGAAACCAGCGTAAGCAAGAGGAAGAATTAAGAAAGCTAAGATAAACATGAATTCAAAGGAGATACCTCCACTAGTCATCCCCATGATTGAGATGATGATGACCAAAAATAAGGGAAAAGCAATAACCGTTACAACAAAAGCTTCTGCCATCACTGCAAGGGATTCTAAATTTCGCTTTCGTTCAACAAGATCCGATTCCATATATTTTTCTACACATCGATCAAAATAAGGTCCAAGTTCACTTCCTGATTGAATGACGCCTAAAATTCCCTGAAGAAATTCTTTAAATTTATCTGATGGTGATATATGAATGGCATGTTGTAATGCAGTAATTGTGTCTACTCCCATCATGGAAATTTCCATATTGATTTTTTTTGCTTCTTTTTGAATTTCCCCATATAGTTTAATTGATGCTAATGCTTCGAAGATTTCTGCAGGAGAAATTCCAGCAACAGACATGGTGTTAATAAAATTTGCAGCGTACGGTAGGTACCTTTCGATTTCTTTTCCACGCGTTTTCGCTTTTGAAGTTGGTAAAAATAAATAATACAATCCTATACTTATAGGAACTAATGAGGAAATTACCAGTAATAATAATGCAGTAAAAGGAAGGGGGAGAATTAAATAGAATAATAATGTAGAAATAAAAGAAACAACAAATCCCAGAAGCATGTTCATAAGGACCATGGAGTAGTACTCTTTGTAGACTATACTAATATCCGCTTTCTCAAGTAATCTGTTCTTACTTGTTTCACTAAAGTTCATCCGAGCAAAAAAATCCGAGAACAACCGTCTGCAAAATCGACTATACGTTGTTGATTTCATTCACTCAGTTCCTCTTTTACCCTATCAATAATCTTCTCAGGATGTCGTTCATATTCAGCAACAATTTTACCTACATCCCGATAATCTCTCATATCCTTTTTAATCATCCATTGTAAAACTGTTTTACGATTTGTAAATTCCTTATCAAGTTCCGTTTCATTCCAGTCATTTTGCAATCGAATGGTATTAATGATTTTACTTCCACCCGTTCGTTCAAATCGATCATCTGTTTTTGAAACCCAGGAGAAAGGCTCCATGAATATCAATTGATTCGTATCCGGATCAAGTTTGATAACTTCAGTGACACTTGTCATTCGTCTCACTGTTTTTTTACCGATATCAATTGCATTTTGAAATACGATGATGTCTAATGATGTCAGTAGTGCACGTGGCAAAGAAATCGGTGGGTTTTCAAGACGTTGGATCAACGTATGGATATCGCTTGCATGCACTGTTGAATATGAAGTATGACCAGTTGCCATTGCTTGAAACAAACTATACGCTTCTTTCCCTCGAACTTCTCCAACCATTACTACCTTCGGTCGTTGTCTTAGTGCTGCACGAATCAAATCAAACATATCGATATCTTTACCTGTTTTAGTATCTTCAGAAGAAGAAAACCCTTGTCGAGTAGTTCCTGCTATCCAGTTTTTATGAGGTAAACTAATCTCTCTTGTATCTTCAATAGTAATTATTTTGTGAGATGGAGGAATGAATAATGATAATGCATTTAATGCCGTTGTTTTTCCCGAAGCAGTTCCTCCGCAGAATAAGACAGATGCTCCATTTTCAATGGCCATCCAGAAATACGCAGCCATATCTAGAGAAAGTGATTTGAAATTGATCAAATCAACTGGAGTCAAGGGATTTTCCCGAAATTTTCTAATCGTAAAAGTACTCCCGCGAGTAACCGTTTTTGCTAATGTTGATTGCAATCGAGACCCATCAGGGAGTTTTCCATCTACGATAGGTGAAAAAATAGATATTTGTTTGCCACAGATTTGAGCTAATCGAATAACAAAAGAATCAAGTTGAGCAGGACTATCAAAATAAATATTGGAGGTAATTTCATCATACTTTTTATGATAAATAAAAATCGGAGTATCTGGTCCATCACAACTGATATCTTCAATTCCTTCATCTTTCATAACAATGTCAATTTGTCCATATCCAAGGAATTCTTTAAATAAATGATAAAAAACCTTATCTTTAGATTCTTTAGCGATTTGTTCTAATCGTTCTTTTTCTTGTTGTTTCAATTCTTTATTAAACATTTTTTGAACTGAATCCTTAACCGATCCAATTGAATTAGTTACAGAGTGAAAAGAAAAATTTTCTTTATTTGGATCCTTAGATTTATGAAATTGAAAAATTTCTTTGAATGTTTTTGGTTTCTTTTCTTCATCTTTTTTTTTAATCTTTTTTGTAGGGAAAAATTTGATATCATTATCAATAATAATTTGCTCAAGGGTATTTTCAAGGTATTTCTTTCGTTCCTTTGTATCTGTACCTGTGACATCGATGTCAGCAAGCATTTTGAATAAATGAGTGATTTCTTTTTTTATCTCAGTTTCAAAAGAGGTGAGTTCTGGTTCTATCACTTGATAAAAACATTCTCCGGTCTCATTGTGTTGGATGATTCTTCGAACCCCGCGCCCTTTCCAACCAAATCCTTTTTTCTCTTCAATAATTTTTGTGTTTTTTGCAAAATCTTTATCTCGATCTGAAAGTGTTGTTTTCTGTTTCTTTTGTTTCGCTTTTGCCAGAAGACCTGATCCTAGAGATATATCTTCTAAATTCTGATCTTCTTCAGAATCGATGAATGAGTCTTTTATTATAGACTCAGCATCTTGAGATGGCTGTTGTTTTAATTGCTGTGCTTGTTCTAACAGTCCCATTCATTCATCACTTTAAAATGTCATATTTTTTCATGACTTTTTCATAGAGAGCAAAATCTTCTGATTGTGAAAATTCTTCAATGACTTCATCAGGGAGTTTACCTAAGAGATCATCAGTGATTTTCAATAATTGAATCAAGTCCGTATCTACTGATCCTGAAATTGTTGTAACTTGCTCTGATGGTTCACTTTCTTCTATTGCGGGTTGTACAGGTTCACTTTTTTTCTGATTTGAAGAGTCCTGTTTTTCGGTTCTGGTTTTTGTTTGTTTCTCGTCTGATTTTTTTTTGAAAAGAAAGTGTGATTTATCCGTTGACTTGAAAAAAGAAGTTTTCTGTTTTTCTTTTTGTTTTTTGGTTTCAACAAGTTTATTACTAGGAGGTGTATCAAAGGTTTGAGCTATCCCATGTATTCTGCCTGTTCTGGTTTCAGTTTTTTCTTCTAAAGGGGTTGTTTGATAATGTTTTACTTCCTTAAACTCTACTGTTTGTTCTTGTTGATTAGATTCCATTTTTGGTTCATTTGTAGATTTTTTTAATTTAACATTAAATTTTGGAAGATGAATTGAAAATGAATTTTTTTTAGATGGTTTATTTTTTTGAGATTGTGGTTTATTCTGTTCAAAGAATGTCAAAGTCTTTTTTTCTTGCTTTTTTTCAACATGCTTAACTTTTGGTTTATCAACTGGTTTTGTTGATTCTGGATGGTCTAATTCAAAGATTTCCTCTTTTTCATGTGATTCAAACACGGGATTCCATTTTTGTAAGTCTTCATGATTACTAGTGATTTCTTTAGGGTCAGTTGATGTTTGTTGATGCGTCTTTTCAACGATTTCAACTGAGGGAGATAAAGATTCATCTTGCTTTCTATGTAATGATTCATTATTCAGTAATTTGTCAATTAATTGTTCTGTTTCATGAAAATCACGTTGACTTTGTTGATTGGATTGTTCATTACCAAATTCATGTGAAGTAAAAAAAGAATCAACCATATCTGCAGATGACTGTTTTTCCTTTTTTTGTTTTTTAATCTGTTCAGTCTCCTCTACCATCGTTTCTCACCTATACTTTTAAAAGAGGTTTTTCGAATTGAAAAATAACACGTTTTTCGCATCCCATTATCTTCCATCCAAAAAAAGTAAGCACGTTATCTTTTAATAAATATTTCTATATGTTTTATATATGGACGATTCAGGATTTTACTTTCAATTCAATATAGTGAATATTTAAGAAAAACCATTAGGTTAATAAAACAAAATTGGGTTTCGATTTTTGATATATGATTCCTACGGTAACGATAATTGATACGATTCGATTCATTGCTGGAATTAGTATTTTAGCTTATGCGTCATATACAGATATAAAAACGCGTCGGGCACCAAATATCTTATGGATTATCCTTGGTGGATTAGGTCTGGTTTTATTAGCCGTTGAATTCTTGTTAATTGGATTTGGAAATCAATTAATTTATCTAGCCTTTATCCCTATTATCATTGTCATTGTGTATGTTTTCTTTCAACTGCGACTTATATTTGGAGGTGCTGATGCAAAAGCAATCATGGCGATTGCAATACTTGTTCCTTTCGAACCAGTATTTTTTGGATTTCCTTTGAATAATTCACCGATGCCGTTCTCATGGGTTATTTTTTCAAATTCCATTGTGATTTTTTTATTTGTCCCACTCAGTTTATTTGTCTTTAATCTGATTAAAAGAGATATTCGATTTCCTCATTGTTTCTTAGGCTATAGAATGTCGTTACAAAAAGCAAAAGAGAAATTTGTTTGGCCACTGGAACGAATTGTTGATGGACACACTCGTTTTTCATATGTTCCCCATTCTTTTGAATCAGATGATATTTATGAGGATTTTGAAAAGATTGGAATAAAGCATATTTGGGTAACTCCTAAAATTCCCTTTATGATTCCGTTAGTTGTTGGATTTGTTGTATCTTTTATTCTTGGAGATATCCTATTTTCATTGATGCAACTTTTTCAATAACCTTTCATATTGATTTTTTTCACATTGAGATGGTTGAAAAAACACATATAGTACTTGTATAATTAGCATCCGCAGCAGTATGACAAAGAAAGACTATTACGATGTTCTTGGTGTTAACAAAGATACGGATAAGCGAGATATTAAAAAGGCTTATCGAAAGTTAGCCTTAAAGTATCATCCTGATAAGAATCCTAGTAAGGATGCGGAAGAGAAATTCAAAGAGATTTCAGAAGCTTATGCAGTACTTTCTGATGATGAAAAACGACAGATGTATGATCAATATGGTCATGCTGGTATTGATCAACAATATACTTCAGAAGATATCTTTAGAAATGCAGATTTTGGAGATATTTTTCGAGGAATGGGCTTTGATTTTCAAGATATTTTCAATCAGTTTTTTGGTGGTGGAGGATACCCTAGAGGGAGAAGACAACAAAGAGGCGCTGATCTTAGATATGATACTGAAATAAGTTTAGAAGACGCTTATCGTGGTCTTGATAAAGAGATTCGGATTCCCCGAACAGAGTCTTGTGATATGTGTGGAGGAAGTGGTGCAAAACCTGGAACCAAACCAGAAACGTGTTCTCAATGTGGTGGTCGTGGTCAGGTCCGTCAGTCAAGAAGAACTGCGTTTGGTATGTTTACGCAAGTAACCGCTTGTCCTCAGTGTCAAGGGCAAGGAGTTATTATTAAAGAGCGTTGTAGAAAATGTAAAGGGTCTGGACGAATTCAGGTTATTCGTGACATCACCATTCATATTCCCAAAGGTGTCGTTAATGGTGCTCAACTTCGACTCGCAGGAGAAGGAGAATCAGGTTCTGGGGGAACTGGTGATTTATATGTTGTTATCCACGTAAAACCTCATTCAGTTTTTAAGAGGAGGGATGCGGATGTTTACAGTGTCCAATCAATTTCTTTTTCTGAAGCGGCATTGGGTGCAAAAAAAGATATCAAGACGATTAATGGGGGGGAAGTAAGCTTGAAAATACCTGAGGGAACTCAGCATGGAACTATTTTGCGGTTGAAAAACAAAGGAATGCCAGTGATGCAAAGTTCACGATTTGGGGATATGTATGTAGAAGTTCAAGTAAAGACACCAACAAAATTAAATAGGAACGCAAAGAAATTGTTTAAGGAATTAGAACGGGAAATATAAGGATAAAGTCTTTAAACACCTGTATGTATTGTATCAATGATTCTATGGTTAATATGGGGGTCAACTATGCATTCTTCAAAAAATAATCATGATCATTCAAACGAAGATGATTCACTTGATTCGTTATCAGATGAAGAGTTAGACCGACTTTTTAATCGTATGCAACAATTTTTTGAAAGTGATGATTTTAAGGAAATCGTTGAGGATATCATGTATGATGTATTATCCGATGATGATGAAGAGGAAGATGAATCATTTTATAAGCCCTCTTTTGAGGAACGCGATGAGATGTTTGATTCATATCATAAATCTTCATTTTTAATCGATGATAAATTCATAGATCATTATATTGAGGATAATGCACCTGAAGTGATTACGAGTAAAACATCCGTGATGGTTACCATCGCTGTTCCGCAAGCGCAAAAAAATGATATTGATTTACATGTCACCAGTGATTATATTGATATAACAGTAAATACTCGAAATCAACGGTATCATCGTATGGTCGACTTGCCTGCGGATGTGGACCCTTGTTCGACCAAAGCGACGTTTACTAATGGTGTGTTAGATATTGTAATGAGAAAAATTGGATCTCATAATCAGGGATGTAAGATTTCACTTTCCTAACATCTTTTTTTAATTGGTCCTATTTTATAGATGTAACAATTAAATACTATTAACAATATTTTATGTAATTGAGTGAATGTGACATGAAAAAGGATTCTGTAGGTATTGTATCAAAAAATCTGTTGGTAATTATAATTTTTGTAAGTATGGTTTTTTCTTCATTTAGCATGGTTTTTGCTACTGATACTATGCAAGAAGATCAACTGGTTTTTTCTTTTTCTTTTGAAAACCCCTCTATGAATAAGGAAAACAATGAGTTATCAGTATCTTTGGAAGACTTGCCTATAACTAATAATGTTGGAAAACCAAGACTTCCATTGAAACCACTTAAAATTCTTCTTCCTTATGGGACAACAGTTGATTCTATCACGGTTACATCAAAGAGTACTGTTTTACTTGAACCCGATTGTGATATTGAATATGGATCACGATTAATCCCTGTAGTTACTTCTAAAAATGAGTATACTGATGAATTCTCTTCAAGTTTATCTTCAGATGGTTCAAATCAGCTGTGGTCAGGTGGATCGCTCCAATATTTCAGAGGTTTTCCCATAGTTACTATTGTGCTTCGTCCAGTAACCTATGATCAACTGCAACGATTATTATGGTTCTCCCCTACACTTGAATTAACCATACAACTAACCACTGATGAACCCTATCTAGCTTTTCGAGGAACAAGTAAAGATATAGAAATTGTATCAAAAAAGATTGATAATCCTGAAGCCTTAGAGTCATATGATCCTTATTTACAAACGATTGAGGAATCTGTGGATTATTTAATCATCACGGGTGAAGATTTTGCTACTGCAGAAGTTGAAAATTCATTTTCAGATTTGATTCAACATCGAATTGATCAGGGTTATTCCTCAGTGATTGCTACGGTTGAAGAAATTACAACAAATCCCTTGTTTTATGTAAATGGGAGCTGGGGGGATAACAACGATGATAACCCGTATTATACAACAGGAATATTATCTAATCTGAGCCGGTTCAATGATACTTGCGCACAGATTAGAAATTACATTCGGTATATGCACTATACTCATGGAGTCAGTTTTGTACTACTCGCAGGGGATGCGGATACTGAATTTGCATCTAATAACATTGTTCCGGTTAGAGGGCTCTTTGCTAATGAAAGTGGACTTCCCTTGATAGGGACTTCTGAGATATTTGCTGAGGAGGAAGCAGATATTCCTTCAGATGTCTATTATGCTTGTTTAGATGGAACATTTAATGATGACATGGATGAACATTTTGGCGAATCCTTTGATCGAAATAAACGAAGAGGGGTTGAAGAAGCAGATTTAGAAGCAGAAGTCTATGTAGGAAGAGCTCCAGTTGATTCGATTACAGAAATGCAAAATTTCGTGTCAAAAACCATTTCATATGAAGAACGTACAACTGCGGACTATTATTCTCAAATCTTGTTTCTTGGAGAAGAACTGGGATTTCCAGGGGTATCAAATTGGGGTGGGAATTATAAGGATCAGGTCCTTCCGTATGTGTCTGAGTCGTGTTATGTGAGAACACTTTATGATAGGGAGTTAACCTATCATTGGTCAAAAGAAGATCTTATGGAAATTCTCGAAGAGGACACGCCTCATTTAGTCAATCATGACGGTCATGGGTATTATGGATATGATTTGAGAATGGTGAATAATGATGTTGATAATT
>Ga0272442_10001946_pt1 | contig 30559 bp, 29 predicted proteins | sample SSMForm2O_FD_200262 | JGI IMG/M metagenome (GOLD analysis project Ga0272442, IMG submission 200262) | Marine sediment archaeal communities from Little Sippewissett salt marsh, Falmouth, MA, United States - SSM-Form-2O | ecosystem: Environmental > Aquatic > Marine > Wetlands > Sediment ...
TGTAGACGATCTTTAAAAAGCGCGGCGTTTGGATCGCGCTTTGCGCGATCGTTTTCAGGGCAAAACGGGCTTCAGCGTATTCCCGCCAAAGTTTGACAGGAGAAATCCCAGGGTTTCGGATGTGAGTTACAGGAAGAGGCTACTACATGGGGACCTCCCTGTCGGAGCGACGGGATTTGCCTGTAATTTTTATAAGAAGGCCCTTGTGCACGAGGCGGTCGGCAATGGCGGAAGCAGCGGCAGTATTGTGAAAGAGCTTTCCCCAGTCCTTGAAAGCAAGGTTTGTGGTCACGATAGTCGAAGTCCGCATGTAGCGTTTGTTGAAGACCTGGTAAAGCAGATCGGCCCCACGGGCATCAAAGCTTAGATATCCGAGTTCGTCGATAATGATGAGGTCCGGCTTGGTCCATGTGGAGAGCCGCCTGTGCAGGGTATTGCGTATCTGTCCTGCCACAAGGTCGTTTACAAGGTCGGCTGCAAGGACAAAGCGTACGCGGTAGCCCCTGAGGCATGCGAGCTGGCCTATGGCATTGGCGAGATGCGTCTTGCCCACGCCTGAAGGGCCTACAAAGACGCAGTTGGTCTTTTCCTCGATGAAGTCCAGGGAGGCAGCGCGCATGACGAGTTCCCTGTCGATGGATTTTGGATAATCGAAATCAAAGGTGTCGAGGGTCGTAAGCGGAAATATGCGGGAGCGTTTCAGGGCCGCCTGTGCCCGGTCTTCGACATGCACGCGAAACTGCTCCCGCATCAGGTCGTCGAGGAGCTTGGTCGGGGAGTCGTTGCGGGAAATAGCCTTCTGCGTGGCCGCGTCAAGGATGGAGGCGGCATGGTCAAGGCCGAGTGATTCAAGCACCTGTTTGAGGGACAGGGTTTTCACAAGGTCATGACTCGGGATCGGAGTCGGGGTTTTCTTCTTTCTGGTTTTCCTGGTCTTTGAAGAGGTCATCGTATGTCTCCAGTTCATGCGGCTCGACCACAATGCGGTCAGCCGCGGGGTTGCCTGTAACCACGGGCTCGGGAGGTTCTCCGAGTCCGCGAGCGAATCTGGCCTGGTCAATGAGGGTTCTCACGTAAAGTGCTCCAAAAGTACGCCTGGCCAGGGCTTCGGCCATGCCCTGGGCCACGTCTGTTTCACCGTATCGTCCAACCAGCCTCATGAGTTTGCGCACTTCGTTTCTGAGGCCGATTCTCCTTCTCGCCACTTCCTGCAGATAAATGCGGCATTCCGGAGAAAGGCTTGCAAGCCGGTCGCGATGCTTGGGGCCCTGGGCTGCCTTGCGGCGTTCAATAAGCTTTTCGACATGGGCTTTGTCCTCGACTGCAACGCGGCGGTCCCACGAGCGTTTGTGTGAAGCGATTTCATTGCCGTCGCAGATGACGCGCACATTGTAGTCATCAGCCCGTATCTGCACTGTGCGGCCCACATAATCAGGCGGCACCGAGTATGTGTTTGTATCAAGACGCACTCTCGCATCTTTGGAAACCACCCTTGGAAACAGGACTAGGTCTGTGTCGAAAGGCTTTTCAGGAAGTGCATGAAGACGCTGCCTTTCCACAAGCAGGCGTTCGGACGGTCTTTCACGCGTGGTGCCGTGAATGCGCTCGTTTGCCGTCTGGTCCCTCCATGCCGCAGCCTTGGCTCTGAGGTCGGCAAGAGAAGAAAAACTGCGACCATAGAAAAAAGACTGGCGGATGTACCTTATGCTGGACTCGACCCGTCCCTTGGCTTCAGGGTATCGCACGGGTGCAGCCACCGGCTCGAATAAATAATGTCCTGCAAAGGCAAGAAACCGTGGATTGAACTGCACAGTGTTGCCGATGTGATGCAGCACCACGGACTTCAGATTGTCGTAAAGTATGCTTCTGGGAACACCCTGGAAGAATTCCAGCGCCCTGCGGTGCATTCGCAGGAAAGTGTCCATTTTCTGGTCAAGGGCGAAATCGAAAAACATGGCCCTGGACCACGACATGACCATGGAAAAGACAGACAAAGGCCGCTGGGTCGTGCCGATGCGAAGACGGCCAAACGACCCCCAGTCCACCTGTGCCTGCTCTCCAGGCTCCACCTCGAAACGCAAATACGCCTTTCTCTGCCTCCGTACACGCACTTTTGCCACATATCTGCGCATTACGGCTATGCCATGCTCATAGCCCCTCTCCTTTATCTCCTCATAAAGCCTGGCCCCGGAAAGGTCGGGCAGCTCGGCAAGGCGCTTTACGATGTAGGGCTTGTAAGGGTCCAGCACACTGCCTTTTTCCTTGTGTCCGTCCGTCTCTTCGTCTCTTATGGCACGCCGGACAACCGAATGATGCACTCCGAAGCGCCGGGCAACGGTTTCGATTGCCCAGTTCTCGCGCAGCACGAGACGCCGCATCTCTGCACGTGCCTCTGGCGGAGCCTTCATCGCAGCCCCGTAGCCGTGTACGTTATCATCCGCTTGCCCTGCCTGAAGTCACCCACGGTATTGATGAGATTGTCGCGCCTGAAAGTCTGTGAATACCCCCTCCATTCCACCCGGATAACGGACTCATCCAGGTCTCCAAGCAGACGCGACCACCTCTCCGGGTGTTTCTGCACGTCCACGGCGTCCGCATCGAGCACAGCGCAGAACGGCTGGCCGTGCCATGCCGCTATGCTCTTCAGGAACAGCCCCATGCCATCCGGCTGTTTCGGTACCAGAGGAAAACGCGCCCTCAATAACGTGCCTACTCCGCCCATGGTCAGCATGACGCGGGTTTCCGGGAATTTCGGCTCTATCGACATCCAAAGGGAATACATGAAGCAAAACCTCCAGCCGGACCGGCATCTCCGCGGGCACCACGCCCGTGGATGCGGCCCGTGTTTCATCATTTACCGATGCAGATGCTGTCCCGGAACCCTGATGCGTCACTTTTTGTATTCCGAGTCGTTTCCGCCTGATATATTCCCGCTGCCTGTCTGCATGTCCGCGCCTTCCTTCAGGGCTGTTCTGGTACTTGCGTCCTGCCCGCAGAAGGCTCTCCCGTCTTGCCGCTTTTGAGCATTCTGCACTGCAGTACCTGTGCCCGCGGTCGCACGACCTGCACAGGTGAAAAACCTTTCGACATCGGGAACATATCCGGGTCCGCAGCTCGACCAAAACATCCAGCCAACACCCTTTGTTGTAGACATTCCGGCCGAACCATGAGAAATAATGGGGTGACTAGGCCCTTTCAGGGTTTCTTACCGGACGGCCCGGAGCTCTTTCTCCGGGCTGTTCCTTTTCCGGGTGTTTCCACCATCCTCCTATGCTGTGATATACTTTTCAGGCAAGAACTAAATAACGCGATCGCTCGCGCTTCTCACGATCGCTTCCCCGCGCTTTTGGAGGATCGTTCACATATTACGGGCCAGATGATGATCAATCTTTACAGTCAAACACATATTGCAGACCAGGCCGTAATGGAGAAAGATTTTATGCTGACATAGCCCTTATATTTTGTGCTAGCCGTCCGGGGGTGGAGGAAGCCGACTGGTACGAAGTTGCCGAAGATGTATCCGAAGGTAACAGCGTAGTTAACCTATGGTTTCACGAAATTGTTCGTACTAACAACTGGGATACCTCGGATATGAAAAAACATTATTTAAATTACACACAAGATTTAGAAGAAGATAACTATCACTACCTGGGCGGTTGGAGGGAATATAACAGCCCATTTACCAGCAGCGATGATATAGTCCACTACAAGCAGATTCTGCCATTGATATCCCAGCCATGGGAAGGAGATCCTGATCAACAAAGATCGATAGTTGTATTGGATATGCACAATTATACAGGGAATGAATATTTTAAATATGATTCGGGCACCGATCTATACGGATGTCACGGCACATCAGGCTCTGGTGTTTTCAAGGGGAGGTCCGATAATTTAAGAAACCTCGAATTTCTCGGACCTGTTGTTCATCCTTATGGGGTCGGATGGTCCGGTCGTCTTTGTGTAATAACAGGAGATTGGAATGAGGGTGCAACTGAATATGATAATAGAGATATTCCTTCTATTACATTTATTAAGCTAGAATATACCAAGGCGCTTGCAGATATGGCATACCTTTACGAGTGGGTTATTTCCGGTGGTTATTTTGTACACCCTACGTTTTATGAGTGGTATTAAAATGCATATTGTTTCCTTTTACAAAAGAAATTCCGCTATCACGGCATCAAGAGATACATTCATGACTGCTGCGGTGGTTTTTATTTGCTGGCTGGCCGTTGGATGCAGCAGTGAGAAACCTTCCGACGATGGCCGTGAAAATACAAAGAATATGTGCAAAGACGGTATAGACAACGACGATGATGGAGATACAGACTGCGAGGATTCGGACTGCGGGGGATTTGATTTTTGCAAACCTGATGCTGCTGCTGTTGATGGCAGTACTGATTCGGATACGGACTCAGACACGGATTCAGACTCTGACTCAGACAGCGATTCTGACGCAGACGCCGATATAGAGCCGGATGGTATTTATTTCTGGCACACTTTTTATGGATCGAGTGATCATGATGATGGAAGTAGTATAGCAGTAGACAATGACAGCAATGTTTACATAACAGGATCCAGCTATAAATCATGGAAAGGCCCGGAGGGCCAAAGCCCCCTCCATGATAACGGAAGAGCCTTCATTCTTAAATTAAACTCGAACGGTGTCTATGAGTGGCATACTTTTTATAGCAGGTACGGTGAAGGAAAAGGCGTAGCCATCGACGGCGACAACAACATTTATATTACTGGATATAGTGCAAAATCATGGGAAGGTCCGTCGGAACAGGATCCGCTTCATGCTCATAGTATTAATAACGAATATGGTAATAATGACATTACAGTAATCAAACTGGATTCAGATGGAAACTATAAATGGCACACTTTTTGGGGAACTGATGAGGAAACAAAATGTAATGGTGAGTTTGTTCCTGACACAGCGGATGATGAAGGCACCAGTATCACCGTAGACAGTGATAACAATATCTATATCACAGGATATAGTGTAAATTCCTGGAATGGACCTTCAGGACAGAGTCCGATAAATGCGTTCAGTGGCGATGAATGCGATGGTATAGATTTATTTATATTAAAGCTGAATCCTAGCGGAAGCTATGGATGGCATACATTTTATGGGTCAGGTGGAATTGATTTTGTCTTGGACCTAGCCATGGACAGTGATGACAATATTTATATAGCAGGAAATAGCCGTGAGTCCTGGAACGGTCCTTCAGGACAGATCCCGCTTCATGATACTGTTCAAGGTGGCGGGTTTATCCTGAAATTGAACTCAAACGCAGGCTATGAATGGCATACCTTTATAGGATCAGGATCGAGTTCCTGCCAAAGTATCTCTCTCGACAACAACAGCAACATTTACGTCACTGGAGGCAGCAGTAACTGGAACGGCCCTTCAGGACAAACTCCTCTTAATGAGTTTGCTTACAGCCAGGATGGACGGCCGGACATATATATTATGAAAATGGACTCAAATGGTAACTATGAATGGCACACATTTTATGGATCTTCTGGAACTGATGGAAGTTACGGAATAGTTCATGATGACTATGACAATATTTTCATAACGGGAACCAGTAGTGAAATATGGAAAGGTCCTGAAGAACAGAATCCACTTTATCCCTTTCATGATGGAGTTGATACATTTATCCTTGCACTTGGATCAGACGGTGCTTATAAATGGCACGCATTCTTCGGTGCGGAGTTTAATGATGTCAGCAGTGCCATTACGCTTGGCATTGACAGTAAGATGTATATTGCGGGAAGTGGCTATAAATCCTGGACAGGCCCATCCGGGCAGAACCCAATTCATGAGCACAGCAGCAGCAGTGATGAAGATGCTAATGAAGACATCTTAATAATGAAGTTGCAGTCCGAAATATGATTTAATCAATAAAAGTTATGAGAAATAAATCTCCAAAGTCATGTTATGGAACTATACCCCTGTTCCTATTATTTGTTTCGTGCTCTGTTGGATGCGTCAACAGTTGCTCAAATGAAAACCGGCAATCATCTGAACAAAAAAAAGAAATTAATATTGTCAAGAATACAAAATCTCTAAAAACAATAAAAAGCAATCCCGATGTCCTTGCTGAAGATAAAGATTCTGGACACAGGAATGAAAAAGCAGGCTCCGAACACCCAGTTATCACCCAGATGTCGCACATTCTGGCGATACTGGAAATATTAAAGTCAAACGCGGATGACTGTGAAAAGGCAGGCGAGGAGCTTGGATCCTATCTTCAGGAGCACATGTCAGAAATTTCCATATTGAAGCAGGTTGTATTGAAAATCAAAGACGAGATGAAAATGTCACAGAAAGAAGCCATGAAATTTGCAGAATCAGCCAAGGAAATGAGTAGGAAGATAAAGAAACTGCAACCATATATGGATACTTTTAAAAGCAGGTGCAAGTCTCAATATGATAATCTCAGAGAAAAACTAAAGACTATTCAGTGAGAAGATCTTACCGACGTTTCTCTAAATTTTCCGGTATGAAATAAAGAGAGCTGTATCACTGGATATAAGTTCATTGATCAAGCACTAGACAGCAGGCCAGCCGTGAAGCGGAGGTTGTTGTGGGTATGCCAAAGGAGCCTGCATGTACCACAACAATCCAGAGGAAATGACACCGGATGAGCGCGACACGGAAGCAGCCGAAATCCTGGCAGCCGGGTTTTTGCGGTTGAAAAAACGCGCTCCCCATCTCATCGCCCAGGCCTGCAATGGACACATGTCCGCTAAAAGTCTACACAATTTACCAGGCAAAGAATCTGGACAATTTACAGAGAAAGGACTGGACTTCCCGGCCGACCAGAGCGTCCATGGAGATGGGAGTTAACTGGGTAGAGAGAGCCGAGGGAGGATCGAGATGAAACTGGATATTGCCAAGGAAGTAAAATCACTCAATCGCATGGGCGTTGCCGGACTGCGAGAGAAGTACGTCGAGATTTTCGGAGAGGAGACCAAGTCCGGCAACAAGGATTTTCTTGTGAAGCGCATTGCATGGCGGATACAGGCCCTGAAGGAAGGAGATCTTTCCGAAAGGGCACGCAAAAGAGCCGAGGAGTTGGCCAACGATGCCGACGTTCGTATTCGCGCACCCAGGAACATGTTCAGAGAGGGAGACGCATCACAAGCAGGCCGCACATCGATGCGTTCATTTTCACCCTCCGACAATCAACGGTTGCCCATACCCGGGACCGTGATCACGCGTGAATACCGCGGCGAGACAGTAAAGGTAACAGTACTTGAACAAGGTTTTGAATACGAGGACAAGGTCTACCGATCACTTTCTGCCGTAGCGAATGCAGTCACCGGCTCCCACTGGAACGGTTTTGACTTCTTCGGGCTTAACGAAAAGAGGAAGAAAAAGTGAGAGCAGGATCTCAAAGTCATCCGGGCTCACGATCCGAACCGGAATCAATCATTCGGTGTGCCATCTATACCCGCAAGTCCACGGACGAGGGTCTGGAACAGGAATTCAATTCCCTGGACGCCCAGCGTGAATCTGCAGAGGCTTACATAGAAAGCCAAAAGCACGAGGGCTGGGTCTGCCTGCCTGATCATTATGACGATGGAGGATTTTCAGGCGGCAGCATGGAGAGGCCGGCCTTGAAGCGGCTGTTATCCGATATCGAGTCTGGCAAGGTGGGCTGCATCGTGGTCTACAAAGTGGACCGGCTGAGTCGTTCCCTCTTGGACTTTGCCCGCATTATGGAATTACTCGATCAACGCCACGTATCTTTTGTGTCAGTGACGCAGCAGTTCAATACGACCAATTCAATGGGCCGGCTTACACTGAACATCCTGCTTTCGTTTGCCCAGTTCGAGCGGGAGATCATCGCTGAGCGAACGCGGGACAAGATGAGCGCAGCACGGCGCAAGGGCAAATGGATTGGTGGCATGCCGGTGCTGGGATACGATGTAGATCCGGGTGCCAAAAAACTGATCGTCAATGAGAACGAAGCAGCAAGAGTAAGAGAGATTTACGAGATCTACTTGGAGCAGCGATCACTACTGGCCGCGGTCAGGGAGTTAAAGCGTCGTGGATGGACAACCAAGCGGTGGATTACGAAAAAGGGGCACGAGCATGGCGGAAGAGCATTCAATAAGAATAATCTCTTCAGTCTGCTCACAAGTGTTACCTATATAGGCAAGGTTAAATACAAGGGAACGATTTATGAAGGGGAGCATGAAGCCATCGTAGACGATGGCACGTGGCGCAAGGTGCAGGATGTTTTACGACGCAACGGCAAGAACGGCGGCAAGGATGTCCGTAACAAGCACGGTGCCCTGCTGAAGGGGCTCTTGTACTGCGTGCCATGTGGAAACGCGATGTACCATACGTACACGTTAAAGAATAATAAACGCTATTACTACTATGTATGCACGCGCGCGCAGAAAGAGGGCTGGGATGCCTGTCCTACAAAGTCGCTGCCTGCAGCCGAGATCGAGCGATTCGTAATAGACCAAATCCGCTGCATTGGAGATGACGGGGATTTTGTTAACAAGGTTGTCAACCAGGCACGCCGCCAGAACCAAAAACGAATCAAAGACCTAAAACGCGAGTACAGGACTCTGGAGGGTGAAAGCAAGCAGTACAATGCCGAGGTGCGCAAGATTATCGGCACCTTGGCAGAAGAAGACGTAGCAGATACTGCCCGGCTTGCTGATTTGCAGGACCGCATTCGTACAATAGAGAAACAAGCAACTACCATGCGGGAAGAAATTATTGCATTGAGCCGGGAGACCGTAAGCGAGCAAGAGCTGGCAGCATGCCTGTCTCTTTTCGATCCAGTATGGGAATCGCTGTCACGGCTGGAACAAGCCAGGATACTTCGGCTGCTGTTTGAACGCATAGGTTATGACGGCGAGAAAGAAGCCGTGTCAGTGACATTCCGTCCTAATGGAATAAAAACGTTGGGGCAGGAGGTGGATATCCGTGACAGCGAGGTGCCTGAGTGAGTCTTAAGGCAGACAAAAAAGGAAATAATTATACATTTGAATATAGAATTCATTTCAATAATGGCAGCCGGGGCCGCAAGCGGATGTGCAAGGACAAGGCGCCTGTTCCTCGCCCGGTTGAGCCGGGCAGGATTCCAAGAGTCTCGCGCCTGGTGGCTCTTGCAATACGCTTTGAAGAGCTTTTGAAAAAAGGTGAAGCAAGAGATTATGCAGACCTCGCCCGGCTGGGCCACGTAACACGGGCGCGGATGACGCAGATCATGAACCTTCTCCAGCTTGCTCCGGGCATCCAGGAGGATATCCTGTTTCTTCCGCGAATCATGAAAGGCCGGGATCCCGTCACCGAGCATGACGTCCGCCCCATTGCTGCTGAAATCGACTGGGCCAAGCAGCGACAGGATTGGGCTCTGCTTAAGAAAGCCAATTATTCCGATTAGGATTTGTGTCAGTTTTCTCCCGGGTATTCAATTGAAGGATTAGGTAAGAAGCCACACTAACAGGCAAAACATGGGATTATTGCCATATTGTCGTGGGGGATTATATCGCCAGGATATCTCCCTTGTGTGTAGTACAATATTATTTCCAAGCTTCGTTTATTTAACGCACTGTAAATAAATTAACGTCCGATGGAAGGATACAGATGAAATCTGAACTACCCAAAAGGAAATGCGACATAAAAGGCGCGATAGGGAATTACCTGAAGGCGCGGAATGTTTCACTTGAAAAAAAGACAACCGTAAAGTGCGCATAACAGGCCGTAGATTCAAGATGGAATGACTGTTATAGACGAGCGCGCCAGGGAGGATGTCAGGTTCGAACAGATACAAAAGTGGTGAATTGACCACCACGTTGATCGACCAAATATGCTGGAGGTCGCTTTATCCCTGTGTTTTGGAAGACAGCGGCCTCTTTTTATTTTGATATGTGGAAGAGGCAGAACATACTGCGAAAATGTTCCAGAAGTTGCAGTTGGATGACGCTGGCAAGCTACTGGTATTGCTATGAAATTATTCGTACTGGAGATGAAAGTTGGGACAGAAAAAACCAGCCCGACACTTTTTAGACCTTTCCGGTAAGTAATATCAGGACCGAAATTATAAGAACAGCGAAGCATAGTTGCGAGGTTTGGATAGGGGGAGATGTGAAACGAGGATATCCCGAGATTGGCAAGAGCAGCCTTGTAGGCAGGGCGCCAACCAGGCAATCTCTTTCTCCATCCCGCCGGCGTTTACTTGAGATGATGCAGCATATCAATTTCGGACGAATCGAGAGGCTTTTAGTGGAAAACGGCGAGCCGGTCTTCCATCCCCCACCGCGCGTTGTGCGCGAGATCAAGTTCGGGGGAGAAAACGGCCCGAGGCCCGAGTTTAGGGTCGAGGATTTTATCCTCAAGGCGCAGGTAAAAGAGCTTTTCACACAGCTTTCCGATCTTGGGGACGGAATAGTGGAGCGCATAGAAGTCAAGCACGGGCTTCCGTTCCGCATGAACGTGGAGGAAACAATCCGGCAGAGAAAATAAAAAAATAACAGACAACCGACTGGCCGCAGAGCGGAGGTCGTTGTGGGTGTTGCCCTAAAAGGCGTGCTCGCGACCCTCCGCTTTTTTATCGGCCAAGTTCGGACGACACCCACGGCCTCCTCCTCGGCCCGGGGAGGATTCAATGGGTGTCAACCGCTACAACGGGTTTGACGAGCATGCAGTGCGCACTATCAGGCAAAAAGCAAGGCAATTGATGAGGCATGCAGGATTTACTGATGCCGACCGCGAGGACTTGGAACAGGAGTTTGCGCTTCATGTTTGGCGGCGTAAGTCCAGGCACGATCCTGCCCTCGGCTCGTTTCACACGTTTATCGCGAGGATCATTGACAACTATGCCGCCAATCTCATTGCAGAACGATGCGCCGGAAAACGCGACTTCAGGCGCGAGGTTGAATCGCTGGATGAAACTGTCGAGTTCCGGGACGGCATGCAGGTGCAACGAAGGGACCTGTTTGACCAGGATGCCTGCTTGAGCCTTACGGGCCGGGCGAAATCCGTGCCCGGTCTCAGCATAGATTTCCGGCGCGTATTACAGCAGCTTCCTGACAGGCAACGCGAACTCTGCCTGATGCTCATGGCCACTACTGTAAGCGAGGTCGCCCTAATGCTCGGCATGCCCAGGGGGACCCTGTACGAGGAGATCAAGAAACTCAAGAAGGCTTTGGAGACTGCCGGGTTGGGGGACTACGTGTGACCCATGCCGACGATTTTCAAATGCTCCCGGTAAGTAACCAGTGGAAGGAGAAACCAACATGCCTGGTGAGATTTACCAATTCATGTTTGATAAGCAGGTTCCGTTTCAGGAAATCAAGGAGTCCATGTTGCTGACCACCATTGCAGTGGAGAGCCGGCTGGGCCGCACGCAGGTCCGGCTGGATGCCGTCTTCAGCATGGACCCTGAAAACCATCGTTGTTCTGTTGATGCCACGAGCGAGGTCGGTCGGGACATCGCCCGCATCTTTACCGGGTTCATCACAAAGCAATTCGGTGAAGAAGTGTTCAAGGTCAAGCGAAAGGAACGGGATCAGGGGGAGGCCGACCATGAGTAAGTCAATTCTTACGTATTCAGCACTTTCAAAGTTCCGTGACTGCCGCAAGGCATATGACTGGCGGATCAACCACGGGCTCGTGCCAATCGGGCGGGATGCCAAGGTTTATCTTGGAAAAGTTTTTCACAAGGCGCTTGAGCAGTGGTACCGGCTCGACCTGGAAGGGAATGCCAAGAACAGTGAAGCCATTGATAGGATATTATGCGTTTTTGACAGCGCCTATCCTGAAAGGAATTCCAACCCGGAGCATAAGCGTGCCTGGCACCTGGCCCGAGCAATGTTCCAAGCGTACATCCAGCGCCATCTCGTTGAGAATTTCCACGTTGTGGCCGTAGAGCATAAGTTCGAAGCGCCTATTATAAACCCGGCCACGGGAAAGCGGTCCCGCACGTTCGAGATGCAGGGCAAAGTCGATCTGGTCGTGCAGATGCACGGGAGCGGGGATTACTACATTGTTGAGCACAAGACCGCTGCCAATATCACGGGCGACTATATCGAGCGTCTTCCTCTTGATTTCCAGGTTCACCTTTACAGCCATTACTTAAGCAAGGACCTGGGTGTGCGCATTGCAGGCGTGATCTATAACGTCACCGGAAAAGCCCAGATAAAGCAGCGTCAGGGCGAGACCGAGCAGCAGTTTGCTTCTCGGAAAGCCGATCTGATAGCGAAATCAAGAAGCAGCCGCAGTTCTGCAAAGCGCCGCAAGCCTGAAACCGATCAGGAATTTCAAGCACGCCTGGCTGCGAAGTATGAAGAGCCGGGCATGTTTCACAGGGAGGAGCTCTTCATCTCCAGCAACGATGTGCAAAGAACAATTTCCGAAGTATGGCAGTTAACGCAGCAATTGCTCATAGCCCGCCGTGCCGGCAACTGGTATCGCAACACCGGACACTGCATTCGATTCAACCAGAAATGCGAGTATTTCGAGCTGTGCCGGTCAAACGACAACCCGAACATCATTAATAATTTCTTCACACAAAAGCCTGCGCACAGCGAACTGGATGAGGAGCGGGAAGAGGAGCCGGTATTTTGAAACCCGCAGAAAAAGGAGACAGCATCATGACATTACTTCCGACCGAACGCACGAAGGCGAGACAGGAGTTAAGCGAGTACACGATCTTGATTTACGGCCCGCCCAAGGTAGGCAAGACCACCTGGGCGTCCGGCTTTCCCAACGGGATTTTCCTGGCCAGCGAGAGCGGGCATAACGCAGTCGAGATCTTCAAGGTGGACATCGACCGCTGGGAGACTTTTCTCGATGCGTGCAAGGAGCTGTCCGGCGGCAAGCACAAGTTTGAAAACGTCATCATCGATACCATCGATAACGTATGGGATCTTTGCCGCCAGTATATTTGCCAAAAACACCAGATAGAACACGAAAGCGAGCTTCCCTATGGACGCGGCTACGGGTTGATCGTCAACGAGTTCACCCGCGTGCTCAACAAGTTAAGCATGTTGCCATACGGCCTGGTGATGATTTCCCATGCCGACACGCAGGAGATCGAGACGCGGGTTGGCAAGCGCAACAAAGTGGTTCCTTCCCTCAAGGACAAGCCGCGCAAGCTGATCCTCGGCATGACCGACATAATCCTTTACTGCGACATGGAATCCGGGGCGGATTCTGAAAAAACGCCTTTCAGCCGGCGCATCATGCACACGCAGCCCAGCCCGTTTTACGAGGCCGGCGACCGCACCGGACGACTTCCGGACGTAATCGATCTGGACTTTACAAAGTTTCTTCAAGCTTTCAACCAGGACAAGGCGGGTGGGCAGGAGAAAACCGATCCCGCTTTGTCCGAATCAAAGCCAAAGAAAAAGTAACCCGAATACGAAGGAGAGATTGTCATGAACCATGCAGACGGAAATGCGCCAGTAAGCGACATTGATCTCATGCAATTCGACGAGGATTTTGCCAATGCTCCCATCGAGGAGCGTGATTTTGATGAAGTGCCTGACGGCAAGTACCAGGTCAATGTCGAAAAAGTGGAGCTGACCCATTCACAGAACAACAATCCGATGCTCAAGTGGGGATTGCGCATCCTCGGGCCTAATCATGCAAACCGCATGCTGTGGCGCAATAACGTCCTGGTAACCACGGAGAACGTCAAGTGGCTGAAAAACGACCTCTACGTTTGCGGATTGGAGTTGGAAAAGCTTTCAGACCTGCCCGGCCAACTGGACGAGCTGCTTGACGTAAAGCTCGAAGTCACAAAAAGGACGCGGGAGGATTATTCAAACATCTATATCAACCGGCGCATCGTGAGTGATGACGAGGATGTAGGGCAGGACAGCGATACTTGTGACGACATCCCGTTCTAGTCCTGTTGACGATCAAGCAATAAGGCTGCTGCGGGAGTATTTCTTTTCACGCACGGACAAGGTGGCCATTGTTGCACCCTGGGGCAGGCCATGCCCGGTGGAACCGCGCGGCTCCATCGAGGCAATAATCGAAGCCCATGTAAAGGGACCGTCCGGACCCAAGGCTCGATATCGATTCCGGCGCCGCAAGAGTTATGGAGCAAGCAGCGGGTATCCGAGGGTGGGCAGCTACGTGCCCAACGAGGATGGTCATACCCCTTGGCTTTGTATCGACTTTGACGGCCCGGGTCATGCTGACGAGCTTGAAGATCCTGCTGCTGCGTTGCTTGCAGCCCATGACACGTGTAAAAAGGCCGGGATTCGGGCATTCATTGAAAAGTCGGGCAGCGGCCTTGGCTGGCATTTATGGATTTTCTTTGAACAAGGCGTGATCGCGACCGATGCCAGGGCGCTGGGCATGCTTATATCGCCCGGGGAATTTTATTGTGCCAACGGCCGGATTGCAGATGCCCGTGCCTCGCGCGGCATCGAAATATTTCCCAAGCAAAGCAAGTTAAAGAAAAAGAGATACGGAAACCTGCTCTGGCTGCCCTGGTGGCATGACGCTCCTGAAGGAGCAAACCAGTTCTATCGCCTGGATGACGGCAAGCTCGAGCTTTACATGCCCGAAGAATTCGAGCGTATAGATTCAAATACTCTCAAAGAAGTCTTGAAAAGGCTGGAGACATCCCAGCCTGCCGAGTCATCCCAGGACAATAAACCCGATTCTTCGACAGCACGCACTGCTTCAAACAACGACGATGTGAATCATCCTGCCTGGGTCGAATGGCGGAAGCAAGCGCTGGCAAAGCTTGACCTGGAGGAAATTTATGGAGAATGGCTGACCGGTGGGTATTCCGGAGATGGCTGGCTGCAGTGCCGCGATCCGGATTCCCCCACGGGCGACCGCGATCCATCGGCCGGCGTGGCTGACGGCACGGGCGAGGCTGAACGCGGTGCGTTTCATTCCTTTCGTACACACGAGACCATTTCTGTATTTGATTTCCTTGTACGCCGAGGGATTGCCGCCAACTTCCGCAGCGCCCTGGATTTCATATCCGAGCTGACGGGCGCGCCTTTGCCTGAAAAGGAGTTGCCTTCAATACCGGCACCTGCAGTGCCTGAAAATAGTAAGCGGGTGAAAAGGCCTCGCAGGCCAACCATCCAGGTGAACTATAGGCCGTTACGCGATGTCATTGACGACGCCTGGAAGGCGTTGCTGGCTGCCAATCATCCGCCGGTGTTCTACTGCCGTTCAGGGGCCGTCGTCCGCCTGGCTGCTGCTGATGCAGCACCACGAATCGAGCACGTGGATGAGGCGGCCATGTTCGGAAGGCTCGCTCGTGTCGCTGACTGGGTGCGCTCCTCCAATGACGCGGAAGTGGACGTCAGCCCGCTCAAGGACGTGGCCCGGGACATGGTGGTCTATCCAAGCCCGAAGCTGCATAAGCTGGATTTTGTCGTCACGGCACCCGTATTCGATGCTGAAGGAAGGATGGTCTTCACTCCTGGTTTTTGTGCAGATGCAAGGCTTTTTTATTACCAGTCCAAGCATTTCTCATTACCAAGGGTGCCTGAGAAACCAACTGATGATGATCTGTTAGAGGCTCGAACGTTTATTCTCGATGAGCTTCTCGTGGATTTTCCATTCGACAAGGCTTCGGATCGCGCCCATGCCATGGCTGCATTGATACTGCCTTTTGTCCGCCGGATGATCGACGGCCCAACGCCCCTGCACCTTATCGAAGCACCCTCACCAGGCACTGGAAAGAGCTTGCTGGGCGAGGCGATTTCAATCATCGCGGTTGGGCATTCGGGCCAGCCCATGAATATCGGCCGGGATGACGAGGAAAACAGAAAACGTATCACAGCGGCCCTGGCCCGCGCCCAGCCCGTGGTGCTTATTGACAACATCCGGGGAGGGCTTAATTCCGCAACGCTTGCCATGGCCCTGACCGCCACGACCTATTCGGACCGCGTCCTGGGCCAGACGCGGATGGTGGATTTACCGAATCAATCACTTTGGATAGCAACAGCCAACAATCCTCAACTCAGCTTGGAGATCGCGCGCCGTTGCGTGCGCATTCGTCTCGACCCGATGTGCGACCGCCCATGGCAGGGACGCAGCTTCAAGCATGAGCCGTTGCTGGCCTGGGTGCATAAGCACAGGGCAGCACTGATCCATGCCGTGCTGGTTATGGTCCAGGCATGGATGTCCATGGGCCGTCCGGTCATTTCCCATGTCCTTGGTTCCTACGAATCATGGTCCGAGGTTGTGGGCGGCATTCTAACGGTTGCCGGTATTGACGGTTTTCTTTCCGACCTGGAAGAGCTTTACGAGTTGGCCGATGCAGAGGGACAGGAATGGCGGGAGTTTGTCGGTGCATGGGCCGGTCAATACGGCCGCCAGCCCGTAACTGCCGGTGCATTGCTAAACTTGGCCATCGAGCATGATCTGTTGGGAACCATCATTGGCGACAAGTCAGTCCGCTCGCAATCCATCCGGCTTGGCAAGGCGTTGCTCGCAAACCGCGACCGGCAGTTCGGCCGGCACCGGATTGCCTGTACCTGGTCCACAGCACACAACCAGAGGCTCTGGCAACTCACCGGGCAGGATAAGAGATCTGATTCCGAAGACCAGGCGGTTCTGCAGTTTCCAAGGCAGCAATCCCAGGATGCCGGATGTTGCAATGAAAAAGATGACACATCCGGCCAACATCCGGCTTTGCAACATGTTGAAAATAAAGAAGTTACGGAAGTGCCGGATGTTACGGATGTTAGTAACCCTACGCGCGGAAAAGAAACATCATCACGTGATCACACGCGTATATATAAAAAAGGAGATAAACATCCGGCACTTCCGGCACATCCGGCAGACATTGATTTTATTGAGGAAAACGCCGCCGGATATTTGCCGGAAGTAATCCCGACATCCGGCTCGGAACTTTTACCTTCCGAAAGCAAATCGGTGGACCTTTGTAACCTGCCTGACGAGGAGGACGAGCCATGAATACGCACACCTCTTCATCCACCAGGCCGGTTCTATACACGGCCACTGATTTATCCCATTGGGTAAGTAATAATGACGAGTCTTTTTCCAATGCCGTGATTATCTGCGGCATTACTTTCTACAAACTCGAACCAGGCGTATATGCCTGGATTCACCATCGCATGGGGCTTGCAAAGCGGGCGTATGAAAACAAGAAGATTAAATTCTCCGCCTGGAATATTTTACAAAAGCGGTTCAACGTCATTCACCGTTGGACAATCAAACGCTTTGGAAAAACTGCACTATTAGCATCAATATCAACGTTTGATCCCAAGGCTCACAAGTCTCCATGTACATCAACCGAGCCCGGACAAGAATCAACGGAAACCATAAAAACGCTGCCACGGCCTGAAATCCAATCGCCACGATTGCATCGTAAGATTTACGATGCCCGGGAATTCGCACACCACGTGAGCCCTGAAGCAGTGGCCCAGGTCATGGCAATCCGTAAAAAAGCGCTTTCCCTCAACTGGTCTGAACAGAAACTGCTCGGAAACACCGGCCGCTTTGGCTTTCCATGCGGTGATGACTGGGGCCTGGTCTGTTTTATCGAACACGGCATGCGGATCGGAAAAATTACACGCCAGGCCATCGAGATCATCCAGAGAACCGGACACTCGCTTCGGTTCTACAACCCTGATGTTGAACAACCATGGTTTAGCAAAAAAGGAGAACGCCCATGTGCGAAGCAATAAAGACACGCACTCCGTTGGTAAACTGGGAGCGGAGGCTTGTTACCAGGTTGCGTCAGGTCTTTGGCCATCATGAAATCTGCCGCGGCCATTACCGTGACACGTCCTGGTCCGGACCCAGCATCGAGGCACCGTTATTTTGGATCGAGACCGCTTATGGTTGCGATGCCAATTTGCAGGCTACACTTGAACGAGCCCAACAGCGCTGCAACCTGGAGCGCTGGCCGCTCGCCATCTGCCAAAAGCCCAGCAAGAAGGCCCTTGTTGCCATATCGCTCGACGACTTTCTCGAACTGGCGCGCCTTTTCTGGACTAAGCCTGTGCAAGACCTGGAGGAAGAAGAATGCCCATAAGAAAAATCCATTGTGCAGCATGCCTGCACTGCAAGTTCGTTCGTCACAGCGAGGACAACGGCAAGACATACATTTATCAGGTGCGTTGCGCAAAAAAGCAGTGGCGCACCCGGACAGGCACGGAAGCACGTTATCACGCCTGCATGCTTCGTCATCGCGTGCTGGACGCCTGTGAATACTATGAACCGAGTGGTGATGAGGGCGATATAGAGCAATTCCTGCGCGACCTGTACGATTCACTGCCCCGCACCCGCATTATTTATCAAGGGGAAGATGATGAGACGCTTTCGTAATGCCAGCGAGATATTGCCGGCCGAGTTGTACAAGCAGGTGCGCCAGCATGTCACAGGCTGCTATTTATGGATTCCATTGCACACACCTGAAGAAAAGCAACAGCGCAATGCCTATATCGTTCACCTGTACGAGGACCAGGGCCTGTCGACAAGAGAGATCTCCAAGCGCGTGTATCTCTCGTCACGGCGCATCAGGCAGATCCTGGCCGAATGGCGGTTCAGGGAACCGGAGGGATGAGCGGAAAAAACAGCAGTCAATTGTTGCTGTTGATTTAATTGCCGGCATTTTGTGCATGGCGCAGCATTAAGGGCGCGGCCGATCCGCGCGCGGGAAAACGAGGCAGGAGATCTTTATCATGCCCTTTAACGATGCTGCTCGACAATGCAAAGCCAAGACCCGGGAGGGTAAGCAATGCCGCAACCCGGCACTGCGCGGGCAGGATTACTGTCGGCATCACGCAAAGGCAGAGCCTGAAACAAATACATGGCGCGATGGTCCACATTCATTGCAGCTCGTTAGCTCGGAAGAACAGGAGTTATTGGATTTTGCGCTGGATTCAATTGAGCGCGACTTCGAACTCAACAACTCCTCGGATCGAATGCAGGCCGAGATGGCGGCATTTTACTTTGTGAAATGGCGGGCGGCAGTCATGGCGGACGACCAGGCGCTCCAGCTTCAGTGCGAGGATCTGTTCCGCAAGAACCTGGGATGCCTGAAGGCTACGCGGGACAAGCGGGGCGACGTGGAGAAGGAGGTGAAGTCACCGTGCGAGCTGGCCGTGGCTTTACTGGACGAAAACCCGGAGGACAACGAAGCGGCAAACTCTGAAGAATCGAAAAAAAAGGTCGCAGATGTCATTGAGTGAGGGTCTGGAAGTGGGCGGAATTTCAAATGCCGGATCTTTGAAAAGGTCGCAGAAGAGCGGTTCCACGACATTACCAATGCGTGATTCATGGCCCCTGGTATGGCCCGGTATGACCCACGGCACAAGCCCGGTAGGTTCCCGGTATAGGCCTGGTACAAATACGGTTGGCAAGCACGATTTTTTACGCACAAAAATCATGCCAGCTTTTCCATCCCCTGGGGCAGCAATGTCCTTCACTTTTTCCGGAGCCAAGCGGAAAGAAACGGTGTCAACGATTTCCGGCCCGGATTTACCGCCACGCTTACAAGGCTTCAAGCGCATCCTCCAACTCGTCATCAAACAGGTGGGTATAGACCTGGGTGGTGCTGACCTGGCGGTGGCCGAGCGCCTTGGAGACCAGCACCAGGTTGCGGGTGCGGCCGTAAAGGTGGGTGGCAAATGTATGGCGCAGGCTGTGAACGGAAAGCTTCTTGCTGATACCGGCCCATTCAAGCCACTTGGAAAAGCGACGCTCGACTTGGCGGGCAGTGATGCGCGTGCTCCGGTTGGAAAGAAACAGGGCCGGGTCGTGGGCAAATGCACGCCGCCGGGCACGCAGATGTTTTCGCAGGATAGTGCGCAAGCGGGTGTTGAGAAAGCGCGTTTCAGGTTGTCCTCCCTTGGCACTCTTGATGACCAGGCGTTTCTGATCAAGCCGGACGTCGGGCAGATCAATGTTGACCAACTCGGCAAGCCGGATTCCGGTGCCAAGAAACAACTCCAGGATCACTCGATCCCGGTCCGCTGCGTCGCCCCTGTGTGCAGCCACGGCCTTGACGAGCCGTTTTTTTTCTTCTGCCGTAAGAAAGGCGGGCTCCTTTCGCGGCGTGCGACTGATGCGAAGATCGCGGGCCGGGTTGGCAGGTACAAGCCCTGTTTCTTCAAGGAACCTGCCGAACGAGCGCAGCGTGGCCTTGGTGCGGCTGATGGTGGCAGGCCCGCGTGGCGAGCCGTCCGGCTTGTGCTGGACGGTATCCGAAACCACGAATTCGTGGATAAGCTCGGAGTTGAGCCTGGATACATTGATGTTGCCCAGGAATTTGTCGAGATTGGCAAGCTCCCTGCCATAGACCTCGATAGTAAGGGGGCTGCGCCCGTCGGCCTCGAGCTTGTGCAGGTACTGCTCAATGGCTTTTGTAAGTTTCAAGGCTGCCTCCTTTCTCGTGTCTTGCTCCACCATGGACGCTCGGATTCCGAGGAACATCAAGGGAATTTCAAATCTTCTGCGACGTGCGCCGGTTATGAAAAAACCGGGCTGACACCGGCCCGCGTTCCGCCCAGTGTTGCCCGGTTAGCTGGTTTCCGCCTGTGCCCGGACCCTGTTTACTTGCGCGCGCGTGTGCGCCTTTGGGGCGCTGTCACGCGCATTTCTGCTCGTATTGATGGTCTGACGGGCCAGAATTGCAGTGATTCCAATGCCACTGGATGACACGGCTCCAGATGCTTCGCAGGGGAGCAAGGAGGGCAAGCAGTGCTTTTCACAAAATACACGAGGCCGGAAGATGGCCCGGCTCATGCGCGATCCCGTGGCATGGGGCGAAGCATATTTGAAAGACCGGGATGGCTCCCAGCGCCGCTACTGGCAGCATCAAATCGAGGATCTCCGTTGCCCCCAAAAGAACGTGGCCCACATGGACGGCCGCGATGTGGGCAAGACAGTGGCGCTCGTTACGCATTTATTGCATTACGCTTTTATCACCAGGGGCGGAGCCGCGCTGGTAGCGGCTCCTCACGACGGGCAGATCAACACGATCACTCGGGAGGTGGAACTGCAGCTTGATAGTGTTCCGGCATTGCGGGACAGCATTGCGAAAAACCACCAGGGCCGGCCCAAGCTTTATCGCAAGCCCTATTTCCAGATCGAGTTTGCCAACGGCACGGAATTGTTTTTCAGGCCGGCGGGTGTAGCCGGGGATGCCTTCCGGTCGCTGCACGTGGATCGCCTTTACGTGGATGAAGCGTCGTACCTTACCGAGGCTGCCTGGAGGGCGCTGAGGATGTGCCTCAAGACAGGCGGGGAATTCAGGGTTTATGCAACGCCCAACGGAATCCGGGACACGACCTATTACCGGCTGACCAAGAGCAAACGCTGGAAGTTGTTTCACTGGCCTTCTTGGCTTAATCCCACGTGGGACGAAGAGCGCGAGCGCGAGCTTGTGGAATTCTACGGCGGAAAGAACACTCCCGGCTGGCAGCAGGAAGTGGCCGGCGAACATGGCATGCCCGCTTTCAGCGCGTTTAACCTTGCCCAGTTCACGCGGTGCCTCGTGGATATTCCAGAGTACCAATGCATCCGCCTGTCAGGCGATGTGTTTACTGATTGCGAAGATGAGAAAGAAGTGCGCGAGCGCGTTGAAACCGTTCTCAACCTGGCGCCGTGGGAAGGTACGTACTGGCTGGGCGGCGACCTGGGTTACACCAGCGACCCGACAGAGTTCGTGCTGTTCGAGGATGACGGCGAGTTGATACGCATGGTGTTGCGCATTCATGCCGAGCACGTGGCCTACCCCGTGATTTCTGAAATTATTGCTTCCATAGATAGTGCTCTCAGGCCTGCCGGCATCGGAGTGGACAACGGCGGCAACGGCGTGTCCGTCGTGCAGGAGCTGACCTCGCTCGACAAGTACCGTGAACACGATTTTTCCGAGCGGCTCCATGGTTTTGATTTCGGAGGCACCACCGTCATTGACTACGACGGCGATAAGCCTCTCAAGAAGCGCACCAAGGAATACATGACCGCGCTGATCAACGGCGCCATCAATCGCCGGCGTGTGGATTTCCCTGACAGCGACAACGAAATAGAAGACCAGTTTGCCAGCCACAGGTACATGCGCGGCGAGCGGCACATCATCTACTCCAAGGGCAACGACCACGTTGTCGACGCTGTGCGCTGCGCCTTTTTGGCAAGGGAGATGAAGCGGCTGCGCGGCCTTCAGCCCATGGTCGAGGAAAACGCGCTCGTAATGCCGGTGGTGACAGAGCCGGTCTTCTGGTGAGGATTGGATGTCCCGGAAAAAGAACAACCAGGCAAGGAACCGGGCAACCGGCAGGAGCAGGGAAAACCTGGCTGCGGTTGCCGCCCTTGCCCCTGGGACTTTTGCCACGTACTCGGCAAAGGAGGTCATCCCGGCTGACTGGCACGCACGGGCGAGCAAGGCATGGGATTATTACATCGAGGAACCCCTTGTCTCCAACGTCATCAATACGTGGCGCATTTTTGCCGTGGGGGACGAAGTTCGAGTAGCTGCCGAGGATGAGCAAATAGAACAGGAAGCACTGGACCTGGTTTACCGGCTCGATCTCAACAGCTTTATCAAGGACATGATACTCCAGCTCCTTGTTAAAGGAGATAACATCGGCTACTTCAATCGAAACTCTGATGGTAATGACATCGAGAAAGTCACTTGCGTCAATCCGATCTCGGTAAAGCTCAAATTTAAAAACAGCGAGCTGATCTCGGCAAAGCAGGTGCGAGAGATCTCGCCCGGTGTTATGGCCTCTGCAGACGACGGGATCGATCTCGCCCTTGACCAGCTTATCCATTGCAAATGGAACGCGCCTGAATTCTCGCCGCGCGGCAACTCCATGGTGCTGCCTGCCTTTGAGAGCATCGAGCTTCTGCGCGACTACCGGAAGGCTGAACGGGCCATTGCAAAGCGCTGGACCACGCCGTTGCGCTTTATCCGCGTGGGCGGGGCGTTCGGCCAGCACATCATCAAGCCGGACAAGGCGATGCTCGATGCCGTCCGGAACGAAATAAACAAGATGGATCTCAAGGCCGGCCTGGTCGTGCCGTTCTGGGTCAAGGCCGAGACATACGGTGCCGAAGGGGAGACGCTTAATACCGAGCGCAAGGTGCAGGAGATCAAGGAGGACATCCTGGTGGCCCTCGGCATGGCGCGCAGCATTGTTATGGGCGACGGCCCCAACTTTGCCACTGCTTCTGTATCCATGCAGAAGATGGTGACCATGCTCAAGGAGATCAAGCAGGTCGCAAGGGATATCCTCGACTGGGTTTTTGATGAATGGAAGGCGCGCAAGGGATACGACGATGTAGAGCTTACCTATTATTTCTCAGACCTCGACATTAACAACGAAGGCGACATGCGCAAGCTGTTCGTGGAGATGTACGACCGGGGGCTGATTTCAAAGAAGACCGTGCAAACCAAGATGGGCCTCGATCCTGATGTCGAAGAGGCGGGCAAGGAAGACGAGGACATCGTCGTGGATACCAACTGGTCCGTGCAGGACATTACACAATTGGTTGCACTGGAAATCCTGACGCCGGAAGAAGCAAGGGAACATCTTGGCCTGGAAGAGTCTGACGCAGCACAGCGCGCTGCCGAAGCAGAAGTGCGCAAGTCGTATGCCCGCAAGACGAAAAAGTAGCAACCAGGCAGGCCTTATCAAGCAGGCTGTTGAGCGTTCGCGCCGGAACCGTGATGCATATACGAGGAAGCAGGCAAAGCAACTCCAGGAGGAGCTTGCCCGGGCCGCCAGGGATGTTCGGGCCGAGCTGGGTCGCTTCGAGGAGATGGTTGCACCGACGCCGGGCCAGGCTGCCAGGCTTGCCCATCTGAATGCGCTCAAGGAGCGTATCGACGACATTGCCGGTGAATTGGAAAAAAATCTCACGGCACTTGTACCGGAGAACGTAGAGGGGGCTGTTAATCTTGGTGTTAGAGATGGCATTGCTGATCTCAAGACGATCAAGGTGCCCGGTTACGATGCCTTGACAGCTCCTGGCATTGACGGCCTGGCTGCATCGGTGTTTTCGCGCATTGACCGTAGCGCCCTCGATTTCCTGGTAAACTTCCAGATCGAGCTGATGGGTGATGTAGCTGATCAGCTCAAGCGGAGTATCAAGAGCCGTGTGTCGTCCGGCATCATTGCAGGCAAGAGCATGCCCGAGATCGCCCGTGACATCGGAACGGTCATAAAGGATGAAGAAACGTTCAGGAAGGCCGGGCGGACCGTGTTTAAGAGCGCGCAGCATCGTGTAAACCTTATCACGCGCACCGAGGTCAACCGCGCACACAACCAGGGACGCATGAAGTTCTACAAGATGGCTGGCGTAAAAAAAGTCCAGTGGTTCGCCACTCTCGACAAGCGCACCGCACCACTCGACCGGAGCTACCACAAGCAGGTGTTTGATATAGACAAGGTACCGGACATACCGTTGCATCCCCTTTGCCGGTGCAGTAGTTGTGCCGTGAATACTGATTTCGTGGAAACTTAGAATAATTTTTTCGACAAGAATTATCCTCCACCAGTATGAAATTATTATAAATGTCAGGTTTCTCCCGGTTGTTATTTAACGAGATTGTAATATTTAATGATTTGCGCTATTTTTCAGAATGAGGGTGGGGTAATTGTGGTGAGCCTGTTTTTCCAAACTATTGTTTTTTCTTTTCCGGCTGACACGAAAAATTCTGTCAAACATGCACTTACATTTTGCAGCAAAAAGTATCTGAGCGAGGATTCTCTTTCTTTCGGATAGCTCAAGCTCGATCTCGGACGAAAAAGTATTTTGTTAGCAGCCTCTGTACAAGGAAGTGTTTCTTCTGGCAGAGGTAGAAAAATGTTGTCCGATTATAAAGAAAGGGAGGGATGCAAAATGAATGGATTAAGAAAACGAATTGATGGGCAAGTTTGTCCAAGCCTTTGTCTGATTGCTGCAGTGGTGACTATACTTTTATATTCATCAACAGCCTTGGCTCAACCAGTGAAAGTTCTTTTCGTCAAGAACGGCTGGTACCAGCAGGAGGCCGACATCTACAACCATCTGACCGATCTTGGCAGCTATGACATCACGACCAAGAAGGACTACCAGATATACGGCAGCACGGACCTGAGCATTTACGATCTGATAATCATCACAGAATTTGCGCCGAATATCTCCTACTCCGGATTGAACAACATTAAAAATTCGGGGAAGCCGGTACTGATCGTGGAGTACTGGGACTTCTGGTACTCGTACAAGCTCGGGCTCGTGGAGGACGACTGGGCCGGGTACTATGGCACTGACACGGTGGAGGTTATAACTCCTGAGCATCCGATTGCCCGAAGATTCGGTGATGAGATTGAAGTATATTCAACATCATACACGGTGTATGGAATTCCATATAGTGACATCAAGGATGGAGTAACGCCGCTCATTTACAGCTCTTCATCTTTCAACGAGGTTGCTGTGCTGTCTGACAATGACCGGAAAATCGCGGCAACCGGAATCTATGACACAACAAGGTTTACTGTCAGAGGATGGATGCTTTTTGATTATTTGCTCAACGGACTGTACCAAATAGCGCCTGAAAGGGAGAATCCGTTATCGGTCTGGGATGATCTGATTGCATCGGAGTTGCTCGTATTCCTGGGGCAGGTTGAGGAAAATCCGTCGGGATGGACCGAGGACGAAGTGCTCAGAGAAGTCTGGAAAAAGATGCTCAAGTGGGATTTGTTTCCGTTAAACGAGCAAATAAACCTGTGGGTCCAGGAAATCTTCCCGGAATTGTATATAATTCCTGAACTTATACCTATTCCATGCTCTCATTATGAGCGTGTAGATTTCACCGGTTATGAAAATGATAACCATCTGTGGTTTTTAGGTCAGTATGGCGAATTTTGGGGTGAATCAGAAACGGGCTGCTGGGTGTCCAACTATATTAAAGGAGTAGATCTCGGGATTAGCACGGAGTTTTTCGGGAAGCTTGTTTTCTACATGGGGGATACAATAGAAGCGGATGAAAATTATCCAGGGAATTGCCATATTGGCACAGGGAGATGCAATGACTCGATTGTTGAAAGCATAGATGAGGATCCATCCGACGGTGTAAATGTTGGTCCATTTCTGGAACAATGGTCGGGAGATATTTTGTATAATCCCCTTTCAATATTTGGGTTTCATAATCATAGAGCGAGCTTTATATGGTATCCAGATATAATTGATCCCAAAACGGGAGAACTTATGGATTTCGGCCAGTTTATTAGCAACTGGTGGCATTTTACCGTTCCTACAGGTGCTATGACCATGGTTACCGACAGATACTATCTTGAGCCTCAGCCGACAATAGTGACATGGTATTCAAAAGGGGTAAGTAAGTCAGCAGAAGGATACCCTAATATTTATGCTCCATATTCATATGCAGCATGCTCTACGGATAAGGTTCAATTTTGGAATTGTTATTCAATTTACAGCCCGTTTGTACATTTCTCGCACGATAAATTTATCAATGTCAGCCCTGTCTGGCTCAATGCCTCGGACATCGATATGATTTGTGACAATGATCCGCTGAATCATATGTGTTTGCTTGATGGAACCAAGGGAGGCATACTTCTTTTCGGCAATGGTCCACGGTATAGAAGAAGTTCGCTGTACTTGGCATTTATTGCATCCGATGATTTTGGAAATCTAAATAGCAATGATCGGCCTATAGTAAATTATTATACCGGCAATTCTGGATCTCCCTGGTCCAGCGATGAGGCTGATGCCATGCCGATTATTGAGGCGATCCCAGGGCAGCGAAAGACGCAATTCGGTGAAATATCAGTAAAGCTTATCAGGGAAGGAATTCCTGAGGGGGATGAACCATATTTTGTATTGTTATATAACTATGAGCCAATTATTATACAGCCACACTACATACAGCACAGAATAGCGGAATTATCTTCTCCATGGGATTGGACCCAGCCGAATGAACCCAGCAACGAAAATGAAAAAGTAAAGGGTTACGGTCCGTTTATCATGGAGAAATTTACGGAGTATGACGCTGAGTCTGAAACCTTGAGATTATGGCATACTATTTCAAGTTGGACAGGTGATGGAATTGAAGGTGAGGGCATAGAAGATTATACAGACTATGGTGTATATACTACATGGACCGAGATCTCTCCATGGCCGCCGGTTATATTGGAGTAAGTACAGTTCTCCCCGGCAAATAAGGAGGTAGAGCCATTATGAATCGTGTGGAGGAAGTGCTTAAGGCTACCATTGGGGCATTGTTGTTGTTTTGGCTTTGGGGATGTGCGGATAGGGAAGGCCATAATGACGGCGATTCCGGCCCTTCGATTGATGCAGGAGATACAGTGGATGCTGCTGTGGATGGTGAAACCGACGCCAGTTCAGATTCAGATACAGACTCCGATACAGATTCGGACACGGACAGCGATGCAGATGCCGGTCATGACGCTGGATATGATCCGCACTACGAATGGCATACATTTTTTGGTGATCATGGAGAAGCCGTGGCTTTAAGTGACGCCGGTGGATTATACATGCTCGGAGAAAGTATGGAACCTTGGACCGGTCCTTCCGGTGAACAGCCTCTCCAAGATCATAACAAAGATCCGTACGGTCCTCCTATCAGAAATATCTTTATCATAAATATTAATTCCAACGGCGTCTACCAGTGGCATACTTTCTATGATGGATATGCACAGGACATCGCTGTTGATCCCAGCGGTAATATTTATATAGCCGGATTAAGCACGGCTGCATGGACCGGCCCTTCCGGAGAGCAGCCTTTGAACGAGTTTCATGAACCAGGTGATGGAGGGTGGAACACATATATCCTCAAGCTTACCTCTGAAGGGGAATATTTATGGCATACGTTCCATGAAGCACCGGAAGCACGCAGATTAGTCACTGACAATGAAGGGTCAGTATATATTACGGGCGAAGCCGGAGAAACATGGACCGGACCCTCTGGTGAACCCCCCCTGAACGAACCCGAAAAGCATGGAATATTTATTCTTAAAATGACAACCGAAGGAATATATGAGTGGCATACGTTCTATGGTTCAGGGTCCTATTCTCAAAGCTGGGGAATTACTCTTGATACAAGTGGCTATATATATATTACCGGTCAGAGTCCGAATGAATGGACCGGACCTGCTGGAGAAACACCCGTCTTCGACAATTCATTCTATGAAGCAGGGGAAGGTGGAAGCAGCTTTATACTGAAACTGAACTCAAACGGTGGCTATGAATGGCATTCTTTCCTGGGGCCGTATGTGCCCAGGGGAGTGGCAGTTGATGATTTCAAAGATGTTTATATCTCCGGATATGGCAGCGACTGGACCGGTCCGTCTGATGAGAACCCGATTCATGAACATAGTGGAGAAGATGTTCAGGATGCAGATATTTTTGTGATGAAACTGGATTCTGACGGCAATTATGAATGGCATACTTATTATGGATCCGATGTAGGTGATGATCAGGGCGATATGGCTTTTGCAATCACTTTGAATGAGAACAATGATATCTACATAACAGGGGACAGCGATGATTCATGGACCGGACCTTCAGGAGAGAGCCCGCTTCATAACCATGTAGGATCAGGAGTGAGGGATTTTGTCATCTTAAAACTGGATTCAACAGGGTCCTATGAATGGCATACGTTTTATGGTTGCTATTCGTTAGATGCGGCATTTGACATAACAACCGATGGCACCGGGGACATATATGTGACTGGATGGAGTCGTGATACATGGAATGGATCTTCGGGCCGGGCTCCGTTGCATGAATTCAGCGGAGGCTCATCTGACATGTTTGTTGTTAAGTTGTCAGAGTAAAGGGTTCGATAGGGTATCCGGTTCAGATTTTCTATTCACTCCCTCATGAATTAGCCACGATCTTTCCAATGTGAATGTTTGCAATTTTTATAGGCAATTCTTGCAGTCAATTATTGCCATTGCTTTTCGCGCGTGGATTTTGATTTTGTACCACACTTGCTTTGAACACTTGGGCAAAGTGAAGCCCAAAGGAGCAAAGCAAGGTGGCATTACACACCGACACAGAGCGCATCCGTTTCTTGCTGAAAGCCGAGGCCGAGCTGGCCGACTTCCTGTCCGACGGCGAGCTGTCGGCCCAAGCCACTGATCGACCCAAGTACATCACCAACTACATCGGCTCAAAGCAGAAGCTCATCGACTGGATCTGGGCGAATACTCCCGATGGTATAAAGGCTGCCGCAGACATGTTCAGCGGCTCCTCGGTAGTCGGCTACATGTACAAGTCCAAGGGCCTGGCCGTCATCGCCAACGACCGTCTGCAGTATTGCTTTCACATTGCCAGAGCCATCGTGGAGAACGACGGCGATGTCCTGTCCGATGACGACATCGACGCCCTGCTTGCCGGGAATCCAAAGTCAGGCGACTTTGTCCAAAAGAATTTTAACGGCATCTATTTCGCCAAGGGCGTTCATTCCATTATCGACACCATCCGCGCAAACATTGACAACCTTGACGGTTACAAAAAGGACACAGCGCTGTTTGCCCTGGGCAAGACGTGCATCACGGGCAAGGGCGGCTTTGGGCACTTCACCACGACACAAGGCACCGATGAACGCAAAGACTCGCCCGATCATTTCCGCGACAGGTTCAAGAAAAACTGTCAGCGAATCGGAAAGCTGATCTTCAAGGGCGAGCAGGCATGCAAAGCGCACAATGAAGATGTAATAGATGCATTGCCCAAGGTAAAGGCAGACGTCGCCTATTTCGATCCTCCATACGCAACCCGGTTTTCTCAAACCAATTATGAAAAGGCCTATCACTTTATCGAAGGCTTGATGACTTACTGGGACGACAAGGAGATCATCGAGGGCAGCAAGACGCGCAGCTATCAAGTCGAGCATCGAGGGATTAGGAAGAACAACGCAAACCAATTCTTCACCGACTTTCTTTCTGCGGCAAAGCACATTCCAAATTGGATCATCAGCTACCGTGATCAGGCGTATCCATCAGAGCCTGAGCTGAAAAAGATCATTGCCGGGACTGGCAAGAAGTCCCGGATGAAGAGCCGCGATCATCGTTACCAAATCGGCGCAAAGCAGGGCGAGGCTTCCAACGCAAAGGAGCATTTATTCGTGTGCTCGCCCACAGAGGATGCATCGGCCACGGCAGGCACGGAAAACCAATTGTTTGCCGAGCAGGTGGTTGCCATCTGGGAAGAGACGGAAAACGAGGTCCGCTACCGGGTTCGCAACCCGGATCATTTTCGCAAGGACACGTTTCGCACGAAGCAGATCAAGGGCGTGGAAGGCGTTTCTATCATCATCGGCAAGCTCAAGCCTGAGCACGTGCCCGAAGGAAACGACCCGGACTCCATGGTGGTCCAGGCATATCGCTTTTCAAGGAAAAACTGGACCATGGAAGAAGCAAAGCGCTGGATCGAGGAGCACCGTGCAGGCGCGGGTGCTGATGATGAATTCCTACGCGTAGGACAGATAAAGCACATCCTTGAACCTCGTCTGGATGCCTTTTGTCGATGTTGTTCATCTTTTCTTAGCCCTTGTGACCTCTTTTCGGCGTTCGTATGACGCCTTTCCATCCGTTGAGG
>Ga0272442_10001948_pt1 | contig 30539 bp, 30 predicted proteins | sample SSMForm2O_FD_200262 | JGI IMG/M metagenome (GOLD analysis project Ga0272442, IMG submission 200262) | Marine sediment archaeal communities from Little Sippewissett salt marsh, Falmouth, MA, United States - SSM-Form-2O | ecosystem: Environmental > Aquatic > Marine > Wetlands > Sediment ...
CCGACAACGCCGGGCACGACCAAGACGCTGCTGCGAAGACGGAGTTCATCGCCCGTATCGATCGAGAGCTGTTCGGTCCGCTGATGGGTGTACTAGACAGTGGAAAACTTCATCTGGCGTTCACCGGGGACCATACCACGCCGATCGACTACGGCGACCATACGCCGGACCCGGTTCCCGTCCTGTTCGTCGGGCCGAACGTCGCGGTAGACACGACCAAGGCGTTCGGGGAACGAGAAGCGGGCCGGGGCGGGCTGGGGCGATTCAGCGGCCAGGTTCTGCCGATGTTGATGGGGTACAGCAACCGCGCTCCGAAGTACGGCTCGTGAGGAACCATGAAACTCCAGGACGTAGCGAAAGCAATTGACGGGGATATCCTCGTTGGGCAAGACCAACTGGATCTGATGGTCGACCGGGCGTTTGCCGCCGACCTTCTCTCGGACGTGCTTGCGCTGACCGAGGAACGCACGGCGCTGGTCACCGGGATGACGAACCCGCAGGTGATGCGGGTTGCGGAGATCTTGAACATCATCGCCGTGATTTTCGTTCGCGGGAAGACGCCGCCGGACTCGTTGCTCGAGTACGCAAGGCGGCTTCACATTCCAGTGGTCACCACCCGAAAGACGATGTTCGAGACGTGCGGGTTGATGTATGCCGGCGGGGCGCGCGCCTGCCGCAGCAAGGCGGTGTCCGACATGGGAGTGGACGCGTGACGTACGAGGTCCGCGCCGGAGACATCGAACACGGTGGAAGCGTTTCGGCGCGCATCAAGACCGACCTGATCGAGGCAGGCGTCAGTCCGTCCGTCGCCCGTCGTGCCGGAATCGTCTCGTTTGAGGCGGAAATGAACCTCATCGTCTACTCAACCGCCGGGGGAACGATCGCCGTTGCCGTCGAATCCGAATTCATCGTGATTCGTGTAGAGGATCGCGGTCCGGGTATCGAGGACATCAAACTTGCTATGACACCGGGGTACTCGACTGCTCCGGACTGGGCGACCGACCTCGGATTCGGCGCCGGCATGGGGCTGTTCAACATGAAGAGGAACGCGGATCGATTCGAGATCGAATCACGGGTGGGCGAAGGCACGCGGATTGCTTGTTGGATCCAGAAGGACGACAGCGCGGGCCGTCCTTTGCACAAGGAGGCGCAATGACCGTTGCAGACGTTGTCGATCGATTGGGACTTGCGGTCTTGACGAACGAATCCGACCTCGGCCGAGAGGTGACGGGCGGAGTCGCGAGTGACCTGCTGTCATACGTTCTCGGGACCGGCGCACCGGGGCAGATCTGGGTTACCGTGCAGCATCACACCAACGTAGTTGCCGTGGCACAGGTCGCCGGTCTGGCGGCGGTCCTGCTGGCCGACGGCCGAATGCCGGACGAGGCAGCGCGGACTCGTGCCGCGTCGGAGGGTGTTATCCTTCTTCAATCGGATGAACGTGCGTTTGACCTGGCTGGACGGCTATACCGGTTGCTGGCGGAACCGCGGTGAGACGATTCGTGGCCGACCTTCACATCCATACGTGCCTGTCCCCGTGCGGCGAACTGACGATGTCGCCTCGGCGCATCGTGCGCGAGGCGCGGGCGCGGCACATCGACTTCATTGCCGTAACCGACCACAACAGCGCGGCGATGACGGAAATCGTCGCCGAGGCGGCCTCTGAAGCCGGGCTTGCGTTTCTGTACGGGCTCGAACTGCAGACGCGTGAGGAGGTACACCTGCTCGCGTATTTCGATGAACAGCGGCCGTGCGCGGAATTCTCAGATACGGTGTACGCACTGCTCCCCGACCGGCCAAACGAGCCGGCGTATTTCGGTGACCAGGTGTGGGTGGACATCGACGAGACGATTCTTGGATACGAGCCGAAGCTGCTCGTGAACTCGCTGGATCTGGGATTCGACGAGGCCGTACGTCTCGTCCGCGCCTACGGCGGGCTTGCGGTGCCGGCACACGTGGATCGCGAAACGTACGGCCTGATCGCACAGCTTGGATTCGTTCCGGCAGGCCTCACGTTCGATCTGGTGGAGACTGTGAGTGGTGTCTTGCCCGACGGGTTTGGCACGGCCGTTCCGGTGTGCTCGTCCGACGCACACCAGCCGGGGCACATCGGGCGGCGGACGACGGTGTTCGAGATGAACGAGTGTACGGTGGAGGAGATGGTCCTGGCCGCCCGCGGTGTGGACGGACGGACGGTGGCCTGTTGTCTGGACGAACGGAGGACGAAGTGAACGGTGTACTGAGCGAACCGAAGCGGCTGGCGCTACAGAAGCTGATCGAGCGGCATCGTGATGGGAAGGGACCGCTGATCCAGGTGCTTCATGGAGCGCAGGATCTCCTCGGATACCTTCCGGCGGACGTGGAGCGTGAGATCGCCGACGGGTTGGGTCTTCCGCTATCGACGGTGCATGGCGTGGTTACGTTCTACAACTTCTTCCGCACCGAGCCGCGGGGAGAGCATGTGATCAGTGTGTGCCTCGGAACGGCGTGTCACGTGAAGGGCGCGGAGCGCGTGATCGATGTGTTGCGAGATGAGCTCGGCATCGGTGTCGACGAGACCACCGAGGACGGTCGGTTCACCGTCCAGGGCGTTCGCTGCATCGGAGCATGCGGACTAGCGCCGGTGATGATGATCGACGATGGGGTATACGGAAAGCTCGATCGGAAAAGAATTCAGGGGATCCTCGGGTCGTACCGATGATGGAAGAACTGGACATGCACGTTCTGGATCTGGTTCAGAACGCGTATTCCGCACAAGCGAACACGATCGAGATTGCGGTTTTGTGCAATGATGCCGCGGATGAGCTTATGCTGCGCGTGTCGGACGACGGCGCGGGCATGGACGAGAGAACGCTGGAATCGGTACGGCATGGTTTCTTCTCGAGCAAACCGAAGCAGACGGTCGGTCTTGGGATACCGCTGCTTCGTGAAGTGGCGCAGCACTGCGACGGACGATTCGAAGTCGAGAGTACACTCGGGATTGGAACCTCAGTCACGGCCACGTTCCGCCGTAGCCACATCGATCTTCCGCCGTTCGGCGACCTGGCCGCCACATTCCTCAATATCCTCGTGACGGCGGACGGCCGCTGCGTTAGGATTACGTATCGATGCGACGGAGACGGATTTGAGCTTGACACGGAAGACCTGTCGGATCGCCTCGGGGACGTGCCCATGCACCACCCCGAGGTTGTTCGATTCCTGCGGGACTATTTAAGAGAACGGATACCCGAGAAGCGATAGGAGGGCGGATGAAACTCGAAGATCTTCGCAAGATCCGCGAGCGAGCCTCGAAGGAGCTTTCACTACGGAAGGGAGACGCACGCGTCAAGGTCATCGTTGGGATGGGGACCAGTGGAATCGCTGCCGGAGCGCGCGACGTGATGGCGACGTTCCTCGACGAGATCGCAACGCGCAATTTGGATGACGTGTTGGTTACGCAGACCGGAGAGCGCGGGCTCGCATCGTCTGAGCCGGTCGTCGAGGTGCACATTGAGGGTGAGCCGACGGTGGTGTACGGGTTGATGACCGCCGATCGGGTGCGGCAAGTTGTAGTAGAGCACATCGTCAACGGGAACCCGGTGTCGGATTACGTGATCGAGGTGAGGACGTAGCGATGAGACGAAGGCTCGACGTGCTCGTGTGCTCTGGCGCAGCGTGTGTGTCGTCGCACTCGGCCGAGGTTCGAGCGGCGCTTGCCGAGGCCATTGCGGATCGCGGTCTGTCGGACGAAGTGCGGCTGGTGGAGACCGGATGTATGGGGCCGTGCGAACTCGGGCCGGTCCTTCTCGTGTATCCGGACGGGGCGTTTTACATCCGCGTCTCTCCCGAAGACGCGACGGAGATCGTTGACGAGCACTTCCTGAAAGGGCGTCCGGTGCGGCGCTTGTTGTGGGAAACACCGGAAGCGCGGCGGATCGTGGAAGAGAAGAAGCTGCTGCCGTTCTTCGACAAACAGCACAAGATCGTTCTGTCCAACTGCGGGGAGATCGACCCGGAGAATATCGAGGAGTACATCGCCGCCGGCGGGTACGAAGCGTTGGGACTGGCGCTCACCGAGCGGACGCCGGAGGACCTGATCGAGACGATGGTTTCCTCCGGACTACGCGGACGAGGCGGCGCGGGGTTTCCGACCGGTCTCAAGTGGCGGTTCGTCGCCGGTGAGGGCGATCCGGTCAAGTATGTGGTGTGCAACGCAGACGAGGGAGATCCTGGCGCGTTCATGGATCGCAGCCTGCTCGAAGGCGATCCGCACTCGGTGCTCGAAGGAATGGCGATTGCCGCATACGCGGTCGGTGCGTCGCACGGATACGTGTACGTGCGGGCCGAATACCCGCTGGCGATCAAACGGCTGACCCGTGCGATCGAACAAGCACGCCACCACGGTCTCCTGGGATCCGACATCTTCGAGAGCGGGTTCGCGTTTGACGTAGAGGTTCGGATCGGTGCCGGGGCGTTCGTCTGCGGCGAAGAGACGGCGTTGATCGCGTCGATCCAGGGAGAGCGCGGTGTGCCGAGAACCCGGCCGCCGTACCCGTCGACCGCTGGTGTGTTCGGTCGGCCGACATTGATCAACAACGCCGAGACGTGGGGGAACATCCGCCACATCATCTCAAACGGCGCGGAGTGGTTCGCTGCGATTGGCAGTCCGGACAGCCCGGGGACGAAGGTGTTCGCGTTGTCGGGCAAGGTGAAAAACACCGGCCTGGTGGAAGTGCCGATGGGAACGACGCTGCGCGAACTCGTCGAAGGCATCGGCGGTGGAGTCCCCGACGGCAAGGTGCTCAAGGCGGTGCAAACGGGCGGTCCGTCCGGCGGATGCATCCCGGCGGACGCCCTGGATACCCCGATCGACTACGAGTCGCTGAAGTCGCTCGGCGCAATCATGGGATCCGGCGGAGTCATCGTGATGGACGAGGACAACTGCATGGTGAACATCGCGAAGTACTTCCTCGAGTTCACCTGCGACGAGTCGTGCGGGAAGTGCGTGCCGTGCCGAGCGGGAACGCGGCAGATGCTCGAAATCCTAGAGCGGATCACCGAGGGCGCCGGTCGGCCGGACGACCTCGATCGGCTTCAGTTGCTCGGCGAGACGGTGGCGAGTACGTCGCTGTGCGGGCTTGGGCAGTCGGCTCCCAACCCGGTGTTGTCGACGTTGAAGCATTTCGGCGACGAGTACCGCGCGCACATCGAGGACGGTTGCTGTCCGGCCAAGGTGTGCACGGCGCTCATCCGCTACGAGATCGCTGATGATGTGTGCAAGGCGTGCGACAAGTGTCGCCGGGTTTGCCCGGTGGGGGCGATTGATGGAACCGCAGGAACATCGCCGTACCGGCTCGATCCCGAGATCTGCATCCGCTGTGGGCGATGCGCCGAGGTCTGCCCGTTCGGCGCGATACGAATCGAGAGTGGAGTAGCAACGGAACACAACGCAAAGGCTGGAGGATCGTAGTGGAGACCATCAAACTGAAGATCGACGGACGGGAGATCACAACCGAGCCCGGCAAGACGATCCTCGAGGTGGCGACGGAGAACGGGATTCGGATCCCGACGTTGTGTCACCTTGACGGGTTGGAAGACATCGGCGCGTGTCGTCTGTGCATTGTCGACGTACACGGGAAACTGGTGACGTCATGCACCACGCTCGTGGCTCCCGATATGGAGGTCCTGACGCAGACGGAGGCGGTGAAGGCGTACCGCCGGACGATCCTCGAACTGCTGTTTGCCGAGGGGAATCACGTGTGCTCGTTCTGCGTATCCAACGGGGGTTGTGAGTTGCAGGACCTGGCGTGCGAGCTGGAGATGCATTCGGTGCAGATTCCGTACTCCTATCCGAGAAACCGGATCGACGCGACGCATCCGCAGTTCCTGATCGACCGGGACCGCTGCGTGCTGTGCGGCCGGTGCGTGCGCGTGTGTGCTCAGGTGGAGGGCGCGCATACGTGGGACTTCGCCGAACGCGGTAGCTCGGCCCGTGTGATCACGGACCTGGACGTCGATTGGGGCGACGCCGAGTCGTGCACCAGTTGCGGAAAGTGCGTGGAGGCCTGTCCGACCGGTGCGATCGTTCGCAAGGGCGCGAGCAACGCCGAGATGCGCAAGGACCCGGTGAAGATCGGCCGGCTGACCGAAAGGAGGACTCGTGGATAAGGTGCGCGTTGCGACGGTTTGGTTCAGCGGATGCGCCGGCTGCCACATGTCTCTTCTCGACATCGACGAGACGCTGATTGACCTGCTCGATCGGGTGCAGTTCTTCAACAGCCCGTTGACCGATCTGAAGACGTTTCCCGAAGACGGAGTCGACGTCACGTTGATCGAGGGCGCGGTGGCGAACGAGGAACACCTCGAGATCGCCAAGAAGGCGCGGGAGAAGTCGAAGATCATCATCGCCCTCGGCGACTGTGCCTGTACGGGAAACGTGCCGGGTCTTCGAAACGGGATGTCCGCCGATCGGATGATCGAAGCGATCTACGGCCCGGAGACCACGAGCAACGGGAACCTGCCGTACGAGGTGGTTCCGCATCTGCTCGACCGCGTGCGCCCGTTGCAGGAGGTGATCCCGGTGGACTACTTCCTGCACGGCTGCCCGCCGCCCGCCGGCGTGATTGCCAAGGCGCTGCTTGCGCTTCTCGACGGCAAGACCCCTGAACTCGTTGGCGACGATCTGAAGTTCGGTTAGGAGAGCGACATGGAAAAGCAAATACACATCGAACCGGTGACACGGATTGAGGGGCACGCGAAGATCAGCGTCTTCTTGGACGACGCAGGGGACGTCCGCGACGCGCAGTTCCATGTCACGGAGCTTCGGGGATTCGAGAAGTTCTGCGAAGGCCGCACCCTGTGGGAAATGCCGGGACTCACGGCGCGCATCTGCGGCATCTGCCCGGTGAGCCACATCCTGGCGTCGGCCAAGACGTGCGATGCAATCCTCGCGGTCCGGATTCCCGAGACCGCAGAGCTGCTGCGGCGGCTGATGAACCTCGGCCAAATGGTTCAGTCGCACGCGCTCAGCTTCTTCTACCTGTCGGCACCCGACTTCCTGCTCGGATGGGACACCGACCCGGCAACGCGAAACGTCGTCGGCCTGGCGATGAAGGATGCGGATCTGGCGCGCAAGGGGATTCGGCTTCGCGCGTTCGGACAAGAGATCATCGATCGCCTCGGCGGAAAACGGATTCACCCCGCGTGGGCCGTACCCGGCGGTGTCAACCGCGCGCTCACCGAGGAGAACCGTACGTGGATCCGCGACAACCTCCCGGAGGTGCTGGACACGATTCGATTCACGATCGACCTGTTCAAGAAGACGTTCGCGACCGTCGAGTCGCGTGAGGTGCTGGGAACGTTCGACAGCATGTACCTCGGTTTGGTCGCTTCGGACGGCACGTGGGAGCACTACGCCGGGATGCTTCGGTGGGTGGACCAGCAGCGCAAGCCGATCGTCGAGGCGCACGATCCGAACAAGTACTTCGAGATTATCCGGGAGGCGTCGGAGCCGTGGACGTACCTCAAGTTCCCGTTCTACGCACCGAAGGGGTATCCGGACGGCATGTACCGTGTTGGGCCGCTCGGGCGCGTCAACGTCTGCGACCGGTTCGGCACGCCGCTGGCGGACGCTGAGCTGGAGACGTTCCGCGACTGTCAGAACGGGCAGTGTTCCGGCCGCGTGTTCGACTACCACTACACCCGGCTGCTGGAGATCCTCGCATCACTCGAACGAATCGAGCGATTGATCAACGATGAGCGCATCACGTCGCCGGCGATTCGTGCCCACGCCGAAGTGAATGCACGTGAGGGCGTCGGGATTCACGAGGCGCCGCGCGGCACGCTGATTCACCACTACTGGGTGGACGAGAACGGGATCATCGAGAAGGCGAATTTCATCGTTTCCACCGGACACAACAACCTGGCGATGAACCGCGCTGTGCAGGAGATCGCCAAGACGTACATCCACAAGGGCGAGGTCAGCGAAGGCATTCTGAACCGAATCGAGGGCGGAATCCGCGCCTACGATCCGTGCTTGTCTTGCTCGGTTCACGCGGCGGGCCACATGCCGCTACACGTGGACATCGTGGATTCCGATGGAGAGACCGTGCAGACGTTGCGGCAGGAGTGAGCGAGCGAACGGCATGGACTTGGTGATCGGGATCGGCAATCGGCTTCGAAGCGACGACGGCGTTGGACGGGAGATCGTCGATCGCCTCGCTTCGCGGCCGGGACTGACAACGGCCAGCGTGCATCAACTTGTCCCGGAGCTCATCGAGCCGATCGAACGGGCCCGCCGGGTGCTGTTCGTCGATGCCGACGTAGCGTGTCGTGCGATCGACTTGTGCCGTGTGCACCCTGCCAACGCGCGCGGTGTGGGGCACGGGCTGGGTCCGGAAGGGCTTCTCTTCTGGGCGGAGTCCGTCGGGATCGCGACGCCGGACGCGTGGCTGTTGCGTGTTCCGGTACGCACATTCGAGATCGGTGAGGCCTTGTCCGAAGAGGCCGAGCGGGCGGTGCACGAGGCGTTGGTTCGGATTGACGAGTGGCTGGATGAGACGGCAGTAGGCATAGGAAGCGAGGAGGAAGCGTGAAGAGTCTGCTGGAGAAGTACGCTCCGACGGCGGAGAACCTTCTCGACATTCTGCACGAGATACAGGATGCCGAGCCGCAGAACTACCTGACGCGCGATGCGCTTCGGGCGGTCGCGGAGTACCTCGATCTACCGCTCTCCGAAGTTGTGAGCACGGCGACGTTCTATTCGATGTACAGCCTAAAACCGCGCGGACGTCATGTCATCCGCATTTGCGAGTCCCCGCCGTGTCAACTGGTCGGAGCCGAATCGTTGATCGACCTTCTGTCTACGCACCTTGGGGTCGGCGTAGGACAGACCACCGACGATGGCGCGTTCACGTTGGAAACGACGAGCTGCCTCGGCGTGTGCGGTGTCGCTCCGGCGATGATGGTGGACGAGGAGTTGTACGGGAATCTCACTCTCGCCCGTATCGTCGACGTGATCGAGAAGGTGAGGAGGCAAGATGCGACTGGCTAGAGGACACGTGCTGATTGGGATCAACGACGAGGCCCTCCAAGCCGGAGCGCGCGATGTGGAGGCGGCGCTGCGGGATGCACTGGCCGAGAACGGCCTGGAGAACGAGATCGACGTCATCGAGACGGGCGATCTGGGCGTGACCGGTCGTGGTGTTGCTCTCAGCGTGTACCCGGATAGCGTGCTGTACGCGGGCGTCGCCGTCGCGGACGTGGCGGAAATCGTGACGGAGCATCTGCTGAAAGGGCGTCCGGTGGAGCGGCTTCGATTCGGCGAGCGGCCGACGACGCCGACCGGGCTCACGAAGAAGCAGCTGCGCGTCGTGCTGACCAACTGCGGCGTGATCGATCCAGAGAGCCTGGATGAGGCGATTGCTGCAGGAGCGTACGAGGGAATCGCAAAGATCCTCGGAGACGGAATGTCGTCGGCCGACGTGGTCGAAGAGGTCAAGCGATCGGGGCTTCGCGGACGGGGCGGCGCGGGGTTTCCGACCGGCCTCAAGTGGTCGTTCACCGCTGCGGGCGAGACGAAGTACGTTGTGTGCAACGCGGACGAGGGCGAGCCGGGCACGTTTAAGGATCGGCTGATCCTGGAAGGCGATCCGCACCGGCTGGTCGAGGGAATGATGATTGCCGGCTACGCGATCGGGGCATCGAAGGGGTACGTGTACATCCGCGGCGAGTATGCCCTGTCGATCGAGCGGATGCAGGCGGCGATCGATTCGGCGCGCGAGGCGGGGATTCTCGGCGACGCCGTGCTCGGATCGACGTTCGCATTCGACCTGGAGATCAAGAAGGGAGCCGGTGCGTACGTCTGCGGCGAGGAGACCTCGCTGATCGAGTCGATCGAGGGAAAGCGCGGATTCCCGCGGCTCAAACCGCCGTACCCTGGAGCGGTGGGCCTGTGGGCGAAGCCGACGGTCGTCAACAATGTCGAAACGCTGGCCAACGTTCCGCCGATCATCGCGCGGGGCGCGGACTGGTTCCGCTCGCTCGGCACCGAGACGTCGCCGGGAACCAAGGTGTACACGATTCTCGGCCGCGTGGAGCATCCGGGCCTGATCGAAGTCGAGATGGGCACTCCGCTCCGGACGATCATCGAGTCATTCGGCGGCGGGGTCCGTGACGGCAAACGATTCAAGGCGGCGCTGATCGGCGGCGCGGCCGGAGCGTTCGTCTCCGAAGACCGTCTTGACGTGGCGATGGATTTCGATGGGCTGCAGGAATACAAGGCGGTTCTCGGCTCCGGCGCGATCCTCGTGCTCGATGAGAGCACGTCGATTGTCGACGTGGTGCACGGCATCCTGCGCTTCTTCCGGCACGAGTCGTGCGGGCAGTGCGCGCCGTGCCGCGCCGGAACGGCCGCGCTTCTTGACGGGTACGAGTGCTGGATGGCGGGGCCGAAGCGGCCCGAGGAGCTCGAGCGGTTGCTGGACGTTGCCCGAACGATGCAGGCTGCCTCGCTGTGTCCGCTGGGGCAATCGGTGATTCTCCCGCTGCAGACGGCGATCGACTCGTTTCCCGAGGAGTTCCCCCGGTAGCGAGCGTAGCGTTCCCCGGTTGACGGCTTCGCCGGCGATCCGTACAAGGTAGGGGGACGGCAAAGACCGACAGGAGGCCCGATGGCACGACGCATTGAGTTTGAACCGTCGCGTACCTTGACCGAATTCCGCCTGCTTCCCGGCCTTACAAACCCGGAGACGTCGGTGGACACGGTGTCGCTGGAGACACCGCTTGTCCGGACCGGTGATGGCACGCTGATGCTCAAGGCGCCCGTCGTCTCTGCGGCGATGCAGTCGGTGTCCGGCATGCGAATGGGGATCGAACTTGCGAAGCTCGGCGGCGTGGCGTTCGTCTTCTGTTCGCAGTCGGTGCAGGAACAGGCGACGATGATCGAACGGATCAAGTCGCACAAGGCTGGCTTCGTCGAGCCGCGCACGGTCGCTCCGGATGCCAAGCTGCGCGAGGTGGAAGCGCTCCGGAGGGACGCCGGGTACTCCACGTTCCCCGTGGTCGATGACAGTGGGCGCCTGCTTGGGCTCATTACGCGACGCGACTACGACGCGCGAATTCACGCCGACCGTCCGGCAAGTGAGCGGATGATTCCCCGCGATCAGCTCGACGTGGGGGTCGGAATTACCGACCTGGCCGAGGCGAACGCGCTGCTGATCGAGGGACATCGAGCAGTGCTGCCGATTGTCGATGCCGACGACCGGTTGCTGTACCTCGTGTTCCGCAAGGACATCGAAGACCACCTCGACAACCCGGACATGGTGAGCGACGCACGCAAACGCCTTCTCTCCGTGGCGGCAATCAACACCCACGATGCCGCCGACCGAGTGCCCGCGTTGGCCGAGGCGGGCGTCGACGTCGTCAGCATCGACTCGTCGGACGGATACTCGACGTATCAGCGGGACACCATCGAGTGGATTCGCAGTCGCTACGCCGATCTTCCGGTGATCGGCGGGAACGTGATAACCGGGGCCGGATTCGACTATCTTGTGGCCGCCGGTGCGGGTGCGGTCAAGGTGGGGATGGGCGGCGGATCGATCTGCATCACCCAGGAGCAGAAGGGGACGGGGCGCGGACTGGCGACGGCGGTGATTGACGTGGTCGGCGCGCGCGACCGGCATGCGCAGAAGACCGGCGAGTACATCCCGGTACTCGCCGACGGCGGGATCGTCACGTCGAAGGACGTAATCGTCGCGTTGGCTCTGGGCGCGGACGTGGTGATGATGGGGCGGTACTTCGCACGAATGGACGAGTCGCCGACCGAGAAGATCCAAATCAACGGCCGGATCATGAAACCGTATTGGGGAGAAGGATCGGCGCGGGCGCGCGAGTGGAGCCCTGCGCGGTATCGCCACGCGGCGTTCGTTGAAGGAGTGGAAGGGTTCGTCGAGTACGCCGGGAAGCTGCGCGATAACCTGCCACTTCTGCTCAGCAAGCTGAAGGCGGCGATGGCGTCGTGCGGATGCCGCACGCTGATCGAACTGCACGAGAACGCCGAGCTCGAGATTGCCAGTGCGCTGTCCATCCGCGAAGGAAAGGTGCACGACATCGTGCAATTCGGCGGCGGCGAGCGGGACTCGCTGTCCAGTTGGAGCACGTAGGCCGCCGAGCAAGCCGTTCGCTGCGCCGATGACACGCTCCGCAAGAATCGGCTATCCTCTTCGACGTGCCTTGGGAGGTGTACCGTGTTCCGCGAGATTTCGCCGCTTGACGGGCGGTATCGTGCACAGCTGGGCGAACTGGGCGACCTGTTTTCGGAGTTCGCGCTGGTGCGCGAGCGATGCCGTGTCGAGTTACTCTACCTGTTGGCGCTCGAGGAGACGGGCTGTTTCCCGTCGCTCGACGCTGATGAGAGAGAACGCGTCGATCGCGTATTGAGCGGCTTCTCCGACGACGATTTCAAGCGCGTTCGGACGATCGAGCAGACAACGCACCACGACGTCAAGGCGTGCGAGCTCTTCCTGCGCGAAGCACTTGAGCTGGCGCATCCGGAGGCGATCCACTTTGGCCTCACGTCCGCCGACGTGAGCAACCTGGCGTACGCGCGGCTGATCACGCGGTACCGCGACACCGTTCAGGTGCCGCAGGTACGGCGGCTGATCGAAGCGCTGGCCGATCGAGCCGATCGGTGGGCGGACGTTAGCTTCCCCGCGTTTACTCACGGACAACCGGCCAGCCCGACCACGGTGGGGAAAGAACTCGCCGTCTTCGTCCGTCGCTTGCTCGTACAAGCGCAAACGCTCGAGTCGATCCGTTTTTACGGCAAGCTGAACGGGGCAACCGGTACGTATGCTGCACCGGCGACTGCGGCACCGGACGTGAATTGGCCGGCGTTCTCGCAACGCTTCGTCGAGGGGATGGGTTTGGCGTGGAACGATTGCACGACGCAGGTCGAGCCCGGCGACCGCCTGGCCGAGTACTTCGGCACGGTAGCTCGGATCAACAACGTGCTTCTCGATCTCGATGTGGATCTGTGGGAGTACATCTCGCGCGGCTTGTTCGTTCAGCACGTGGTGGCGGGCGAGGTCGGTTCGTCGACCATGCCGCACAAGGTGAACCCAGTCCGGTTCGAGAACAGCGAAGGGAACGGCACGATCGCCAATGCCCTGCTCCGGGCGCTGTCGGACAAGCTGACGCATTCGCGCATGCAACGGGATCTATCCGGCTCGACGGTGATGCGTAACATCGGCGTTGCGTTGGCCCACAGTTACCTCGCGGTCGAGCAAACGACCTTAGGACTTTCGCGGATCGACGTCGACCGCGACGCGTGCCGACAAGCCGTCGATGCGCATCCGGAAGTGCTGGCGGAAGCGATTCAGACAATTCTGCGAGCCGAAGGTATCGCAGACGCGTACGAACTCCTGAAGGGGCAAACACGCGGTAAGCCGGTAACCGTCGATTCGCTCCGGGCGATGGCGGACGGATTGAACGTCGGCGACGAAGCGAAGCAGCGGATCCGATCCCTCGATCCAGCGACGTACGTTGGCCTCGCAGAGACGATCGCACGACGTGTGATCGCCGACGCCCGCGCTTGGCTTACGGCGGCACGCTAGACAAGCGCTGTCCGTGTACCCCGTTCGAACGGATCGTCCGTTTCATCTTTCTTGGGATGACGCCCGGTCGATGCATCGCCCTGAAACGGCGAAACCGGTGTAGCGCCTCCTTGCGTCTCCCACATACATATTCGATCTCGGCGAGCCCAGGAACCCTTCGAAGGCTTTCGCCGAACACGACAACGCATCCTTTGCCACAGGCAACTGAGGGGACACGTGTACCGCTCGAACGTGATGGACATGACACTCCGTGTGCGCCTCACGTCCGACCGATCGAAACGTGACGGTCATAACATTCATGTGGAATCCCTCGGCGAGGGGTTTCCCCAGCAACGGGGATGCGTTGCCTGTCTGTGAACGAAAAGGAAGTGGTGCGAGTGTTCGAGCGACGCCGGGTGGTGAGACGGATTGGGATGGTTCTGGTGCTCGGGGGAGCCGTCGTACTCGCTTCGCTTAGTGCGATGGCGGATGACCCGTGTATGAAGCTGCCGGACCTGTGGATGCCAGCGGACGGAACACAAGGACTGGCGAACGGCGGGATCTCTGTTCAGCAGACGAGCGGAGACGTATGTCAAGGCGATACCGTAACGATCACCGTAACGGTGGACAACCTTAGTTGCGGCGACGCGGGTCCGTTCTACGTAACGGTGTACTACGACGGGACGAGTCACGTCATCGGATCGAAGCGCGTCGAAGGACTTCCGGGGTGCGAATACACAACACTGACGTTCGTGTGGGACACCGACGGGGTCCCGACCGGCGAACATGAGATTCTCGCGTGCGCGGACACCGGCGGTGCCGTCACTGAACTGAACGAATCCAATAACTGTATCACGATCGATGAGGACCTCCTCGTGCGTCCGAACGCCCCGTTGATCGAGGCGGAGAAGACGATCGATGGCGAGTGGTACGAACCCGGGTCGACGGTGACGTTCGAGGTCACGATCTGGAACTACGGATGCGACGACCAGGGCGATAACTCCGGTCACGAGTTCCTCGACACGCTTCCCGATGGATTGAACGCAACCGGATACGCGACCGCGACCGGCGGGACGATCACCGTGGACGGGGATCAGGTCTTCTGGGATGGGTCGATACCGGCCGGCGGGTCGGTCACGCTTGTGTTCAAGGCACGAATTAACTCTACGGCGGAAGACGGCAGTGAGATCTGTAACCAGGGAATCATCTACTGGGACAGCGATGGCGACGGCACGAACGACGCCTCCGAGCCGACGGACAATCCGGGGACGGGAGCAGAGGACGATCCGACGTGCCTCACTGTGGATATCGGTGGCGAGGCACCGCCCCTTTCCGGAACGATTGATGCACCGACGTTGTCGGAATGGGGAGCGATCCTCTTGGTGATTCTGTTCGTCGGGGCGTTCCTGTTCATGATCCGTCGCAAGGGGTTGACCGCGGCGTGAAGACGGTGAAGGGGAGGCCCTCTCTATTCCCGTCCAGCCTGCAAAAATGGCCGTGGGGATCGATTCTGACGGTCGGTACGACCGTTGCGGTCTTGGTTCTCATTGTGAATGACGAAGGCGCGATGCAGTGGATTCAGACGGCACTTGCCACGATTACGGCCGGCATCCTCACTCTGTTCGGCCATGCCGCCGTGGTCGCCGGGTCGACGGTGCAGACCGACGTGTTCGGGATTTCCGTCGTAACGGCATGTACCGGCCTGTTCACTACAGGCTTGTACGTGATTGCGGTGCTCGCGTTTCCGGCGCGCTGGCGGGCGCGGGCGATCGGGCTGGCAATGGGCATCGGTGGCATCTTCGTGCTGAACCTGATTCGCCTCGTGAGCTTGTACTTCATCGGCGTGCACTTCCCCGGCGTACTCGATCTTGCGCACCAGGGGATATGGCAAGCCGTGTTCATCGTGTTTGCCGTCGTCCTGTGGCTGTTGTGGGCCGGGCGATGGGGACGTGCGCGCCGCCCTGCGTCGAAGGTGGTGTCGTGATGATGCAGATGGCGAAACGGCTTGGGCTGTTCATCGGGATCTTCCTTGCTGTGTTGATCAGCTTGACAGCGCTCTGGTCGGCGGTCGTACCGGCGGTCACCAGACTGGTGGCTGCCTGCGCAGCGCCGGTGTTCCGGCTCGTCGAGGCGGAGAACGTAACGCACGTTTTCGCGCAGGGGGATCAGCTGTGGGTGTACCGGGCGGTCTCCAGTCATCAGATCGCCCCGTTCACTTGGTTCGACCGGTACACGTTCTTCGCCGTGGTTCCGCTGATTGCGCTGCTCGTGGCGACACCGGGACTTCGCATTGTGGGACGTTTGTGGCGTTTGGCGGCCGGGTGCGCTGTGCTTCTTGCCGCTCACGTGGTGCTTCTGGTCTTGCAGGTGGAGCTTGCGTACGCCGCGGTGGGGTTGTCACGGGTGTGGATGCTGGGAACATGGCAAGTGGTGGTTCGGATCGCATGGGAGGCTGCGCCGATCGTGGTATGGGTCGCGTTGACCGCTCGGGTTTGGAAACGATGGCTTGGCAACGTGTGGAAACGACAGCAGGCGCGTACCGGGGCGCGAGGCCCCATGCACGCATCGCTGGCGGAATCGGAAGAGGGGTAGACGGAGAAGGATGGGTATCGTGAACAGGAAACAACGCCGTACAGCGCTTCTTGCGCTCTTGTTCGTCGCAGCGTTTTCGGTCGCGATCCTTGCGTCGGACGCGGAGTTGTACTTCTCTTCCGACAAGAACGGCGAGAATCGCGTAACGCAGGTATCGGAAGGCGACGAGATCTGGATTGTAGTGCAGGATGGCGACGAGGACATCGACTGCGACGTTCGGGACAAGATCTGGACGGACATCAAGGTGATGGACACGAAGACCGGTGCTCACATCGTGTGGCGAAGCTACATCGACGAGAAAGGGGCCGACGTGCTTCTCGACGATGGCGTCGGAGACACGGAGCACGGAGAAGAAGGATACGTGCCCCATCAGGGGCACTCCCCCGGGGCCACCGCAGGTTGGTTGGGGGGCGACTTCCTCGAGGAGACCGGTGCGTCAACGGGTATCTTCGTCAGCCGGCGGGCGTTCCAAGTCGGGACCCGTGTGAGCTACTCCAACGACGGCCGCAACTACACGCACATCGTCGGTCCATATACGGGCATCGGCCCCAACGTGACACCGACCGACTTCGAATGGGGCAACTACCTGTACGCCGAGGCCGACGGGAACGACTACGGAGACGATCGCATCTGGGTCGATCGCGCGGGTGGATTCGTTCTTGCGCTGGACGGGGTGGTTGATGACCGCATTCCACGGATCACGGCAGGGGCCGCAACAGCGACAGCATACTTGCCGCCGGGGGTGGGCGGATCGAACGAACATGATTACATGTTCGGACGTTTCGAGAACATGGACACGCTGATCGGGATGTACGTCGACCAGAACGATGCGTCGGACGTCGCGATCACGATGGGGAAGATCAGCGATACCGAAGCGACGATCCGCTGGGGCATGGACGTGTATTCCGATGCGAACGAAGCCGCCACGCTCCTCGTCGAAGACGCCGACGAGAACGTGAGTTGCAACGACATCGACCGGATTCCGGTGTTCGTCATCGTCAACCCGGGATCGTGGAACCCGCAGACGCCGACGTCGGCCACCGATTTCTGCGAACTGAAGCGATACGGCGGCGTCAAAGATCTCAACGGAAACGTTCTTGAATCCCCGCTCGTGTGGTACACGATGTACGACAGCGGCCTCGAGACCGCGGACGTGAACTTGGCTGCCGACGGAAGTGATCAGCCGAACGCCGACGGCACGTACTACATCGACTACCCGGTGGCCGGAGACGGAAACGTCACCTCGTTCGACACCGCCAGCGCGTCCGGTGTAACGCGCGTGATGTTCTATGCCGACGAAACCGGCGTAAACACCGGTGTGTTTCAGCTGAACTTCAACAGCCTGCTCGAGGATCTCGGATTCGAATCGCTCAACGTGCGCGACGTGCTTGCGGCGTACTACCTGGATCCGAACGACCAGGATGATTTCTGCTTGGCCCTGGCGTACATCGAAGAGAAGCAGCACAGCAGTCTCCGATTCACCGATGCGTCACGTGCCGACGAAGAGGTGTTCTGGCTTGGGCGGGATCCGGTGTACGTGGAGGTCGTCGATTCAAACGCGAATACCGACTCATGCTGTCCGGAGACGGTCATCGTGCACGTCTGCGATCCCCATGAAGTCGACGACGTCGAGTACTTGATTCTCGACGAGCTGTCGAGCAATTCCTCGGTGTTCTTCACCAACGTCGGAATGAAGCTGATCTCGGTGTGGGACGCGATGGGGACCGGGGACACGGCTGCGCACGGCGGGTACAGCCTGATGTTGGACAACTGGAGTCTGGAGGCGTTCAACGAAGACTCGGTGTACGTGCGATACAACGACGTGATCTACGTTGAGCGTGACATCTACGCGTTGGGCGACGCGGACACCGGAACGGTTGGAGCCACGTTCGGCCCGCGTATCGAACAAGTCCGGAGTGCGAATGACGTCTCGTTTGCGGTGTTCGAGGTCGGCGACACGCAGGTGTACGACGGGGAGATCGTTACGATGTACTTCCTCGATCGAAACGGCGATCGGGTCGCCGGCTACGTGAACAGCGACTGCGTCTTCGTGGAGGTCGTCGACCCGGATCAGGATGAGGATCGGAATCGGCGCGAGCGGCTGTCCGGATTCTGGGACGGGTTCCGTATCGGGACCACGAACGGACAGGAACTGCCGTTCGGACCGGTGGACGATCCCGACAACCACAATGCGGATTGCGGCTACTTCGACATCGATACGCACCCGGTGAACACGCTGCTGGGCGACACGAACATCTTCAGTAGTGGCTCGTATGCGAAGCTGTACGTGTTCAACCCGCGCAACGGTCGCTGGGCGCCGGTCGACCTATTGGAGACGGGGATCGACAGCGGAAGCTTCGTCAGCGTTACGTGCATCGATCTCGTCAGCCAGTACGACTGCGCTCCGTCGCTCGGCGTGCTTCCCGGAGACACGTTGATTGCGGCATATCAGGATCCGTCGAACCACTCCGATATCGCCTGGATCTCCATCAAGGTTGGGATCGGCGGTGCGGTTTCGTACGGATCGACGGCCACGTTTACCGATGAAGCGGGGAATGATGTCGCCGCCTACGTGATGGGCGATCCGATGTACGTCAAGGTCGTCGACACATCGATGTCCGGTGCGGGAACGATTCCCGATGCGGTTACACTCGACGGTGCTACGCACGACTTGGCGCCGCTTGCCGGTGCACCGGCGGGAACGTTCATTACCGGCCCGATCGAAGTGACGACGTTGCCCGGAGACACCGTTACGGCTACGTACGTCGATCCGGCGGACTCAACGGATACCAGCACCGCCACGGTGCAGATCGTAGCGCTCGAGTTGAGTGTCGAATCGTTCTACACCGCGCCGAACCCGTTCTCGGATGTCGTTTCATTCGCGTATTGGGGCGATGGAATGGCCGAGACGATGACGGTTGTGGTGTACGACCTCTCGGGCAAAGCGGTCTGGCGACACACGGCGGAAGACGTGCTACTCGTTGAGTGGGACGGAACCAACGAAAGGGGCGAACTGCTCGCGAACGGTGCGTACCTCTATGCCATTGCGGCAACGGGAGGCGGCCACGTGTTTGCGGACAAGGGAACCCTATTCATCTATCGATAACGCTCGCACAAAGAGAGCAAGCGAACAGCGCGGGCCGCCGCTCACAAGGCGACGGCCCGCCTCCTTTTCGCGTCCACCCCAGATCCCACGATATACTGAGCGGACGAGGATAGGGGGCAGCGCATGTCGCAGGAGCGGGATCTGGCAGTCGGGTTCTCCGACCTTCGTGGATTTACGTCGTACACGGCTGAGCGTGGCGATCAACAGGCGTTTCGCGTAGCACAGACATTCGCCGGACTTGTCGCCGAGCAGGTGGATCGACACGGCGGTCGCGTTCTCAAGACGTATGGAGACGGAATCATGACCTCGTTCGATGAGGTCGGCAGCGCATTGCATTGTGTATCGGCGATGCAGAAGTCTCTGTCGGAGTTCAACGAGACCCAGGAGGAGCCGCTGTCGGCCGGTATCGGGCTCGCATGGGGGTCGGTACTGGAGACGGACGGCGATGTGTTCGGACACTCGGTGAACTTCGCCAAACGGCTGGCGGATGCTGCAAAGGGTGGGCAGATCGTTGTGCCGGCGGCAATCCGCGAACACACGGGCGACGAAGCAGGGTTCGTGTTCCGTAAGGTCGGGGAGAAGACCCTGAAGGGGCTGGGCAGCCACTTGCTGTATGAACTCGTGTGGCGCGACGAAGTGGCGAGCCTTGCGCTGACCGACGATACGCTGAACCTGGTTCTCACCGAGGAAGACACGCTCGTACTGGAGTTCGCCAAGCCGATCACCGAGCGTCTGCGGGCCGTTCAGGACAAGCTTCTGGCGAAGGAAGCGAGCGGATCGCAAGACGCGATGGGACAGAAGATGGCCAAACGGCTGTTGGATAGTTTTCCGAAGTTTCTCGATGCGGCGCAGCGCTGGGCGGGAATGGAGATTGAACATCCGCTCGATCAGATCGACGCCACGCTGAAACGGGGGAAGCTGCGCGTCGTTCTTCCGACCGGCAAGCCGATGGTGTTCACGATCTCGTCCGAGGAGAGAGAGCGGGCGCAGCGGTTCGTCGACAGCGTGCTTTCGCGCAAGCGCGGGGCGGGATCAACGGGTCGAGACTCCGGTTGAGCCGGCTACCGCCGCCGGATGCCCCATCGCCAGAGTTCCGCGATCGACGCCGACTTCCCGTACATCAGCATGCAGACGCGGAATACCTTGGTGGCAAATCGCATGATCAGGAAGACCCCGACGGTCAGTGTGCACAGACTCAGCGCGATCTCCCATGCTGGAACGAATCGCGCCCCCTCGGAGACCATCGGCGTCGCGCCGATTCGCAGCATCATGATGCCCGGAGTGAACGGTGGGAAGAAGCAGGCAATGCGGATCCAGGTTATCTCAGGGTTCTCGACGATGACCGGCGCAAGGATCATCGGCAGATACGGCAACAGCCCGACGAGACCAACGGAGCCACCCGAGTGGATGTCCTTCATTGCTGCCCCGACGACGGCGAACATCGACGCGATCAAGAGGTACCCAAGGACGAAGTACAACGGATACGTGATCCAATGGACGGCGGCCATGGATGCCACGGATATTGGCGTGAAACGGCCGGCGACGAAGTAGGCGGCGGCCGCCCAGGCGACGACCTGAATAAGTCCGGAGAATCCGAGTCCGATGATCTTGCCGGCCATCAGATCCCACGCCGACACGCTCGACAGCATCAACTCCACCACCCGCGTCTGCTTCTCCTTGATGATGGCGTACATCGCCATCACGCCCGAGATGAATGCTCCGGCAAACAAGAGAACGCCGAGCAGGAGGGCAATCACGTGCGGCGGTGGGGGTTCTGCGGGAAGAGAGCGTGCGCTGGTGCCGATTCCTTCAACCATTGTGATCGCGAACACTGCTACGGCCACCAGGGTGGGGACCAGGAACGTCATGATCAGAAACTGCTTGCTGCGCACGGTGTTGACGAATTCCCACCGGATGACCTTAGCGAGTTTCATGACCAGTCCCTTCGATGGTGCGAACAAAGATGTCGTGGAGCGGAGGTCGATCGATATGCAGGGCGTGCACACGCAGTTCGCCCGGTATGCTGCGAATGAACGCATCCGGGGATTTCGTCCGGTCGAGTGTGAACCGGACTGCGCCCTCGGTAGCCCTGACGTCGCGTACGCCGGATAGATCGCGCAGAAGGCTCACGTCTCCATCGAAACGGAGGTGAACAACGTGATCGCCAAACGATTCCTTGATCTCATCGAGGTTGCCGTACAACACCTGCTGTCCACGATGAATCAAGAAGATGCGATCGCACAGCTCCTCGACGCGGTTCATCTGGTGCGACGACAACAAGACTGTCATCCCATCGGTGCGCAACTCGCCGATGAACTCCTTGATCACATCCTGATGCACCGGGTCGAGGCCGGAGAATGGCTCATCCAGGATGACAAGGTCCGGGCGATGTAACACGGCGGCGATGAATTGGACCTTCTGCTGCATTCCCTTGGACAGCTTGTCGACCTTTCTGTGCGCCCAGTCGGACAGATCCATTCGGTCGATCCACTCGTGCGCGCGTTGCCTCGCCTCGGTGCGTGGCAGGCCTTTGAGTTCCGCGAAGTACGAGAGGAGATCGTGTATGCGAGCATCGCCGTACAGGCCTCGCTCTTCGGGCAGGTATCCTACGCGCTCTCGCAGACGTACAAGGCCATCCTCGGCAAACGAGAAGCGAATGCTGCCTGCGTCCGGCTGGAGAATGCCGAGGATCATCCGAATTGTCGTGGTCTTTCCCGCGCCGTTCGGCCCGAGGAACCCGAGGATCTCGCCGGGTCAAGCGGAAAACGACACACCCCCTACTGCCTGGACGCTGTCGAACTGCTTGGAGATGCAATCGACATCGAGTGCGGGCGGCTGCAGCATTGTGAACTCCAGTAGAAGTATGGCCTCATTCTAGAGGTGATCCTGTGGAGAGTCCAACCGAGGGGGGCGGCCGATTCTACCGAGCTGCTCTGCGGCGTTCCAGGGACGCGCAGATGCGCTCTAGGCCGTCAAGCAGGCGTTGCCGTGGGCAGGCCAGGTTTACGCGAACGAACCCGTTTCCGCCTTCGCCGAATCGATCCCCGTCCACCGTGGCCACGCGGCCGTCCTCCAGCAGTGTGGCGTACGGAGGGGCTCCGGACCCGAGACCGCGGCAGTTGAGCCACGCGAGGTACGTGCCCTCGAGTGGAGTCATCCGAACCTGCGGTATGCGCTCGCGGAGGAACGTCGTTGCGGTGTCTCGGTTTCCTTCCAGATACGCTACGAGTTCGTCCAGCCACGCTGTGCCATCTTGGTATGCGGCGACGGCCGCTGTAAATCCAAAGACGCCGGGATGCGGGACGAGGCCCGCTTTTGCCTTCTCGTAGCGGTCGCGCAGCGTGGCATCGGGGATCACGGCGTACGCAAACGGGATCCCCGCGAGGTTGAACGACTTCGCCGGCGACATCAGCGTGATCGTCCGCGCGGCAATCTCCGGTGCGACGGATGCGATCGGAACGTGGAGGTGCCCCGAGTACACGAAGTCGGCGTGGATCTCGTCCGAACAGACGACCAGAGCGTGTCGAGCAGACAGCTCGGCCAGTTCCTCGAGTTCTCCGCGGCGGTAGACGCGACCGACCGGATTGTGCGGGTTGCAGAGAATGAACAGCCGACTTCTGCCGTCAAGTACGGCTTCGGTTCGATCCAAATCGAGCTCGTACTGCCCGTCTGCCGTGTACGCGAGCGGAGCCGTCTGCGAGCGCAGTCCGACGGCATCGGGAACGCCTAGAATCGGGAAGTACATCGGTGTGTGAATCAGTGCGCCGTCGCCCGGGCGAGTGACGGCATGAGCGGCGAGGTGAAACCCCGCGTACACGTTCGGTAGCCAAACGATCCAGTCAAGCTCGATCGTCCACCCGAAGCGACGTTGCAGCCGCTCTACGATCAGTCCGCGAAGCGACTCGGGCTCCGCCGGGTACCCGTAAATGCCGTGCTCGGCGCGGGCTCGTAGTGCTGCCACGACGGGCGGCGCGGAACGAAAGTCCATGTCGGCGACCCACATCGGTAGAACATCGGCGTCATGCAGCGACCATTTGATGCTGTCGGTCCCGCGACGGTCCAGCAACTCGTCGAATCGTGAGGATATCTCGGGCGTCGTCACGCGCATTCCCCCTCGGTGCGGTCTCACCGGGCTTTGCCCCCGGAACGATGCGGCGCAACAGTATACGGAGGATGCGTCGCTTCGGCCGGGATTGATGTCCACACGGGGGCAGCCGGGCGGGTTTCCGAAAACACGGACACAGGGGGAACAGCCGATGCCGTCCGCTGGAATCGGTAAGCGGCATCGGCCGAATCGCTTACTTGTCTCCCGGAGATGAACGCTTGGTCGGAACCGGCGTGACCCCAGCCAACTCGCCGATTACGTTGATTAGCTCGGATCCCGTCGGGATCACGACCTTTGCGTTGTCGCGAAGCGCGCTCTCCATTGCCTCCAGCTTGCGAAGGAGCTGCGCATTGCCGATGAAGTACTTGTTGGCCGCTTCGTTGACCAGCCGGATCGCTTCGGCCTCACCTTCCGCTGCCAGGATCTTCGCCTGACGAATGCCCTCAGCCTTCTTGATCTCGGAACGCTTCTCCCCGTCGGCTTGACGCTCGACAGCGTTGGCGTAGTCGAGCGCGGCGATCTTCTCGTTCTCCGCCTTGACGACCTTGTTCATTGTCTCCTGGACGTCTTTCGGCGGATCGATCTCTTTCAGTTCGGTACGGACGATCTCCATGCCCCAGTTGCTCGTCTCTGCGGCCAGCGTGGCGAGCAGTTCGTCATTGATCTTGTCGCGCTCGCTGTTGGCGGACTTGAGCGTGAGCGTGCCGATGATGTTACGTAGCGTGGTGCGGGCGAGGTTGACGATCTGAAGCTGGTAGTTGTTCACGTTGTACTGCGAGCTCTTCACACTGTCTTCGTCATCCCGTACCTTGAAATAGACCTGCGCGTCGACACGAGCGTTGAGGTTGTCGTTGGTGATGATCTCCTGAGGTTGTGCATCGACCATCTGCTCGGTGATGTTGATCTGGATCATTCGATCGATGATCGGAATGATCCAGTGGAATCCAGGACCCGAAAACCGTTTGTATCGACCCAGTCGCTCGACCAGTGCGCGATGCGTCGGTCGGACCACACGTACGCCGACGAAGAAGATTATGACGATAGCCAGCACGACGATCCAGATCCAGAGCATGTGTCCCTCCTTTTTCGTGTACCGTGGACGGACGTGGCCTAGCTTACGCCGCCCCCTTGAGTCAGTCTCTAGAACACGAACGAAACGCCGGCCTCGATCACGTGGAGCAGCGCTTCCGACCAGATCGACGGTCGGGACTCCAGATAGATCCGAATCACTGCACCGGATAGCCAGTGTATAGAGGATGCGTTTGCAGTACAACAGAGGGGGTCAGACCTTTATTTCTTGATCCCTTTCAGAATCCACACGCTTGGCGATCACGCTGATTGTCGAATAGTGCAGTCCAAGGTGATCTGCCACCTCTTGCAGCGTGTAGTGCTGAAGGCGAACGGCCTCGTGAATGCGGTCATTGCGCGATCTCTTATCCGCTTCGCCATAAAACAGCGCCTCAAGCTTCGGCCGAGCCGCGTCATGCTCACGACGAAGGATGCTCGCATCGAGCGGCTTGCTGTGAAGGAGTGTTCTCATGTCTTCGACGAACGGCTTTGTGCCAAGCAGACTGCCCCCACGAAGGTCCTTCCTGACGTTGACCCTTCTTCCTTGACCTACGAAGCGACGGTACGCGGCAACTGCGGGAGCCCGTTCATCAGCAAACTGCGAGAGAATCCAATCGATGGCGAGGAAGGCAGGAGGATCGACTACTCCCACTGTCGCGCGATAGCTGCTCCACGGCCAATCGCGCGCCGACCGCACCGCTTTCGCGCGAACCGGATTCAATAGGAAGTACCTTGCCAGTTCCGGCAGATACGATTCCTTATCCACCAGAATGGCCTTGAACCGTCCCTGGAACATGTGCCCCGATTTCTTGTGCGTACGGTTGGAGGACTGCGTGTAGACGCTGTTCAGAAACTGCATGCCGCGCGAGAGATTCGGGGAGGGAGTCTCCATGAGAAGGTGTGTAGCGCGGCAACGCCCTGCGTTGCTTGGGCGAACAACGTTCGCCTATCCGCACAGGCAGTATGCGTGGCAGATCCAGCTGTATCGGGTGACAACCTCTCCAAGCACGGCAAGAAACGCTCGGCGATCGCTATCGGAGAAGAAGATCTTTGCTCCTGCATTGCCGCGACATGTGATGTGGTATAGGGCGTCTACGTATTCGATGCGCAGTGGACGTGCCATAACGTGCCAGTCTGCTACGAACGGATTCAAGAATAGAGATCTGACCACAGAACTGCGAGGAATGCATTTGACTCAGGATTAGCGCCAAGCATAGGATGCAGTCATTGTTATTGTGATTCTGGGGGGTCAAAGGCTGTGTACTTATACATAGTTCGCAAAGGAGGTTTCATGGGATTCATGGAGAGGCTATGCGTTAGGTCAGAGACGCGGGGCGTGGCAATCGCTCTGGTCCTAGCCCTGGTCGGCGGTGCCATTGCAGCCTATGGAGAAGAGCTTCCGCAGACTCTCGACATGTCTGCGTTCGAAGCATGGGCTACGGTGATCGACCAACCGATGTCGGGAGACGAGAATCCCTGGGCGATCGACGGCTCGACGGAACGAGTCGAGGAGGACGGAGAGGTCTTCCACCGCGGATCGGAGATGACCATCATCAAGTTCGCGGACCGGGAAGTGCGAAGCTTTCTCCTGCGGCTGCGTGTTCGCCTTGGAGGCGCGGTCGTCGCATTGACGTACCGCGATGACCCAGATGAGGGCCTGCAGGTCGTGCTTTCGACAACACCTCCGGCATTCGCTTCTGTGAGTCCAAAGGCCACGGGGGTGCCGATCGTGGAAGCGAGTCTTCCTTCGAACCTCGAGGACGGGGAATGGCACGATCTGACAGTCGTCCAATCGCTGAGTGGCGCATTCGGACTCTACCTTGATGATCAACGGATTCTTGACGGTGACACGGGTGGAGCGCAGGCTGCTAGTGCGATTCGCCTCTGGATCAACACGCGCAGCGGAGGGACTCTCGACATCCAATCGGTTCTACTGATGACTAACGATGACGCGGGTAGTTCAGCCGCGCCGAGCGGCGACGGTACGCAGCTCGTATCCATTGAGGAACTCGGGACTGCGGAGAAGGATGACCGCACCCTGCGCATATTGACGTACAACATCCTTCATGGCGGGATCGACGAACTCGATCAAGCAAGAGTCGAGGGAACGATGGAAGACGGGGCCCTATGGAATGAGAACTACGCCCAACGGCTTGTCGGGATCATCGACCTTCTTCGCTACGCGAATGCAGATGTGATTGCCTTCCAGGAGCTAATGCACTGGCAGCTTTCGGACGGTCACATCGCTGAGGAGGTTGCTCAGGCTTTGGGGATGTACTACGTTCTCGGCCCCCAGATGGAATGGGGCGAGAACTATCTGAGTCTGGGTCTCTTCAGCCGGTACGAAATCGTCGACTCGGCGGTTCTTACGCAGACGTGGGATGGTGTCTGTCCTCCGCTTCTGGTGGAGATCGCACTGCCAGACGGCTCGCAACTCGACGTAATCAACCTCCATGCTGCAGCGGATGGGAGTGACACAGGTCGGCTCGCCGACATACTTGCCCCCTACGGTGACGAGCGCACCGTCGTGTTGGGTGATTTTAACGCACTCCCGACCAGTGTAAGCTACGGATTGGCTGGTGCCGGCGGGTGGGAACACATCTCCGGTCACCTTGTTGATCTAATCTACGTTTCGGAGCCTCTTGCTTTACTCTCATCAGAGCCTCTCGATCTTATGGAGAGCATCTGGAATGTGGCCATTCCGTCGATCTGCGCTCTGAGAGAAACTGACCGCAATCGTCTCTCAGATCACTTGCCGCAAGTACTGGAGATCTACCTCGACGGACTCTAGGCTTTCGCTGCCAGGCTGTGAACTCGGAACCCAAGAGATCCTCTCTCGGGTTTCGGGTTTGCAGCTAGTTGGTGGAGGTGGCGGGAGTCGAACCCGCGTCCGAAGAAACCGCCGATCGGCGTCTACAAGCTTAGTTTCGCGTACTAGTTTCCGCGCCGAATCCTCCCGCGAGCCGGATGACCCGGGCGTAGCTTCCTAGTGTTCAGCGTGTCGCCGGAAGCGTTCGATCACGCCATACCCACGTGGTTGACGCCTGGCTGGAGCCCGTGGGGGAACCCCAGTAGACGGCCTTCCTAGTTTACGGAAGGAGCTGCAAATGCAAACGTGTTTGTATTCGCGGTTGTTGTTTGGTTCGTCCGTTTAAGGAGAGAACGAGAGCTCCGCTTGCAGCCTCACTTTGGTGACCCCGTCGAAGCCATGTCACCCCCAGTTGTCAAAGACCCGACTCATTGTAGATCAGCCTGCGCCGGGCAACAACCGGTTGACAGGTCGCCGACGGATACGATCTTATACTACGACATGAGATATCGGATCATCGGAATCGCAGTTGTGTTTGCCCTCGGCATCGGCATTGGAGTCTCTGCAGCGGGGCGGGTGCCGTTGTTGATCTGGTGGCTGCTCTCGCTGTGCGGGCTCGCTACGGCCATTGTGGTCGTCCAGCGGACGAGTTCCCGATCCGTACGTGCCGTGCTGATCCTCGTCCCCGTCGTGGCGGTGGGCGGGCTGCGCGGTGCTACGGTCCCGTCGTTCTCCGATGCGCTGCTTCGGCAGGCCGGATCGCTGACCGAGGTCGTCGGCACCGTCGTTTCGTACCCGAGCGGCGGAGCCGATCGAATCACGTTTACGTTTCGGCCGGACACGCTTGATGCAGACCTACGTGTGACCTGGGCCGTCGATCCGCGCGCGATCGAACCGGTGCTGTACGGAGATCGCCTGAAGTTGAGCGGGCAGGCGTCGCTCCCCGAGGCGTTCGACGGCTTCGACTACCCAGCGTACCTGGCGCGGCAAGGGATCGTTGCGCAGATGTACGTCGAGAACGCCGCGGGCGCAACGCGGCTTGGAGTGCAGAAAGGAAACGGACTGCTGCGCCGCGGCAACGCCGTTCGCCAGTGGATCCTCGACGCGCTGTCCGAGCAGCTTGCGCCTGAGGTGGCGGCGCTGGCGAGCGCGCTTCTGCTCGGGGATCGCGCGGCGCTTGCGGAGGAGAGCGAAGACGCGTTTCGCGCGACCGGCCTGATGCACGTTCTTGCCGTGTCGGGGCTTCACCTCGGGATCGTGCTGGCCGGCGTGTGGCTCATCCTACGCCGCCTGCACGTACGCGCGGCGATCGCGTACCCGCTGGTCGGCTGTGTCGTCCTTGCCGTCTTGTGGATCGTCGGGCCACGCGTGAGCCTGCTGCGCGCCGGGCTGCTGTTCGCGTTCCTGGCGCTGGGCAACCTGCTCGCCGATCTCGGACTGATCCTCAAGCGGACGATTCGCCCGCTTAACGGCCTTGCCGCGGCGGCGATCGTGCTTCTGGCGTGGCGGCCGGGCACGCTGTTTGAGTCGGGTTTCCAGCTGACGATCGCGGCGACTGCGGCCATCCTGGTCGTTGTGTCCGCCGCGTACGGCGTGCCGCGTCGCATCGAGGCGATCAGCACTCGGGCCGGAGCCGGACGGCTGCCGGTTCGGTACGTGCTGACGCTGGGCGCGGTGTCGCTTGCCGCGCAGGTGGGGACGGTGCCGGTCACCGCGTGGCACTTCGGGTCGCTCCACCCATGGGCCGTGCTCGCCAATCTCGTTGTCGTACCACTCGCCGTCGTTAGCCTGTGGATCGGGCTTCTGGCGTTGCTGTCGGCCGGACTGGGATGGGCGGCCCCGCTACAGGGGTTCGGGCTGGCGCTCCAGGAATTGGAGCGACTGATGGTTGCGTTGTCCGGTCTGCCTGCGGCGGAGATCACCGTTACGAAGTGGGTCGGGCCGTGGCTCGCCGGAGTGTTCGGGTTTGTCGGATTGATCGTGCTCTATCGATCGCGGTCGTCCTGAACCTGGTATTCGACGTCGATTGCGCCGTCCTCGCTTGGTCGGTCCGTCCTCGGACGCGGGCCGCGTCCGACGGCGTAGCGAACGAGAAGGCCGATGGCGAAGACATCGGTGAGCAGACCGGGGACAATGAGCAGGAGCCCCGAAGACAAAAGCGCCGTCGACTGCCGCATCAGACCCGAGGGCTGGAGCAACAGCGCCACCATCTCCTGCGTGCGGGCCAGCCGCCGTCCGCCGACTCGCATAAGCAGCACGCCGATGACTGCGGTGGCAGCGATCTCGAGAAGGACGAATCCGGGACCGATCGCCTGACCGAGTTTAATCAGCGCGATGACTTCGCCACAGACAATTGCGAACAACACAAGCGGCATCTTCGAATCACCGGGCTGCAGTGTACGGGGTCGCGCGGCCCCGCTCCACAACGCCGGCGATTGACGAGGCGGCAGCGCCCGCCTACTCTTACCGTGCGATGGCAAGAACGGACCGTGAACTTCTCGTCGGGCTCAACCTGATTCCGCAGATGACGCCGAAGCGTGCGAAGAAGCTGTTCGCGAGCTTCGGCTCGTTTGAGGAGATCTGGCGCGCACCGGGCACCCGGTTTGCGGCGCTGTTCGGGTCCTCCGTGATCGGCGAAGCGCTGGCCTCCGGGCGCAGCGAGACGGCGATCGACGAAGAGATCGGGCGCGCCGACGAAGCCGGGATCCGGATCGTGACGCTGGTCGATGAGGAGTACCCGCGATTGCTTCGGGAGATCGACGATCCGCCGCTTGTGCTGTACGTGAAAGGTCCGCTGTCGATCGATACGTCGAGGACGGTGGCGGTCGTCGGTACGCGGCGCAGCACGCGCTACGGGGCCACGGTGGCCGCGCGGATGGCCAGCCAACTGGCTCTTGCCGGGATCACGGTCGTTGCGGGAATGGCGGCGGGCGTCGACGCGGCGGCGCACCAGGGTGCACTGGACGTCGACGGGCTGACGGTGGCCGTTCTCGGATCGGGCGCCGACTGTCCGTACCCGAAGCGAAACACTGCGTTGTACGAGAAGATTGCGGAGCGTGGAGCCGTCGTCAGCGAGTATCCTTTGGGCACGCGGCCGGCGAAGTGGACGTTCCCGCAACGCAACCGAATCATCTCCGGCCTGTGCCGCGGCGTGGTCGTGGTCCAGGCGCCGGAGCGCAGCGGCTCGCTGATCACGGCGCGGCTGGCGTTGGAGCAAGGCCGCGAGGTGTTCGCCGTGCCCGGAAACATCACCACCACCACGTCGGCTGGGACGAACCGGCTGATCCG
>Ga0272442_10001949_pt1 | contig 30521 bp, 23 predicted proteins | sample SSMForm2O_FD_200262 | JGI IMG/M metagenome (GOLD analysis project Ga0272442, IMG submission 200262) | Marine sediment archaeal communities from Little Sippewissett salt marsh, Falmouth, MA, United States - SSM-Form-2O | ecosystem: Environmental > Aquatic > Marine > Wetlands > Sediment ...
CAAACGACCGGCCGCAGCCCTTCTCCCGCCAATCCATGAATCCCCGCAATCCCGTTCCCCGCATCACCCGCGTGTGGAGGCGGGTGCTGCGTCAGTCGCCATCGTACCCCGTGTAGAGCATCAGGTTCGGGGCGCCCTGGTTGTCCGTCTTCCAGCCAAACGTTCGCGTCTGGCCGCCGCGCCTTTCGGAGACGAGCACCGGGTACTTCTTCGTGCCGTGCTGGGTGATGTTGATTGCGGAGAACTGGCCGCCGCGGATGTCGAACAGGGGCGGCGTCGGCCGCGAGTAATCCCGGCTCTGACTGTAGCTGTTGTAGCCGATCATCTCGCACGCGCCCGCCTCCATCATGATCCGCGTGATGAAGCCCTCGCTCTTCCAGCCGAGCATCCAGAGCTGCCCCGCGTACAGGTCGATGCTCGGCTTGCGGAACCACCAGTCCCGCTCGCCGTTGTAGAACCGCACGAACACCTTCTGCCGCGGGTTCTTCACCTGGAACGGCGACGAAACGTCGTTCATGAACACGTCGCCCGTGCCTTCGAAGACGATGTACGGCGGCAGGTCGTAACCGCGCTTGTCCTTCGGGATGCTGCCCCAACTGTGACCGAAGCTCGAATGGCTCAGCACGACCGTCCGATTGCCCTTGATGATCAGCGGCGGCGCACGCATGCCTTCGATCGTCAGCGGCACGTCGCCGTCGCCCTCGACAATCAGGCGGACGTGATCGTCATACTCGTGGCGAATCGACCCCGGGGCGCCGACGATCCGGGTGACGTGCGGCGGAATCACCAAGGATTCGCGGACCCAGAAGTTGCGGCCGCGGGGGTCGGGCACCTTGTGCCATTGGTAGCCCACGTGCTTCCATGGCTTGCTGCCATAGGGGACCATGATGTGCGTCCTGGCCTCGTCCGCGAGGGCCTTCTGGAACGCCTCGGTCGAGTCGTGCTTGCCGTCGCCGCCCGCGACGTGGTCCGCGCCGTAGTCGAGGACGTTGGCCCACTTGCTCATATCCGTTTCATACGCCAGGATGGGCGTCCGCTTGATCTCGAGGCACAGCGAGGAGTCCCGCCCGGCAAACAGCCCGACCGTCCGGCCCGAGACGTATTCGTCCACCTCGGTTCTGCCCTCCTCCAGCACGCCGCTGAAGCCCGCCGACGTGACGTCCCGCAGATACAGCTTGCTCGATCCCTCGATGGCGAGGCCCGTTTCGCCCCGCAGCCGCGCGCCGAGCAGGGCGAAGTGCCGGCCGTCCTGCTTGATCGCCGCCCCGGCGCCAGGCATGGTGATGCTGAAGTTTTCCGCGGCCAGCATGCCGGCATTGACCACGCCGTACTGCCTCGCGTTCTCCACCGTCAGGTGCGAAACACTCATCACATACGGCGCCCGGTTATAGAAGCCGACGCTGAAGCCCCTTACGTACACGTTGCGCACCTGCCCGGGGCCGTTCTCCACGCCCGCCAGCGCCAGCCCGCACGTGCCCCTGCCGTCCTCGCTGACGATCGTGACCTCGCCGATGAACCCGCTGTTGCTCGTGCAGAACTGCACGCCGATCGCCCCGGCGTTGTCGCGGCCGGTGTTGATCGTCAGGTTGCGGATGATCTTGCTGAACGTGGTGTTCGTCGAATCGCCGGTGTTCAGGACGACCTGCCGATCGAGCGCGGACGGGTAGCTGGCGCGCTTGGCCTTCCCACGTTTGGTCTTCCGCGTCAGGTCATAGATCGGCTCCGGCCACGTGCCGTCGGCCAGACGGAGGACCGTCTCGCTGCGCTTCTCCCCGACGATCCACGGCCCGTGGCTGTGCGAGCTGGGCTTGCGGCTGCGGTCGATCTTCACGATCAGGCTGCCCGAGACGAGGTACTCCCCCTTGGGGAAGTACAGGATCGAGAGGGAGTTGGCTCGCTCGGCGATGAGCTTCTGGAGCTTCTCGGTGACGTCGGTCTTGCCCGTGTTGTCCACGCCGCCGTCGCGGACCACGTCATAGACGTTCGCGTTCGGCGGATAGACGATGTCGATGTCGATATCGCGGTCTGCGGCCGCCGACGACACGGCCGCGGCGAGCACGAACAAGGTGGCGGAGAAGGCGAAAGGCTTTCGCGTCATGGCTCGATACTCCTGTCTGTCCTGCGGCGGCGCCTACCGCGCGGCGATGGAGATCTCATCGCGGAACGGCGCGAAGTTCTCCCAGTCGTTTCCGAGCGATTGATCCGGCGCCAGCCAGTCGCCGAGGTGCTCGCCCTCGGCCGCCTGGACCGCGCCGTCCATGTGCGCGACGTTCCAGTAGTGGCCGTGCGGGCTGGTCGGGTGGAGCATGTCGTCGGCGGCCAGAATCAGGCTCTGATCGGCCTTCACAAGTCGCTGCGGATGCGGCGGGCCCGGGTCGCCCCGTCGGCCGTAGCCGTAGGGCAGGAACAGATACCCCGTGCGGATGTACCACTCGTCGGGGCGCTGGTCGGACGCGGTCGTTGAGCCCCACGGCTTCCGCGGCCAGCTATAGCTGCGCGGGCCTTCCGTCTGGAGGGGGCAGTAGAAGACGCGGGGGTTGGACACGGCCTCCATGGCATGGAGAGCGCCCAGATTGATGGGCCTAAGGTCGCCGGGGGCCTCGAACTCGTCCCAGTACGCGACGTACGACTCGAACGGATCGACCTGCCCCGTGCCGTTGCCGCCGTGGTGCATGCGGGGCACCATGGGCAGGGCGCCGCCGGTGGCCGATCCGTACATGTGCGCCGCCAGGCCGATCTCGTGGAGCTGGCTCGCACAGACCGCCTGCCGCGCGAGATCCTTCGCCCGGCCCAGCGACGGCATCAGGATCGATACCAACAGCGCGATGATCGCAACCACCACGAGAAGTTCGATCAAGGTAAAACCGGACGCGGGTTGTCGGTTCATGGCTCGTCCTCTTCGCTCCCCTCCTCGGCCGCCTCGCGGAGCCTGCGGACCAGGGGCGCCGCGACGCCGGTGTCCTTCATCCTGATGTCGAGGCTGCCGGTGTACTTGGCGAAAAGCTCATCCTGGGGGGCGAAGTTGCCCTCGCCGAACGACACGTTCTTCCACGCCGCCCGGGCCGACGGGTCGGGCATCTCGACCCCGCCCTTCAGCACGTGGTCGAACCTCACGCCGTCGAACCGCGTCTCGCCCAGCAGGATCATGTCGATCCCGTGCGGCATCGCGGCCACATCCGGCGGCTCGGCCTCCTTGTTCGGGCGGCCCTCGCCGAACCCCCGCCATTGGATGACCAGCCGGGCGGTTGCGGGGTCGGCGCTGTGGACGGCGATCCGGCCCTGTTTGTAGAGGATCAGGGCCTTGTCCCCCTCGTTGGTCATGTGGCTGATGAAGGGGCCCCGGTTTACGTGGCCTCTCGCCTTGCCCTTGGCCTTGAAGCTGAGGCCCAGGACCGCGTCCTTCGTCAGCGGGCGGTCGGCAGTTCCGGCAAGAATCTCGCCGACGACCTCGACGTCGTGGCCCCAATACTGGTTGCTCCGCTTGTAGAACGCCGAGCCGGACAGCAGCACCAGTTTCGCGTCGGGGTAGATGTGCTGCGTCGAGCGGTCGCCCGGCAGAAACGTGCTGTCGGGCGCGACGATGAAGATGCCCGAGAACAGGTCGAGTTCGTCGCCGATCTTCCAGTTGCCGATCCACTCGATGGACTTCTCGGGCGGCTTGTTCAGCGTGATCTTGTTGGCCACGTTGTTCGGTTCCGGCGTGTCGTTCCGCATGAAGGTGTCGCGCGCGCCGCCCGGGTGGGTCTGGTGGAACGAACCGCCCCGCTTGATCCATTGGTTCCCGTGAACGGCGACCGTCTTGAGATGGGCGCCGACGCCGGCCTCCACGGTCATGTGGCGGACGGCGCAGCCCTTGTCGCCGGCGACGAACGTCCGCTTGCCGTCGGCCCAGGGGACGAAAACGACGTCCGTGTTCTCGTCCGGTCCCTTCCTCGCCGGCCGCCCGTCCTCCAGCCAGTTGGCCGGATCGGAGGCATCGACGCCGCGCATGCTCTTGCCCGCGTGCGCCCAGACCAGAAGCCGCGCCTTCGGCCACTGCTCCTTCGCGAAGTCGGCCTTCTCCACCCATGCCGGCCAGAGCGTCCGGTCGTCGTAGTGCGGGTCGTGCGCCGTCGCTTCACCGTACTTCGGTTCGTCCGCCCGCCCGTTCTGCGCCACGGCCGCAAGGGCGAACGTCAGCATCCACCAACGTAGTCTCATGCAGCCACTCTCCGTCCCTGCGCAGAGGGCCCCGGCCGTTACCGAGGCCCTCCGTCTGCGCTTTTCAGTTAAACGCCGCGCGACCGCCGCACAGCCGTGCTCTTGCTTCCTACGCCCGCCTGCGCCTGCGAAGCAGCAGCCCCACACCGCCCAGGCCCAGAATCGCCAGCGTCGCCGGCTCGGGGGTCACGGACAAATCTAGGTTGTCGACCCGCAGGCTACCGCCGTTGTGATCGAAGTGCAGCAGGATACCCAGCCCGTTGCTCGCCGGGTCGAGGTCGAACTCGCCGGTGTCGGTCCCATAGGCGATGACGGCCTGGACCTGGTCATCGGTGGTTTCTCCGTCAATGAACTCGACCTGTGACCCGACGGTGCCCTCAAGCTCATCGAGCTCAAACATGCGTCCGGTTACAGTGGCGCCCGAGTTGGAGCCATTGTTCTCAAACACAAGCTCAAACTGATACGTGACCGTGGCGCTACCGGTGATGCGATCGTTGACCGTAGCCGCGACGGTGGAACCAAATGTTCCCGAGTCGTCGGTGATCTCCTGCAATTGCAGGCCTTCCTCGTTGGAGTTGTTGCCGCCGCGCGGGTTGAATACGAGGGCCAGTCCCAGGGGCGTGCCACTGGCGTCCGGATCGAACAGGCCCATGCGGGGTTTGACGCGGCCCGTCGGCACCTCGACGGTGAAGTCCATCTTCAGCGTGGCCGTCTCCCCGGCAGGAACCAGGAACAGGTCGGCGTTGGCGGGGTCGGACGGGCTGGTGTCGTAAACGGTGGTGGCATCGTCGCCGAACTGGAGGTAGTCGTTCCCAGCGCCGTTGTCCGAAATGTTGATGTCTGCGCCGTCCTGTGTATCGCGGAACTTCCCGGTCGTCTGCGACCCGTTGTTGTCATAGTCCGACGAGCCGCTCTCAAAGTCGGACAGCACCGTCGCCCCGGCCGGCACCACCAGCGCCAGCGCCACAATCATCACAATCCACATTCTCACGTTCATGTCTCTGCTCCTTCTGCAAGAGGCCCAACTGTTCCCGCGGCCGAGCGGCCCTGCCCGGCCGACACGCTCTGTCATTTCGCCTCCGGCCCTTCGACCCTTCGACGGGCTCAGGGCAAGCTCACTCAGGACTTCTCGGACCGACGAGCCCGCGCTCGTTCAAGTCGAACGGCACGCTCACCGGCACCAGTGTCCGCAGGGGGCTCTCGATCTTCTCCAAGACCCTCTCCACGGCCGTCCGCCCCACCCGCTCCTCGGGCAACTGGGCGGCCGGCACCTGAAGCCCGTGGATGAACACCCGCTCGCCCTCGCCGAACGTCGCCAACGCCAGGCCGTCCGGCACGCGCAGCCCCAGTCCGCGGGCGGCCAGGGCGAAGGCGCCCAGGTCGTCGTGGCTGTATCCGATCACGGCCGTCGGACGGTCCTGCGCGGACAGGCAAGTCGCCGCCGGCGCCGCCCAAAACTCGTACGTGCTGCGGTTTCGGTGCGGGGAGTCGCCGGTGTCGATTCGCATCGGCGTCAGCCCGGCCTCGGCCATGGCGGCCCAGTAGCCGCTCCACCGGTCCGCCTTGCTGTAATGCTCGTCCGGTTCCGATCCGAAACCGTGGTGGAAGTCCGCGTAGGCAATCCGCCGGTGGCCGCGCGAGATGAGCAGCGACGTCAGCCGCCGCGCGGCGTCGAAGTCGTCGGGGTACACGCAGTCGTGCTCGCGCTTGCAGTTGAGCCAGACCGACGGGAGCTTGTAGTCCTCGATAATCTCGATCATCCGGGCCGGGATCTGCCAGTTGTAGTTGATCAGCAGCCCGTCGGACATCCACTCACGGAGGATCTTCGGCACGAACCGTTCATCCGTCAGCCGCTCGTCCGGCAGATCGGCGATGGCGAGGTACATCCCCCGCGCATCGAGCGCGCTGGTCAGCCCGCGGAGCAACCCGCCCGGGAGACTGCTCCGCCCGGAGACATCCGCGCTCATCAGCAGCGCGACCGCGCCGAATCGCCCCGACGCCATCGTGCGGGCGGCCGCGTTGGGGCGGTAGCCGAGTTCGCGGGCGATGCGGCGGATGCGCTTGGCGCGCTGCACGGCGTCTTTACGGCGCGGGGTATAGCGCCGATTGAGAATGGCCGAGACGGTCATTTCAGAAACGTCCGCGCGCTCGGCGATGGCCTTGAGAGTTGCGCGTGCCAATCCAATCGCTCCAGTTGCCCAGGCTCAGAGTTCTTACCGCTCCAACTTCTTAACGCTAAGAATAACGCGGATGGGCGGCTTCGTCAAGGGCCATGTCCGTGAATTCCTCGCTTTTCTTCTCCGCCGGACAAGAGGAACGGGAGTACGGGGATTTGAGGATTTCAGGGAACAAGCCGTAAGGAGCCCCAGGAGGCATCCCATGGATCCCGGCCTTCCCCGAAATCCCTTTCCTCCGGGCGCTTACAGCAGGGCGGTGGAGAAGTAGCGCTCCGCGCGGTCGGGCAGGATGGTCGCGATGTTCCCCTTGAACCGGCCGGCGAGTTGCCGCGCGGCCCAGACGTTCGCCCCCGACGAGATGCCCACCAACAGCCCGGAATCGCGCCCGAGCTGCCGCGTCGTCTCGATGGCGTCCTCATCCGTTACTTCCAGCACATCATCGACGAGCGACACATCGAGCACGCCGGGGATGAAGCCGTCGCCGATCCCCTGAATCTGGTGCAGCCCGGGCTCGTGGCCAAGCAGCGCCGAGACGTTCTTCGGCTCGACGGCGACGATCTTCACGTCCGGCCGATGCTCCTTGAGGAATGTGCCGACGCCCTGGAGCGTCCCGCCCGAGCCGACGCCCGCGACGAAGCAGTCGATCTCGCCGCCCATCTGGCGCCAGAGCTCGTGGGAAGTCTCCTCGTAGTGCACGCGCGGGTTATCGGGATTCTCGAACTGATTTGGGATCCACACGTTCGCGTCGGCCGCGGCGAGCTCGTTCGCCTTGCGGACGGCGCCGGGAATGCTCTCGGCGTCGGGCGTGAGCACCAACTCCGCCCCGAGGGCCTGGATGAGCTTCTTGCGCTCGTCGCTCATCCCCTCCGGCATGACGATGCGGACGCGGTAGCCCTTCAGCCGCCCCACCAGCGCCAGGCCGATGCCCGTGTTGCCGCTGGTCGGCTCGACGATGACCGACTCGGGTGTGAGCCGGCCGTCGCGCTCGGCGCCCTCGAGCATCGCCAGCGCCACGCGGTCCTTGACGGAACCGCCGGGGTTGAGGAACTCGGCCTTGGCGAAAACGTTCTCGCCGCGCAGGCGCAGCAGCGGCGTATTCCCGATCAGGTCCAGGATGTTGTCGGTCAGCATCAGGCAGCTCCGCAGTCGGCCTTTGCCTGGGGGCTCCCCGGAGCGCCACAGCTTGCTTGCCAGGCTGTGCCCGTGGGAAGCACGGGTTGCGAGCAACCCGTGGCACCCAGATCTGGAGCCTCAAACAGGGCCGAGCCGCCCCTTATACCGACGTAAGGGCGGGCTGTCGAGCAATGGATCCCGCTCACAACCGGGAACCCCCATCCGAAAACCTGGTTCGGTTAAGCCGGCGCAAGCAAGCGGCGGAGCGAGGAACGCGCCTCGCCCCGCCGCGCAACGACCTCATCCACAAGCTCTCAGTATCCCCTCATCACGAGTGGGCTATGCCGCTGCTCCGTCTTCGGCGCAGGCCATCAGAGGCAATTCAAGGGGCTTCTTGCTTTGTCGCCCACACCTCGTATCGTCGAAGCGGCTTTTCCAAGCCCTCATAGCTCCGATGGAAGGCTTCTGGGTCGCACCCGATTGACACGCCGACGTGCGCCAGAAGGAAGGCCACAGCTTGGCTAGCCTGCCAGAGGGCCTCGGGCGGTGGCGTGGCAGACGTCTGCCGTGAAACAGTTGACCCAGGCCGACGCACGAACATCGTTCCCAAGTCCAGGTCCGGATGGGCACTCGCGCAGAACAACCGGTATAGCGCGTAGTACATCCCCACCTTGCCTTTCCGCTTCGGATCAGCACTGCGATCGGCAATATCCTTCACCATCTCCTCCAAGTTGGGCAGTTTCGGCACGTCCTTCATCTGGCACATCTGCTGTTGGATTATGCTGATTTCCCTGTCCAGAGCCGGCTTCTGCTCGGGCCAGATCATTTGGCGAGCCTTCAGACGGTTACGTCGCTGCCTAAGGCTTTCCTTCCACCAGCGCTCGAAGCGTTGCCGAATGCCATGTGCCTCTTCGGAACCATCGGCGTCCACAACGCACCATGCCAGAGTGACATATGCCTCATGCAGCCATCGGCAGACGGCCAGGCCCGCCCGCCAGCGCCCCTCCCGGAATTCAGCAAACGTCGCGTCCACGTATTGACCGGCCCTTGCGAGCAGGTACTCGTGCGCCCGGAAGATATCCTCGCTGCGCTGCGCGGCAGTCTTGCGTTTCTGGCGAACGGTTCCGAGCATCTTCTGCACTTGGGTTCTTGCCCATGCGCCCACCTTGTCTATCGCCTCGATGACACCATCGGGCATCGGCTTGTCATCCATGTCCTAGCTCCCACAAAAAAAGCGGCGGCAGGAGGACTGTCCTCCTGCCGCCGCCGGGGTTGCTTCGCTCTGGTCCCGGCTTGGTGGCTGAGCCACCGCGCCGCGGCAGGCCCGGCTCCGAGCCGTTCCCGCCCCTGGTCCCTGCCGCTAGTACATCTCGTCTTCCATGCCCGCGCCGGCCGGGGTCTTCTTCTTCTCGGGAATCTCGCTGACCACAGCGTCCGTCGTCAGCAGCAGGCCCGCCACCGACGAGGCGTTCTGCAGTGCCGAGCGCTCGACCTTGGTCGGCACGATGACGCCGGCCTTGACGAGATCGCAGTACTTGTCGGCCAGCGCATCGTAGCCGAAGTTGGCATCCTCGGATTCGATCACCTTCGCGGCGACGATGCTGCCGTCCAGCCCGGAGTTGCGCGCGATCTGCTTGATCGGCGCCACCAGCGCCCGCCGAACGATATCCACGCCCGTCTTCTCGTCCGCGCCGTCGCACTTGACCTTGTCGAGCGCCTTCATGCAGCGAAGCACCGCGACGCCGCCGCCGGGCAGAATGCCTTCCTCGACGGCCGCCCGGCACGCGTGCAGGGCGTCTTCGACGCGGGCCTTCTTCTCCTTCATCTCCACCTCGGTCGCCGCGCCCACGTTGATCTGCGCGACGCCGCCGGAGAGCTTCGCCAGCCGCTCTTCGAGCTTCTCGCGGTCGTAGTCGCTGGTGGTGGCGTCGATCTCGGCCTTGATCTGCTCGATGCGGCCCTTGATGTCGGCCGTCTGGCCCGCGCCCTCGATGATCGTGGTGTTCTCCTTGTCGATCCGGACGCGCTTGGCCGAGCCGAGGTCGGTCATCTGGATGCTCTCGAGGTTCAGGCCCATGTCTTCCATGATGGCCTTGCCGCCGGTGAGAACGGCGATGTCGCGGAGCATCTCCTTGCGGCGGTCGCCGAAGCCCGGAGCCTTCACCGCGGAGCACTGCAGCGTGCCGCGGAGCTTGTTGACCACCAGCGTCGCCAGCGCCTCGCCCTCGATGTCCTCGGCGATGATCACCAGCGGACGCCCGGACTGGGCCACCTTCTCCAGCAACGGCACGAGATCCTTGATCGCGGAAATCTTCTTCTCGTGGACCAGGATGTACGGCTTCTCCAGGTCGCACTCCATGTTCTCGACCTTGTTGACGAAGTGCGGCGAGATGTAGCCCTTGTCAAACTGCATGCCCTCGACCAGCTCGACGTCGGTCTCGAGGGCCTTGCCCTCCTCGACGGTGATCACGCCGTCCTTGCCGACCTTGTCCATGGCCTCGGCGATCTGCCGACCGACCTCGGTGTCCTGATTGGCCGCGCACGTGCCGACCTGGGCGATCTCCTTGGAGCTCCTGACGTCCTTGGACATCCTGCGGAGTTCCTCGACGACGCCCTCGACGGCCTTGTCGATGCCGCGCTTGAGCTGCATCGCCTTCGCCCCGGCGACCACGTTCTTGAGGCCCTCTTCGAAGAGGGCCTCGGCGTAGATGGTGGCCGTCGTGGTGCCGTCCCCGGCGACGTTGGAGGTCTTGCTGGCGACCTCCTTGACCATCTGCGCGCCCATGTTCTCGTTGGGGTCTTCCAGCTCGATTTCCTTCGCCACGGTTACGCCGTCCTTGGTGACGGTCGGGGCGCCGAAGGATTTCTCCAGCACGACCACCCGCCCCGTCGGGCCGAGGGTGACCTTCACCGCCTGCGCGAGCTTCCTGACGCCCCGGCGGATCCCTTCGCGGGCTTCCACGTCGAATACGATCTTCTTCTTCGCCATTTCGATGCTCCTGTTCGTTCAAGAGCCGTCAGCGGTCAGCGATCAGCGATCAGCTACGGCACAGGCGACGCAATGGTGACCGTTCGCTGACGGCTGATGGCTGATGGCTGATGGCTTGTCAGTCCACGATCGCCACGATGTCCGACTCGTTCATCAGCAGGTACTCTTCGCCTTCCAGCTTGATGTCCGTGCCGGCGTAGCTGGTGAAGATGACCTGGTCGCCCACGCTGACGCCCGGCTTGGCGCGGCTGCCGTCGTCGAGCATCTTGCCGTCGCCGATGGCCAGCACCTTGCCGCGCTGGGGCTTCTCCTTGGCGGTGTCCGGCAGGACAATCCCGCCGCGAGTCTTCTCTTCCGCCTCCACGCGCTGGACGAGCACCTTCTCGCCGAGCGGGCGGATCTTCAACTTCTTCGACGTCTTCGACTTGGTGGACTTCGCCGACTTGGCAGCCTTGGCCATGCCTGTGCTCCTTCTGCTGTCTGCCTTCCTGAGGCGGCCCCTCGGGGGCCCGGTTCCATTCGATATCCGTTCGCGGCGCGGCTACGGCTGCCCGCGAAGCAGCCCGTCGATCCGCGCCATCATCCGCTGTATCTGACGCAGGAGCTCCTCCAGCTCCAACGGACGGCTGACCACGCTGAACACCGCCAGCCGCAAGGCGTCTTCCAGCCACCGACGCTCCATTCGCTCCGTGATCACCACCACGGGAAGCACCGCGTCCACCCGCCGGATCATCCGAAGCACTTGGAGGACGTTGAGCTCCCAGCCCACTTGGTCATCGAGCACGGCCGCATCGGCCACGCCCGACTCCACCACCCGAAGCAGCTCGCTGTCGTCGCCGACCTGCCGGGCATCAAGGTATTCACGCCCGACGATCTGCTCCAGGGCAGGCAGCCACGTCTCCGCCTCGCCGGTAACGACGAGCTTGAACGGCTCTCTGCGCCTGCGGCATTCGCGTTGGTAGAGTGCGGCGACCATGGTTCGTATCTCCGCCGGCCGGCGCTGTCCGCTCAACCGGCGCGGACCCGGTGCGTGCGCCCCAAACGCAAGCAACGAAGGTGCCATGGAGCGCAACGTCTTTTCCAGAAAATACTTACTGAATTCCATCGCCAGGCGCGCCCGGCGAATATCCTGCCTCCGGCGGCCAATCCGGCCCCACGGGCTGCGTTATTGGCAGCCTCCGACCGGCCGGGAACGGCGTGGCGGGATTACACGGCCGCGACTGCACGAAGGAGGCAGGGGCCGCCGCCCGCTCCAGGTCCGTCCTCGCAATCCGTCAAGCCATCCAATCGCGCGATGCCATTCCTGCGCGGCGCAGTCTCCATCGGGGGGCGCGTCGGGCGACGCAACGAATTCGTCACAAATGGCTTGACCGCTTCCCGGCGCGGCCGTTAATCTATCCCACTTCGCGCGATGGGTGGAGAGAGTGTATCTCTACCGCGTCAACCATCGCGACGTTGCGGTCCGCCGTAGTTGGGCGCGGCCGCCGGAGCTGCATGGAACTGGACAACCAGGCCTGGATGTCCCGTCGCATCGGGATCGTGAATCCAGGTGCCTCGCGGAGGTGTTTGTTTGGCAGCAGAACTGGTCAAGGAACTGGTCGAATCGGGGATTCACTTCGGGCACCGCGCAAGTCGGTGGAACCCGAAGATGAAGCCGTACATCTTCGGCAAGCGTAACCTCATCCACGTGATCGACATCAAGGAGACGATTCGCGGCCTCCTGCTGGCGAAACGGTTCCTGTCTCGCGTGGTGGCGGGCGGCAAGGACATCCTGTACGTCGGCACGAAGCGTCAGGCGCGGCGCAGCCTCGAGGAGAACGCCCAGCGTGTCGGCATGCACTGGGTATCGGACCGGTGGCTGGGCGGGACGCTGACGAACTTCCGTGAGATCCGCAAGCGCGTCGGGCGACTGGACGAGCTGGAGCACATGGAAACCGAGGGCCTGCTCGACGCGTATTCAAAGAAGGAAGGCGCGGCCCTGCGGCGCGAGATGCGCAAGATTCGCCGCAACCTCGGCGGCATCCGCAAGATGGAGAAGCTACCCGGCGCCTTGCTGGTGATCGACCAGAAGCGCGAGATCATCGCCGTCCGCGAAGCCCGCAAGATGAGCATCCCGGTCGTGTGCCTGCTCGATACGGACAGCGACCCCGACCTCATCGACATCCCCATCCCCGGCAACGACGACGCCATGCGCGGCATCGCCCTGGTGCTCACGAAACTGACGGACGCCGTAGCCGAAGGGGTGAACCTCCGCGCGAAGCAGGCCCAGCCGGTCGAAGGCCCGGCCCCCAAGCGCCGCAGCCGCCGCGCGACCACCGCTCGCGCTCAGGAGGACGGGGAACAGCCCCAGACGGCGCCCGACGCGGGACCGCAGGCGAACGCCGAGCCCGGCCCCGCCCCGGCGGCCCCCCAGCCGGCTCCGCCCAGCGATGCCGAGGCCAAACCCCAAGCAGCAGCCGAGCCGGACGCGGCGCCCGAGCCGGAACAGCCGGCGAAGCCCAATCCGCCCGCCGAACCGGAGCTGCCGAGCGAAGCGCGGGAGCCCGCCGCGGAGGCCGAGGGAACGCCCGAGCCCGCACCCGAACAGGCCGAGAAGGCGTGAACTCACCCCCCACGGGCGCGGCCGCGCCTGTTTACCCAGAAGACGAAGACCCGGGAGCAGACATGGCGGAGATTACGGCAGCAACGGTCAAGGCCCTGCGGGACGCCACCGGACAGGGCATGATGGAATGCAAGAAGGCCCTGCAGGAGGCCGACGGCGACGTGGACGCCGCGCGGGACATCCTGCGGAAGAAGGGGCTCGTCACGGCCGAGAAGAAGGCCGGCCGCGAGACCAAGGAAGGCCTGATCGGCATCCTGACGGCCGACGACGGCACGTCGGCGGCGATGGTCGAGGTACAGTGCGAGACGGACTTCTGTGCTCGCAACGAGGTATTCCAGTCGATGGTGGAGCAGACGGCGAAGCTGGCGCTGGCGGAGGACGCGGGCGACGTGGCGGCGACAGACGCCATCCAGCAGGCCGTCCAGGAGACGCTGGCGAAGATCGGCGAGAACATGTCGTACGCCCGCGGGGTGAAGATCGCGGCGCCTCGCGTGGGGACGTACCTGCACCACAACCGCAAGGTGGGCGTCGTGGTGGGCGTGGACGGCGAGATCGACGACGAGACGCTGGCGAACCTGTGCATGCACATTGCGTTCGCCGACCCGATGGCGATCACACGGGACGGCGTGCCGGGCGACCTGGTGGAGAAGGAGAAGGAGATCGCCCGCGAGCAGGCGATCGCCTCCGGCAAACCGCCCGAAATCGCCGAGAAGATCGTCACGGGCAAGGTCAACAAATACCTCGCCGCCAACGCACTGATCGAACAACCCTACATCCGCGACGACAAGAAGAAGGTCGGCGACCTCCTCGGTGGCGCGACGGTGACCGCGTTCGCGCGGTACGCCGTCGGCAGCTGACCGGCGCGCCGCGGCTGGCGGGGCGGGAATTCACATGGCAGGCTCTCGCTACAAACGCGTTCTCGTGAAGCTTTCGGGCGAGGCGCTCGGCCCGCCCGACGACACCGGCATCGACCCGCAGGCCGTCCACCGGACGGTGTCCGAGCTGCTGCCCGTCGTCGAGGCCGGCACGACCCTCGCCGTCGTCATCGGCGGGGGCAACCTGATCCGCGGGCGCGACCTGGCCGGCCATCCGAGCATTCAGCGGGCAACCGCCGACTACATGGGCATGCTCGCGACCGTCATCAACGCCTTGGCTCTCCAGGACGAGATGGAGGCCCGCGGCGTGCAGACACGCGTGCTGGGCGCGATCACGATGACGGCGATCTGCGAGCCGTTCATCCGTCGCCGGGCGATCCGCCACCTGGAGAAGGGCCGCGTCGTCATCCTCGCCGGCGGCACGGGCAGCCCGTTCTTCACGACGGACACGTGCGCGGCCCTGCGGGCGCAGGAACTCGGCGCCGAACTGCTGCTGAAGGCCACCAAGGTGAACGGCGTGTTCGACGCCGACCCGGCCCAAAACCCCGCCGCCCGACGATACGACCGCCTGACCTACCAGAAGGTCCTCGCCGACCGACTCGGCGTAATGGACCTGACCGCGATCTCGATGTGCATGGAAAGCCGGACTCCGATCGTGGTGTTCGACCTGGCCAAGCCGGGCAGCCTCGCGGCGGCGACCGCGGGCGAGCCGGTCGGGACGATCATCACCGAATGATGGGGAGGCAAGCGAATGGCGATGGATGAAATCCTCCTCGACGTCGAGGAGAAGATGGAGTCGGCCGTTGCGTACCTCAAGCGCGAGTACCGGGGCATACGCACCGGGCGCGCGTCGGTCGGGCTGGTGGACCACATCAAGGTGGACTACTACGGCTCCCCGACGGATCTTCGGCAGTTGGCGACGATCGCGACGCCGGAGGCGACGCTGATCGTCATCAAGCCGTTCGACCCGAGTTCGCTCAAAGAGATCGAACGGGCGATCCAGACGAGCGACCTCGGCATCACCCCGAGCAGCGACGGGAAGGTGATCCGCCTGACCGTGCCGCCCCTTTCGGGGGAGCGCCGCCAGCAACTCATCACGCAGACCCGCAAGATGGCCGAGGCCGAGCGCGTGGCGATCCGCAACGCCCGCCGCGACGGCAACAAGGAAGTGGACCGGCAGGAGAAGGAATCCGAACTGACGGAGGATGAGGCCCACAAAGGCAAGGAGGAGATTCAGAAGCTGACCGAGAAGTACGAGCAGCAGGTCAATGCGCTCCTGGCGGAGAAGACTCAGGAGATTGAGGAAATCTAGCCGGCCGGCGCCGCCGCGCGGTTCATTCCACCGGCGTTGCTCGCGAGCGCAGACCCAGCGACAGGATTCGCTGGATCAGGTGCTCGTAATCGATGCCGACCGCCTCGGCCGACTCCGCGAAGTCCTCCCCGTAGGCCAGTTGGGGGTTCGGATTCGATTCCAGGAAGTACAGCTCGCCCTCTTCGCTTAGCCGCAGGTCCATCCGCGCGTAGCCGCTCTGGCTGAGCGCCCGGTACACCCGCTTCGAGGTCCGCACGACATGGGCCGCCAGGTCCGGCGCCAGGTCGTCGGCCGGGCGGGTCATCACCCCGCGCTTCTCCTGGTAGCCGTAGTCCCACTTCACCTTCTCGGTCGCGATCCTCGGCACGCCCTCGGGCAGGCTCTCGAACGTCAGCTCCCAGATGGGGAAGGTCGTCAGCCGCCGGTTGCCCAGGATGCCGACGTAGAACTCGCGGCCGTCGATGTACTGCTCGGCCATGGCGGCCGTGTCGAGCTGTTCGTGGATGAACTCCACGCGGTCGCGCAGCTTGTCGTCGTCGCGGACGATGGAGGTCTGCGCGATGCCGACGGAGCCGTGCTCGGAGACGCTCTTGACGATGAGGGGGAACTCCAGCCTTCGGGGGCGGCGAATGCGGCGGCCCTTCTCGAACACGGCGAAGTCGGGCACGCGAATTCGGTGCGACCGGAGGATGCGCTTGGCGAGCGCCTTGCTGTGGGTGAGGATCATCCCGGCCGGGTTGCACCCGGTGTACGGCTGACGGATGAGTTCCAGGTACGCCAGGACAAACGGCACGCGGCTTCGCTCCCCGTGGAATGTTTCGAGCAGGTTGAAGACCACGTCGGGCCTCGGCTCGGCGCACGCATCGACCACCGCGGACAGTTCGTCGGACACGCCGACCTGGCGGACCTCGTGCCCGAGGTTGCTTAGCGTCGCGCAGACGTCGTATTCCATCTTCCAGGGCGCGATCTCGCGCGGCGAGAGCCCCTCGATGCTGTCGCGCGGCATGCACTCGGTCTGCATCAGCACGGTGACGCGCAGCGGCTTCATAGGGCGACCTCGTGGTAACCGCTGTTCAGGTATCGGACGGCGTGAACGCTGAGCAGGATGGCCATTTCGAGCTTCGTCTCCTCTTCGGGGCGCGACACCCGCAGCTTCAGTTCCCGGCAGCGGCGGATCATGTCGCGAAACACCTGGTCGATGGTGTACCGATACGCCCCCGTCCACCGGGCGACGAGGCGCCGCAGCTCCGGGCGCATTCGCTGGAGGAACCGCGCCGCCAGCTCCCGCCGAGGCGGGCCCGACTCGTCGAACAACCGCTGGAGATCGCGGTCATAGACCTTCGGCAGGTCGGTGACGTAGCGCTGGCGCTTGCGACGGTAATGAGTTCGCAGCGTGGTGCGAATCTCCCGCAGCGGATGGACGACCTCGCGCCCGCCGGCCACGGGGCGCTTGCGGGCGATCTCCTTCATCAGGCCGTCCACGTAATGCAGCTTCCGGAGCGCCGGCCAGCCGGCGAACCGCTGACGCCACCGCAGCCGCGGCGTCAGCCACACCGCGAACGTCTCCGCGAAGTCCTCCGTGGGGTGGCTCTGGGCGTACCAGTAGCCCAGGTGGATGACGAACCGGCGGCTGTACGGTTTGGGCACGTACGACTTCGGATACGGCTGCGACGATTTGCCGAACGTCTCTCGCCAGTCGCGCCTACGGTTGAGGCGGTAAGCGTTGCAGATGGCGTGCCCGACCTCGTGCCGGAGCAGTTGCATGCACCACTTGCGTGTGCGTCCCTCGGCCTCGAGCACCTGGTTCTCCTCGAGGCGGGTCAGTCGCGGGTGGGCGAGATAGAACGGGATGGCCGCCCCGGCAACGCCGTCGGGCGTGAACCATTCGTCTGACAGCCAGAAATGGGGGCGGAAGCGGAGCCCGCGATGCTCGAGTTCGCGGCGAACCTGCGCGACCCGGCGCTCCAGCACCGTGCCGCGGAGGGGCAGCTTCAGGTCGCACAACCGCAGGTCGAGCAGTTGCTCGTCGGTGTAGCGCGCCCACTTGGCGCGCCGCCGTGCCCCCCCGGCCGCGAGGCCCGCGCGCATGGCCCCCGTCCGGCGCGGTGTCGCGGCGCGCGCCCGTTTGCGCACCCGTTTCAGACCTCTGGAGACGCCCATCCGGTTCTCGTCCGCTCACATCGGGGGCGCGGGAGATTCTGGCCGATGGGCCCGCAATTCGCAAGGACCCCTCCGGCGCCGCTCCCCGCGGGCCCGCTGGCGGACCGTCTGTCCGCCCGGTACAATCCGCGCCCGAAAAGAGACGATCCATGCTCGCAGTCGCCAACGGCGCATACAAGTCCGGCTCCACCTGGCAGTTCACGATCCTGCGCGAACTGACCGGCTTCGGCGCGCCGCCGGCCGAATTCCTCACCCGCTGGAAGCACCCCTCGCTCCAGGCCAGAACCATCGGGGAGTTCCTCAGCACCGGGCTCCACCGCCGGAACGACTACCTCGTCAAGCAGCACATCAAGCGACCGACACTCGACGCATTTGCCCCGTATCTCGACGACGATATCCGGTTCTTCGACATCGTCCGCGACCCGCGCGACGTCGTGACGTCCGCGTACTACCACGAGCGGCGCGAGGGGTTCCGGGGCGGGTTCCGCCTGCATTACTGGCTTCGCGGCCGACGCGTCCACAAGATCGTCCGGCGCCATCACCGCGACATGGCCGAGACGATTCCCCCCCAACGGCTGTGCGTGTCATCGTACGAGGGCCTGATTGCCGACTTCGCGGACGAGTTGCGGAAGATGGCCACCGCGCTCGGCGTCGCCCTCGCGCCGGAACGGATCGAGGAGATTCGCGCCAAGACGTCCATGGGAGCGATGCGACAGTCGCACGACGACGCGTCGATCATTCACGGGAAGGAGTTCTTCCGCAAAGGCGTGCCCGGCGACTACGCCAACCATTACGGCGCCCTGGAACTCCGCGATTACCGCGAGATCGAGGGCCTCCGCAAGCTCAAGCTGGCAGCGCTGATCGGCGACCCCCTCGCGGCCGGCTACCACACATGGCGCAAAGTCCGCCGGTTCCTGCGAAAGCCGCGCGGGGCTTCGGCTTGACGCTTGACGCATGCGCCCGCGGCGTGTAGCAAAGGCCGCCGACAAGGGATCGCTCGCGCGGGCGAGCCTCCGACGGCAGGGAAACCCATGGACCTCGGGATGAAACGAATCGCGGGAAGCCTTTATCGACTGGCCGAGCGGCTTCTCCCGACCCCCCTGCTGGCGCTGTTCACGCTGCCGGCCGCCCTGCTGCTGGGCCGGCGGATGATCCTCCGCAATTCCTCGGTGCGAATGGTCGATGGGCTCCCGCCGGCGCTGCGGCCAAAGGGACGCCGGTGGCGATGGCGGGCGCGACTGCGGCGCCTGGCCGTGTTCATGACGCAGTTCCTCATCTACATCCCGGACCGGCTCCGCCGTCCGCGATGGCGCCGCCGGTGCCGGCTGATCGGAGTGAAACACCTCGAAGAGCCGCTGTCGCGGGGGCAACCCGTGGTGCTCGCCACGGTGCATTACGCCAACCTGCCGATGATCTATCACTGGCTGCGGTCCTTTGGCTACCCCGTGGCGTTCATTTCCGCGCGCAAAAAGCACCAGCCGGCATTCCGCGACCGGCTCGACACGCTCGCTGACCGCGCCAACGGCATGGGCGGCGTGGCGCGAGAAATCCATGAGGACGAGCTCTGGGACGCGCGGGACTTTTTGGTGGAAGCGCCCGGGCGGGTTCTGGGCCTCGTCATGGACGCCGCTCACAAGCGCCTGGTCGCCGCAAACGGGCCGGGCTACTCGCTGACGCTGTCCGAGGGCGGGCTCCGCCTGGCGATGGTCGCCGAGGCCGCGGTCGTCCCGTGCCTGATCAGCTCTCACCGATGCCTGTCTTCGGTGATCCGCTTCGGGCGCCCGGTGCCGCCCGAGGACATCGCCGACCCCCGCCGTCATCGCAAGGCGTGCGAGCACATTGCACGCCAACTGGTCCCGTGGATCGTGCAGCAACCGGAGCAGTGCACACGAGGCCTCATCGAACACTTCGGACCGCCCGCGCCCCACGGCGACGGCGCGTCCGAGCCGGCCCCGCTGCCGGGCGAATAGGAGGAAACGCCGCTGTTCGGCCCCTGCTGTGGAATGACGTTCGGGACTTGGTGCAGGACGCTTCGCGCCAACCGCTTCGGCCTGTCGTGGCGCTACCGCAGCCGTGCGCTGCGCGTAAGCGTCCGCAGCCTTCTGAACTCCTGCTACGCCCGTCGCGAGGAGCGCGCCTTCGGGGCGGACATCGACGCGGTCAAGCCGCCGACCCCGCTGTTCGTCCTGGGCCATTGGCGAAGCGGGACGACCTTCCTGAAGAACCTGATGACGTGCGACCCGCAGTTCGCCTTCCCCACGCTGTACGAGGTGCTGTTCCCCGACACGTTCCTGCTCACCGAGGACCGGCGCGGGGGCCTCGCGCGATGGCTCGTGCCAAGGCTGCGGGACACCCGCGGCATCGACGACATGGCGATGGGCTACCAGGTGCCGGGCGAGGATGAGTTCGCCCTGGCGTGCACGTCGCGCTGTTCGCCCTACCTCATGTGGTGCTTCCCCAAAAACGAGCGCCGGTACGAGCAGTACCTGACGTTCGAGGGCGTGCCGGAGGCGGACCTCTCGCGCTGGAAAGCGGCCTTCGTTCGGTTCGTCAAGAAGCTCGCCCTGCGACACGGGCTGAACGCCGAATCGCCCTCGCCCCGGTCGCTGGTGCTGAAATCCCCGCCCCACACGGCCCGGATTCGGCTCCTGCTGGACCTGTTCCCCGAGGCCCGCTTCGTCCACGTACATCGCCACCCGTATGAGGTCTTCCACTCCACACGGAGAACGCAACACGTGATGACGGAGGCCGGCCGCTTCCAGAAGGGACGCGGCCCGGAGGAGGACGCGGGCATCATCCGGCGATACCAAGCCCTGCACGAGGCCTACTTCGAGCAGCGCGGACTGATCGCGTCCGGCCGCCTGTACGAGGTGTCGCTGAACGATCTGGAGCGGGACCCGGCCGCGCAAATCCGGGCGATCTACGAGACGCTCGGATTGGGAGGTCTCGACCAGGCCCTGCCGGCCGTGCGCGAGCATGTCGCGAGCCTCGCGGGCTACCGAAAGCGAACCTACCCCGAGCTCTCGGCCGATCTGAAGGACCGCCTGCGGGTTGCCTGGCGGCAGTCGTTCGAGACCTGGGGGTATTCGTCCGCGTAGCCGGAGCCGAAGCCGTCAGGAGACGCGATTCCCCCACCGCCGACGGATGCGCCCGACCAGCCGGCGCGGGGCGTCGGTGACCTTCAGCAGGCGAAGAAGAAACGCGTCGCGCCGGCAGCGTCGCCGCCTCGCGCGTTCGAATTCGTCGATGAAGCCGCCGCGCTCGCGCATCCGAGCAAACGCCGCCTTGCAGGCCTCCGTGCGACGCATGTCCGCCGCGCGTCGGAAGCGCTCAGCCCAGTGCCACCACCCGAGCGGCCGCACGCGCCGGCGGAACCCCTCCGGCAGCCGGACGCCCGGCGCGGACAGCCGGCCGGCCAGTTGGTCACGCTTCTGGACCAGGCGATACACTTGACTGCGGATAACCTGGTCCACGCCGATGGGCCGGACGTCGAGTTCGCCGGCGGCCGCGCCGGCCTGCAGCAGCTCGGCCGTGCGCGGGTCGCGTGCGAGCGCGATGCTGGTCCCCCGGGGGTCCGCGATGGCACCGGGCAACCAGGCGTCCATGAACGTCATGTCCGCCAATTCAGCGAAGAGGTCATCGCAGAACCGGCACGCGTGCTCCGTGAAGTAGCCCCGCGACCACGCCGCCCAGAAGCCCCGCGTGTTCGGCAGGCGGCGCGGCTCGGCCTCGCCCCGGACCCACGCGGCGAAGCTATAGCGATGGGCAGGCTGGTTCGGCTCCTTCCAGCGGAAGTCGATTCGCTCGACGTCCCGCGGCGTTGCGCCTGCCTTGCGGATGAGGTATTCAGCCAGCCACTTCGTGCACTGCTGCGAGCAAGCCAACCCCAGGACGAATGCGATGTTGCGGCGAAGCTTCGGCACGTGCTTCTGCGCGCGCCGCAGCCCCTTGACCAGACACGGCAAGCCGATCACGGCGTACCGAAGGTCCGATGCAACCATCTCCCGGAGGCACGCCGAGATCTCCACCGGGTAGTAGCTCGACCGCGACGCCCCCCACACCTCCTCGGGGCGCGAGAACGCGGCGAACTCGAAGTACCTGCCCGGCCCCGGCCCCGGCCGTACGCAGACGACGCGGTCCACCCACCCCTTCTCCAGCAGCGCCGCCAGCACCCACGTCGCCAGGCCCCCGGATGTCCGCGACAGCCGCCGGTCATCGTCCGCCAGCCCGCCGACCACGGAAGCGAGGTGATAGCCGGTCTCGGGCGTATGGGCGATTCCGGCCACGTTCGCGTAGACATCGCGGCCGAGTTCGTCCTCGTCGGGACCGTCGCCGAACGGGCAGACGCGGGCGCACAGCCCACACGACGTGCAGGCTGCGGGGTCGGCGAGGGCGGGACGGTAGCTGCCCTGCCCGTCCGCCACCATCTTCAGCGCACCGGGCGGACAGACGCCCGCGCAGACGCCGCAGGCACTGCACAGGCCGAACTGCTGCGCCCACGCCCCCGGCCACGAGGTCTCCGCCCCGCTCCCGCCGCTCGACGGCGTGTCCATCACGCGCCCTCCAAGGCATGACGGAGGAATTCACTCGAGCGCCCGCGGAGCCGGTCGATCGCGTCGTGCACGGCGTCCCAATCGATCGGGGCCCGAGCCAACTCGGCCGGGCGCGTGGCCGTCGCCGCGCTGACCATCCGGTCGGCGAGCCCGATCGTCTCCAACAGGTCGTGCATTCGCGCGTTCGTCTCGCGGGCCTCCGTGACGATTTCCGCGACGAGGAAGTCGCGCCGAAACAGCAGCGAACACGCCGTCGCGTGGAACGAATTCGTCACGACCAGGTCCGCGTGACGGATCCACCCCAGCCATTCGCACGGCGTGGGGCAGACTTGCTTCGCCCGCATCCCCTCGCGGCCGCGGGCCCGCGCCGACGAATACGCCGTCGCCAGATACGCCCTCAGGCCAAGCTGTCGCGACAGCGCGTTGACCGTGGCGTCGATGAACGGGTCCCGATTGGTGCGGAAGGCGAAAAGGTACCGCCGCCGCGCCGCCTTCGGGCGGAGGGCAAGGGAATCGGGAAGCCCCTTCAGGAGCACCGGGTCCAGCACGGTGCCGGCCTCCACGCCGGCGACCTGGCGCAGGAGCGGCACGGCCGTCGCCTCGCGGAGGGAGATGGCGTCGAAGCACGACACGCGCCGGGCGAACTCCGCGTGATGCCGCTCGGCCAGCGTCCCCGACCCGAGGCTCACGGCATAGGCGACGCGCCGCACGCCGGGCGGCCCGAAGTCGAGGAAATACCCGGGGTCCAGCCGCCCGCCGGTGTAGGTCGGGTTCCACACCTGGTCGCTGCCGGTGATGTACGCGTCCATCTCCGGCGGATCGTCGCGGAGGGCCTCGGGCGAGGGATAGGCCTTCGCCGTCAGGAGCAACTGCTTCCGGCGGAAGCCGCGGAACCGCTTCTCCAGCCGCCGCTGGTAGCGGTCGCGACGGTCGAGCCCGAAGTCCCGCCATCGCCACCCGCGCATCGCCTTCTCGATCGCGGCCGAGCGGTAGTCGATGATGGCCGCCGACTGACCCGTCGCGTTGAGATGCTCGCACAGCGCATGGACCTGCCACACCGAACCGTAGTTGTTGGCGTGATGGAACGTCACGATGCCAACGCGCATAGCGTCCACCCCTTCGCTCGGCCGGTCAGGCTGACCTTACGTACAGTTCTATACCGGCCAACGGCGGCCGGCCAAGCGGATTCCGGCCCCCTGCGCAGGCCGAACCGGCCGCCGGCGGATGCGACCGGATCGCGCTCGGCCACGGGAAGCATTTGAATCGCGCGGGGCCGGCGTGTACAATGCGTCGGCTCGCCTATCCCCTCTCGCTCGGTTGACGCCGAAGCACAGAAGCCATACACGATGACCAAAATGCAGAAAAATCAAGCGACGGCCACGGCCGAGAAGCCCGCGGCGAAGCTCCGGGACGTGCAGGAGCCCAACCTGTTCCGGGACATGTTCCCGTACACGGAGCTTCCGCGCGTGTCCTTCGAGGAGGCGACGGTGCCCCTGGCGCCGGCACCGGAAGCGTGGATCACCGACACGACGTTCCGCGACGGGCAGCAGGCCCGCCCCCCCTACTCCGTCCGGCAGATCGTGGACCTGTACAAGCTGGAGCACAAGCTCGACGGTGGCGCCGGCCTGCTGCGGATCAGCGAGTTTTTCCTGTATTCCGACCGCGACCGGGAGGCCGTGGACGGCTGCCGCGAACTGGGCTACAAGTTCCCGGACGTCACGGGCTGGATCCGCGCCGTCAAGAGCGATTTCAGGCTGGTCAAGGACATGGGCCTCGAAGAGACGGGCATCCTGACCAGTTGCAGCGACTACCACATCTTCCTGAAGCTCAAGAAGACCCGCCGCCAGGCGATGGAACAGTACCTCGACATCGCCGAGTCGGCGCTCGACAGCGGCATCCGCATCCGCTGCCACTTCGAGGACATCACGCGCGCGGACTTCCACGGCTTCGTCGTCCCGTTCGCCATCGAGCTGATGAAGCTCCGCGAGCGGTACGGCCTCGACGTCCGCATCCGCCTGTGCGACACCATGGGCTACGCGGTCCCCTGGCCCCGGGCCACGCTGCCGCGCTCCGTGCCCAAGCTCGTCCACGGGCTCATCCACGACGCCGGCGTCCCCGGCGAGCTGCTCGAGTGGCACGGGCACAACGACTTTCACAAGGTGCTGATCAACCCGGCGACGGCGTGGCTGTACGGCTGCGCGGCCTGCAACGGCAGTCTGCTCGGCATCGGCGAGCGGACGGGCAACACGCCCATCGAGGGGATGGTCGTCGAGGCCGCCCAACTCTTCGGGCAGAACCCGAAGGTCAACTACCCCGTCATCACCGAGATCGCCCGCTACTACCGCGACGAGATCGGCCACGATGTCCCGCACAACTTCCCGCTCGTCGGGCGCGACTTCAACACCACCCGGGCGGGCATCCATGCCGACGGGCTGCTGAAGAGCCAGGAGATCTACAGCGCGTTCGACACGGAGAAGCTGCTGAAGCGCCCGGCCGGCGTGGCGATCACGGACAAGTCCGGGGCGGCCGGCATCAAGCACTGGATCGAGGCGCAGTACGACGTCGAGAGCATCGCCAAGGACGACCCGCGGCTGATCAAGATCCGCGAGCGCGTCGAGGCCGAGTACGAACGCGGCCGCACCACCGCCATCTCCGACGAGGAAATGCACGAGTGGTATCGCGAGGCGTTTGGGGGGGAGTAGCCTGCGGCCGTCCGCGTACGAGCGACCCCATTGCGGAGCCCTCGTCTTCACCTAGACGGGGCGCGCGAGCCCGCGAGATGCGGTAGCTTGCCGCAAGCGCGCTCAACTATGCGGGGCCGAGTGAAGGTGCCTCGTATTCCGTAACGCACCCGTGAGCATGATGGGACTTCGTCATCGCTCGGCGCCTCTGGTCGTTGCGTCGTTCGGCCTGCCAGTTCTGCCCTTCTCGCCTTCCCACCAATCCAGGTATTCATCCACAGCTAGCGCAGGCAATGCTTGCCCCGACACCTCTCGTAAGCGCCGCCCCGCGGCTGCGACAACCTGGAGGCTCTTGTCGGATGACAACACGTGTGCCAAGAACGCAACCCGTTCGTGTTCTGGAAAATCCTTTCTGCCCCAGATATACGTTACAAGGCCTTGGCGCGTTCGCGCCGGCGCACGGGCGTACGCCTGCCTCAGCACCTCGAGCGAGAGAGCGTTGGGGTCGATGCCGGGCTTCCACGGGACATCATGCTGGAAAACCAGCGGACCATCGTGCGTCTCCAGAATTTTCTGTCGAACCTGGGCTGCTTCAGTTCGGAAGGCGAACTGCTCATCGCGTGCCCAAACACCGAGCTGGTCGAAGGCCGGTCTATCATCGGCTTGCGCGAGCAGCATCGCCCGCACGACATCAGTGGCGCTAGCGGCCTCGGCGGCTATTGACTCAATCCTGGTCTCCAGCCCTGCGATCTCATTGCTGACAGTAGCCAAGCGCGATTCCGTCGCAGATGTCACCTTCTGCTCAATCAGTCCGTCCGCTATCTCGCGCGTCCGCACAGTTGCAGCGTCCATGACCATCGCTCGTATGTGCTCGGCGTTGAACTCCTTGTCTATTCTCTCAGCCACTGCCTCGCCCAGACTGTCGAGCCGGAGTTGGAGTTGCTCTTCGGCAATGCCCATCTTCTGTTGGATCTGCTCGATCTGGTTCTTGGCGTCTTCTCGCACCTCAGTCCTGTAGGTCGCTGCGTCATCGTACGTGAAGTACAGGCCAAGAATCACCACGATGCCCATGATAGCCGCACCCCACCTATACCATTTGTGCACCCTGTCGAATTCCGAGCGAGAGTGTTCGGCTATGCTCTTCAGCACCTCCACCTCGATGCGTCCCGCGGGTGCGATCGTGTGCCTTCCGGGACCGTGGGCGTGTGGATCGGCTGCATCGGAGGTCTTCAGCGAAATTCCGGCCTCTTCTTTGCCTGAGTTGGTTGGCATCGGCAGTGACTCCTCTTGTCCCCAGGAGTTCTGGTCTCGTTGTCAATCCCGTGTGCGAAACTGGTTGCGTGTGGCGGCGAAGGTCCTGGGAACCCCCGTCCCGCCAAGCCACAATATGGTCCGAGTGCTACCTTCCGCAAGCGCGAAGGCCGTGGAGGCGAGGATGGGGGCTCGCCTCGCGGCCGGGAGGCCCGAAGGGCCGGGGCTATGCCCCGTTCGGCCTTCCGGCCGAACGGGGGCAAGGCCGATGAATCGGCCTGACTCGGCCGCTCGGCGGCCCTACGATTCCAGGCCGGAGCGGAACCCCCGGAACGAGCGCTCAGCAACGCCCCGTCGCCCCGTTGGGGCTCTGTCACGTGGGGCCGCCTACCGGGGGTTCCCTTCGGTCACCCCCGGCCAAACTCGCACGCCGCTTCGCGGCTTTCGTGGAATCCCCACGGCACGCCCCTCCCGTACGGACGACCCTCCCATGCGGACGACCCCGCAAACACCCGCCCGGAACAATCGCCGCGAATAACCGAATCCCTGGACCAAGGTTTTTTTTCGGCCGGCGCATTTTGTTCTTGCATTCCGCGGCCGAGGTTATATATCCATAATACTCTCCGCCTCTACTGAGGAGCGCGGCGCTATTTGGCAACAGAACAAGGCGAGCGATCAACGAACCAGGGCGGCCATCAAACGGGATACGGTAGGACCGAGGACAGAGCGACGGCTGACATGCTGCGCACAATTCGCGATTCGCGATTCCGCCGTGACGGTGTCCGGTCCTCCGGTATCCGGTCACAGCTTCGCCCCTCGTCAAGCTCAGGAGTTCAGGCCCCGCCGGCGCTACGCCGCGACCCGTCGCGGTGGCAAGCCGCCGGGACGCCCGGAGCAGTGAGGACTGTCTCTTCGACCTTCGATCTTCGATCCAGGAACTGCCGTTTCGCCCTTCCCACCCCTAACCTTGCGCGGCCCCGAAGGGCTAGGAACGACATAAACACTTTTGCTATAATCGTTTATGTCGCAAACCCGCTTGGCAGAGGAAGGCAGCCGACGGCAATCGAGGGATTTGGACGGCAACGGAGAGAAACGGACGGCAACGAAGAGCAACGAAGGGCAACGGATAGCCGGAGAAGGTGGCTTCTGGAATCGCGGATCGCCCCAGGGGGCCGCCCCCGAACATCAGCCTTCGATTCTCGGCGTTCGACCTCCGCCCCCGCATTCCCGGCAAGCCGTGGCGGGGCGCCCGCGTTCCTTCGTATAATGCACGGGCCGGGGCCGGCGCCCCGAGGAGCGGAACGATGACCACACTTGCCCGCTACGACCACGCGGACCAGATCCTCCGCAAGCTCTCGGCCGTGCGCGCCCGCCGCTGGACGCTGGGCATGCTCACCGGCGTCGTGGCGACGGGGACGTTCCTGCTGGCGGTGGCGCTGGCGGTGTCGCTGGCGGCCGGCTACTGGCGGCCGGCCCCGCCCCCGTGGCTCCGCTGGGCGCTGCTCGCCGCGGGCGCGGGCACGCTGCTGACGGCGGCCGCGTGGTTCCTGCTGCGGGCCGCCCTGTGGCGAGAGAACCCCGCCCAGACCGCGCGATACGTCGAGCAGGCCCTGCCCGAACTCGACAACGACCTGATCAACGCGGTGCTGCTGTCGCGCGACGGCGGGCAGGCCAGCCCGGCCCTCGTGCAGAAGGCCATCGACGAATCCGCCGCCCGCGCCGGCCGCGTGGACTTGAGCGAGAGCATCTCCATGCGGCGGCTGCGGCGCTGGGGCATCGCGCTGGCCGCCACGGCCGTGCTGACGGCCGCGTTCGCCATCGCCCAGCCGGGCCCGTTCGGCCGCGGCTTGTGGGCGGTGCTGGCGCCGAACGCCCGCCTCGGCGGCCCGGGCGCCGCGGCGGATGCGGAGGACGACGCCGCCCTCGGCGACACGGAGCTGCTGACCGTGACGCCGCGCGGCGGGAGCGTCGTGTACGCGGGCGAGCCGGTGACGGTCGTCGCCGAGATCCGCAACACGGGGCTGCCGCTCGCGGCCGAGCGCACCGCGGGCGAGTCGCCCGCGCGGCGGCAGGAGGCGCTGGCCGCGTACGTCGCCCGGCTCGACGCGGCCGTGCTGACGCCGGACGGCGACGCGCCGCGCCCGATGCAGGCGGAGGCGGTCAACGCGGCCGCGGGGCAGATTCGCTTCACGCACGAGCTGACGCGGCGGGCGGACAAGCCGCTGCGATTCGCCGTGCGGGCGGGCGGGCGCCGCTGGCCGGAGTCGCCGGAGGAGTTCTTCGCGGTCTCCGTCGTGCGGATCGAACGGCTCGACCTGGCGCTGGAGCACCCGGCGTACACCGCCCTGCCGCCGGCCGAGGTCGAGGGCATCGAGCGGATGGGCGCGCCGGTCGAGGTCCCGCTGGGCACCAAGGCGACGGTGCGGCTGCGGCTGTCGGCGCCGGCGCCGGGGGCGGTGCTGCGAGTGGAGGGGCTGCCGCCGGCGGACATGGACGCCGAGGCCGGCGGGCGCGTGCTGACGGCGAAGATCGACGTCGCCGGCGACGTGCGGTTCCGGCTGGACGTGCCGGACGAAGCGGGCCGCGTGCGGCTGTCGTCGCCGCCGGGCGCGGGGGCGTTCCACGAGATTCGCGCCATCCCCGACCGCCCGCCGGAGGTCAAGTTCGTCTCGCCCAATCGCGACGTGTGGGTGGCGCCCGGCCACGCGCTGGCGACGCGGATTCGCGTGTCGGACGATTACGGCCTGACGGCCGTGGCGCTGTACGCGGCGAAGGAAGGCGACGCGCCGGCCGAGGTGCACGCGTTCGCCGCCCCGGCCGAGCGGGCCGCGCAGCTCGACCACGAACTCAAGCTGCCGCCGGACGCCAAACAGGGCGACGTGGTGGTGTACTTCGCGACGGCGACGGACAACCGGCGGCTGCCGGGCGTGGGCGGCCCGCAGACGGCCGAGACGAGCCGGTTCAAGATCTTCGTGCGGGACGCGGAGAAGCTCGCCGAGGAGAAGGCCCGCCGCTACGAACAGCTCCGCCGGCGGCTGCTGGAGATTCTGCGGATGCAGGAACAGCAGCGGGTGAACACCGATCTGTGCCGGCAGGTGCACGAGACGCTGGAGCGGGTGACGGCCGGCGGCGGCGAGATCGCGGCCGGGCAGGCGGCCATCAAGCAGGCGCTGGCCACGCTCGCGTTCAAGTTCCCCTTCGACGACGACATGATCACCGTGCAACAGGCGCTGGCGGTGCTGGCGAACAACGAGGCGCAGCTCGCGATCGACCAGGCGCGGGCGGTGGCGGAGCTGGCGGCGCTCGCCGAGCGCGGCGAGGCGTGCCGGCTGCTGGCGGGCACGCAGGACCGCGTCATCGACACGCTCCAGACGCTGCTGGCGATCATGCCGTCGCTCGCGAACCGCCAGGTCCGCACCGACCGGCCGGGCGGCGACCTGCCGGCCGAGGCGCGGAAGAAACTGGAGGACCTCAGGAAGGCCCTCGAGGACTTCATCGAGGAGCAGCGGAAGGTCATCGAGGCGTCGCAGCGGCTGGCCAAGCGGCCGGTGGACGACTTCACGGCCGAGGATGAGAAGCTGCTCGAAGACCTCCAGGCCGTGCAGGACAAGTGGGAGAAGTTCCTCAACGAGGCCATGACGGACTTCTCGAAGCTGACGCAGCAGGACTTCTCGAACCCGTCGCTGCTGAAGGAGCTGATCTCGGTCAAGACGGACGTGACGATGGCGAAGGACGCGTTGAGCAAGAAGGCGACGGAGATCGCGACGGCCATTGAGGACAACGGCATCGAGAACGCCAAGTCGCTGACGGCGAACATCGAGAAGTGGCTGCCGGACGAGCCCGACCGCACCAAATGGTCGATGGAGGACCCCGCCGGCGGGCAGGAGAACGTCGAGGCGGCCGAACTGCCCACCGAACTGGAGGACCTCGTCGGCGACCTGCTGGAGGAGGAAGAGGACCTGTTCGACGAGATGGACGACGTGACGAGCAAGTACGCCGGCAGCTTCGACAAGGGCGTGGGCTGGGACGCGTCGGACGGGCCGATCAGCAGCATGAACGCGCAGGGCGTGACGGGGAACCAGTTGCCGAACACGAACGAGATGTCCGGCCGCAGCGGCGAGGGGCGGCAAGGCAAGAGCAGCGGGGAGTTCGTCGAGGACAAGGCGGTCGGCAAGGGCGGGCGGCGGACGCCGACGCGTCTGACGCCGGAGCCGTTCCAGCAGGGGCAGGTGGACGATCAGTCGACGGACCCGGCGGGCGGCGCGACGGGCGGCGGGAAGCTTTCGGGCGCGGGCGAGGAGGGGCTGGAGGGCCCGGTGCCCGCGCCGCTTCAGAAGGAGCTTCAGCGGCTGGCGGGCAAGCAGGCGTCGCTGATCAACCGGGCGGAGCGGATTCGCGAGCGGTTCCAGGTGAACGATTACTCGGGCTTCAGGTTCCTGCAGGCGATCACGCTGATGAACCGCGTGCGGAGCGACCTGGAGCAGTACCGCTACCGCAACGCGCTGCGGGCGCGAGACGAGACGGTCGGCGTGATCCGCGAGACGCGGCTGCTGCTATCGGGCGAGGTGGACGTGACGGCCGACACGTCGCAGAGCATGCCGAAGTACA